>JACCDK010716463.1_pt1 | contig 31283 bp, 35 predicted proteins | sample 7445871 | NCBI WGS metagenome assembly JACCDK01 (sample SAMN15323436, study PRJNA562643) | freshwater metagenome | isolation source: river surface water | place: USA:Blue River Watershed | collected 2017-08-15 | reverse complement strand
CCGGTGTGCAGGCGTTTGCCAGCGTCGCCCACCAATTGGGTCAGGCGCGCTTCGATGTTCAGGTGCACGTCCTCGAGGTCGAGCTTCCACTCGAACTGACCGGTCTCAATCTCGGTCCAAATCTGGGCCATGCCTTTTTGAATCGCGGCATGGTCGTCTTTGCCGATGATGCCTTGCTGGCTCAACATCTCGGCATGAGCCAAACTGCCCGTGATGTCGGCTTGCCACAAGCGCTTGTCAAAGAACACGCTGGCGGTGTAGCGCTTGACCAACTCGCTCATGGGTTCAGAAAACAGCGCCGACCAGGCTTGGGATTTTTTATCGAGTTGGTTTGTAGACATAGAGGCTGATTTTATCGGTCATTGCGGTCAATCGATAAGCTACCTTTAGATTCAGGATGGGCCAGCATTTGAAACTTTTTAAACACGTTCAGTGAATCTTGTGGCGTGTTCAAGCCAGTGGGTTGGAAGGCCAGTACAAAACGCAACTCAACGCGCCTATTTTTAGAAGCTTCTTCTCTGTCCTGTGGGCGTTCATCCGCGTAGGAGCTTATTCCCAGAATCGGTTGCAACCGTGCGTTCTGGAGTTTATGCATGTCATATCCTCCTAGCACCCTGTAAACGGTTTGCGCACGATCAAGTCCTAAATGCCAATTGGTGTACTCCCCGCGCTGTAAAGGGGTGTTGTCCGTGTGTCCTTCGATGAGGAGGGTCTCTATTTCTACGCGACTTGGATTAGAGGGGCAATCCGCTGGTAAGTCCTGTCTTTGAGAATGAACATAGCACGGCAATATCTTCTTTAACTTCGCGGCAATGACTTGCAGTGCATGGGCCCCTTCAGGTGCCAAGTGCGCTCGTCCTATGGGAAACAACATGTCGGCTGGTAGGCTAATAACGCCCGTTACAGGGTCCATTGAGACGGGAATACCGGCTTCATTCAATTCAGTGCCAATGATGCTGACCACATGGGCCAAGGGGTCAATCGGAGGTGGTGGTGGATCCGAAATGGGTTTGTTGACGACGGCTGGGCGTAGCAAAAGCATCATCACCATGACAATGAAAATAAACAAAATGCCGATCATCAAATCGCTGGCAGATGTCATGTAATCTGACCCCTCCGCTTGCTCGGCCTCCATGGGGTAGGTGTGTGGGAACCACATATGCAATGCGTTATTTTTTAGAGGCTAGGATTCAAAATTCGGTCATTCGAAAGCAGCCGAATAGCTTTATCCATGTCTTGCAAAATGCCTAATTGAGTTTGGATAAACCGTTGCGCAGCATTGTCTGGAACTCTATTTTTTAGCGTTGAGCACAAAGTGCTGAGAGCAGTTTGCAACTTGTTCATCGTGACCTTGAGTCGCCAATTCCAAATGAGCGAACATAAAAGTCCAGCAATCGACACGATGAATTTTCCTCCTGCCGTAGCGATTAAATTTTGCAAAGCCATCTCTTGTTGAAGCGCAGATGCGTCGAGTGCTTTCAGTGATTCACCGGCCTGTATCAGTGCGACAGCTAGAAACCCAAATGTGCACATCAGTCCAAATCCGACCAATATGTTGGGCATGGCTTCAAACAATTCCAGATTCATCTTGGCTTTTAATATTTTTCGCACATGCCAGATTTCAGAGTAAGACCGATAGCAGCAAAGAACTTCTGTCGGTTTTTGTGGGATGTTTCTCTGAGGTAAAAACATCCAGCTTGCGCTTGTTTCTTGTAATAAAAATTTGACGCAATCGTCTAATTCTTTTTCTTGAGATAAAGCAACTAATTCATCAGAAGTAACGACGTTGAGCGCAGAAATCCTTTGATTTAATTGTTCTATGTTTGAACTTAACATTCGAACCTTCGCTGACCATGTGTTGAAGCAGATGACTGAAAAAATCACAATCGCATCGGCCAACACGAGCGGGATAGCTAAATCGTAGAGTTCAAAAAAATACGGCTGCAGACTCATGGCGTGTGATTTGAAAATAGTGTTCGCGAGTAATAGCCAATAGCAACATGTCGTGAGCTTGGCCGCGAGTCATATTCTTTGATCGTTGAAGTCCTTCGTGATGGAACCCCAGTTTTTCTAAGAGTTTGATGGATGGTGTGTTCCATTTCCCAACATCTGCCTTGACCCGCAAGGTTTTGTCTAATTCAAAGACGTGAGATAAAACACCGCTAAGAGCCTCAAACATCAAACCTTGACGCCACGATTTTTTTTCAAGGGTGTAACCAACGCCCCACTCTTCCCAGGGGGCGATTTGGGGTCTCAATGGGTAGGCTTCACACTCGCCAATCAATTGGTTTGACGATGTAAAAAAAATCGACCATTTACGGTACCAGCCGTTTGTATTCATGAGCTCAAAGTGTTGAATCCCATTGCGCAAAAGTTCCAAGTCCGTTGGGGCATCAATACCTGAGAGTTCTGCAAGCCCATCTGCGTTCCACATCAAAAAGAGCGATTCAGCGTTTGACACGTCAATCGGTTTGAGCGTCAAACGTGATGTCTTAAGCGTGGGACATGAAGAAGTGGTCATGCGTCTGACTTAGCCTGGTGGGTGAATCAGCTCAATCACCTTGGTCGCCGCTTGGAGTGCCTCATGCATCAGCATGATGTCTTGTGAGTTGGTGCGCGGTGCTTGTGCTAAGTGCGCTTTCAGGCGTTTGCAAGTGGAATTCAGGCTGACTCTGACTTCTTGAAGACGCTCTTCGCTCAGCCGACTGAGGCCCCGGGGGTTGGCCAGTTGTGCGATATCTGCGCAAATGGACGGAGTCAAGTCCCTTAGCAACATGCTTTGATCCATCTTAGAAAAAATCTTTTACTAATTCAGGCATGTGGTGATTTTTAACGCGGGGCACCCATTTGCGCTAAAAGCGCATGCATTCGGGACTTGGATTTTTCAATGAGAAGCGTGCTGACGGTAATGGTTTGTGCACCGGACGCAGCGTGCTCTGATGAGCGTTGAGTCGTGGGTTGATATATCGATGCGAACAATTGATTGACGAACGCTTCAGCATTATTCAAATTTGCATTTGGCTTCAGAGTTAATGGAGTGCCTCCCACGTTGCCTTTTGCAACACCTTCCACCATTCTTCCAATCGTTCCAAGCATGTTGTTCTCCATGTCCAATCAAGTCGACTTGAATGTAAGAAATTACCTGAGGCATTCAGTCAAGAACACGTAGAACTATCCAGAAAAGCGAATGAACTCAAGCGCGCAAATACATCACCTGCTGTGATTTGCCATTTGCCTCAAATTGACTCGCGCGAGCGTTGACTTCTGAGTCAATTTTTTCATTGGGATGAGACATTGGGATGTTGGCGTCATTCAACAGCGTTTTGAGAAGTGACACACTGTTCTCATCCCGGCCATCGGAAATGATGGCTTGTGCATGCTGTAGCCAGGTGGGGTCGCCTTGTGAGCACAGCACCATGGCAAGTAATGTGCGCGCAGAGCCTGCTTCATCTCCGAGGGCGTTCACGGCACTGCGTAGATGGCGTCCTGCTGCCGCAACATCGCCTTGGCGAAGAGAGAACCACCCCTGGAATGCCTCAAGACGAGGCGACTCAGGGCGTATGCGTTTCACCAAGTCAAACAGGGTCTGCGCCAGCTGATCAGCTTCACGGGCAAGTGCCAACCCAATCAAGGCGATGAATGCCTCTGCCAAGTCTGGGCGTTGTTTGTCAAGGTTGAGCAGCATGTGCATACCTCATGGATGAGCTCGTGAAATATGCAAAGACTAGCCCCTGTCTCAGCCCCCTTGGCTCACCCATGCGAAATTTCGATGGGTCACACGAACACATGACGATCGATTGACGCATGGGGGTCTTCGTAGATGCCTTCAAGTGTTCGCATGCGAGACAAGTGAAATTCAAAAAACAATACTTAATAACTACTCATTGGTAATTGAATTGGTAATTAAGCAAATGGAGAAGTTGAATGATTTCACCCATGTATTTCGCGGTTAGTTCTGCTTGCATGACGCGCTCACGATTACCCGAATTCTCAAATTTGGCAATCAAAGGAGATTTTGTGGGTGCGAGGAGATTAGCAACAAAAGCACGACAACGATTTACAGACCAGCTGTCGATTTCGTGTATGGATCAAGCGGCGGCGGACATGAGCTTGCTGAAGGGGGATTACGAACAGGCTGAAAAGTTGTATGCGCGTGCTGTATCAGGCTTGGAGGGGTCCACTTTTTTGAGTTCAGTCTCTTGTCGCGCTACTGGGATTCAAGCCTTATTTCAAAACAGATTGGATGTCGCTGTTCATTGCTTTAGGAGAAATACAGAGGAAGGGGTGACGGTTGAATACCGCTTGGAAAGTTATGCAACTTTGGCGCTTGTCTACCGTGAAGCCGGTCTCGACAAGGATGCACATCAAACTCTTGCAAAACTAAGTTACTTAGCAAAACAGACAGGGGCGCAAGACTGGTCTTGGTTGTCGACTGTGGTGGCATGGGATCTTGCGGCTTACCGTGCTATGTACGCCAGCGTATCCATGGAAGATCACATCTTTCGGAGAATGAATGATGCGGCCGATGACAAGGTCGATCGACTCCCCATGCTAGATGAGCCGATTGAATCTGCCGAGGACAGAGAACTCGCGATGTTGCTAGATGCACGCAAGCAGCATTTGATGAATATCATTCACTTGGCAAGCGGTGAAAAGGTAGATTGGACTGAAATAAAAATATTCACCCAAACGCCATTTACAACACGCTCTCGCTTGTGCTCGAAATATGCATGGCTGGAGATTGGACTGGCTGCGATAGCAGGCGAACATCATGAAACTGCGAAAAAATTAATTCGCGATCATCCTTGGTTGCTCAGCAGTTTCGAAGAAGAAAAAAATTACACGGTTCGAATCGATCAGAATGAATATTTTTACTTTCTAGCGAAAATTCAAACGCTGTGTGCCAATTTAGAAGACAACAACGTTTATTACCAACGTTATGTTGAAGCTGCTTTCAAAGCGATACATCAATTTACAAATAAGTTACAAAAAATCATCTATACAGGCGCAATGCCAGAAAGCGCGTCTTCATTTGACATAGATCAATCTGCCGCGTTGCGGACATCCAGTGAGCCAATTCCTGTTCGCTGCCAGCAGGCCTTCGCCTATATCAAAGAAAACAGTTTTCGTCCCGACGTTTCGGTTCGTGAAGTCGCCACCATCATGGGAGTGAGTGAGCGTTGGTTGCAGCTGCAGTTCAAGCGTCACTACGGATGCTCTCCCAAGGTCGTGATACGAACTGCCAATGGGGCTGTACCTAAATGATCTGTCACGACTGTTGAATTTGAAAAATTAATGTCCAGAGGAGTCAATCGATGATCAACCCCACTTATTTTGCTTGGATGACATGTGCGGGAGGGCAGGAATATTTTGAAGCTTCGGTATTCAGACGCTTGCTTGCAGAGGGAAAAATTTCAGCTGCATTGACGGAGGCAACGCAGAATGCTGTGCGCTCAAACATTGGCAAATCGATGGTGTCATTTTGGGTAAGAAGTGCTTTAGATGTGGCCCTGCTGATTGATTGTGTGGATGAAGTATTTGAAGAATTTCAGCGCTATTTGCTGGCAGAAGAGGGCGAAGATTTAGCGTTCAACGTACTCCACTTAGCGGCTGTCAAGGCTATTGCGAAGGGGGATGTCGTTGCTGTCATTCGAAACTACGCTGGAATGACACAGGTTCAGTTTGATGCATCAAAGCGGTGCGAAGGACTTGCGGGCATGGCCTTCGCATTTATCTCTCTGGCAGATCTTGAAACTACTGCAATATTGGCTGAGAGATTGATTTTTACTGCGCCTAAAAACTCTGGCTGGGCTGGGCTAGGGCGTTTGATCCAGGCAGATATTCGCGGCATGCGCGAATGGCATCTGCAAACATTTTTTCGCGACCATGTTTACTGGCATCAAAGCTTTCAAGAATTTCGTGCGGAAGCAAATGAGGAGGGGGATTTTTCGTCGCACCCACAGAACGATATAGAAATTATTTTCTCGCAATTGCGTACCAAGCAATTGGGTTTGAGAGCGATGTCTTCAACCCCATTGCAAATTCAACATTTGCATCGTCAGTATGAATGGGGTGTGCGGGAACTATCAAAGACGCATTTGACGAGCGTAAAAATAGAGCTAGCGATGGTCGTCATCTCACACAACTGCCTGCACTTATTGACCCAGTTGCTGGCCGGCATTGATTCAGAATCCATGTTGACATCGCCGGTTTATTCTGCAGCTCAGCGACTTGAGCTTTGTTATTGCTTTTACAAGCTCTATAGGAGCCAAGGGCATGGCGATAAGGCAAAAGAGTTTTACAGGAATTACCTCATTTTGTCGGCCAACAGAACGCGACTGAGTGCTGACGTCGGACACTATTGCGACGATCACAAGACACAACGATCGCGCGTCGGCAGTGATGATGTAAGTGCGCGTTTGCCTGCGCGATATCGGCGTGCCTATCAATACATGTTGAATCATCTCGATCAAAACGATTTGTCTGTTCAAGATATTGCAAATGCCATTGATGTGACTGCTAGGGCGCTTCAACAAGTGTTCAAAAAATATTTAGGTGAATCACCCACTGAAGTATTACGTCGACGCCGAATCGAGCGAGTTCATAGTGCTTTGCTGAATGTATCGAACAGCACCTTGATCATGGATGTAGCGAAAAAATATGGGATCAACTGCCGCACAACGTTGACCAGTGAGTATCGAAAAATCTATGCAGAGTTGCCGTCGCGCACACTCAGGATGGGATCAATTTACATGTCAAGCTGACTGTTCATTGATCCATTCTCTTCGCACTAAGCGACACAGTTTCGCAAATTATTTTTTCACAAATTGACGTGCACCTAAGCTTTCAAGCAAGGTGTCAAAAACATGATTCACGTCAAAACTCAACCCCTCGCGCAGGCGCTTCATCAAGTCGATGAAGCCGCTGCACATTGGGTACGAGCGCTGAATGACTCGCGCTGGGCGAGTGTGCGAATGTCTGATGACCTGCCTCCGCGCGAATTGCGATTCAGTGAGCCCCTCAGTCGTCCAGTGAAGCTGCGTTTGAATGGCAGTGGGGCTCAGTTGCTTGTGGTTCTAGATGAAGCTCAATGGCCCTCATTGCATGTCATCCAGCAAATGGAGGATCCGTCTCGCAGAGATGCGGTTCTCAACATTTGGGCATGCCAAGTCAAGGATCAACTGCATCAAGTGGGCCTGAAGGTAGAACGTTGTCAATGGGAGATTGATGCTCGACTCGATGCTGCAGCCCGCGTGCCCGTCAAACTGAATGGGTACATGGTGGACCTTTATCCCGAGACTGCGTCTGAGCGTTATGTCGAGGGTTTGCAAAACTTTTTAGCAAACCTACCCCTGCCAATGACTGCAAGGCTGGCGCAATGGCCGTTGGCAAGCTCGGTCACCCTTTGGACACGATCTTTTTCGCTGTCTCGTATGTCGTCCTTGCATGTTGGGGATTTGATGCTGTTGGGAATGCAGGGGCAAGCAGTCCTGAGGATTCATGGCGCGCAATCGGGGAGAAGTGCAGATTTGGTGGCGGCATGCCAACTCATTACAAAGGAATTGACGATGGAAGAAGCGTTGCACGAAGAGATCAGCGCGGCTGAATTCGAAGATGAAGTTGCTTCAACTCTTCATGGTTCTTTCGCGGGTTTGCAGGTCAACGTTCAGTTTGAAATCGCAGGTCCCGTCATGAGCGTAGCGCAAGCGATCGGCTTAGCGCCTGGGGAGATTGTGGTGCTACCTACACCCGTAGATCACTCGCGTGTTCGACTGCGTTGCCAAGGGCGCTGTTTTGCTTATGGCGAACTGGTCAATGTGGGCGGTCAGATGGGTGTGCGCATCATTGAAATCGGAGATCTCCATGTTCAGCCCAAATGACATGGTGGGTGCCATTCTGGCTATCACCCTGTTGGGTGTCTTGCCGTTGCTTTTGATGAGCTTGACTTCCTTCACCAAAATTGTGGTGGTACTCACGCTGGTTCGCAATGCGCTAGGCGTTCAGCAAGTGCCCCCCACCACAGTCATCAACGGTTTGGCATTGGTACTGACTCTCTATATTCTGGCTCCCACAGGTGTGGCCACGATGGAGGGTCTGAAAGGTAGTCGATCAGAGAATTTGACTCAAAGGGTGGTCGATGCCGTGGACGCAGGTCGCGAGCCATTTCGTGCATTTTTGCTCAAGCACGCTGGCATGCGTGAGCGGCAATTTTTTGTTCACTCGGCAGTCGGCTTGTGGCCCAAAGAACAGGCGGAGCGACTTCAAAACGATGATTTGATAGTACTAGCTCCCGCATTTGTAGTGACTGAATTGACCGAAGCGTTTCGGATTGGGTTTTTGATTTATCTCGCCTTCGTGGTTGTGGATTTGGTGATTGCCAATGTCCTGGTCTCACTGGGTTTGCAGCAGGCATCGCCGACCAATATTGCTATTCCATTTAAGTTGCTGCTGTTTGTCGTGCTCGATGGTTGGTCAGCATTGCTTGATGGGTTGGTTCACACCTACAAATAAAAAAGGAGCCACAGCCATGAACCCAGATGAACTCGTTTTTTATGCCTCACAGGCGTTGGTGGTATGTCTATTAGTTTCTGCCCCTGCTGTTGTGTCTTCAGCCGTCACCGGGTTATTGGTGGCGTTTGTGCAAGCCATCACATCACTGCAGGATCAAAGCATTGCTTATGGCGTCAAGTTATTGGTGGTGTCAGTGGTATTGGTTGCAAGTGCTGAGTGGGCAGGCATGCAGTTGCTGATGTTTTCGAAAACTTTGTTCACGGTGGCTTTTCATCATGTCAAATAGCATCAATCACAGAGGCGCTGCAACACCTTTCGCTTCATTGAGTGGAAGTATTGCCGAGACACATCAGGCACCCATTGCACGAGTGGCGGCAGAGACACAAGACTCAATTTTTGAGCGTCCTGCAACGGCCCATTTGATCAAGCGATCAAACATACTGCCGGCGAGCAACAACCCTTTTAAATCCGCCCCCAGAAAGAAGGCTCAATCAGTCGATTTCATTGCGCCTGAGGATGCTGAAAGTCAGTCCAAAGAGGTGCGTTCTCGACTCACAGAAAAAATAGTTTCAATCTTTCAATCTGGATCAGACGATCAATCCGAAAACGCGTTTGACTCACGCGAAGAAAGCTTGTTGGTTTATCAAAGCAAGCTTGACCAGTTGAACGAAATTTGCCGACCAGGCATGTCTGCTTCAGACGCGACGCAAGCGAAAGAACTTGCGATGCAGGTTGTGCTGTGTGTCAATGCAGCGACCATGGTTCAAAAAAAATCGACACGTCAATTGAGTGAGGTCGTCGTGCAGATGGTGAAAAAACTCGCTCAAGGTGGTGTTTCATTGCCCGCGGATACAGAGAATTTGTTGTCTTTGCTAAAAACACAAAGTGCCCAACTTCCTAATTTGATACGTCAGCGGCTTTTAGACAAAAGCACCATCACGGGTCATCTGTTGCCATTGTTGTTATTGACGATGAGACGACAAAGCCCTCCGCTGCCCATGCTTAGTTCAAACATGATGTATCAGGGGATCGCATGAAAGTTTTACGCGTCTTGACCGGGGCTCATGCAGGAGCACGCTTGGCCCTATCCGAAGGGGCTTGGCGTGTGCAGCGCCTTGACCCTGCCAACGAGTCTTGGCAAGCCAATGAAATTACGTTAATGGATTGGCACGGAGAAGCACTTAGTTTGAGTGTCGGTCCCGCAGGGTGCACCTGTCGAGATACAGCAGACGTTGAACATCCATGGCCAGACTTTGATGTCCGTCGATTTGGTGATGTGGTTTTGTGTGTCGGCGAGGACAGAGCCATTTGGCCAAGCGATACAAACTTGTTAGCAAGCTTGCCATCGATGAGTTCGATGGTGGTCTCTGATGTCTTGCCAGCGAACAACACACGCAGCATGACACCGCAATTATTGTTGCGTAACTTCATGATTGTTGTCGTCGCAGGCATGCTGTTAATTCCAATGGTGCTGGTTTTGTTTGGTCCCAAAAACATTCAAGCTGCACAAATTCAGCAATCGGATGCTAGAGCGACGGCATTTGTAACCCAAGTCAAGCAAGCTTTACATGCCGAAAAACTGGATGGGCTGGAAGTCAGGGTCGAGCAGGGCCGACTCCGAGTTGAAGGCTTGGTCAGCGATGCTGCAGAGGATGTCTTAGCGCGAAAAACATTGCATCCGTTTGATCGCGTGTTTGTGGTGTCTGCCTGGCAAACCGCGAGCCAATTGAGTGATGCCATGACCACTGCTTTGAATGAACCGGGTGTGCAGGTACGTCATGTTGGTGCAGGTCACTTTGTTGTGGAAGGTGGTGCTGCACGACCCGAAGAGTTGCGTGTCAGGGCGGCCAAGTTGAAGAATGATTTTTCTAGCAGTGTGCGAATCCTTGAAGTACGAGTGCAAATCAAATCCAGCTCGCAACCTAAGGTTTCCGCCATGTTGGATTCAGGTGGACTGCACTACGTGGTACGCCCGGATGGCAGCAAAAGTTTCGTTGCACAGACGACCCCTTGAGACCCTTTTAAAAGTTTGGAACTCTATGTTTGACGCCTTGAATGAAGACCTTTTGCTAGAGCTTGAGCAGGCATTGCCAATCGCCATCAAGACTCTCCCGGAGTCTTCGTGGAACGGAACACACGTGGTGCAAATCTTGAACACATGCTTGCAAGAGGTCGTGAGTGAGATGGGTCAATGCACTGGAATTGAAGAGCGCAATCAATGGCGCTCTGTGTACGCAGGTGTTGAAACGATGTTGACAGTGATGGATTGGTTAAAAACAGGCGTGCCTGCACGCTCAATAGATTTGCAATAGTGATTCATTGCAATCCGGGCTCCGCGGAACGGGGTATTTGAAGGAGAAATGAAATGTCTATAGCAGGAATTGGAAGCGCATTGGGCGCAATCAGCAGCATGGTGAACACTGGTACAGCGTTGGGACAAAACGCTGGATTCAGTGTCAGCGATACGACCGAGCGTCAGCAAAGCATTGCAGATCAAAAACGATTGTCGGCTGAGGGGCGTGAAGATACGTTGTTGGCCGCTCAATTGAAAAATGAGCAAGAGCGTAGCAAAGCAATTGCGGAAATGTCCCACGTTGGACCTAACGCGATGTCGAAGGTCGCTGAAACCATGGCGCGTTAATCACGTCAATGGGTCCCTTAACCGATCTGCTTTCCGATTTTTGTCGATGTGTCGGTTTAATCGATGCATCGACAGTGATCAAACAACGCATGGTGCAGGTCAAGGGAATGGAGGTCGGGTTCGAAGCTTTGAGCGACGATCCCGACCACTTTCAGATTCAGTTTCGCTTTGGTGCCATGGCCGCTGGTCGTGCATTGCGCGTGTTTCGACTGATGCTGGAAGCCAATTTGCTTGTGTACGCGAAAGATAACGCCCAATTTGCGATAGATCCTGACACCGGTGATTCGATCATGTTGCTGCGAGCTGGCTTTGGGACGAACACAACAGGTCAGTGGTTGGCGGATACCTTGGCGCACTATGCGGAACACGGGCTGTATTGGAAAAATAACATTTTGAACTGCGAGGACGAGCAGTTCAACGGTGTGGCTTCTGGCGAATATCAATGGATGAGGGCATGAACATGAATGCAACAACACAACAACAGATGATGGCGCAAGCCTTGGTGTTGGGAGCCAGGGCCGCTTTGACTGTGCAGCAGCCCGAACAAGCTGAGGTCATGCGCGAAGCCATTTCGGTGCTCTGGCCGGAGTGTCCAGATTTGGTTGAGTTGCAGGCCATGGTTTTGTATTTAACCAACCGCACGGGCGAGGCCCTGGCATTGCTGCATGAACGAACCGATACCCGGTCTTTGGCATTGAAGGCCGCGTGTTTGAGTCGCCTTCAGCATCCGGATTGGCGTGAGCCGCTCCAAGAGGTGCTGACGCGTGAAGACGACGAATGGGCGAGAACATTTGCATACAAGATGTTCGACATTGAGGGCGAGCCTGCGCCTGCGTCCGTGCATAAAACAGTGGCAGAAACTGATTCAACAGATAGATTTTCAATTCGACAAGGAGTACGGGCATGAGTAATTTTGCAATAGACGTAAGCGCTTTCGGTTCGACACTGCCTACGACATCAGGTCCGAGTCCTACCGCCGGTATGGACAAAAGCACATTTGAATCTGCTTGGCAGGCCGTCAGCTTGGAACCTGCCGCGTGGGCGCATAACCAAGGTCCCTCGGCCATTGCCGATTTAGCGAACCAGCACCAAAGCCTGCTCAGCCATGCGTTTGACATGACCGATCTGCAGTTAGCAGGTAAGTCATCCAACGAGATGGTGATGATCATGGCGCGCAAGCAGAACGAAATATTGCAAGCGAAAACCAGTTTGGATATGGCATGGGCTGGCGTCAAAGAAGTACGCAAAGGCATTGAAACCGTGATGAACAGCAAATGAAATCGCAATGCATTCATGCGGTGCGCCTTCTTTGGTGCGTTATGCATGTGCGCTGCTTAGCGCTGATATTGGGTTGCGGATTGCTGGCGGGGTGTGACACCCAGTTGCTTGCCAACTTGAGCGAACGCGATGCCAACCAAGTTCTGGCTGTATTGCTGCGTGCAGACATCGATGCACATAAGGAAAGTGCCGATGTTGGTAAAACTTGGATCATCAAAGTACCCGATAGCCGAGTGGTGCAGTCACTTGACCTGTTGCGTGCTAATGGCTTGCCGCAAACCCGTTATGCCAATTTAGGCGAGATGTTCAAAAAAGATGGACTGATATCCACACCAGTTGAGGAACGTGTGCGCTTTGTGTACGGTGTTTCTCAAGAGTTGGCTGATACCTTGTCAAAGATGGATGGCGTCATCACAGCACGCGTGCACATTGTGATGCCACAAAATGATCCACTTGCTTTGACCAGCAAACCTTCTAGCGCTTCTGTGTTTATCAAGCACCGGGCAGGGTTCACAGTGAACACCCAAGTTGCCCCTATCAAAAATTTGGTGGCGCACAGCGTCGAAGGGCTTGAATACGACGCGGTCAGCGTGACGTTTGTCGAGGCTGATCCATTGCCCACGACGCCAGAGGCCTGGGGAGGCGTTGGGATTTCTCTATGGGCGCTATGGACTGTCATTCTGGCTGCTGCGGTGATGCTTTGGATGCAGCGCTCGCAGTTCACACAGAGATGGCCGCATTTGCTGTCGTGGCCGTGGCGTAGTTGGTTTGATCAAGCGCGCATGGCATTCAAGAAAAAGCCATGATGTCCAACGTGCATGCATCCGCCGAAGTTTGGAGTGCAGCTGTGACTGCTTTTGAACAGCGCTTGCGGTCGTTGGTGGACGATGTGCACGCTGATTGGCTTATGCCTTGGGCTGGCATCGCTTCTGTGTGTACTACCGCATGGAGAGACTGGGCATGTCTACTGCAGGTTGATCGCCCAACGTTGTCAGAACTCGCTGATCCCATGATGCGTTTGGCATTATTTCCAGCTGCTCAGGCACAACGAATTTTCGTCATGCGTGCTTTGTTACCTAAACGTTCGCAAGTGCGAACTTGTATTGATCCGGTGCAACGATCGAAACTCACTGCGGTCGTCGGGCACTCCGCCTTGCAGCTCTTGGTCTTAGAGGGGTGTGATGTATTGCACAAAGGCGCTAACCAAGAGACGCTTGATGTGGCTTCACTTGCTTGGGAAGGGTATCAATGGTTTGCAAACGATGGCGCTTGGCGCGATGAGGCGGGTCTGGCGCGATTGCTCAGGCTGAGATTTCCTCGCGATGCTGCGCCCCTTTCTTTATCCGTCGCTGACCCTGCCGCCAGTCTTTGGGTGTTGCAGCGTTTGCCTTTGTTTGTAGAGGAGCAATCATGGTGGTCCGACTCCACTGGCATGATCTTCATGTCAACATGGAACTAAGTGATGGCATCGTCTCATGGGCTGAGGCACCCGCATTACTTGCGATGGATGAGGCTGTTGAGCAAGTCATGCATGCGGCTGAATCTCGGATGGCTGAAGTACAAGCCAATATCGAGGCGATGCTGCATGAGGCAGATCAAAAAGTACATGCGTTAATTGAACGGGCTCAGCGCGATGCGCGTTCGGCAAAGCGTCTTGGCTATGCGCAAGGCAAGGAGCAAGCGCTTGCCAATTGGCTCGCCGAAGCGTTTGAGCGACAAAAGCAAATCAAGCTGAGTTATCAAAACCAGCGTGAGTATCTGGCTGAATGGGTGGTAGAGGCGGTGCGAATGATGGTCCAAAGCGCCGCAACGAGTGATTTTTTGGCAGCTGCATTGTCAACACTGGATTCGGTTGCTGAGCAAAATAACTCTGTCGTTCTGCATGTCCATCCTAATGATGAGTTGGCGGCACAAGAGGCGATCGGGCGTGCGCGTACGTTATGGCCAGACGGATTCACGATTCGAATTGAGGTGGACAGCGTTCTAGCGCCCAGAAGTAGCCGAATCGAAACAGCCACCGAGTTCATGGATGCCAGTCTGGATGTTCAGTTACGGGCGTTGCGTCGACGTTTGCGTACCAAGGCATTTGATCCTGGTTTGTTGCCAGCGGTCACTGAAGCTCAATCATGAACCTGCACCCCTCCTTGTTGCCTTTGCACTTAGCACCACTCCATACACAAGCGGGCAAGGTATCTGAGGTAGTAGGTACGCTGCTTAAAGCCACTGGCTTAGATGTGAAGTGCGGTGAGCTGTGCGAGCTGCAATCGCGAGATGGCACGGTATTGCAATTCGCTGAGGTGGTGGGGTTCACACGCGACCAAGCCGTGCTGGTGCCCTTCGGCGGAACTGCGGGTTTATCGCGTTCAACCTTGGTGATAGGCACGGGACGACCGCTGCAAGTGCGTGTCGGACCCGCGTTACTAGGACGCGTGGTGGATGTGATGGGTCAGCCGATTGACGGCGGTCCTGATTTGGTATGCGAAGACACGGTGGACTTGATGCGTCTGGCGCCGGCGCCCATGGCTAGACCCTTGATAGATTCACCCATGCCGACGGGCATACGTTGTGTGGATGCATTGATGACCTTGGGTGAAGGTCAGCGCATGGGGATTTTTGCACCTGCAGGAACGGGCAAAAGTACGTTGATGTCGATGTTTGCGCGAGGCGCTCAATGTGACGTGAATGTCATCACTCTCATCGGCGAGCGGGGCCGTGAGGTGCGTGAATTTATTGAACGTGTATTGGGTCCCGAGGGTATGGCACGCAGTGTGGTGGTGTGTGCGACTTCGGATCGATCAGCAGTTGAACGGGCCAAAGCAGCACATGTGGGCACAGCAGTGGCTGAGTACTTTCGTGACCAAGGTTACAAGGTGTTGTTGATGATGGATTCGTTGACACGTTTTGCGCGAGCACAGCGCGAAATAGGTTTGGCGGCGGGTGAACCTCCGACACGACGTGGTTTCCCACCCTCGATTTTTGCTGAGTTACCTAGACTTCTAGAACGCGCTGGCAAGTCTGAGCTTGGGTCCATCACTGCGCTGTACACCATCTTGGCGGAAGATGACAGCGGTTCTGACCCCATCGCCGAAGAGGTGCGAAGTATTTTGGATGGCCATTTGGTGCTTTCACGTGCCATTGCAGCCAAAAACCGTTACCCAGCCATTGATGTGCTGGGAAGCCTAAGTCGTGTGATGAATGACATCATGCCAGCTGATCAAATTCAGCAAGCAGGTCACATTCGCCGGTTGCTGTCGCGTTATCAAGAAATTGAAACCTTGCTTCGTATTGGTGAATACAAAGCTGGCTCAGATCCGATCGCTGATGAGGCGATTGAAAAAAACGAGGCATTGAATGCGTTCTTAAATCAACCTGTGAATTTGAGCGAGTCGTTTCAAGCCACGGTCCAGGCTTTACAAGAGTTGTGCTCATGAGGAAAGATGATGACATTCGCGCCTATGAAGTGCTCATCCGTACACGAACCGCACGCGGTCAGCGATTGGAGTTGGAATTACGAGATTTGGTGCAGGCCTATGAGCAACAACTCAAACTCGAGCAAGAAGCACATCGTCAACACACATTAGCTGGCTTGAAATTAGGGGCACATGTACAACACGTGCACGCGCTACTCGGCTCACGCGAAGTGACTCAAATAGATGCCATCCTGCGAGAACGAGCTCAAGTCAATTTTTTGTTAGATGCTGAAAAGTTGGCTCAAACACACTGTGAACTTGCGGCACAAGAGGCGGCTGCTTGCCTTCAAAGGTGTGACGACATGCGTCACCGCATCGTCATCAACGAAGAGCGTGTGAGTGCGCTGCGCATGCAAAAACAAGAAGCACTCGTGCACCAATCACAAGCAGCAGAAGAGGTCGAAGAGGATGAGCGCGAAGAGGCTCATGCAGCGGGCCATATTCGTCGACAAATAGAGGCCTCGATGTGATCGATCTGTCAAACTCCGTTCATCATTGGATGGCGCTGATTGCGTTGTATGCAGTGAGACCCATGGTGATGATAGGTCTGTTGCCTGCGACCGATGATCCGATGTTGCCAACGACGGCGCGTTTTCAACTGGGCTTGGCATTTGCATCCTTTTCTGCTTTAGGGGGATCCGTCAATGCCATGCAAGCGCTGAGCTTGCAGGAGGTTTTTTGGCTGATCGCTCGCGAAGCGATGCTCGGGGCAGTGATGGGATTAGCCGCAGGCAAAGTGTTTTGGGTTGCACAAGCGCTGGGGGCTTATGTAGACAACCTCGCGGGATACAACAACGTGCAGCTCATGAATCCCTCAAGTTCAGAGCAAAGCACGCCGTTGGCTGACTTGTTGCTACAACTTTCGACAGCGGTGTTCTATGCCATGGGGGGATTGCTCCTGGTATTCGATGCCTTGGTGCAGAGCTGGCAGTGGTGGCCAGTGTTAGGAGAAAGCGGAGCCCTGGGATCGGGTTGGCCGAATTGGCAGGTACACGATGTGACGAGGGGAATGGACAGCTTTATGGCATTGATTGCTTCTGTCGCGTCACCGCTGTTGTTCATGTTCACCATCGTGGACATAGCTTTAGGGCTGCTGTCACGATCTGCCAAAAGCATTGACACCTCAGCGGTAGCAACGCCTTTGAAGGCAGCCATGGCTTTGTTGTCCCTGGCATTGTTTGCAGCTGTATTTTTGGAAGAAATAAAAGGAGGGCTGACGATGTCCAGTCTGTTGTCGCAAATGAAAAATTGGAAGGTTGTGCCATGAGTGCTCTGCCCCGCGTACAACATGTGACACGCGTTGTCGCAGTAAAAAAATCGCTTGTTCCATTGGTTATTCTTCCGCGGGAAAAAAAACATATCAGCCATGCCGTGAGGGAGGATTGGCGAGAAACCATGCAAAGTCCTAATGCGTCACTGCGGGATGCCTTGGTGGTGCCAGTTATTTCTCCGCGTCAACAACAAGGCTCTGGTGACTCTGACCCAAAAGACGACGATTCGAAAAGGAATGGGGGTTCAACTGATGTGGTGCTTCAACAGGTTGAAACGTCCTTGCCATTGAATATGAATCGTCTTGGCGGATTGATTGCCGCGTTTGTGGTTCATTCAGTCGTGCATGGTTCGTGGTCTGTGCGGATTCCGCTGTCACATGAATTACTACAAGAGACCGTGCTGCACATGCGCTGCGAGCAAGCAGTGTTGACTTTGAGATTTGAAACCTCCGATTGGTCTTCACGTGAAACTCTGATGCGGCATGCGCCCACATTGCTGCAAAGACTTCATCAGTCCTTGCCTCAATTGGCAGATGTCGTTTTACTAACCGATTGATCGTGAGAGACATCATGCATGCAATTTTTCGTTTGATTTGTCTTTGTCTATTCTTCAGTATTTCTACTGCTGCCCTTGGAATTACGCCACGCTGGGTCAGTAAACGCTACCAATACGTTGCAGAAAGTAAACCCCTCAAAGAGGTGCTGCGAGATTTTGCTTCCAGTCAAGGAATGACGTTATCAATCTCGAGCGACATCGAAGGTGTCGTGGCTGGTCGATTTGATTTGATGCCAGAAAATTTCATCGACATGTTGTCGCGTTCCTACGGATTTTCTTGGTACTACGACGGTGTAGTGCTCCATGTGTCTTCGGCGAAAGACGTCACTTCTCGCCTCATTAAGCTTTCATCTGCCAATACCTTTCAGCTTCGCGAAGTGCTGAAACGCATGGGTGTGATTGAAAAGGGATTTCCTGTGCGCTTCGACGATGAGGCAAATACCGCCTTGGTGCAAGGCCCCACCCAGTATGTGGAGCTAGTGGCCGATATCGCTTCGCATGTTGAAGAACGCAGCGCAAAGATGGGTAGCAGCATGGTTCGAGTTTTTACACTCAACTATGCACAAGCGGCGGACAGAAGCGGTGAGGGCGCTGGCGCACAAAATCTGTTGGGTGTTGCCAGCTTGCTGCGCAATATCTATAAGAAAAATGCAAATACTTCAGCAGAATCAGATGGCGAAAAAATACGACAAGAACAGACACGGTTAGTGATTGGTGATGAGCCTTTGGGATCGGTGGCTGCCAATTCGCAACGCAGATTACAAAGCGGTCCTGGAGTAGATAAATCTGGAGCAGCTTGGTGGGACTCCCAGCAAAAAAGTTTAGGATCGAAATCGACGCAAGGCTTTCAAGCTGCACCAACTTTACGCGGCGAGACCGCAACTAAGAGCGATGCAGACTTGGAGCTGCCCGTGATCATTGCCGACGCGGCAAGTAATTCCGTGATCGTGCGTGATTATCCAGAACGCATGGAGGCGCATGAAGCCTTGATTCGAAAATTTGATGTGCGTGTGCAGCAGGTTGAAATTGAAATTCATATTTTAGAAATCCAAAAAGACGCATTGGAAGAATTAGGCGTTGATTGGCGCCTGCACAGTGAGAAGCTAGATGCTCAAACTGGCACCGGCAAGACTTCGCAAAATGGTTTCAATGGCGCGCTATCTGGCGTGGCAGATACTTCTGCAAAAACACCTTCGGGTGGTGCGTTGACGGCTGTGGTGGGTAATGCAGGGCGGTATTTGTTGGCGCGAATCCTGGCGCTTGAACAACAGGGCTTGGCCCGGGTGTCTGCGCGACCCAAAGTGGCGACACTCAACAATCAACAAGCTTCCATGAGCAGTGAACAAACCATGCATGTGAAGGTGGAAGCATTTCAAAGCGCGCAGCTCTATGCGATCAAGACAGGCACTGTGTTGCGGGTGACACCGAGTGCTAATTTTGAACCTGACGGGTGGCGCATCAAATTGGATGTGCATGTCAAAGACGGGCATATATTGGAAACCCAAGTTTCGAATATTCCAGTGACCACAGAAAGTCGCATTGATACCCAGGCAGTAGTGGGGCATGGCGAGAGTTTGCTCTTGGGGGGCTACGAAGTTGACTCTGACAGTGAAAAATCGAGCGGCGTGCCGGGACTCTCCAGTATTCCCATACTCGGCGCTTTATTTCGCCAGCGCAGCATCACCAAGAGCCAATTTCAACGTCTGTTTTTGGTATCGCCGCGTATCTTGCAATAAGAGCTTCGCCTTTCAGAGCGCCTGTTCGTAGTCCAGCATCTGTAAGGTGTAAAGCTGACCTAACGTCGAAGGACTGTCATTGAACGAGCGCCATGTCCGACGATAAAACAAAACCCCCAACGGAGCATCGACTTGAAAAAGCCCGAGAGGATGGGGAGGTGGCAAACAGTCCTGATGTCACGGCGGCTGTTGTTTTGATTGTTGTGTTAGCTGTGCTCGCAGCGTTTTCAGGGTGGGGGGCGCAACGCCTAGAGCTGGTCATTCGAATGGCGTTAGGTTTTATCTCCGAAACAGATGCGTCGTCGAATGGGCAAATTTATTCACTTCTGATTCAATTGATGTTGCTGTGTGTACCGCTTGCCCTGCTGGGGACCTTGGGCGGCATTGTTGGGGTGGCTATTCAAGGTGCTGTCACGATGGCATTCAAAAAGGTCGAGCTAAAAATCGATGCGGTTGATCCCATTGAAGGGATGAAGCGAATCTTTTCCTCTAAGACCTTGATCGAAGGAGGGAAGCTACTTTTTAAACTGGTGCTATTCGCTGTATTGCTTTGGGTGAGTGTTCGGTCAGTCTTACCGTTGGTCGTTGGCGGAACTGCCCGACCACCCTCGGTCGTGTCTAAATTGCTATGGGAGGTTTGGCTGAAATTAATGTGGATTTCTGTCGTTTTCATTGGGCTCGTGGCGGCTGTTGATTACAAGTTGCAGCACTGGCTGTTTATTCGAGATAAACGGATGAGCGATGAAGACATCAAACGCGAAAACAAAGAGCAAAACGGTAATCCTGAAATTAAGCACAAACAAAAAGAATTTGCACGTGAGTTGCTGGAGGGCGTACTTCCCTCAAAAAACAAGCCGGATGTCGTGTTGGCCAACCCCACGCACTATTCAGTAGCACTGCGCTATCGCGAACAGCAAGGCGTTCCTATCGTGGTAGCGAAAGGCGAGGCGGAAAATGCCTTTTTGATTCGGCGTTGGGCTGAGGCACATGGGGTGCCTGTCATTGAGCAACCGGTCTTGGCGCGTCGTTTGTATTTGGTTGCTGTAGGTGAGCCCGTGCCCACGGAGTGCTATCAAGCAGTTGCAGTCGTGTTGCAATGGGTCAAAGCGATTGGACGCGAGTCATGAGCAGTAAACCACGCGTGCCCTTGGGTGGAGAGCTGGCAGTGGCCGGCTTGTTGGTTGCAGTTCTGTCGCTGATGATTTTGCCGCTGCCGCCACTGATGATTGACGCTTTGTTGTCAGTCAACATCGGGCTTTCAATTTTGTTGCTTATGGTGGCGTTGTATGCGCCTTCCACTACTTCATTGTCTGCTTTTCCATCGATGTTGCTGTTCACCACACTGCTTCGTTTGGCATTGAACATTGCTTCGACGAAAGCGATTCTTCTACACGCAGAAGCTGGACACATCATTGCAGCCTTTGGAAATTTGGTGGTGGGGGGGAACTTGGTGGTGGGACTGGTGGTGTTTCTGATCATCGCGGTGGTGCAGTTCATCGTGATTGCCAAAGGTTCTGAACGCTCATCCGAAGTCAGTGCGCGTTTTGCTTTGGATGGTATGCCTGGGCAGCAGATGAGCATTGATGCTGAGCTACGCGGCGGCACGATCACGGCAGACGAGGCAAAGAGGTTGCGTGGACAACTTGCAATGGAGAGTCAACTCTTTGGAGGGATGGACGGGGCCATGAAGTTTGTCAAAGGAGATGCCATTGCTGGGTTGGTGATTACCTTGATCAACATGATTGCAGGGATAGCTGTGGGTGTGACCTACCACGGGATGGCCATGGGCGAGGCCGCCCAACGCTACGCAGTGTTGTCAGTCGGTGACGGCATGGTTTCCCAAATTCCATCGTTGCTGATTTCAGTGGCTGCAGGCGTGCTAACCACCCGTGTCGCTGACAAAGGACAGGTACAACAAGTTCCGTTGGGACAAGAGATTGTTCGACAGCTCTCGGGCAATGCACGTGCGCTGTATATGTCGGCTGCATTGATGCTCGGTTTTGGATTCATACCCGGTTTTCCCCTGATCCTCTTTGTTTTTTTGGCTGCCGTCTTAAGTGCCACGGGCTATAACTTGAGTAAGCGACCTCAAGCGACACCTCAATTAGGATCAGCTGCCTATCGAGCCGAACTGATGCCCTCGCTACGGGGGTTTGGCATGAAAGGTGAAGGGCCAGCTCTGTTGTTGCAAGCCCCACCCTTTTCGCCACCGATTGGTCTTCGTTTATCGGAGTCTTTGCGAAAAAAAATTACCTCTGAAGCGTTGGATCAAGCCATTGGGAAAGAGCGCATGCGACTTGAGGAAGATCTGGGTTTACCTTTCCCGGGGATGACCGCATGGGTTTCGCAGGATCTGTCTTTGTGCGAATGTGAGATCAGGTTGCAAGATGTGCCCACAGGGCAGTTGATATTTCCCGATGACTGCATAGCGGTGCAAACAGTTGAACCAGAAGTGACTTGGAATGCCGTACCAGGGTGGCCAGATGTGTTTTGGGCGCCATCTGCCTCGCTGCCTCTTGAGGGTGCAAAGATAGTTTCCACGGAGCAACTGATCGCCCAAAGCGTGATGCATTTATTAACCAAGGAAGCGCATCTGTTCATCGGCATTCAGGAAACGCAGTGGATTTTTGACAAGCTCAATGCGGACTACCAGGGCTTGGTTGGCGAAGTGCAAAAGGTCTTGCCTCTACAACGGGTGGCTGACGTCTTGCGACGATTGTTAGAGGAACAGGTACCGATTCGCAGCATGCGCAATATTTTGGAGAGTTTGGTGTACTGGGGACCCAAAGAGAAAGATGTGTTGGTCTTGACCGAATATGTGCGTGGCGATTTAGGGCGACTCATTGCTTACCATGCCACGAACGGAGGCACCCGCTTAAATGCCCTGTTTCTAGACATTGATATCGAACAACAAGTTAGACAAGCGATCAAGCCAACCCCGACCGGAAATTTCCTGGCGCTGCCACAGGAAGAAGTGGTCGATTTGATCGCCCTCATTGAAGCGACTTCAGGCAAAGAATTCCAAGCCAATACCGCATTGATTACTTCTATGGACATACGGCGGTATGTGCGACGCATGATCCAACTTCAACTCCCTTGGCTACAGGTCTATTCGTTCCAAGAGCTAGGTTCCTATTTGGAATTGGTGCCAGTCGGGCAAGTCAGTCGTAAATGAAAAAAGTCGGTTTTATTGTGAGTGCTTTGGTGTGGGCGTTCTACAGCGCACATTCGATCGCACACGAGGCAATTTGGCAGTGCGGTATCGATTACACGGACAACCCGCTCGCACTTTCGGGACGAACGTGTCATTTGTTGAAAATCAAACGCATCGTTTCATCCCCTTCTGCACGCATTCAGCCTGATACACAGCGCAAGCGCGATGAAAGCGCCAAAACTATTCTTGAAGCTGAATTGCATCAAGCTGAGCGACTTCATGAAGAGTTATCACGCACAGCGACAAACACACCTCACGTACAAGCGGCCATCCTGCGCACAAAGGGCGACATCGCTGGCTTGCGCCGGGAAATTGAACGACTTCGCTAATCTGCCGTTTCAAGTCTTCGCGTACTGAAGCGGGCGTTCGGTTTCTTCATGTATCCATCAAGAATGAATACGAGACTGCAAGCAAGTTCTGATCTGTGAACTTGTTCGAGGGCTACCACAGCAAGTGGTGGTTTCAGTTATCTCTTGTAAAGGATATCCAATGATTTCGCTTACTCAAAAAATCTATACGCAGCCTTTGTTTCTCAATGAAACAGTGCTCGTTGGTGGGCCGTAGATATTTCCCAACATGCTGGCTCAGCTCATGGCGCAATCCCAAATCTTCACGGGCGCCATGATGAATCATATTGAACATCATCAACATTTATATGAGCACTGTCCACCCTATGCGCCGACAAGGAGTTTGCCAGCCTTTGAAAATCTGACGCCCAACAAAGGCGTGGATCAATCGGTCATGATTGACGGAGCGTATCGACTGGATGTGACTAAAAATGGAAAAGATTCCAGTACTTACAAGGTCTACGATAAGAGCGGTCAAGAACTTGCGGGCGCTTGGGGTGATCCACACATGACCGGGAAAGCTGGTGAGGCAGTAGGTGATATGCATGGCAACCATGTGCTCACATTACCCAACGGCGCAAAGCTTGGCATCAGAGTTAGTGATGCACATGGGGAAGAATCTAAAGCAGGTAAAGCTACTTTTTGTTCTGAAATTACCGCGACCTCAGCCAATGGCGCTGAAGCGATGAACTTTAATTTCAACAACGGCACTGACAAGAAAACGACCGGTAGCCATATTTCAGGTTATCTGGGTGAAAACTTTATTGCAGAGACCTTGGGCGATCACGGCCCTTTCTTGGGCGCGCAGCTTGGCGTTTCGAAGGAAGGAGGCTTGTTTGACCCATTGACAGGGCAGTCAATGACAGCCAAGCGGATGAATGAAATTGATTTGAAAAACGTTGATTCTGTTGCCCGCGAAAAGTCCATCAATTTAGCCGCATCACAGCAACTGTTCAGTCAGGGGTATCTCACGCCTGCTGATCATCGTGTTTATGGCAATACAAGTTTTTCTAATTTCCTACAAGCAACCATAGCTCAGTGCATCAGAAATCTACAGTTATTTCTGTTTCAAATGACGACTCTGAATGCTGCCGGTTGTGGTTTTGCTATTCGGCTGCCCAATCATATTGACAGTAACAGAGACATCATGTTGCAGTCGTTTGGTCAGCTGCCGAAACCCTATGCTTGCCCCACTTTGTCAGCTTCTTTCAATCCAGCACTAGCGGGTCAAATGCCAGAAGGCGCTGCGTGCAAAGCGATTGGTGTGTATTTGATGCAACAAAAAGCCAAGGCCGTGACCCTAAAAGATTTAGGAATAGTTGCCAGTGATCAAAAAGCCCCCCCCATTGTTCGTAATGCTTGCTCGTTCATGATGCAGCATCCCGATGCCTGGAGAAAAGTGGAGACAAGAGATGCTGGTTTTGCAGACGATCGGAGTGGTGTATGGAACTTTTTTAATCGTGCAAAAGACTTAGGCGCAGAGAGTTGGTCACCGATCATGACCCCTCCTCCAACCGATTTTTTTTACGATCGCTGAAGGGTGTCAAGGGTCAGCTTGATATTGTTTTTCGCAACGAGTTGCAACGCAACTATTTCACATTGATTATTTAAAGGAGTTAATTATGGTTGGCATCTTAGGCATTGTTCCGCTGGTAACCACAGGCGTATCTCTCTTGGTAGGGATCGCTCACAAAATTGAGCGTGTGGTGAATTCATCCGAGCACAACTTTAAAACTGATTTGAAAAAATTATTGGAACCCATCATTGGAAGCCAAGTCACTGAGAAGATTCATGGGTTCCTAAACACAGGCAAAGATCAGGGATTAGGTGATCGACTGCGTGTGCTTATGAGTACTGGGCTAATTCCGTCATCTTTGGCCAGTTCAATTGCACAGTTGGCATCCCGAAACGGAGTTCCACAAACCTCGATTGATCGAAATGTGCTCCATCGCCCCATGGAACAGCATGAGGCGCTGCAAACATTAGACGAGGCGCAGGCAAAAAAACTTGGGATTGGCCAGATGTACAGCAAGACATTGGCTGACTACCAGGCGAGTCAGCAGTTGCATAAAAAATATCTCATGGAGAACATGCCACGAAATTGACCTTTTTACCTAGCTTTTATGAAGCCGTGGAAAGTGCAGACATGGGTCTGCACTTTCTGCGCAACCTATAACATTATTCAAAAAAAAATCAAATCGCGGGTAACCTAATCTGAGTAATTCCTTTTTATTCAAAGTCTTCTTTTTACGGCAGGTCTCAACTAAGCCATGAGCGAAATTGGACTCAGGTTTTCGCCTGCTAACATTTCAGCGTCTTCTTCTTTGTCCATTCCTGCGCCGTGATGGCAGGAAATTAATGAGAGTCCTGTCTTGTCCACTGTCTCTACCCAACCAGTTTCACTCACCATTGCCACCCGGGAAAGTCGCTTGGCCCTGTGGCAAGCCGAACATGTCAAAGCCTTGCTTGAGCAGCAGGGGCACGCGGTGACGTTGCTGGGCATGACCACGCAAGGCGACCAAATTTTGGACCGTTCGCTTAGCAAAGTGGGTGGCAAGGGTCTGTTTGTCAAAGAGTTGGAAGTGGCCCTCGAAGAGGGGCGCGCCAATTTGGCTGTGCATTCACTCAAAGATGTGCCGATGGATTTGCCCGAAGGCTTTGATCTGGCTTGCGTGATGACCCGTGAAGACCCGCGTGATGCGTGGGTCTCGTCCACCTACGCCCACCTCAACGATTTGCCCCCGGGCGCGGTGGTGGGTACCTCGAGCCTTCGACGCACCGTGCTGCTTCGCGCCATGCGTCCTGACTTGAAAATCGAGCCTCTGCGCGGCAACCTTGACACCCGTCTGCGCAAGCTCGACGAAGGCCATTACGACGGCATTGTGCTGGCCGCTGCGGGTTTGAAGCGCTTAGGCTTGGGTGAGCGGATTCGCCATATTTTTGAAATTTCTGAGATGCTCCCCGCTGCAGGGCAGGGTGCCTTGGGCATTGAAGTGCGCAGCAACCGCGCCGATGTGGCCCAAGCCTTGGCTCCTTTGGCGGATGCCGCCACTTGGTTGACGGTGACGGCGGAACGTGCGGTCAGCCGCGCCATGGGCGGTAGTTGTTCGATGCCATTGGCCGCGCATGCCACGCTGACAGACGGTGTGTTGCATGTGCAAGCCGCTTGGGGTGACCCCAGCGGTGCGCCCGGTTTGGTGCGCGCTGAGCTCAAACAATCCTTGAATGTTGAGGACCTCGCTTCTCGCACCGCGGCCAACTTATTGGGCGAAGCGGTGGCGGCCCAATTGCGCTCCCAAGGCGCACACTGACCGGTGTGACTCGCGATGCGCGTCGTCATCACTCGACCCGCAGGCGATGCCACCGCGTGGGTGAGTGCGCTGCAAGCTGCGGGCCACACAGCACTGTCACTGCCTTTGATTGACGTGGGTCCTGCGACGCTCACGCAGCCTGTGGCAGATGCCTGGGAGCGTTGGGCTGAATGGGATGCCGTGATGTTTGTCAGTGCGCAGGCCGTGCGATATTTTTTTGCCCAACAACCGCAGGGTGACTTGAGCCACCGAGCGACTGCCGGCCCAACTTGCTGGGCCACTGGACCGGGCACGCACAAAGCCTTGCGTCATGCTGGTGTGCCAGAGACCTGCATCGTCAGTCCCAATGCGAATGCCGTCCAGTTTGACTCAGAGGCCTTGTGGCAACGCGTGGGAGCGAATGTCGTATCAGGCCATAAAGTGCTGATCGTGCGCGGCAATGACAGGGATGAGACCGCAGCCCAAGACCATGCGCAGACCGGCTCGGGCCGCGACTGGTTGGCCCAACAGATACAAACTGCGGGTGCTTTTGCGCATTTTGTCGTGGCTTATGAACGTCGCCGCCCCCACTGGACTTCAACGCAGCAGGCATTGGCTCGCCATGCAGCGATAGACGGCAGCATGTGGTGCTTTAGCAGCTCGCAGGCGATTCGCCACTTGGGCTTGACCTTGCCAGATACCCGCTGGTCCCAGGCGCGCTGCATCGCTACCCATGACCGCATTGTTGAGGCGGCGCAGTCCCTGGGTTTTGGAGAGGTGCATCTCGCGCGACCCAGCGTGGAGGATGTTTTGCGCTCATTAGAATCGCTGACATGAATCCAGAGCAAGTCGACCCCACACCCACACCTACCTCCGTTGTCATGATTCCGACAGCCAGCAACAAATGGCTAATGCGCGGCGTTGCTGCCTTGGCTGTGATCGGTGCGGTCGGCTCTGGCCTGATGTGGGCCAAGCTTTCGGGCATTCAAGAACAACTGGCGCGCCAAAGCGCAGACACAGGAAGCCAAGCGGTGGAGGCGCGTGTGACCGCCAAGCAAGCTGAAGAATTGGCTCGTGAAACCGCCGCTCGATTGGCTGTGACCGATGCCAAGCTGAGTGAAGTGTCTTTGCAGCGCAGCCAACTCGAAGAGTTGATGCAAAGCCTGTCTCGGTCGCGTGACGAGAACTTGGTCGTCGACATCGAATCCGCCATCCGCTTAGCCCAACAACAAGCGCAACTGACCGGCAGCGTGCAACCCTTGTTGGCGGCGCTCAATTCGGCCGAACAGCGATTGACCAAAGTGGCGCAACCCCGCTTGGCGCCTGTGCTCCGCGCCGTGACACGCGACATCGAACGCATCAAAACCACCGCCGTGGCTGACACCCCCGCCATGTTGCTCAAACTGGATGAGCTGGTGCGCGCCGTCGACACTTTGCCCCTCTTGAATGCGGTCGGAAAAGCTGTTGCTGAAGTGCCTCCAACGACAGCCCCAACGGCCAGCTGGGCCAAAGCCATCAGCATGAGTTGGTGGGAGAAGGTGTTGTCAGACGTGTGGGACGATGCCAAAAGCTTGATTCGCGTGAGCCGCATTGATCGACCTGAGGCCACCTTGTTGGCTCCCGAACAAAGCTTCTTTGTGCGCGAGAACTTGAAGCTGCGTTTGCTCAATGCCCGCTTGGGATTGTTGGCGCGTCACTTCGATGCGGTGCAGTCCGACATGAAGCAAGCCACAGACGATTTGAACCGTTACTTCGACATGCAAACCCGTCAAGGCCAGACCACGTTGGCGTTGGCACGCGAAGTGACAGGCCAAGCCAAACACATTGAGATTCCGCGGGTCGACGACACCTTGGCGGCGCTCACCACTGCTGCAGCGGGGCGTTGAGATGAAAGCCGCACTCTGGTTGGTGGCCTTGTTTGGTGTGGCAGTGGCCTCTGCCTTGTTGGCCGGAGGCAATCAAAGCACCGTGACCATTTTTTGGGCGCCGCATCGGATCGATGTGTCGTTGAATTTGGCGTTGTTGGTGCTGTTGGTCTTCTTTGTCGTGTTGCACTTGGCATGGCGTGCGCTGTCAGCTTTGTTTGAATTGCCGCACCAAGCCCGCCGCTGGCGATTGCAACAAAAAGAACGTGCCATGCATGCGGCGTTGTTGGATGCTCTGGCTCAGTTGTGGAGTGGTCGCTATGTGCGTGCCGTGAAGTCAGCTGAAAAGGCGTTGGCCTTGGAAGAGTTGTTGACCTCGGTGCGTACAGCCGATGATCCTGCGCCTCGCCATGCGCATCAGCTGCGTGCGGTGTCGCATTTGGTGGCGGCAGAGAGCGCCCATGCCTTGCGCGACCGCGATACCCGCGTGTCCCATTTGCAATCGGTGTTGGCGCTTGACCGTGACGCCAAAGACAACGTCATGGTGGAAGAAACCATGGAGTCCGCTTATTTGGCTGCAGCCCGTTGGGCCATGAGTGACCGTGATGCACCCGAGGCCCTGCGTTGGTTAGATGGATTGCGCCATGGCCCCGCACGCCGCATGTTGGCCTTGCGCATGCGCCTCAAAGCGGCACGTTTGAACCGTCAACACGTTTCGGCCTTGGAGACTGCTCGGTTGTTGGCCAAACATGGCGCTTTCTCTGCCGACGCTGCTCACAGCGTGTTGCGCGAGTTGGCTGTGGCCAGCTTGAACGATGCGCATGATGCGCCGCAGTTACAACGCGCGTGGGACACCTTGGATGCCACCGAGCGCAGCCAGCCTGAGGTGGTGTTGCACGCCGCACAGCGCATGTTGCAGCTCAGTGGAGAAGCTCAGGCGGTCATGCCTTGGTTGACCCCGTTGTGGAATCGCATGGTGCAGCAGCCGGACAGCTGCACGCCAGCCATCCGCGAGAGAATCGCTCAAACCCTAGCCCGAGCGTTGCTGATGTTGCCTGCCGATCCAGACTGGTTGGCCAGCATCGATCGCGCACGTCAAACTTACCCACGTTGGGTGGAGTTGCAGTATTTGGCTGGTCGGGTGTGTTGGCACCATGCCCTGTGGGGCAAGGCGCAGCAGATGCTAGAGCAAGCTGCGCCGCAACTCAAGAACGCAGACATGCAGCGGCAGGCTTGGCGCACTTTGGCCCAATTGGCTGAGCAAAAAGAAGACACGGCGCGTGCCCAGCTGTGCTGGAAACGCGCCGCTGAAGTGGCTGTTTAAAGGGCCCCGGATCACACCCCTTTCGGGGTGTGGGGTTCACAGATCCTTGCGTGTCTCAACCAAGACCAGAGGACCTTCATCCAAGATCACCAGCGGTGGACGCTCACGTGGGACATGCACGGGCTTGGGCTCTGCAGCGATCGCGGCTTGCACAGCAGCAATGCGCTCGGGGTTCGAGTTCACCCATTCCAAACCGCTGCTCTGAGCCACGGCTTGCATGTCGGCCACTGGCAGAGTGAATGCTTGGACGCGGGGCATGCCTTCGCGTACAGGGGCGTCGGCTGCTGGCGCTGACTGGTTGGCGTCTTCGCGCGGCGCACGTTCAGCACGCTCTCCACGTGGTTCGCGAGGTTGGCGCGGCTCACGGGGTGGACGAGGTGCGAGTGCCTCTTGAGGAGCTTCATCGTGTGTCGAGTGCTCGTGGCTTGTTTCAGCCGCACCTTCTTCACGAGGAGCGCGGTCGCCACGCTCGCGGCGGTCGCGGCCATAACGGTCGCGTGAGCGGCGTTCACGGCGCTCGCCTTGTGGCTCCTCGGTTTGTGGCGTTTGGCCTTCCGCGTTGGCTGAAGCGTCGAGTGGCAATGCGTCCGTGGTGCTGTTCTCGTCAGCACGCGGAGCGCGCTCACGGCGACCTTCGTTGCGTTCACCGCGTGGGCCGCGCTCGCGACGGCCTTGGCCTTCGGCGCGGGGTTCGCTGGTGTTGCCGCCTTCTTCACGGGCGATGCGTTCGTTGCGTGCTTTGGCACGGGCTTCGGCTTGTGCTTCGGGCGATGCATTGGCGTCGAGGGCCGCTTGACCTTCGATGTTGCGGCCGTTTTGGCCTTCACCGCGGCCACCGCGATTGCGTTCTTGACGTGGGCCACGTGCGGGACGCTCGGTGCGTTCGGTGCGTTCGCCGCCTTCGGCATTGCGCTCGCCGCGTTCACCACCACGACCATTGCGTTCGCCGCGTTCGCCACGTCCGCCACGACCACTGCGGCCATTGGCGTTGCGGCCGCCATCACGGCCGTCACGACGCTCGTCTTTGCGGTCGCCGGCTTTCTTGTCGCCCACAGCAGGTTTGGCTTTCTCGTCTGCATCGCTGCTGAACAGGCTGGTGATCCAACCCCACAGGCCTTTTTTGGCGGCTGGTGCTTTGGCTGCTTTGTGACCTTTGGCGTTTGCAGGAGCCTTGGCAGGCGCCGCAGGCTTGGGTTCATGTGCAGGGGCTGGCGCATCCGGCAACACGCCTTTGATGACAGGCGTTTGCTTGTTGGTCGGCTCTTGTGAGCGACGTGTCACAGCCGTGGGGTCTTCAAACTCCTCGGCCATTTTGTAGCTGGCTTCCACGCGGTCGAGGCGTGGGTCGTCGTGCTTCAAACGCTCCAACTTGTAGTTGGGAGTTTCCAAGGTCTTGTTCGGCACGAGCAAGACGCTCAAGCGTTGTTGAATTTCGATCTTGGCGATTTCGGTGCGCTTCTCGTTCAACAAGAACGACGCCACTTCCACTGGCACTTGTGCGTGCACAGCGGCGGTGTTGTCCTTCATCGCTTCTTCTTGGATGATGCGCAAGATTTGCAGCGCCGAGCTCTCGGTGTCACGCACGTGGCCTGAACCGCCGCAGCGTGGGCAGGGAATTGAGGCACCTTCTGACAGCGCAGGGCGCAGGCGTTGGCGGCTCATTTCCATCAAACCAAATTTGCTGATGGTGCCGAACTGCACACGGGCGCGGTCTTGGCGCAAGGCGTCGCGCACGCGGTTTTCGACGTCGCGGCGGTTGCGGCTTTCGTCCATGTCAATG
>JACCDK011566227.1_pt1 | contig 31396 bp, 21 predicted proteins | sample 7445871 | NCBI WGS metagenome assembly JACCDK01 (sample SAMN15323436, study PRJNA562643) | freshwater metagenome | isolation source: river surface water | place: USA:Blue River Watershed | collected 2017-08-15 | reverse complement strand
TGAATTTAGACATTTGCTCTCCCTGTTTTCTAAGCCCCCTTAGGGGATAGATGTTAGGGAGAGGGTGTGACATTTATCGATCTGCAAGCAGTTGTAGTTGCTTTGATTGGGCAAAAAGCATTAACGCGAGTAGGCGCACGATGTGCACTCCACTACTAGGGGATAAACAAGTCGAAACTTCCACTTGCCAAGCTTTTCTGAGAAGTGGAAATCTCCTCGCGAAACCCGACGGGGGAGCTCGGCCTTAGAAAGTGGATTTGAAGCCCAGTAACTGTGGAAGTTTTCGAATCGCATTCGATTGTGCAAATCAAATGGAGGATTCTTTCCACGGGAAAGGATTTGCGCACATTTACTAGCCGATTTACCGAAGACATCAGGACCCGTCGATTTGAATCATTGCTATTCCATTTAGAGGTGGTTTTTACCTCCATGCACAAAACAGCCGATATCGCATTCGACTTTAGTACTAGATCTGGGTAACCCTGTCCCTTTGGTGGCCAAAGGATTAGGCCAAGGGTCTTTGAGTTCTGGATAGTTTGAGCCAAAAACTTCTCAAACTTGTTTCCAGTCGACTGATTCGTTTTTCCAGGTTCGACATACTCACCAACAACCAATTTTGACAACTTCTTGATTGATTTTTTGATGGCTGCGAGATCCTCATCTGTCCAATCAGTTACTAAATCGAGCTTCGACTTCTGAGATAGGTATTTCTCAAATGTATTTAGGGACTTAGAGGCCAAGAGATTCTCGCATCAATTTCAGAACTCTTGCTCGCGACGTGTGAGTGCCCTTCCCAAGTTTTCCATCGAGATACCACTGATGGACTTCACTAGCTTCAACCAGCCAGACCGGGATCGTAGGGAACAGTGTTACGTCAGAAATTACATAGCCGCGAATTTTCGACAGCTTATCTAAAAAGCCAGCCTCTTCGAAGGTCCGTCCTTTACCAACCATGTAAGAGGGGCAGAAATACAACATTTTTGTGAGGGAGCGCACCTCCCAGTTATCTCCGTTTGCATCAATAACGTCCCAAGCGTCGCCTTCTGACTTGGCTAGTCTTCCCTCTAGGATTTCCCTAGCGATCCGTCGCTCGAGGACAAAAGAGATTCTTCTTCCGTCGGTGAAGTAACTCTTGACCTCATCCTCTGTAATCCTCATACCTTGGGCTAAAAGAGAAACATCAAAGGTAAACTGCCCCCCGTTTGAAATCACAATTTGCCCCCTGTGCGACTCTATCGTTTTTGAAAAACTACAATTCGATTTGTATTCGTGCCACCTGCGTTGTTCCTAACTCCCCAAATATTAGAAGTTTTGGAAAATTCTTGCTGATTAATCATGACCTTTTCGAGTTTGAACCCTGTCTCGAGTCCAATCGGAATTACTGCATCCTCTAAATTGATCTTGCCGTTTCTGATTTCACCTACTTCAAAAGCAACATGACCACCAGGTTTGACAATCCTGTTGAGCTCAAGAAACACGGTAGACATCTTCTTCGACCATTCGCTAAGAGTTCGAGACATAGTTATCCTCGCACCGACTTCTTCAGAGTCGATTCCAGCAAACCAGCCCCTCATCCAGTTGTCATCGGCGTATTGCACAATGTCTAGAAATGGAGGGCTAGTAACGACAAGAGAGACAGAAGAGTTTGGGATATTAGGAGTGGCTGCTGCGTCGCTATTCAGAAAAACAGCACTGATTGCTGCCTGATGTAGAAGGCTGATGTCAGTCTCTGAAAGCTGCGCCGTAAGAGACTTCGACTTTTTTAGAATCAGCGAATGTGTGTCTCGGTATTCCGGTGTTTGCATTCTCTTCAAGTTGATTTGCTCTTGGCGCTTTCGAGAGACGGCTTGGTTTGGGGGAAGGCTATAGACCGAAAAAAATCCCGGGGAATGGCCCGTCAGCCTGTTAATGGCTACCATTCGAATCCATCGGTCTAGATAGTCCTCCCGCCCCGAAATTCTTGTCTCCAGAAGATATTTGCGAAGTGAGTAAAGCTCAACAAGCGTTTTTTCGTGAAAGAACATTCCAAGGTCAAAATCCTCGCTACCTGGATCATTCCTTGGAATTGTTTCCAGTCGAGTAGCAATCGCGTCCACTGCTGGAATCTCTAGTCTTGGACGCGTGAGGTGCTCAGAAAGAGGGTTTACATCGTTTGAAATTACTTGACGCCCTTTGAGGGCCGCCTCAATTGCTGTAGTTCCGCGTCCAGCGAATGGGTCATAGACCACATCTCCTGGATCGGTAAATCGGTCTATGAAGTATGCAGGCAGTTGTGGCTTGAAGCATGCACGATAGGAAACTTCGTGGAGACGATTGGCCTGACGTTGAGACGAGGTCCAAAACTCTTTTTCCTCGTAAAACTCTTGATAGGTTTCCTTTGAGAAAAGCTCGTCCGCTTGCGTGATTCCGATTGGCATCTTCACAGTATGCCAGCCAAGTCAGACATTGCTAGAACAGACTAAACAAAAGGGAAGCATCAAGCGCAAATCTCTGGCACTGCAAGCAGTCTACCCATCTAAGAAATCGCCTTCTCGTTTGCAGAGCTGGTTTGCCATTTCCCAAAACTTGTTTAGTTGTTCCTGCGTCAGCGCCACGTGTTCCCCACTCTCAATCTCAGACTACCTGCATATTCAGAGGAGTGAGCTGAGTCCTGCGATGGCAAAGCTGCGCCTTAGCTTTTCGTGAATTCGCTGATTGGAGTATGTTCTGAGGCACTGGTAGCAGCTCGTTTCCTCGCCACAGTTGCAGCGTTCAACAATCCTCAAAGCATGCTCGATTACCTCTTGCAATCTTGAGCCGATCATCGGGGCAAAACCAGCTCCTGCTGGCACAGCATCAACAATTGCAAACTCGATGTGTTGTGCACTTGAGCTGAGGTGAACGATGTCAATGTCATCGCGGTTAATCTGCAATAGGTCAGATGCGGCCTGAATAACAGCTTGCTCAACAGAATCTGCGATTTCAACAGTGTCGAGCGTTGCCGATGATGGGATGTCGAATCGCACCTGAACTAGGTCCGTCTCGAACATGTGGCCAAGTTTTACACCCAAGTCATGGTGACCCATGCATTCACTATCAGGCTTGATTGGATGCTTGTGCTTCTTCGGGATCAAGCCAATGTTCTCTGATGCTGCATAGCAACTCTTACAGATGTTGTATCCATTGCCATTGACACCGCCGTTGTTAACAATCAACAGTTTGGCTATTTTCTGAAGCTGAGCTTTCACTTTCGAACTTCTAACCGTTGGAGCGTTGTCCAAATCAGTCTCACCGGACTCTGCGAGGAATAAGTCTCGGTTCCAGCCTCGTTTGGCTACCGAAGAGGTGGACTTCGCATCGGATTTCTTGGCTAGGAAACCCCACTTCGGAATCATGTAAGTTGAGGGCGAGCTCAGCTGCGACGAACCGCAGGCCCTGCACTCGCTGAACGGGGTTTCGTCCACGGCAATCTGAATGGTTAGGTGAGAACACTCGTAGCACTGCACGAATTTCTTGTATTCAACATCCTTTCCAGGGACAGTGGCGATACCGACTGACTCCCAAATTTGTTTGTTGGCAATCACCTGGGCTCCGGGAGCGTAATCGAAGATTGCCAAGGCCAGATCTCTCGAGAGATCAATGCTGCTGCTACCGGGCTCGTCCATGCGTGGAGTAAGGTTCACCGTGTCAACAGGGAAGCCGTATTTTGGCATCAGATTGCGCTTGGACAAGAAGCTGATGGCGTCATCCTTGACAATTGACTCCAGCTCGCGGTTGAGGCGATTTACAATTGCGCCAGCTCGGCTGCGTTGAGCCGCGCTTAGTGTCATGTCAGCACTTTGAGCAGCGTAGCTAGTGATGAGGTTCTTGTATTCCTGCACATAGTCACCGAAGGTAGCCTGCACTTCATCGACCAATGCGTCGAAAGATTCAAGCGTCGCGTTCCATATCTCGTCTTTCCTAGATTGAAGCGACTCGGGCAAAATTCTCTCAAAAATGCCGGCGAGACTTGTGACGTTTGACTTGACCCAATCCCTGATCCGGTGAAGGTTCGTTTCTCCATCAATTTCATCGATGGCCAACCCTTCCGCAGTGCTAAAGGCTGCTGGGTTTTCTCTCCAGAAGGCAGCGAAGAATACTGAATACATGTGCCTTATCAGGATTCTTGCGTTTTCGAGATCGACATATGGAGCTCTCATTTGGCCAGCAATCAGAGATACCGGGTCGGCAAACTTAGCTAAATCGTGAGGTCGCTTTTGAGCATATGTGAGAATCAGAGCTGCGCTGTCACTGCGGCGTCCTGCTCGACCGGCTCTCTGAAGATAGTTGGCTGTCGCAGGAGGGACATTTCTTAGGAAAACGGACTGAAGTTCTCCCACGTCCACTCCGAGTTCAAATGTTGTGGAAGAGCTGAGTAGGTTGACTTTGCCCTCGATGAAATCCGCTTGCACGTTGGCTGCTTCGTCATCTGACAGCTGCGCAGTATGTTCACGAGCTACCAAGCCAAGAATCTCACCTTCGGAGTAAAGCCGTCGGTAGTGAGCGGACCTCGTGATGTCAGCAGCTTGGACAGACTTTAAGTCTCCATCGCAAAGAAATCTTGGGCACACTCCAGCCACATTGTCCGTCGTTATTCTCTTGCAGACCGCGCACTCAAACAGGGTGTCAGCAGGAGATACGGGACTCACAGTCAACATCTTGTGATTCAGCTGGTAACGGATCCCATGCTGATTGTTGTTGGTCGGGACAAAGACATTCTTGAATGCATCGCCTTCAGTCAGCATTTTCCAAATGTTCTTTAGGAGCTCGTGAACATCTGCATCAGGTTTGATTCGGGCTAAGACTTTTGCAGCGTATTCGGTTCGCCCGTTTTTGTTTGCGGATGGTAGCCAACTATAGGTCTTGGCTAACTGAACCGCGCCACCCTGCCTCACATACAGAGGGCCTCTTCGCGGGGCAAAGGCATCCGTGGCTTGGTCAACGCCATCCGGTGCTGTCACCGCACCCGATTCTCGAAGTTGATTCAGCAACGATCGAACAAAAGCTTTAGCCTGGGGAGCATCTAGGCCGTAGTCTGCAAATCCAGCGTAAAGAGCTTCATTTTCGGGAAGAACAATCTTCCATCCCAGCAGGCAAGTGCCTTCGAGATTGATAGAGCGATCTGTACTGACTATCTCGAGCTGGAGCTGCTCACGGACGTACCTGTAACGCTCGTTACCAAACATGTCGCTTGGGAAAAGGCTTGCCTCTGTTGCCAATTCAACCATGGCCTGTTCCAGGTCAGCCATTCGAACGTCATCAGGGTTTGGAGCAGTGTTTCGGAATTTCAACAGCGCTTGATAGATGATTTTGCGCCAGAGAATGCTTCCATAGGTTTCATCTACGTAGGGGGCAAAATATGCGGCTTGTTGCCTGGAATCAGAGAAAACCATAAGCTTTCTGCCGCCACCGGGATACTCATCTGAGACGCTCGGATCAGCCGGCAGGTGTCCATAAAGCTCTGTTGCTAGAACAGCTGCCGCTGCGTCCCCGCCACTCTCTAGGCGGCGCAAGATTGACCTTCCTCGAGAGCCGCAGTGGGAGCACTTAGTGAGGCGCTCTGGCCGGTCTCCAAGAACTAGGACTTTACGAATATCTTGCGATTCGCAAGATGGGCAGTTAGGGGCTAGCCCCTGTATGAAAAGCCCGCAAGAGATGCAGAGTGACTCTGCTGCCGAAGCAGCATCATCTGAGAATTCCTCGTCGTAGACAAGCTCATCCTCGTTCTGCTCAGTTTCAGCGATCGAATGAAAAGCAACAGAGATGGCTTTGCTGCTCCTAGATGGGGAGAAGAAGATCTTTCCACCGATCTCAAGCTTGGAGCCTGCATAGTACTCCGCTCCACACTTTTTACAGCCCGCAAGCTCAAAAGTTGGTGCTTCGCAGTCGGGACAGGCTTCGTGCCTCACCAGACTTAAGTGAGGCTCGGGTCTGAGGCAACTAAACACACCTTCAGATGCTCTAGCAATGACGTGGAATCGGGCTGAGAGAGCTGGCTCTCCGTCGAGATCCTTAATTCGGGCTCCGAGATTGACCATGCTTAGAACAGCCTCTGGCCCCAATTCAGATCCAGGCCACAACTCCTGGGCTGCCTTTTCGATGTTGCTCGGGCCGCCTGCTAGAAAGTTCCTGAGTCTTACGAAATTTGTTTCTCTTGATATGAAGTCAAATTCACTTACACCTGTTGCCGTTAGGGAACCAAACGAGTCATTCCGATCTGCGACTATCCACTCGTTTTCAGAGAGAGGTCCGAAGTTCCCCTCAGGCAGTGGCATACGTTTTGGCTCAATCAAGTCCGGGCTGGAACTGGCCGAGATATTGAAGGAGTTTCCAAAGAACGATTCCGCGAACTCTCGAATCGCATCCTTGTCCTTGCCAATTGTGGCCGTAGTTCCAATCGTGATGATCTTGGACTCTTTGTCTACTCGGTTCCTAAGCTTTCTGAGCAAGTAAGCCACCTCGATACCGTGAGCTCCGTCGTAGGTGTGGGCTTCGTCCGCAACAATGAACCTCCAAGTCTCTGAGGAAGGTCCCTCAAATAGGGTTGTGTCCGCTGGACGAAGCAGCAAGTACTCGAGCATCGCGTAGTTTGTAAGCAGGATGTTGGGCGGTGTTTCACGAATCTGCTCTCGAGAGATTAGTTCGTTAGGTAAAGGGTCTTTCCCTTCTCGAGCACGGAACTTTTCCAGAGCTGCATCATGTGAGTTTGGAGTTTCCCCGGTGTAACGACCAAAGGTTATTTCAGGCTGGTTTGCTAACAACTTTCGAAGTCTTTTAACTTGGTCATTTGCAAGGGCATTCATGGGATAAAGGAGAAGCGCTCTGACTCCAGCCCCAAGTTTGCCAGCTTCTTTCTCGACGAAGAGTTGGTTGATGATCGGGAGCAAGAAGCTTTCAGTCTTTCCCGAACCAGTGCCCGTTGCCACCAAGATGCTGTTGCCGCCAGCGACTCGCTCGATGGCTTGCTCCTGGTGGGCATAAAGTGGTCGGTCTATCGGCAAGTCTCCGCTACGGAAAGTAAGAAAACTCTTTGAGAGCAGTCCCTTCTCGACGAGGCTTCTGATTGTCGAGCCCTTGACATATGGGGGTTGGGCCTCAAGATACGGTCCCTTGACAAGCGAATTAGGGCCGGCTTCCGCCTCCTTAATCGCAGTCTTCAATGCGGACTTAACCGCTTCATCCCTGGGTTCAACTAAGGTCTCAAGATAGCGACCGTAGGTACGCCTCAGCTCATTTGAAACTTTGATCGGATTGATGGTTTCCATTAGATTCCCCCATTGGAGTCAGCGTTACAAGAGGCTAGCAGTTCGGCTACCACTAAGTCGTATTCGACTAATGCGGGCATGAGTTCGAATAGACGCTTGTGAAGATTTCTGAGTTGGCCGTACTCCTGGGCCATGACTTCGCTGCGAGCGGCCCAGCGGGCGACGATTGCCAAGGCTGTAGACAGGCCCATAACGAATGAAATGTTGCCACCCATCGTTGCCAGGGCCGAGTCTGGTCGGGTTGCCGCCATAAGGAGCCCCTTCTCCTCGCTAGCAATAGAGGGGAGTGCTCTTCTTACCTTCTTTGAGAGTTCCTTAAAGTTGTCCTCATCCAAATAAGGTCGAATCATCGGGTCATTCTCCAAATTTCCCCGCTTGGCTAATAGGTCGAGGAATATTCCTGCCAATCGAGACCGGTGTAGGGGCTGGCTTGGAACAACGCCCAGCTTTGTTCGAGCTAATCGACCGGCATCCGGGTTACCGAGGAAGTCAATACCTCGCACTTGCTTCACGAAGTCTTCAAAGAGCTCTGTTCTGCTCAGGATTCCCAGATCACGAATCGCTGTCTTCGGGTCTTCGAATGCAATGCTTAGGCCAAAGAGCTGCTCACCTATATGCTGGAGCAAGCCCTTATCCGATGCATACTTGCCGTCCAAAGCAATAAGGCTCAAAAAAGGAGCCGAGCTGTTTACTCTTCGTTTCGTTGTCTGCTCGACCTTTTTGTCAACTAGACCCAACTCAAAAAGCGCATCTAGGGCCGATGAGTTGAGTGAGTCGGTGAGATCTGCCAAGTGGGGCAGCAAAGCGGCTTCACGTCCATCGATTAGGCCTTTAGCGAGTTCAATAACTGCACCACGATTTCGTTGAGCGGTTTCCATTGAGCCATCAATCATGAGCCGGGCCAAGATATTAAGTGGTAATTCTTTTAGTCGGTCTCTGTGTAATCCGTCCTGAAACCATCTGGCGAGACACGCTTGAGGGGAGCCATCGTCTGAAAGGTGTGAGGTGCGCACAATCGCAGAATTGCCGGAATCCACAAACTCTTCCGGCCAGCTGTTTTGAACCCAAGGGTCATAAACTTCAAATGAGATCCCAATGTCGCCAAAACCAAGCACATACTTAGGCAGTCTCAGTAAACCTTCCGCTGGCTGCAGATCAAAGGGCTCAATCCAGGGTGCATCCAAGCAGTACCCCCTAGCCCGTAATGAACTCGAATCCACGGTTGACTTGAATTCGATTAGGCCGTCATCGGTGACCGAGAGGTCGCTGACAATATCCTTCACCCTGACCACGGCTACGCGGGACTCTTTACTCTCATAAACTGCGATGATGTCTAGGTGCCCGGCTGCTCTCGCTGTGTCCACCAGCTCTCCCATTACCAGGAAGGGTGAGTTTGATTCCTTGCCCTTGACGCTAATTGATTGGACATCTGAACTTCCAGCACGCGCAACAACACGATCCAAACGGCTACCCGGCCAAACCAAGTAAACACGCGCATCAAATAGTTCTTCTGGGTCGAAATTCACTGCCTTGATGTGCCTAGACACTTCCGAACCGCGGCGGACCTGTATCTCTACATGAGGAGGTCTAACCTTCAGGTCGCTTCCTGAGGGAGTCCTGATCCCCACTTCAATATCGGATTCCAATGTGCCTTTGGAAAACGGGATTCCGTTATGTTCGAGCTCATATCTGCACACCTCCAGGCCATCTCCTGAGGTCTTCAGGCCGCGAACTGGAGGATTAAGAGTCGCTCGAAAGCCTGGAACCAGATATCCCTGAAGTCTTTGAGCGTTCCCACGTTTGCCCTCCACGGAGATAGAGAATTGGCCTTCCGCAAGGCCTGCATCAACCTGAAAAATGCTGGGCGAGTTCGAGAATGGCACGGTGACAGTCGCGGTGGATTTGTTTCCATCGATCCTGACTTTTATCGACCACATGGAATCGGATGCCGAATCGGCGGCGGGGAGTTTGATTGAAGGCAGCGCAGCAAAAACTTGCTGTCCCTGGTGTTCTACGGAAGCAACTAAGCAATCCTCCACCCCAAATGAGGGTGTTCCTTGGCCGACGTAACGGATCGATTCAGCAAGCTCTAACCCGTCTTGGAAAAGCGAAATCCTCGAGGCTCCAGTTAGATCTATCCGTAGGATTCGCCATTCCTGAGATTCGGGATCTTCGGACCATCCAGTCGGGGGCCCGTTGTCGATAAAGTCATGGGTTATTGATCCATTTATGGCGAGCTGAAAACCCTCCGTCCTCTTAGAGACTGGGCTCAGCGCAAGCATCTCTTGCCCAGGGAGTGGTCCAGAATCGGGAAGTGCACGCCCGTCTAATCTAAAGAATGAAATTGGTGAGTCAGGATCAAACAGTGAGATATTCCAGGGCTCTCCATATTCAACGCATGAAATCACCAGCTCACGAGCAAGCCTCTCGATAATCACCTCCTTCGGGCGAGGCTCCAGTCCTCTGAGTTCTGGATAAGCGCTCACAGTCGAGACTTCAAGCCCGTCGTTTATCTTCCAAGAAACGGGCTTGTTCAGAAGTTGCTCATATTGAGGGAGATGCAACTTGATTTCCAAACTCGAAGGGTCAAGCCATACAGCAGGAACCAGTCGTAATGAGCTTCCCTTGAGCCTCGCCTTTCGGTTCAGCTGGATCTCCTTAGCCTTGTCGACAATGGCCAAAAGCATTGGGGTTGGTAGGCCTTCGCCACCACCCTGATCCCATTCGCCATCTTCCGCTATGTCATCCAGCACCTCAAGGCACTTTTCCGTCAAGTCATCAGCAAATAGTCCTGCCTCTCGAATGAAGCGCCAAGTTGGGACATCAAGGCCTTTAGCTGGTACATCTTGCTTCGCTAGCCTTCGAATCAATTCGTTGAAGTCTTCGGCAGAAAGGTTGTCGAACTTTTTGTACTCACGAACCAAGCGCTCCAAGAACTTGGCTTGAGACAACCTGGGGATTCCCGCATGGACAAGAATCGGCCCAATTAGAGTCTTCTCTTTGACCGTGAATTCATCGAGTCCAAATTCGCGGATTGCAAACGTGTATAGTCCGGCTAGTTCCTTTTGAGAAACCCCGGGGTTCCCCAGAGCATCTTCCACAAAGTGCCACAGAGTTCCATCATCATAGTTATTCCAGGCAACATAGGTGACGCCAACAAGAAATTCAGCCAGATGCTGGGTGAGATATTGTTTTCTTTCTCCAGGGGACGGCAGGCTCCCAAGAGTGTGCCCAATTTTATGAAGGTTGACTTCCAGGGCGGACAGTTGCTCTTCGTCGCTAGGGAAGGCCAAGTAGACAAGCGTGCTACGTCGTAGTTCTCGCCTCAGAATTTGCTCTAGCGTTTCCATAATCCCCCAACTAAAAAGTAGCCCATTGAGCAGCTCAATTTTTCGCGAACGCAGGAGATTTTTCTAACAACTTGAACCTCGCAAACTCCATAACCTCTTGAGTAAGTGCTGGGTAACGGAGCAGGATCTCCTCTAGGGCTCCAGACATAATCTCTCCGCGCTCGCCAAGCCAAAAACTTGGCTCCTTACATGATGCGATTTGTTCGTCTAGCCACTGGGTGGTGAAGCCCTGCTGGAATTCGGCGATTCCATGCCGAAGGGTGAGAGCCGAATCCGGTCGTCCTGCGTGATAGAAGGCTCCAGCTACGAATCGCTCACGCTCCCGGTCAACGACTAGTACGAACCACTCGCCCTCAACCAGGTCAACATCGCCGATAAAGCCCTGCCAGTCGCAGTTCTTGCAGCCAATCTCTGGGTCGCCGCCCATGATGATGCAGCCACCGATATATATGTTGTCCTGGTTCTCCAGCATCCCTGGCGATGGCATTCCGTAGACGATGCGCTTGAGGGGGTGGAAGCATATTGGGCACTTAGGAAGTAGCTGATTAATCAACAGTGTTCCGTCGTCTGAAACCTCACCGCCCAGATCAGATACCGCCTCGACATAAAGCTGATAGTCAGCCTCGGTGTAGCAGCAGATGGTCACATCCAGTTCAGGACCACTTCGCTGCAGCTGCAAGGCAATCGCAGAGAGCGCGGTTGACATTGCGATTTCCATTGGAATGCCAAAGGCTCCGGTGCCAAGGGCCGGAAAAGCAATTGACTCAAAGTCGTTTTCCAGCGCAAGTCTGATGGAATTGCGATAGCAGTCGGAGAGGATTTCGGTCTGATTGTCTAGGCCTGGGATCCACCTTGGAGCAACGGTGTGAATGACGTGCTTGGCAGGCAGCCGATAACCAGCCGTGAGGATTGCTTCGCCAGGCTGCAGAAAGGTGTGGTGGGTTTTTAGTTCACTGAAAAGACCTGGTCCTGCTGCTTGGTGGATAGCCCCATCCACCCCACCACCTGGCACCAACTGCGAGTTAGCGGCATTGACGATGGCATCGACCTGTAGCTTGGTGATGTCTCCAATAACTAAACGAATCATCTTTGTTTCTCCTCAACCGTTTGCTCTAGTTCAGTGGGCATTGTGAAAAGCGGGTATGCGTAAAAGCACTCGTAGTGAATGTCGCTATCAGTGGGGATGTACTCAAGATCCTCAGGCAATGAATATCCAAAGTAGTACTCGCCCGACTCGTACTCACCATCTTCGAGTTCGATATCTTCTTCCCATGCTGACCAGCTGTAGGCGACTGGTGCTGGGCTGATGTTCTGGTCGATCAGCAAGTCTTCTTTACTGATCTTGTAGTTTCCGGCCAGGTAGCAAAGGTCTAGAAGCTGCATGTAGCCAACGAAGTTGAAGCACCTTGCTACTCGCGCTGCGCGAAGATCGCCCTTGATGTGCTTTCTAAGGTTTGGAACGTTTTCCCAGCCATAAAACTCAACCGAAACAATTGGCCCACCAGTTATTTCAAAGAACTGTGGCTCAATGTAGGCATTGACCAACTGGCCATCGATGCTCAAAATCATTCCAACCTCCGCTCAGCAATCTATAGAGGGGGTCTGACTTTTTTACTTTCACCTCTAAGGAGATGCCGGATGACTACTTCAAAAGTTGTGCATAGTTTCCGCGAACTGTTATTGGGTCGGGGAAGTGGTCCGGTTTAACCACCAAGTACTGGACAAAGTCAATTTCTTGGATGAACAAGATCGTTCCAGGTTTGCCGACATAAGCACCTATCGACAACAACACTCTCTGCCCAGATTTGAACCGTTGCTTGGGGTAATCAGGCACTTCGTAATGATCGTGAACCCAATTGTCTTCTTGCTCAATTAGCTCCTCTGTAGGCTGCTCAAAATCAAGAACTACGTTGTTCAATTCAATATCTTCTGCGTTTTCTAGGTCGACTCCCAGATATGGCAGGAAAGCTATGGCTCGACTCTCATCAAGTGCCCCATGAATGGAACAAACCTTCCAGCTCTTTGATATCCATTCTGTTCGCCTGTGCGTTAGAAGCAAGCCCAATGTTGTGAACTTTGTGACCTGGAGATTGCCGTCTGGCTGGGGCCGCAAAAATTCCCAAACACGTTCTTTGGCGGCAGGATTCTTGACATACCTCACTGTCCACGTCTCTTTAGCAGAGACAAATTCAATCGCATCGATTTCGTACTCTGGGATAACATCCGTCGCGACATCCTCACCTTGCCCCAGAAGTCTTTGAGCCTCATCTGCCCACATATCCCCAAAACGTAAAAACAATCGCCATTGATCATCGCCAGTCAGTTCGTACTGCCACCTCAGGGCTGCTTCCTTTGAATCACCCAAGGTCTCAGACGACAAAATCATCGGTTTGTTGCGAAGAGCTCGATCAATATTCCGATAAAGAATCAACGCCGATTTCGGATCTCTCTCATAAAGATTCTGCAGATAAGTCGATGGCGATTGAAGGCCTTGATCTCTGAGATATTGCATCCTTCTGCGATGGCTATACCCGTCGAAATCGGTCACTTGAGGAATCAGCTCCAAGAAGTTATCCAAGAGAGAGAGAATTTCCCCAAAATCCCTCCAAGGAGCAGCTCGTCTGGCCTCCTCTTCCAAAGACTTTATCGGCGGTCTATCAGTGGACCTGGACTCGAATGTGTCAACATACTTCGAGTAAGAAGGGAAGTGCTCGTAACCTACAAAACCGCTTCTGGACAGGCCGTGAATTGAGGTCAATCGGCTCAGTGCGACATAGGCCTGCCCTGGGTCCTTGAAAGGTTTCCTGAAATCAATTGTGACCTGGTCAAGCGTCGCACCTTGCGCCTTGTGGATAGTCACCCCCCACGCAAGAATCAATGGAATCTGAAGGAATGAGCCGATGATTTTTGTACGTCGAGGGGCTTTGGATTGTTCGGCGGTCTCGCCATGAACCCTGTCAGAATCGAAATCAAGCCCCTTCCAGTCAAAAGAGTGTGGCTTCAATACATGAACTTCGCCATCACGATCCAGCTCCACAGAGACAGCGTCCTCCTGCATGCTGACCACTGTTCCTAGCGCGCCATTTACCAATCCCGCACTTATATCCAAATTGGCGACAACCATGACTCGAGCCCCCAATCGCAGGTCGAGCCGTCGTGGAGCCGGAAATTCAGCGCCAGCTTTATCAGAGAAGTCTTCCTCTAACTCTTCTTGCTCAAATCGGCGGAACTTGGCCCAATAACTTCTCGTCTCACCTGGCAAGCCGAACAACTTTGCGAGATTGTGAAGGCGAGCTTCTTTCCGCTCAGCAAAAAGATGGGTTGAATTCGACTGAACTTGTTTGTTCGAGTTTTCGTTTAGAAACTCGAGGGCTCGCTCTTCTGGGGGAACACTCCGAAGGCCGTTTAGCGCGTCAATAAATCGCTGGGAATCGTCTCCAACGACTCGTTTCTGGATAGTAAGTTCAAGGACTGAAATCGGAGCTAGCGAGAAAACATGTGCCATGAAAAAATATGGCCTTTTTGGCGCAGCATACCCGGACAGAAAACGAGCTTCTCTAGGTAGCAACTCTCGCTCTTCAACAAAGGGTGGAAGCTGACGAAGGTCGCCGAACATTACGATTCGAACTCCTCCGAATGGTTTACTGTTCCCTTTGGCCAACCGAAATGCTCGGTCTATAGCGTCGATCATGTCAGCTCTGACCATCGAAATTTCATCGATAATCAACACATCCAATAGTGCGAGGTCTTGGATAGATGACTTCTTTAGTTCGCGATTTTCTCTTAGTGGGGCAAAAATCTGAATACTGTGAGACCAGGCTCTGGAGTTGAGAATTAGGTTGTGAATAGTGCGGCCGTCCACATTGACCGCAGCAGTACCCGTAAACGCCACAACTTCTGTCCGATTAGAGGACTTTCCGTGATCCCTTAGGTACCTTAGGAGTTGGGATTTTCCAGTGCCCGCCTGGCCCGTCACAAAAACGGGGTGGGGCTCGGCTTCAATAAGATCGAACGCCTCTTTTTGATCGCTGAACAGCTCCATGTGTCCCCCCAACACTGCTTCAACAAATTCAAATTTACTGGCGCGATGACCCTAATGGGTCTACCGATTAAGAATGTCTCAAAGGGGCTAAAAGCCCGACATGATTAGCAACAAGCTTTAAGGAAAAATCCCACGCCTGAATACCCTCGTGAGCGAACCCTAACCAACTGCTACATGCCGTCTATCAACACTTACGAGAACTTGCCTCACCACAGTCGCCCAGATTCTTGGGGTGTGGGTGAAGGGTTGATAGCCACCTGCTCCGCCAATTAGCACTCTGCCCTGGCAGTGCTTTTTGGCGAGCTCTGCAACCTTTTTGGCTGCGTAGCTGTAACCCTCGTAGGTGTACTTCAGGCCCCAGTGCTCCCCCTCGTGGCCATCGGCACCCGCTGCCAAAAGAATCACGTCTGGTTGGTATTCATCTACCTTCTCGGCAATCAGATCCACAGCCCACTTGAAGGCTTCATCGCCTTGCCCTTGGGCAAGGTTGTAGTTGTACCAATGCTGATCTGGGTTTGAGTATTCGTAGTTGCCCTGGCCGCTTTTCTCTCGCAACCAGGTGTCACTATGGGTTGGGTAGATGCCGTGACCATGGATCGAGAAGGTTGGGATATCGGTATCGGCCAATAGATTCTGCACACCATCACCGGCATTCACATCCCAGTCGATGTAGAACGGCTTGAGTCCCAGTCTCTTGAATTCGAGTGCTGCCCAGGCGTGATCGTTGAAAACGCAAAAGCCTTCGCTTTTGCTTCTCTGCGCATGGTGCTTCGCTCCTTGCGGATTGAAGCCAACTTGTGCTTCACCGGCTGCGATTAACTCAACCAAACGTGCTGTGCCGGCAAACATCTGAAATGCGATTTGCCCTAGTTCCGGCTTTGAGCCAATCCACTCGCCAGATCTGCCAAGGTCTAGCACCTGCGAGACATACTCGGCGGAGTGGATGGCCTCAAGCTTGTTTCTATCGCCATCGAGCACCTTAGGCTCGATGATTTCGAAGCTGTCTGCTGGGAGTTCTTGGGTTAGAAGCTGCACTGCGATTTGGGCGCGCTCAGGTTTGGTGGGGTGAGATCCGTCTCCGGACCCCAACCGCCAACCTAGGTAGTCATCGCCGTAGGCGATAGCTAATTTGTTCATGCTTGTGCTTTCGTGTGTATGGACCGCCTGCTGCGATCAGCCTTTGGTTTGGGCTGACCTGGGTCACACGTCAGCACCTAATTTGGTTTTTGTTGCCTGTTGATCTGTTGTTTGAATGCCTCTACCACCTGAACGGACCAGGCTCTTATCTCCTCACTACTTGCCGTGGCGAGATTGATTGGCGGATTTACTACAAACAGTGGGTTGGCTGCGGAGGGCCGTCGGCCCTCCGCACTCTTAGTTGACTCGTCGTCGTCAGTGAAACTCATCCGGAGCTCCCAACCGCTTGAGTTCTTCTCTCGAGCTGTCCTCGACCACGAGCATTGCTACCCATACGTTGTGGAGGGCATCTGTGAACTCGTAGCCTCGGGTTTGACCGACTCGGTTTTTGAAGTTGTCGTAGTCGATGTCATCAGCTTGTGCTGCCACCCACTTGGTGAAAACTTCCGGTTCGATAAATGCTCGATATGGGTAGTCACCAAAAGGTGATACCGCTATCTCAACTCCAGCGGTCTGGGCCAGTGGCTCTAGAGACCTGCGGTCTCTGGAGCGAACGGTGATGACATCTGGACGGTCGTACTTTCTTACTGCGCTTACAAAGCCAGTGCTAGTGAAGATCCACATTGCTGGGCTCCTTATCTAATAGAAACTGCTCAAAGGTTTGATTACAGAGGGCATGGTGCGAGCGGCGCTCACGGATCAGGTTGATTGCTTCCTGAGCCGAGTAACCAGCGCGCATTAGCACCAAGGCGGTAATGAGGCCCGATCGGTTCCAGCCCGCCTGGCAGCGAATCAGCACTCGCTTGCCGGCTGACCAGTCCTGGTGGATGGCGGACACCACCTGGTCTAGGTCTTGGGCATCGATGTCGACCTTGTCGTGGTCGTAGAAACCGAGCCTGATCTCTTTGACATACCAATCCACCGGTAGCGCATTGGCATACAAGGTGGCGACGGTGTCAAAGTGCAGGTTGGTGATCTCTGGGGAACCTAGGTAACCGAGCTGGGCTCGGTCACCGGTTCCACCCATCCACAAACCTGGAACAATCTCACTCCAGAGGTCACCGTGGTGACCATATCCCCCCTTAGGGGAAACCAAATCGAATGGCATAAAGACTCCTTAGTTCTTGTCTCTTGGGTTTGGCTTTGAGCGAGCCGAGCGGAAGCTCGACTCGGTGGCGCGCTTGGCGAACTCGATATCGGTAAAGCCCAAAAGCTCTGCCAGTTCTCGGTTCTCGGCCAGGATGCGAAGGCGAACCCTTGGGGTCAGCTTGTCCAGCTGGCGAAGCAGTTCCGCGGTGTCGTGCTGGGCGTTGAGGATTAGGTTCCTCGCCTCATCGAATGAGCCATTGCGCGCTGCTTGTGCAGCGCTCTCCTTGATGCCTGCCATCTTGAAGATCGCCAGCTCTGCTAGCACGTCCTCATCGATTGGGTCGGCCACGAAGTTCTGCGGTGAGGCAATCTCGATGTTCAAGGTGTCTGCGTAGTTGACCATTTCACCGGTTAGTGCGTTCTCGCCCATGATGGTTACGCGAACCGCCAGTTTGGCAAACTCTGACTCTGAGATGGCGTTGAGGTCAAGCACGAATGCCCAGCCTCGCTCTTCGCCAGAAACCAATGCACCAAGGTTTGCCTTTAGGCTGCGGTTATCCCGCTCATACTGAGGAAGATAGCCAATCGGAATTATTGTCTTGAGGTACTGCGGGTGCTCAATCTCAATCAGGCACATTAGGTTTCGAATCGAGCGTTCCAACAAACCGTCGATCTCATCCTGCAGGCCGGCAACCGCCTCTTCCACCGCAACTGCGGCAAAGTGGTTGCCCTGGCCGGAGGAAGCCACCGTGGACAACATGGCCTCGTCGAAGCCAGTGCCGATGCCGATGGTTGAGGTGCTGACTAGGTGCTCGGTCGCGAGCGCCGCCAACTGACCCAGCGCTGCCGGGTCTTTTATGCCAACGTTGGCATGCCCATCAGACAGCAGAATCAACTTGGTTTCTACCCCGGATGGTGCCTTGGCTGCCTCAGCTAGACCAAAGCGGTAACCGAGTTCGATGTTGGTGCTGCCACCAGGTTCGAGCTGTGCCAACTCCCGGCGCAACTGGGCTGCGTTGAGGGTGGACTTTTCCCTTAGCGGTAGGTGAATCTCCACCGCGGTGTCGAAAGAGATCACCGAGATGTAGTCGGCAGGGTTTAGCTGACCGATCATTTGGCCGATGGTGGCCTTGATGAGTTCTAGCCTTCCGCCACCCATTGAGCCGGAGCGGTCCACCACAAACACAATGGCCTGTGGTGAGCGAGTGATGGTTTGGCTTGGTAGCTGAGGTGCTGCTGCTTCGATCAGTAGCCCAAGGGTTCTTGGCTGACCGGCTTTGATCTTTGTCGTTTCCAGACGTGCGTTAAACATAAAGTTCTCCTAGTGAGTGAATTTGTATAAAAAGTTGTTGCGGGTGCCTCGTCGGCCCCGGTCTATGCGGCGAGCACTAACTCATGCTGGGAGTTGATGCAGGACAGGTGAACCAGATCGCCTTCAAGGATCAAGGCAGCTGCCGCCACATATCGGGAGTTGGCAGACTGCGAACGGCTGTAGTTGTGGTTGCGAGATACCTCTTCGAGGCGGATCTTGCTGGCCTGAATTACAAAGTCGCGAGCTGCCTGACCCCTGGCTTCGACATATCTCTTATCGGCGACATCCAGCTGAAAGCTCTGCAGCATTCCCTCTAGTCGCTCAGCCAGGGTGTCTGGGTGATCAAAGAGTTCAAAGGCAACCGGCTGACCCAGCGCCGCGATAACGACTCCGCGCTGACCAGGCAGTGCTTGAACCGCAGCAAGCTTTGGTGCATTGCCATCTAGTTCATCTTGGATATCCGCAAGTGAGTGGGTAGCGGCCTTGGTCTTGTGCCTGTGCTGGTAGCTGGCAACATTGGACCAAACTCGAGACTGGTCTGGGCCTAGCTGTGAGACGTTGCCCAATTGGTCTCGGCTTAGGCCGCGCATCGCAACCCGCACCGCGGTAGGTGCAACCTTCTTACCGGCAGCCTGCTGCTGTGAGCCGCCCCAGCGGCTCTGCTCAACGCAGACCACTGGGATCCGCTCTACCGAGCGAGCCGGGATGACGATCGACTCGGTTAGTGCTCGGTGCTGCCAGCCGCCCTCAAGGATCATGCCCTCAAGTAGCACGAGGTCTAGATCGGCCTCATTCTCAACCTGCAGGGTCGGCACTGAGGCTTGAGGAGCTTCGGCCAGCTTGAATGCCTGGCCGGCAGCGGTTGCGTACTTTCTTGGAGCAACCGCGGCATCGGTCCAAACCGGGAACCAGGTGAGGTTGCCGTATCGGTAGCCGGAGCCGACGTGAAGCTGCGGCTTGGAGTCCTGAGCCGAAGGAGCAGCCTTGGTGCTTGCCAATAGATCCTGAAGTGGGGTGCCACTGGTCAATAGCTCTGACCAGGTTTTGCCTTGATTTTGCTCCATAAGAGACTCCTTTTGCTCGTTCTACGCTTTATCATAGCATGAGTATCTGCGGTTTTGCGATTATTATGGAGAAAATCTTTGAAAATTTCTCAAAACCCTTATGTTTATGCCATAATTTGGTTCATGCCAGCAAGCAAAATCGTGGTCACAGTCTCTCTATTTACCGTTATCGAGGACTTCAACTTCTTCTCCGTGCCAAGAGCTTTGGTTTCTCTCGGACACCTGTCGGAGAAGTTTGGTTTAGGTCTGTTCGTAGTCACCCGTCGGACGAATGAAGACGCTGTCGTATCTCTTACGGACAGAAGAGTACTGCCAGCCTCCGACGTTCGTCCGTGGGAGACAGTTGAAGAAGCTGCCCATCGCCTGATTCGCGAGGACTTAGGTGTCACGGTGCCGGTTCGTTTGCGCCAGGAGCGCATCTTCGATGATCCAAAGCGTGAGCAGGACCAGCGGGTTATCTCGATCAACTACTGGGGTTTTGCCAACCTGGAGGACGTTGCTCCAGTCCTCGGTGGTAAGGAGCAGGTGGGCCTTGAGTTGGTAAACAGCTCCTCCTTTATAGATGAGTGGGACAGGCAAAAAGGTCTCAACGACTTCGATGGTGTTTGCCGCTTTGGCCTTCGCACCTCACCAATGGAGAGACGCGGTCACGATCGCATGCTTTCGCACGAGATTGGCACCGGACCAATCTTGGATATCGATCACGACGAGATGGTCTTCTACAGCTGGCGCAAACTCCGCTACGCATTCGGTGGTCGCCTAGACCCGTTCCGCTATCTCGGAGCCACTGCCCTATCCGAGGCATTCAGACTTAGTGACCTCAAGGAACTGAATGATGTCTGCCGCGGTGAGCGAACCCAAGTAGATCAGTTCCGAAGAAGCGTGCTGAGCGACTCCAGCTTCATAGCCGAGTCAGATGTCAAAGAAACCAAGCAGCGTCGTCCAGGCAAGCCTGCAACGCTTTACTCACTTCGTGATTGGGCAAACCCAACGAAGTCAGAATCCAGCTCAATGGACGATTCAGACTGACTTTAAAGCAATTACAACCAAGCTTTTGGTCAACACAATTTCGGGAGAACGAAAATCAACGTCCCGGGGTTGCCTTACGAGCTGCCAAGCCTGCAGCAAATATGAACACCAGGAACATGCCAGCGACAATCGCTGCAGAGAGTCCAAAGTTAGCTGCTGTTGAGTCCCACGCTTTTAGGTAGTCCGCTTCCTCGATGAAGCTCAAAGCATTCAAGTTGGTTGTGACTGCGAGCATGTTCATAATCCAGTAGGCGGGAACAATAGGCCCGAGTGCATCCAGCAACCAATCCACTGACACCGGAACCGCACCGGAGAGAACGACTTGAACCATAGTCATTGCAACAAGGATCGGCATCGTCACATCTGGGGTCTCAACGACGGCAGACGCCAAAAGCCCTAAGGCCATAGACACTAGACCCAGGGCGACCAATGCAAAAACGAGCTCCAGCATCGGTTCGCCGAGCACCTGAGCTCGCTCGGGAATCGGTCTACTAGCAAGCGTTAAAACGACAAATAGTGAAACCTGCGCCGCGACAATCAGACTGAGGATGAGAACCTTGGAAGCGATGTAGGCAGAAACCCTGAGGCCAACACTCTTCTCACGGGCAAAGATCACTCGCTCCTTGACCAGCTCTTGGATAGACGTTGATGCGCCAATAAAGGCAGCGCCAAGGATTAGCACCAACAGCAGTGGCCTGGCTTCTAGGTTTAGGTAATCCCGCCACTCTGGACCTGGCCCAAGCCCGTACTTGGATCCGGTTAGCGACCCGACACCTGCGACCAGGAATGGCAAGAGACCCAGAAATGCAAGATAGCCCTTGTCGGAGGCAATCACCTTGAGGTATCTGCGCATCAAGACTGTGAATTGCATGCTCCAACTCTGCATGGCAGGGCTTGCTAGCTCTGAGCTGTTATCCCAGCGTGAGATTGCTCGCAGTGGTTTTGCCTTTCTGGCGAGCCCTACTGAGGCAGTTGCTAGCTTTTCAAAAATCTCTGCCCAGTCAGAGGTCCCCATCTGGATGAAGACTGACTGCGGGGAGCCAAAGTAACCCAAGCGACCACCCGCTGCCATTAGAACCAAGTCATCTGCGAAATCCAAGTTCGAAACCGAGTGAGTCACTACGACAACAGTCTTGCCAGAGTCGGCCAGCTTTCGAAGTAGCGCCATTACCTGGCGATCTAATCCGGGATCCAAACCAGATGTTGGTTCATCCAAGAACAGAAGCGAAGGTTCAGTGAGTAGCTCAAGAGCGACGCTGGCTCGTTTTCTCTGGCCACCGGAGAGTTTGTCAATCCTGAGGTTGGCACGTTCGGTTAGCTCAAGTTCGCGCAGGACCTCATCTACCCTGGCGCTGATGGCTTGAGAAGACGTTCCCTTCGGGAAGCGGAGCTTTGCTCCATACTCAATTGCCTCTTTGGTCTTGAGTCTTGTGTGAAGCAGGTCCGACTGCGGCACAAAACCAATTGAGCTGGCAAGTGTCTTGGCTGACACCCTAAGGTCCAGGCCTCCGAAACTTACCTTGCCGGTCGCAGCCTGAATACGTCCAGTCATGGCGGCAAGTAGTGTCGATTTACCAGCTCCGGAAGGGCCCAAAATTGCTGTCAACGAACCGGGCTTGAGCTGAAAGTTCACGTCCTGCAATAGCTTCTTACCAGCAATCTCAAGTGACAGGCCCTCCACCTTTAGGGTGTGACCGATCGTAGTCATCTCGGCTGGTTCGAGTGCAGAGCCGACGAAGTGGAAGGATGAGTCTCCAAATCTTAGGACATCGCCCTCGAGCAATCGCTGACGCCTAGTGACCCGTTGGTCGTTGACAAAGCAACCGAGCTCAGGCGCCAAGTCAACTAAGTCGTAGTTGCCTGCCTTATCCACGGTGATTTCAGCGTGGAAAGGCGCTGTGGCAATTCCGTGGATACGAATATCAGCGTTTTTCCTTGACCCAATCTGGGTTCGGGGCTTGAGTGATAAACGACCAGACGAGATCAGAATCTCGCCAGCCACCACGGTGTTTACTTGAGTTTCAAGAACCGTAGGGTCTTGATTGGTTACGGACCCCGAGTCGCCCACCAAAACCAGCCCTAACTTTGGCCCGGTCTTGGAACCGAGTCTTACCTCGGTGTCGCTGCTAATCACAAACTCTTTTACAAACTGATCTTGGACAAATGAACCATTACTGGAATCCAGGTCTCGAAAATGCCAAACCCCTCTCTCAAAAGCCAAAACAGCGTGGTGTCGAGAAACTTTGGTGTTGTCAATACAGATCTCAAGTTGCTGGTCTCGCCCGACGAGGTGAGATTTTTCCGGGCCTAAAAGCGCGGTTTTTCCCTCAAATGAGACGACGAGATTGGTCACTGGTCGAGGCGCGTTGAACTATGCACAATCGCTCCTTCACGCCTTCTCTTTAGCAGACCATAGAACCACAGCAGCAGGGCGCCTGGCAACACCAATACCCCACCCAAAGATGCGCCACTACTCATCGACGTCACAACCGCAGTCGTGGAAACGGTCCCAGAATCAGAGCTACCACTTGGTGAAGTTGATGGAGAAGATGAAGGCGATGGGGTTGGTGAGGTGCTTGGTGAGGTGCTTGGTGAGCTTGACGCTGGCACTGAAGGCGAAACAGTCGGGGAGGCAGTTGGTGCCGGAGGGTTAGGGTCTGGGTAATTGATTGTTCCCAACACATAGGTAGTTGATTTACCTCCTGCGGACGCAGTTGCCCTTAGCTGGTACTGACCGTAAGCCAACGATCCTGGAAGCAGCATCTGTCCGGGGTAGCGACCATCCCACACTGTTCCCGATGCGAGAGCGGGGCGATTTGTGGAAGGAAGTGTCACCTGTTGCCCTGCCGAGTTAAAGAGCCTGACCTCAACTGTGATGCTCTTCATGGCATAAACATCAATGTTGTAAGAGACCAAAGCACCTGGCTGAACAGTTGTTGAGCCGATGTTGGAACCTGCCGCCCTGAAGGTCGGAGGATCGAAGGCACCGGTGTCTCTCTGCCTTAGGCTGGCTGACACTCCGGTGTTGCCATAGGGGTCAGCTACATCCAACCAGAAGTAACAGTTGTCACTGATGGTAGTCATCACAACAACTGGAGAAGAGTATACCCATGGGGCATCTAGAGACGTACCACAGTTTGTTGCGCTAGTTCTCATCTTGTAGCGCCAGCCGGGCTGATGGCTTACGTTGAACGTGATTTGATCCCCGATACGCGTTGCGCTTGTAATGGTTGGCGTCAGGGTCAACGTTGCGTAAGTTGTTGCCGTGGTGGACACCATCGGTGCAATTCCGCCGGGGGCCGATGCTGTGACATCGATCTTCCAGGTCGTGCTTGATGCCAAGCTGCTAATCACTAGCGAGGAACAATTCGTGTTGCAGGTGAAGTCCTTCACCAGCGCATTCGACGGGTTGTAAACCTGGATCCTATAGGAAACACCGGTGACTGCATCCAGGTTTAGAGTTACGCTGTCACGCATCACACTCGTTGACAAGATGCGCGCCTGAGTTGGGATAACCAGAATCACGTGGGCGACTGAAGTCGATGAGACTGTTGTGTACCCTGACCGAGCTCCAGTAGCTACAACGGTTATTGAGGCAGCGGAATCGGCCTGTACAACGGTGTAAGTGGTTCCCGTTGCTCCTTGAATAGCGCTGCCGTTTCTAAACCACTGGTATGTGAAGGTTGTACCACTTCCCCAACTTGCCGTGGTAGCTGTGAGCACTGAGCCCATGGCCTTATTGCCAGATATCGAAACCGTTCCAGGCACGCCAGCCAACGGTTGGACTGTTGAGGTTTCTGCTGTCGTTTCGCTTCCTGCATACCCAGCAGTATTACTTTCAACCCTTAGCGAGAACTTCGCCCCGATTTCACTCGTAAGAACTGTGTAGGTCAAAGTCGGGCTCAGACTTGTAGTTGAACCGGAGCTTACGATAACCCCGTTCTTGAGCCAGTGGTAGGTAAACGAGCCGATGTTCCACCGGCCGACGTTTCCAGTAATGACCGAATTAGGACGTGGCGGGTCAGAGAAAGTCAGGCTTGGTTTGGTAGTCGCTGTTGCGGTTCCCATTGGTATTGGCCCTAGCTCAGCACTAGTTTTTGTCACCGAGAATGCCGGGGTTGCATACGTCGCCTTTACTGTGATTTTTGCGTTAAGGTCAGCAGCACTAAGAACATAACCAAGGCAAGCCAAACTTTGGAAAGTCTTGGTTACTGATACGCCATTTCTGAACCACTCACATACAGGCCAGTAACCCTCGACGTTTCCGTTAAAATCTGGAAACTGAACTGCTAGCGAGCCTCCAACTGCCACAGTTGAAAACGGTTTGGGTGCTATGACGGGAATTGGAGTATTCGTTAGAGCAGCAGACTCAATTGCAGCCGTTTCGGAACTGGTTTTCGTAACAGCAAGACTGGAGGAGGTCTTACCGGTAACCGCGACACTAATCTTCGTGCCCTGATCCGCTGTGACCAAAGTGTAGGTGGTACCTGTTGCGCCTGTTATGGGGACGCCGTCTCGAAGCCATTGTTGCGTGAACGTAACTCCGCTGTCCCAAGCGCCAGTTTGCAGCGTCAGCGCGAATCCAACCTTGGCTCGCCCCGTTACCGTTGGGGTTGGAGTGTTGGTAAGGGCATTCGTGGTGACTGGTGATGTCTCGGCAGACGTGGCGCTGGCCGATGGATAAAGTGGCCTTGACGCTGTGACCCGAACCGAGATCTTTGCACCTACATCTTCAGCTTTCAGGACGTAAGAAGGTTGCGTAATGGTGCCAATCACAAGTTTTTGACCAAGTGTTCCCACCGCGAAAGGGATGTCAACGCCGTTTCGGATCCATTGAAAACTGTACGTACCGGTCGCACTCCATGTTCCCCAGGTAGCTACAAGTGTTGATCCCAGCACCGTGTTGCCACTGATCACTGGCGGGGTTACAGACAATAACTGTGCGGCTGGAACAACTGTTGCAAGCGCAGCAGTTCTAACCTCAGGCTGATAGTTTGTCCGAGTTGAGGTGACTTCAAAACTAACAATCTTGCCAACATCATCTGCGCCGAGAACATATGTCGTGCCCGTGGCGCCAGCGATTGCTACGCCGTCTCGAAGCCATCTGTTTGTCTTTACTGTGCTCGCATCCCAGGTGCCAATATTCGCGGTGATGGTATTGCCTACTTGAATGGTTCCGGATAGCACTGGGGTCGGAGTCAAGGTTTGCTTTGCGCCGAGGATCGTTACAGGTTCACTCTGGCGAGTCACCGAAGGGACCCCGGACTTTGTTCCGGTTACAGCCACATAGATCTGCTTTCCAACGTAGGTGCTATTGGAAAGGCTGAGAGTTGTACCGGTCGCGCTTGAGATTGGTGATCCATCTAGATACCAGCGGTAGCTCAGAGTGACATTGGAGTCCCAGGTTCCCGTAACAACCGAAAGAGGACTGCCTAGGAAAATTGGAGTACCGGCGATTGTTGGTGTCGGAGTCAATTGCAGTGCGTTGGTGGTAACCGGCCCTCTCTGGACTGAGGTTCCGGTAGCATCTGGGAAACCTGGCTGGGACAGAACTATGCGAACAGAGATCATCTGCCCGGCATCAGCTTCGGTCAGGGTGTATCTAGCGCTAGTAGCACCGGAAATAGGCGAGGTGCCCCGGAGCCACTGGTAAGCCATGGTTGGATTGTTTTCGCCCTGCCAGTCACCCGTGGCGCTCGCATTTAGAGTCTCCCCCACGGAACAACCGCAACTAAATTGCGGAGTGATGCTCAGCGGCTTGATTGGACCGAATTGGTTAGAAACGCGCTCAACGGAGATAAGTCCAATTCTTGTTCCGAGCACACTTACGGTGATGAGTGCGCCCTGATCAGATGCCTGAAGTTTGTAGGAAGATCCGCGAGCACCAGCGATCGCCTGGCCATTGCGTTGCCACTGGTACTCAAGAGTGACACCGGATTGCCAAGCCCCAGTATTCACTTGCAAAGTGGCACCGATAACCGGGGTTCCAACGATCGATGGTTGCGGTGCGATGACGATCCTGTTTGTGGTCACCAGAGACGAGTCAGCACTTTGAAGTGTCAATGGGTCGAAGCCCTGCTTCACCATTCTGACTATGACATTCACGGTGAATCCGACATCTGAATCGTTTAGCTGGTAGGTGCGTTCAGTTGCCCCTGGAATAACAACTCCCTGGCGGACCCACTGGAAACTTAGCGCCGCCCCGGGGGTTGGGTTCGAAATTTGGGCGGTTAGAGTTTGGCCAGCAATTCGATTTCCTACCACCTCGGGGCGTCCAGGGCTATTGAACGTGCCGTTCTTGACGATTGCCTCCGGATTAGAGGTTTTTAGGACCGAGCTGAAGCCTTGCTTCGCTCCAGTCACGGTGACGGTGATGAACTTGTTTAAGTCTTCTTCTGTAAGGACATATGTCGACCGGTTAGCGCCAGCGATTGGAGCGCCGTTTCGGTTCCACTGATAGGCAAAAGTTACAGCTTCTTCCCAGAATCCTGGGTTGGCAGTAAGCGCTTGTCCAACCTGATAAAGCCCTTGAACCGAAGGAGTGCTGAATCCCGTGATTGGCTTAACTAGGGCGGCCTCGAGAACTGGTCCAATTGGATTTGAAAGTCTCATGGTTGGAGCGTTTCCAGCTTTTGTGCCAATCAACTGCAAGCCGACGTATGAGTTGATGTCTGATTTTTGAAGGACATAAGTCCCTCCGTTTGCCCCAGCAATTGGTAGACCATTTCTGAGCCACTGAAAGCGAAGTGCGACTCCCGTTCCCCAAGTCAGAACTCGCGCTGTTAGCTGTTTCCCGATCAAGGCCTCACCGGTAACCAGTGGTGGGGTTGCTCCAGGGATGTCCTCCAGGTTAGTGCTAACCAGAATCGGATCCGCCATCTTAACCTGAGTCACGAATCCAGGTTTTGACCCCTGAACTCTTGCAACCAGAGTGGATCCGAAGTCATCGGTCTTCACAACGTAGGTTCTGGCAGTGGCGCCTGGAATAGCCTCACCGTTTCTGAGCCATTGATACCTGAAGCTGACTCCGTTGTCCCACGAGCCTGGGTCTACCGTTACAGGTGAGCCAACTTTTCCCTCGCCAGAGGCAACTGGGTCACCCACTTTGGTGAGGCTTGCAGTGTTGCTGGTCGCGGGCCTGGCCGCAACGGTAGCCCGAGCGATCGTAGCTGAAGCGGCAGAAGTCTTCTTGGCTGGATTAAAGCCGGGCTTGGTGGCAGTCACCATAACCTGGACCTGTCTACCAGCCAGGGCAGGAGGTGGAACAAATACTGAGTCGTTCGCCCCAGGAATTGGCTGACCGCCAACTAGCCACTGGAAGGCGATTGCCGCATCCTCGCCCCAGTTGCCGGCATTTGCCCGCATGGTGTTTCCAACCTGGGCTGTGCCAGTGATTCGAGGAGTTGGGGCGGGCGAGAAATTCTTGAGCACCTCGGTGCCAGCATCCCAGACGAGTTTCGAACCGGACTTCACACAGCGGTGCATCAATCCTTCGGAAACTACGGTTTGATTTAGCTTCTTACAGGTAGAGCCGGCGACAGAAGCCTGGGCTTGCAGTGGTGCTGCAAGCAACACAGCTGTTAGAAGAACTGACAAGATTCTGCGCAATGGAAACCCCCACTCATATCTAAGCACCTACGGCCAGTCAAAGGCAATCAAGATGCGAGAATATGCAGTGATGACCGAGCAAGAAATGGGTAATTCTCGCCACACTGGGGCACCTTCCCAGATTGGCGGGTTTCGCATAGTCAAGTTACTCGGCGAAGGCGGCATGGGCCAGGTTTATGAGGCTGTCGGACCTGATGACTCCCGAATTGCCATCAAAGTGTTGCCAAGTTACTTTGCCAACGATCGCCGAGCGCTTAACTTGTTTAGAACCGAAACCCAAAACCTAAGGCAAGTCGACTCCGAGAGAGTAGCTAAATTCATAGCATCCGGAGAAGACTCGGGCTCTCCGTGGTTAGCAACTGAGCTGATTGAGGGCGAGAGTCTCAAAGATCGGGTGTCCAAAAAGGGGCCATTGGCTGCTGCGGAGCTTGGTTGGTTCTCTGGTGAGCTGCTTGAAGCAATCGCAGACCTGCATGACGCCGGCATAGTTCACGGCGATATAAAGCCGGAAAACATTTTGCTCACTCGACAAGGTCGACTGAAGCTCATCGACTTTGGTATTTCACAGGCCTTCGGTCAAACGGTTATTCAGAACACCGGGACCTTTGCAGGTAGCCCAGAGTGGATGTCTCCGGAAGCTTTCGAGTCAATCAACCTAGAGGCGTCGACAGATGTCTTTTCGGCCGGGTCAGTAATCACGTTTGCCGCCAGAGGTCGCTCCCCTTGGACAGCCAAGAGCGAGGGGCTCAACATGGCAGTGGCCATGAGTCGCATCACGACTCAAGAGCCGAATCTAGATGGGCTTCCGGATGAGCTGAGGACAACGATTTATGCGTTGCTTGCTAAGGACCCGAAACAACGCCCATCTGCTCGAGTCGCTGCGACTTCCATAGCCGATGGCGTTTCCTTCAAGCCCCTAATTACAAAACCAAAGCGCTTGTACAAACTTCTCGCTGCCGCTGCAGCGGTTTTGGTCTTTGGAATCGGTGGCGTGGTTTTACTCACGCCTGGTTCCGAAGCACCGTCTGAAAAGCTGCTCGCCTGCGCTGAAGTTCGTCACTTCGCTACAGCCCCGGTGAGTGTGACTTTTGATGGATTGAGCGATGACGGCGATTCCCAGCTGCTGTCTGCAGAGTGCAGCACAGAAACAACCAAGTTTGAAGTTGAGTTATGCAGCGTGATCGACGCCGAGAGCTTTGAAGCTGCTCAAGAAGTCAAGGTGGTCAACAAGACCACCGACTCCGAATTGCCGTTGATATGGGATCCAGAGACCGACTATCTAGGTTGCCGCTCTTTTGAGCAGCTAGAGATTTACGGGAAGAAAAAAGCCGTCGGTTACTTGCGAGAGGTTTCTGCTCATCCGGTGCGTATCGAACAAGAACAGATCGAATACATGACGTTTGACGATGGCGCCGGAGGGTTGTTCCGGGTTGAGTTTTCTTTTCCAGAGAGAGCACTGGCCGAGCAGTTTATCTTCGTGCCGAATCCCGAACCACATAGCTTTGAACTCAACTGGATTGCTGGTGAGCCAGCTTGGGTCTTCCCCGGTCAGCTACCTAGCGACTTCTTTGAGGTAACAGCTAGAGGTGTTGAATCCGCCTTTTGCTGGTCGGATGCAGAGCTCAAGGAATTGGATGCCGCAGATCTCAGCATCGGCTATCAATCACCCTTGGATCCCGACTTCAATTTTGATGCGCCTTTTGAGGACGTCAGCTGTGGTGATGGACTGACAGAGCGCGCGTCGTTGTTGCCGCTACCTCTTATTTATGCAAGTGCCGTGCCGGGACGGTGCATGCCCTTTGACTTGGTTTTTCCGAAGACTTCGCAAAGCGAGCGCCGCTTCGAGTTTTGCGTCACCATGGACCCAAAAAAGGAAAGCTAGCCATTGGTGTGATAAAGCCGCTAGATAGCCTCTCCAAAGAATTGGCTCAAGTGTTGCCCTGCATTCGGATCTAGTGCTCGACAAGGCGACAGTTCATGCTCGGAAAGGAAAGCAGTGATCCAAACATCCTGCTTCACACCTCGATATTCGTCCAGGCGGACATAAAGCAGCTTGGACTCCGGGCAGTACTTGATTTCACCATCGTGAGCAACCAGTGTCCACATGTAAAGCTCGATGGCGCTGTGGTGAAAGAGGACTTGGTCTTGCTTTTCGGTTACAACTCTCACCGCCTGAGGGCCAATGAGATCGACCTTGGCCCAGAACCTGGGAAGGTGAGCCTTGACTCTGACTTGAATGTAGTGAACGTTGTGACCTGGTTCGTATGATGCACAACTAAATGCTTCGTTTGCCATTTGGCACTCCTAGCTAGGGGCCATAAGGCCCACGACTTTGCCAAGGGGATTACCTTGACCACATCTTCCACTGGAGCACCCTGAGGTCGTGGGACCGGGTTGCTATGCAGCTAGCCAGTTACTTAGCGCTGCAATTCTTGATGCAAAAACAACTTAACACGAAGCTGTGACTTTATTGCTCTTCTTCGTTCCAATCTGCGTCTTCATCGAACCTCGATCCATATTGAGTCTCGGTGTATGGAGTGTTTGGCGAGTAGCCATAAGGCCCAGAGTGGATGTCTCCCTCATTCATCTTTGAATCCACAGGGCGCTGAGTGGCCTGTGGCGCAGTTGCGGTTGAGCTGCCAAAAAGGCGCTTTAGAAATTCGAACATGTTTACCCCTCTCGTTCAAAGGAAACCTAGGGGGACCATCCGACATCGTTATTGTCGGATGGTCAGGCCAAGCTATTGCTTGCTTGATTCGCATAGTCTTTTCTAAGGGGGCACGATGGCAAAGAGATCAATGGGGGCGTTTGTAACCCTGATGTTGGGACAGCTGGCCTTTGCTGCCTACCGAAACTACAAAGACAAAAGAACCGAGCTCGAGGGCGACTATCGCACCGCGCTTCGTGAGTCCCAGCAGGAGCATGCGGTTGCTCAAGCTGACTATGAGAAATACATGCTGAGCTTGCCCAACCTGGTTGGAGATGGCAGCTACACCTTGGTGGCCGATACCGCTAGCGGAGACCGGTTTGCCCTTGAGGCATTCACCCAATACATGGACATCATGCGAGGTGGTAACCCTGGAGCCGCAGCTCTTTTGAAGCTAAACCTGCTGGGCGATCCTCTTACGATATCGGTGGAGATTAGCCAGGCTAATGTTGGGACACTAGAGGTTGCCAGCCAGCCGGAGCTTGCCGAAGCAATTCGCTCCCAGGGCGGAGCTGTCACCTGCGATGCGCAGCTTAGAAGACTCAACTACGGTGATACATATCAGCTACTACTTGATGTGAAGTTACCGATTGAGATTGAGGAGAACTAACGATGTGCGGGTTTATTGCAGGAGTTGTAGTTCTGCTATTTGTTTTCATATCGACCGGCAATTTCCTTCAGCAGAACCCAGGGGCTTGGTGGATTGTCTTTCTGATCCTCGGCCTGATCGCAATTCTTTTGTGGCAGGTTCGTAGGAGCAAACTTGAGAACAACC
>JACCDK010032817.1_pt1 | contig 31402 bp, 32 predicted proteins | sample 7445871 | NCBI WGS metagenome assembly JACCDK01 (sample SAMN15323436, study PRJNA562643) | freshwater metagenome | isolation source: river surface water | place: USA:Blue River Watershed | collected 2017-08-15 | reverse complement strand
CAATTGGGAAAATGCGTTCGTGATAATTGATATAATCTACGATATTGTCTCTTACCTCTTGATTGGTAGTGCATTCGATTCCGGCGGGTTTATTAAAAGCCAAGTAAATTCGCTTTTTTCTATTTTCTCGAACTAATTTGCCATTAACGCGCACTTCATCATTCATGGAGATTTTTGTTCCCATTTCAGGCACAATTCCGTTAATAGTAACTCTTCCTTGTTCTATTAATTTATCGGCTTCTCGGCGGGAACAAAAGCCTGTTTCTGATAAGAATTTATTGATGCGTACAAGATGCTCTTCCATTTTGTAAAAGTAATCAATTTGAAATATAAAAAATCAGTTGAATAAAATTATGATTCTATAAATGCTACAATTTTATTGTATAAATCAGCATCATGCATGCTATGACCTAATCCTTTGGTTAGAATTAATTCGGAAGTTTTCCAAGAATTGGCAATTTTTTTTCCTTCATCTACCAATACCATGTAGTCTTTTTCATCGTGAGCTACTATTCCGTTTATCGTGCAGTCTTTCAAGAATTCACTCGCGTTGAAATCATCGATTTTTATATTAAATCGGTCCCAAACATAAGCTTGAAACTGATTTTGAACTCTTTGGTTGTAGCCTAACATTTTAAAATAATTGTGCATGATAATTTTAAAATCACTTGGAGCACCAAGCAATATTAACTTTTCAAAATTATGAGAGTAATTCTTTTGAAAATAGGCTAGTGCATTTCCACCAATAGAATGTCCGATGGCTATACTAGGGTTGTATTTTTTTACTAGTAATTCAATAAATTCCGAATAGAGCGGCACATTAAATTCTTTATTGGTATTGAATCCATGTCCAGGTGCATCCATAGCGATGATGGTTTTCCCTGTCTTTCTTAAGTAGGGCAATGCCTTTTTCCATCTAGAAGCATTACTTTCCCATCCATGAGCAAGTAATATAATTTCCTCATTTCCTTCCCAGTGGTAGGTGCAAAAATCCTGTCCATGCAACGTGTGAGTATGAATGGTGCATTTTTGAATTGTTTTGGGAATTCTATTTTTGTTGATTTTCCCTTTTCTAGGCTCGCTAAACAATTTGTAAGCCAAAGCTAAAGATTGCTTTGGTGCTACATAACTTAAAATATTGATACTACCTCCAATACTTTTAACAAGAATATTCTGAATATTTTTTTTCATAAAAAAATCCCGATTTAATCGGGATTTAAGATATTACATTTTAGCAAATAACTTTTCCATTTTTTCTCTTTCTTCCTCTGCTAAGCTAGCGTCAACCAAGATTCTTCCAGAGTGTTCATCAGTGATGATTTTTTTTCTAGCAGCAATCTCAACTTGAGTTTGAGGAGGAATGGTAAAATAAGATCCTGCAGAAGCACCTCTTTCAATTGAAACAACTGCCAATCCATTTCTTACACTAGAGCGAATTCTTTTGTATGCTCCTAATAATCTTTCTTCAATTCCTGCTTCAAATTCTTTTGAAGTCTTCATTAAGAAAGTTTCTTCTTTTTCAGTTTCAGCCATAATCTCACTTAATTCAGCTTTTTTATGTTTTAAGTGAGTTGATTTTTGCTCTAATTTTTCTTTAGAATTAGAAATAACTTCTTTTTTGTGTTCTGTAGAAGCTTTTAATTCTTTAATTTGTTTTTCAGCCAATTGAATTTCTAATTCTTGAAATTCAACTTCTTTAGTTAAAGAGTTAAACTCTCTATTATTACGAACTTCTTTTTGTTGTTCAGTATATTTTTTTATTGCCAATTGGTGGTTTTCAATAGCCACTTTTTTAGCTTTAATACTTTCTTCAATAGTAACTAAGTCTGCTTCTAATTTTTCTAAACGAGTAGTTAAACCCGCTACTTCATCTTCAAGATCTTCCACTTCAAGAGGTAATTCCCCTCTTACATTTCTTATTTCGTCAATTCTTGTATCGATAATTTGTAAATCGTAAAGCGCTCTTAATTTTTCTTCTACGCTCAATTCTTTTGTAGTAGCCATTTTCTATATGTACTTAACAGGATTAGTATTTTCTTCTGATAAAACGATTGCAAAATTAGTAATTTTTTCTTTAAGATAATCAACAATATAGTTTTTTGTATATCTTTCACTTTCAAAGTGGCCAATATCTGCTATAACTATCTTGTTTTCAGCCTCATAAAAGTTATGATATTTCAAATCGGAAGTTAAAAAAACATCGGCACCACATTGAATTGCATTTTTTATTGCGAAACTTCCAGAGCCTCCCAATACCGCCACCTTTTTAATGGTTTTTCCAAGTAATTCGGTATGTCTGATTACACCGCATTGCATTTTGGTTTTAACCATTTCTAAAAATTCAATTTCGCTTAACGATTTGGTTAATTCACCTACCATGCCCAAACCAATGTTTTGATGTTGATTTTGTAAATCGTAAATTTCATATGCAACTTCTTCATAAACATGACTGCTGAAAAGCGCTTTGAGTATTTTTCCTTGCAAATGTTTTTCAAAAGTTACTTCGATTTTTATTTCTTGTGTTTCCACAAATTCAAATTGTTCTCCAATTTCAGGATTGCTGTTTTCATTCCCCATGTAAGTTCCAATTCCAGTTGAATTAAAACTGCAATCTTCATAGTTTCCTATTTTTCCGGCACCTGCTTCAAATAAAGCATTGCGCACTTGCTCTGCATTTTCTGGGATTGTGTAGGTTATAAGTTTCTGTATAAAGTGAGTTTTTGGAACCAATATTTTCGTATTAACTAATCCAAGGGCATCGCAAAAAATCTTATTAACTCCGTCTTTGTGATTATCAAGTGCCGTATGAACAGCATAAATGGAAATATCATTTTTAATTGCTTTTAATACAGCACGTTCAACATAATTTTTACCGGTAATTTTCTTCATTCCCGAAAAAATTATTGGATGAAAACAAACAATAAAATTGCATTTTTTAGCAATTGCTTCGTCAATAACCGACTCTAATGCATCATGACAAACTAAAATTCCGGTTGCATTTACTTCTTCATTCCCTACCAAAAGGCCAACATTATCAAAATCTTCGGCATAAGCCAACGGAGCCATTTCTTCCAGTATTGTGATGATTTCTTTTATTTTCATTATGTGTTTTTAATGATAAAATACATTCCAAAGATAAAAAAATGTTACTTTCGTACTATGATTATTTTTAGGTATTTATTTTTCCCATTTGCAGTCCTTTACGGATGGATCACTTCTGTTCGAAATTTTCTTTTCGATAATGGAATTTTAAAATCCCATGCTTTTGATTTTCCCGTTATCGTAGTTGGAAATTTATCGGTAGGTGGTACAGGAAAAACTCCTCAAATTGAATACCTTATTCGTCTGCTTTCCCCAAATTATAAATTAGCTACATTGAGTAGGGGTTACAAACGAAAATCAACAGGATTTATTTTGGCTGATGCTAATGCTACAGCTGAATTACTTGGGGATGAGCCTTTTCAAATTCATCAAAAATTTCCTCAAATTCAAGTTGCAGTGGATGCGGATAGAAAAAACGGAATTGAACAATTACTGGCTCTAAAAGTCAAACCAGATGTCATTTTACTTGACGATGCTTTTCAACATAGAAAAGTAAAAGCAGGATTTTATATTTTACTTTCAGCTTATAACGATTTGTATTGCAATGATTTCATGCTCCCAACAGGAAACTTACGCGAGAGTAGAAGCGGAGCAAAACGTACCGATATGGTAATAATCACTAAATGCCCCAAAAATTTATCGGAAAATGAACAACAGGAAATCAAAAATAAAATAGGGTTGGAGACTCCTGTTTATTTTAGTTATATTGATTATGATGATTTGGTTTACAACCAAAGTGAAAGCAAAAAAGTGAGTCAAATAAAGGAGATGGATAAATTAGTTATCGCAGGAATTGCAAAGCCTGAGTCATTTTTTGAATACTTAGAGGTGTCAAAAGAGGATCGTATGGTATTTCCTGATCATCATTTTTTCACCGAAAAAGACATGCAACGAATTGAGGATAATGCAAAAAACAAAATGATCATCACGACTGAAAAAGATTATGTACGATTAGCAAATCGAAACTTAAAAGCTCCAATTTATTATTTGCCAATTGAAAGTGGTTTTGTATCCAATAAAGAACTTTTTGATTGTGAGGTAATGAATTTTGTGAAAAATCATTAATATAATTTTCTCTACTTTTGCTCAACTAATTGTGATAATGCTATGTTGAAATTCAATACCAAACTTGCTCTTTTATTGTATGTAATCTTCCCTTTAACCTGTATTTCACAAGTTGTTAATGGGGATTTTGAAAATATTAAACCAAATTTTCTGCCAAGTAATTGGGGGATGAATTACTTCCAACCTGTTTCAATAAATACCGAAACGGGTGAAGTTACTACAGACCAAGTTCAGTATACTTGGTGTATTCCTTCATTAGTTTATGCCTCTTTTGAGCCACAATCGGGTCAATATGCAATGGAAATTTCAAATGCATTCAATTCGTCTCAAAATCATATTATAACTGGAGAAGTTTCTATTTTTAATGATGCTACTCAAGATGTTCCTGGATGGAATCCTGGTGTTCCTGTTGGCCCTTCAGATGAGGTATCAATTTTAGGTTTCTATTATAAATTTCTGCCTGCAGGAAATGATATAGCCGAAGCAAAAATTCAAGTTTTTGATGCAGATGGGAATGAAATCGGAACCGCAAGCATTGAAATTTCAGGCACCAATACAGATTATCAATTGGCACAAACCTCAATACAATATTCTTCAAGTGCTACTCCTGCCTATATATACATTAATTTTATAATGGCTAAAGAAGGAACCGATCCAACTTTTGGAAGTCGATTAATCATTGATAATGTAGTTACCAATTTGGCAGCATTGGCAGTAAATACAAATCCTACAAATTCTATTTATTCTATTTACCCAACAGTAGTAGAGGATAAATTATTCATTGATGGAAATGGACAATTTGAGGATAAATTAGATTATAAAATAATAAATTTAGAAGGGAAAGTAGTTTCCCAAAATTCAATTAAAGAAAATTCAAATACTTTGCTTTCTATTGAAGTTGGTAATCTAAATTCAGGAATCTACCTTCTAAATGTTACTACCTCAAATGGCCAATTTACTAAGAAATTTGTAAAGAAATAACATTCTATTTATTAGCCAATCCAACTTAAATTCGTTATATTTGATATAATAAAATTTATATCAAATGTGGGAACAAGTTCAAGAAACCGTTAGTTTTATTCAAAGTAAATTCAGTTTTACGCCAGAGTATGGTGTTATTTTAGGTTCTGGATTAGGAAGTTTTACCGATGACATTCAAATTGAATACAGCCTTCCGTATTCTGAAATTCCAAATTTTCCTATTTCAACTGTTCAAGGGCACAAAGGAGCACTAGTTTTTGGTACGATTGGTCCCAAAAAAGTAGTAGCTATGCAAGGTCGTTTTCATTATTATGAAGGCTACGATATGAAGCAGGTTACTTTTCCGGTAAGGGTAATGAAAATATTGGGAGTTACTAAATTAATTGTTTCTAATGCATCCGGCGGTGTCAATCCCAATTATAAAATAGGATCCGTTATATTAATCAAAGACCACATTAATATGATGCCAGAGCATCCGTTACGAGGAAAAAATGACGAACGTTTTGGTCCTCGATTTGTAAATATGAGTGAACCTTACAGCAAATCTATGTTGCAGAAAGCCACAGAAATTGCAACTTCTATCCAAATTGATGTAAATGAAGGGGTCTATATGGCTTTGCAAGGGCCTACTTTTGAAACCTTGTCTGAATACCGAATGGTAAAAAATATAGGAGCCGATTGTGTGGGAATGTCTACCGTTCCTGAGGTTATTGTGGCGCGCCATATGAATATGGAAGTATTTGGATTGTCTGTAGTGACCGATATGGGTGATGAAGAAAATATTGAAGAAGTCAATCATGCCGAAGTATTGAAGGCGGCTGAAAAAGCAGAACCTTCGGTTCGAAAATTAATTAAAGAATTGATTATTCAATATTAATTAGACATGTATTGAATTAAGTCGATTATTCGAGAAGAATAGCCCACTTCATTATCATACCAACCAACTACTTTTACCATTTTATCTATGACTGAGGTGAGTTGGGCGTCAAATACACACGAGTTTTTATTACCAATAATATCCACCGATACAATAGGGTCTTCGGTGTAATCGAGTATTCCTTTTAAATTAGTTTCGGATGCTTTTTTAAAAGCCAAATTAATTTCTTCAATAGTAACTTTTCGACTTACATTAAAGGTGATATCCGTTAAGGAACCGTCTGCAACTGGAACGCGGATGCCACAGCCACCAATTTTGCCCTCCAAATCCGGGAATATTTTAGTCAGTGCTTTTGCTGCGCCTGTAGTAGTTGGCACTATTGATTGGCTTGCACTGCGTGCTCTTCGTAAATCATGATGGGGTTGATCGTGCAAACTTTGATCGGTGGTGTAGGAGTGAACCGTAGTAATATAGGCCTGCTCAATACCACATAATTCATTAATGATTTGCATCATTGGAGCAGCGTTATTTGTGGTGCAACTGGCATTGGAAACTATAATTTCAGATCCATCTAATATTTGTTCATTTACTCCAAGAACTACGGTTTTAATTTCAGGAACTTCAGATGGTGCAGATAGAATTACTTTTTTTGCTCCAGCTTCAATATGCAAATAAATATCGTGATAGGATTTGAATTTACCTGTACATTCAATAACAAAGTCGATGTTATTCCATTTTAAATTTGAAATTTCTCTTTCGTGAAAAAATAAATATTCTTTTCCGTCTACAATAATTGCTTTATCAGAATAAGATACAGTAAAAGGCAATACCCCGTGAATACTATCGTATTTAATTAAATGTGCCATAGTTTTGTTGTCGGCAATATCATTTATTGCTACGACTTCTATGGTAGGATAATTGAGAAGTAATCTAAAGAGATTTCTACCAATTCTACCAAAACCATTTATGGCAACTCGTTTTTTCAATTAATTAAATTATAGGATGTGTTTTTCAGCATGATAAGAAGAACGAACTAAGGCGCCACTTTCAACATGGCGGAACCCCATTTCTTTTCCAATTTTCTCATACTTTTCAAATTGTTCTGGTGTGATGAATTCTTTTACCGGAAGGTGTTTTTTACTTGGCTGTAAATATTGCCCTATGGTAATAATGTCAACATTTTGATTGCGAATATCTTGCATGGTTTCAATTACTTCCGCTTCAGTTTCTCCTAAGCCAAGCATGATTCCCGATTTCGTTCTTCGAATGCCTTTTTCTTTTAAGTAACGCAATACTTCTAAACTCTTGTCGTATTTAGCTTGAATTCGAACTTCTCGAGTTAGTCTTCGAACGGTCTCCATATTGTGGGAAACTACCTCTGGATTGGCTTCAACAATACGGTCGATATTTCTTGTGTTTCCTTGAAAATCGGGTATTAATGTTTCTAAGGTCGTATTCGGATTCATTCTGCGAATTGCTTGAACAGTTTCAAGCCAAATGATTGACCCCATATCTTTTAAATCATCACGGTCAACACTAGTAATTACTGCATGTTTGATTTTCATGATTTTAATAGAACGCGCCACTTTTTCGGGTTCATCCCAATCAACCGATTCAGGACGGCCTGTTTTTACACCGCAAAACCCACAAGATCTCGTGCATATATTTCCAAGAATCATAAAAGTAGCTGTACCTTCTCCCCAGCATTCACCCATATTTGGGCAACTACCTGAAGCACAAATAGTGTTTAACTTGTACTTGTCTACAAGGCCTCTAAGTTCAGTGTACTTTTGTCCAATTGGCAACTTAACTTTTAACCATTTTGGTTTGCCAACGGGTAATGTGTTTTCAGAAACTGCATCCATTTCATGTAATTTTCGATAGCAAAGATACGGATATTGGATTTACAAATTAGAAAAACAAATCTGAAAAAAAATCTAAATTTTAACGAAAACTAAAAAAAAAATTAACGATGACTTTGAATGATTTCAGCTAATAATTTTTTAGCACGTAGCAATTTGATTTTAACATTGCTGAGGGGTTCTTCAAGTTGTTCTGAAATTTCTTGGTAACTCATTTCTTGAAAGTAACGAAGCTGAATCACTTCTTGGTAGTGGGGTTTTAATTCTTTGATGAATTGTAGCAGTTGGGCAAGGTTTTGCTCGGTGATGATTTCATCTTCTGCAGAGGGTGAATTATCGGCAACATTATGCGCTTGTTGGTCTTCTTCTTCGGTGATTTCTACAAAAAGACTCGATTTTTTTTTACGCAGTAAATCAATATGGACGTTTTTTGCTATAGCAATAAGCCAAGTGTTAAACTGATATTCGGGATTGTATGTCGCTAATTTATCGAAAGCTTTAGAGAAGGTCTCAATGGTAATGTCTTCTGAAACGGTCTCGTTTTGGGTGCGTTTAAGCATGAATCCATAGACCTCATTCCAATAATGATCCAACAAATAGGTAAACGCTACTTGATCGCCATTTTTGGCTTTTTCTATGTAGGAAATTATTTCCACTGAACCGGTTTTGAAAACATATTGGTAAAGAAAATATTCAGTTGTGTTACAATCAAAATAAGTTCAATAATTGGATACCAATACACGACGTCTTTTTCTTTAAGTTTTCCGGCTGCAAATCCTATTGATATCCATGAAAAAATATAACGGAAACCAATTAAGCTCAACACCACAATCCATTTAAACTGAAAAGCAAGAAGTACAATTGGTAGGATGATAAATAACAATTGTGAAGCATAAAACAATGCCAGTTGCGTTCGGTCAAAGCCTTTATAATGTTCGGCAGTTGCCACATGTCTTCTCTTTTGTGTAAACCATTCTTTAAAAGTTGATTTTGGTTTCGAGTAAGTAAAACTTTCAGCTGAATAACAAATAGTGGTATTTTTAGAATTGGCCGCTTGATTGATGAATAAATCATCATCTCCAGATCGTATTTTCATGTGATCCATAAAGCCACGCACTTTGAAAAACTCTTCTCTTTTATAGGCCATATTTCTTCCAACTCCCATGTAGGGTTTGCCTAATTTAGCCCAAGAAAAGTATTGGGTGGCGGTTAAAAGTGTTTCAAATCGGATGATTTTATTTAAGAAGGAATTCTTTACTTTTTCATAAGCGCCATAGCCTAAAACAATCGTTTTTTCTATGGTGAATTGAGAGCTCATTTGTTTGATCCATTCGGCAGAGGTTGGATAGCAATCGGCATCAGTAAACAACAGGTATTCGTTTTTAGCCGCTTTAATTCCTAGTGTAAGTGCGAATTTTTTGTTTCCCCAAAAAGCTTCATTGTTTTCAACTTTAACCAACTTAACATTAGAGTATTGTTTTTCAAATGCTTCAAATAGCTCTAAGGTTTCATCGCTGGAAGCATCATCAATAAGCACAATTTCATAATCGGGATAGTTTTGTTGCGCTAATATTGGAACAAAGTTTTTTACATTTTCTTCTTCGTTTTTAGCGCATACAATCACCGAAATAGGAACTCTTTTAGGAGTTGAGGTTTGTGGTTTAGCAAATGAAAATTTGCCAAAAAACACGATGTAATATAGAAATTGAACAACTACAACAGCAATAAATAAACAAAGTAGAATTAGTAACATATTGGCTTTAGGATCTTTTTTTTTATCGAGTGCAAAAATACAAAATTCAATTTTGATAAACGAAATATGAAAAGCGAAATTTCAGAATTAAATTACATTCACTTCTGCTTCAATTGCAATACCATATTTTTCCAAAACGGTAGCTTGAATGTCTCTTGAAACTGCCAAAATTTCTTGCCCGGTAGCGTTTCCATAATTTACTAAAACTAAGGCCTGATTTTTATGAATTCCAGCATCGCCAAAGCGTTTTCCTTTAAATCCGGCTTGTTCAATGAGCCATCCAGCAGGAACTTTCACTTCGGTTTCAGAAACTACATAATGCGGCATATCTGGAAATTTTGCACGAGCTTTTTCGTATAATGATTTTGGTATAATAGGGTTCTTAAAAAAGCTTCCGCTGTTTCCCAATTCTTTAGGGTCGGGTAGTTTACTTTGACGAATAGCAATCACGGCATTAGAAACCTCTTTTAAAGTAGGAGTTGCAATATTGTTTTTTTCTAATTCTTTAGTGATATCGCCATAGGCGGTGTTAATTTTATGATTGCGTTTGGTGAGTTGAAATACCACCGAAGTTATCACATATTGATCTTTAACTTCTTGTTTGAAAATGCTCTCACGGTAACCAAATTTACATTCTGCTTTTTCAAAAGTTCTCATTTCTTGAGTGGCAATATTCATGGCGTTACAAGAAACAAAAGTATCTTTGATTTCGGTGCCGTAAGCTCCAATATTTTGAACCGGTGTGGTGCCTACATTTCCCGGTATCAAAGACATGTTTTCCAATCCGCCAAAATTTTGATCAATCGTCCACAAAACAAATTCATGCCAAACTTCTCCAGCACTACTTTCAACCCAAACATGGTCGTCATCCTCTTTAATGATTTTTATTCCTTTTAAATCTACATGGATAACCAAGGCATTAATATCTTGAGTAAGCAACATGTTACTACCGCCACCCAAAATGAATTTTGCCTCACCTTTATGAGTTTCTAAAACCTGCTTTAATTCTTCTGTAGAATGAACGGCTACAAATTGTTTAGCTTTGGCTTCAATGCCAAAAGTGTTGTGTTTTTTTAAGGAAAAGTTATGTTGGATTTGCATAAATAATTTCGAAATGTGTTTTACAAAAGTAATTAATTTATAAGTTCTTACTTCGAGTTTGAATTGAATTTATTCTTCGGTTTCAAGCCCTCTTTTTAAAAAGTCATTCAATGGTTTTAATAGGATTAATTTTGCTGCAATTTTTTTGCTGAAATCAGCTTCGGTAAATACAGATTCATTAATTTTTACCGATGTGGTAAAACTTTTAAATTTTAAGAATTCAATTGCAGGATGGTTGGCTTCAAAGTCTTTGGGAGCTTTTTTCAAAACATTATTTTCACTTCGATCGAGTTGGCCAAACTCTTTTTTGAAATTTTTATTGGAAACAATTTCCTCTAAGTCATCATAAAAAAACTCAATTTCTTTTCGGATTTTTTTCAATTCATTTGCTTCCGGACACCATACGCCACCTGCTACAAAACAGTTTCCTGGTTCGTAATGAATGTAATATCCCGGTGCGTTTTTTTGGGTTCTATCTTGCGACATCCATACGCCCATGTTGGTTTTGTAGGGTGATTTATCTTTTGAAAATCGAATGTCACGATTGATTCTAAAAGTGCAATTTTTTACTTCCAACGGCTCTAATGACTTATCTAGCTTTTTCATTTCAGTCAAAATTGAACCAATGAAATTATGGTAGTCTTTTTTGTAGTTTTCGTACCGCTTTTTGTTGGCATGCATCCATTCGGTATTGTTATTTGCAATCAAATCATTTAAAAACTGTAAAGCCTCTTTTGTTATCATAATTTAGTTTGTTGAAAGCAATTTGATAATTTATAAGTTGAATAGTTTATAACTCTGGTGGGTTGTTTTTACAATGTTTTCGGTTCGCTCCGGATGGGTGTCCGATATAAAGAGCTGTCCAAATTCTTCCTGATTCACCATTTCTACAATTTTGCTTACTCTTGATTCGTCTAGTTTGTCAAAGATATCATCGAAAAGCAAAATGGGTTTTTCACCCGATTGTTTTTTCACAAATTCAAACTGAGCTAATTTTAAAGCAATCAAAAAGGATTTTTGCTGCCCTTGAGAACCGAATTTTTTAATAGGGTAGGAATCAATTTGAAAAACCAAATCGTCTTTATGAATCCCCACCGAAGTATATTGCAATGCTCTGTCTTTGGCTAAGTTCTGTTCTAATAACGATAAAGTATCTTTTTCTAATAAATGACTTTCGTAGACTAATTGTACTTGCTCTCCCAATCCGGTTATGGCTTGGTGGTGTTTGTTGAATATGGGTAAAAATGCAGTAATAAATTCTTTTCTTTTTTCGAAAATTACTGCACCTAAATCGTGTAACTGTTCATTATAAATAGATAAGGTGTCGTTTTCAAAGACATGGTTTAAGGCAAAATACTTCAACAAAGCATTACGCTGACTTACAACTTTATGGTACTGAATAAGCGTTTGCAAATAAGAAGAATCCAATTGCGAAATAACAGTATCCATAAATCTTCTGCGCGTTTCACTGCCCTCTATGATCAAGTCGTTATCGGCAGGCGAAATAATAACTACCGGAATGAATCCAATATGATCCGAAAATTTTTCGTAGGCTTTGCCATTTCGTTTCAAAATTTTCTTTTGTCCTTTTTTAAAACTGCAAACTATCTGTTCTTGTCGATTGGCTTTTTCAAATTCGCCATCAATCACAAAAAAATCTTCTTCATGTCTAATATTTTGCACCGCAAGCGGATTAAAATAGCTTTTTCCATTTGCTAAATGATACACCGCATCCAATACATTGGTCTTCCCAACTCCATTTTTTCCAACAAAACAGTTTATTTTGGAGTCAAATTCGAAGGAAGCTTCCGAAAAGTTTTTATAATTAAATAAGGATATCTTTTTTAAAAACATGTGTTATAGCTTGCAAATACTACAAAAAGTAGCAATAATTATATTCTTTTTTTAGGAGCCTGCAAATTATTGAAAAATATCGATAAAAATCGCTTTTAATTATCAATAAATATTTTATTTTTGCACACACTAAATTTAAATTAAATGGCAACTTATAATAAAAGAGGTTACAAAACTCCAAAAGAAAAAGAAGAAAAATTAGATAATAATTTTATTGAAGATACACCAAATGTTGACGCTACCGATAGTACAACAGCTAAGGCTTTTGATACTCTTGATGAGGGTGCATCTAAAATTGAAGATTGGGTTGCTAAAAATCAAAAATACATATTAAATTTTCTAGCAGTAGTGGTTGTAATTACTGTTGGATATTTGTCATACCAAAAATTTGTAGTAGAACCTAAAGAAGAAGAAGCAACTACCGATTTATTCGTAGCGCAACAAAACTTTCAATTGGCTGCAGATGCAACTAATCCAAAATCTCAAGATTCTTTATACAACTTAGTATTAAAAGGTTCTGAAGGAAAACAAGGTGCTGTAGGAATTGCGGCTCAATACGAAGGTACAGATTCGGGTAACATTGCGAATTACTATGCAGGTATTGCTAATTTATATTTGAAAAAATACGATGTTGCAATTCAATACTTAGAGAAATTCTCATCTAAAGATAATTTCTTAAGTTCTATTGCTCTTGGTGCAATTGGAGATGCTTGGTCACAAAAAAATGATGCAAACAAAGCATTAGAATATTACGAAAAAGCGGCTCGTTTAAACACTAACGAATTTACAACTCCAAAATATTTATACAAAGCAGGTCAAACAGCTATTGAATTAGGAAACAAAGCTGCGGCTTTAAAATATTTTACTGAAATTAAAGAAAAATACGAGTCAACTCCAGAAGCACAAAATATTGATGCTTTAATTGGAATGGCACAGTAAATCAATTTTGAATTATGAATCACGAAAGAAATCATAATTAGTAATTCCTGATTCCTAATTTAATTATGGCTACAGCTAACAAGAATTTATCCAATTACGATAAAAACACAATCCCAAACGCGAAAGATTTTCGGTTTGGGATTGTTGTTTCAGAATGGAACGATCACATTACAGAAGGTTTATATAACGGTGCTTTAGCTGCACTTTTAGATTGCGGAGCGGTACAAGAAAATATCATTCGTTGGAATGTTCCTGGAAGCTTCGAATTGGTTTATGGTGCACAACGCATGATTGTTACCCAAAATGTAGACGTAATCATCACCATAGGTTGTGTTATTAAGGGTGAAACCATGCACTTTGAATTTGTTTGCGAAGGGGTAACACAAGGAATTAAAGATTTGAATATTCAAACGGATGTTCCTGTTATTTTTTGTTTGTTAACCGATAATAACGAACAACAGTCTATTGATAGAAGTGGAGGAGTTCACGGAAATAAAGGAACTGAGGCTGCTATTGCGGCAATTAAAATGGCCGAATTGAGACGAATTTCAGAAAAAGAATAAAGATTTAAACACATATAATTACAAAACCTATTCTGTTGAATAGGTTTTTCTTTTTTAGTATCTTCTTAATTATAATTACCCATAGATTTTACTTAAATTTGCTAACTTTGTTTTCCAAGTACCCAAAACCCAAAACCTAGAATCGAATAAAAATGTCAAGCATCATTCAATTACTTCCCGATCATGTTGCCAACCAGATTGCTGCTGGGGAAGTAGTTCAAAGACCCGCTTCGGTGGTGAAAGAATTATTGGAGAATGCGGTTGATGCTAAAGCAACCGACATAAAATTGATTATTAAAGATGCGGGTAAAGCATTAATTCAAGTGGTTGATAATGGGGTAGGTATGAGTGTCACCGATGCACGCTTGTGTTTTGAACGACATGCAACTTCCAAAATAAGAAACGCTGAAGATTTATTTTCATTACATACCAAAGGCTTTCGTGGTGAAGCTCTAGCTTCTATAGCTGCGATTGCTCATGTAGAAATGAAAACCAAGCAAGATCAGGAAGAATTAGGAACTCATATTGTCATTGAAGGAAGCAAATTTGTTTCTCAAGATCCTGCCGTTTTACCCAAAGGGACTTCATTTGCAGTAAAAAACTTATTTTATAATATTCCGGCTAGACGCAACTTTTTAAAATCGGATACAGTGGAATTCCGACATGTAGTTGATGAATTTCAACGCGTTGCCATGGCGCATCCTTCAATATATTTCACGATGTACCATAACGGAAGTGAAATGTTTAATTTACCCAATTCCAATTTAAGACAGCGAATTGTGTCTATTTTTTCAGGTAAAACCAATGAGAAATTGGTTCCAATTCAGGAACAAACCGATATTTTAACCATTCAAGGATTTGTTGGAAAACCCGAATTTGCCAAAAAGAATAGAGGCGAGCAGTTTTTCTTTGTGAACGACCGTTATATAAGAAGTAATTATTTGCATCATGCAGTGATGAATGCTTATGAAGGCCTTCTGCCTAATGGTTCGCAACCAAGTTATTTTATTTATTTAACAGTTCCGCCACATACCATTGATATCAATATTCATCCCACTAAAACCGAAATTAAGTTTGATGACGAACAAGCGCTTTATGCGATTTTGCGTTCGGCCATCAAGCACAGTTTAGGACAGTTTAATGTGGCTCCGGCACTTGATTTTGATCGAGATCCCAATTTAGATACCCCATACGAATACCAAAATAAAACCGCTGAATATCCTACCATTCAGGTGGATCGAACTTTTAATCCGTTTTCGGATGAGAAAAAATCAAATTCATTTTCGGGTGGAAGTTCCTCTTATAAAAAGGTTGAAACGACTCAAAATTGGGAGAGTTTGTATGTAGGGTTAAAGCAAGAAACTTTAGAAATAGAAAACTTTTCTATTGAAAATGAAGAAGTAACTGCTTCTTTTTTTGATGAGAAAGAAGAGGAGCAAACCGCAAAGCATACCTATCAAATTCAGAAAAAATACATTGTAAGTCCGATAAAATCGGGAATGGTGATCATCAATCAAAACCGTGCACACCAGCGTGTATTGTACGAACAATTCCTAATTAACATGACGGTACAACAAGCTGCTAGTCAGCAATTGTTGTTTCCATTAGCAATTTCATTTTCAGCAAATGAATTAAAAATTATTGCCGAAATGCAACCTGCACTTGAAGCTACTGGATTTGTTTTTGATTGGGAATCAGAACAATTGCAGGTTTTAGGAATTCCTTCAAACACGACTGAAAGTGAAGTATTAGCTGTTTTAGAGCAATTGGTAAGCGATTTGCAAGACGGAATCCCAGATAGTAGTTTTAGTCAAAATGATACCATTGCGAAATCAATGGCTAAAAGTCTTGCCGTTAAAACAGGAATGTACCTAACCGAAAAAGAGCAAGAAAATTTAGTTAACAATTTATTTGCTTGTAAAGACCCAAATGTGTCTCCTTTTCAAAAACCAACTTTCATTACCCTTCGTGTGGAAGATATAGACAAAAGATTTACCCTATGATGAGAATTACGCCAGTTGTAAAGCAACTTTTGATTATCAATATTATATTTTTTATTGGTACTCAGCTTGTTCCAGGAACTTATGATTTATTTTCAATGTATTATCCTGAAAGTGATAAATTCAAGATTTGGCAACCCTTAACCCACATGTTTATGCATGGAGGAATTACACATATTTTCTTTAATATGTTTGCTTTGTTTTCATTTGGTAGTGCTTTAGAACATTTTTGGGGCGGAACCAAATTCTTGTTTTTTTATATTTCCTGCGGATTAGGAGCTGCTTTGCTTCATACAACCGTTAATTATATTCAAATTCACAATTTACTTTCGGAAGTTGCTAGTTTGAATTTATCAAAATCGGATTTACATCTTTTGCTTAACGCCGATTTTCAGTCGGTTTTTGATACAGAAGGTCATCTTCTGCCAAGCAAAATGAAAACTATATTAGAAACTGCACATTGTACTCAAGATCAATTTAATTCCATAGTTCAGGCTGCAATGTTATCTAAAGTGCCGGTTGTAGGAGCTTCCGGAGCAATTTATGGATTATTAGTTGCATTTGCATTTATGTTTCCAATGGCAGAATTGGGAATTATGTTCATTCCAATTCCAATAAAAGCTAAATATTTTGTTCCTGGTTTATTGGCAGTTGATTTGTTTTTAGGGTTTAATGGGCAATCAATATTTGGTGCTGGAAGTACAGGTGTTGCTCACTTCGCTCATATTGGTGGCGCCATAACGGGATTTATCATGATGTGGTATTGGAAGAAAAATCAGTTCAAAAACAACCGTTGGGATTAATTCTATTTTAGAATATGAATATAATTGACGATATAAAATTACAATACAAAATAGGTGGGGTGGCCAATAGATTAATCTATTGGAACGTTGCCGTATTTTTAATTTCGTTGATTTTTTTCTTTCAATTTAACTTAGGTGTTTTTACCTATCCCAATTGGATTTTGTTGTCTTCTAATCCGGGAGAGGTACTTCATTTTCCTTATACTTTATTAACCTATGCCTTTCTTCACAGCGGGTTTTGGCATTTGTTTTTTAACATGTCGGTTTTAAATTTTTCAAGTCGGTTGTTTTTAACTTTTTTTACCCAGAAGCAATTTTTAGGATTGTATTTATTAAGCGCAATTTTTGCTGGATTGGCTTTTGTATTGGGTTATTATTTCCTCCATCTAAACGCTACTTTGGTTGGTGCTTCTGCAGCGGTAATGGCAATTTTGGTGGCGTCAACAACCTATCAACCGCTAATGCAAGTACGATTGTTTTTAATAGGAACGATCAAACTTTGGCATTTAACTGCTGTTATATTATTGCTTGATGCCATGCAAGTGCTTACCGAAAATACTGGCGGTCATATCGCGCATTTAGCGGGTGCATTTTTCGGATTTTTATATATTAAGCTACTGGTAAACGGAATTGATTTAAGCACTAATGTGACCAGGGTGTTGGATTTTTTTGTTAATTTGTCTCAGCCGAGCAAAAGAACGCCTTTTAAAAAAGTACATGTTAATCCGAAAAAGCCATCAACAAAAACGGCTAGTAAGATTGTGATTAAAGATAAACACCAGCAACAGATTGATGAAATTTTGGATAAAATTAGTCAATCGGGTTACGATGCGTTAACAGCCGAAGAAAAAGAATTCCTATTCAAAGCGGGAAAATAGAAAGATATACTGTTTAAAGTTGTCAAAAAGAAAAACCTAGAAACTAAGTGCCTTAGCACCTTAGCATCTTAAAAAAAAATGAAAAAACTATCGTGGTTTAATAAAGTAATGTTTTCGTTCAATATAGTGCTTACTGTATTGACGTTTCTTGCTTATGTTTTACCTTTTTTGGCTCCTAAGTTTTTTCCTTTACTTTCGGTGCTGACATTAATTCTGCCTTTGTTTTTAATCATAAATGCATTGTTCTTTATTTATTGGTTGTTTCAATTAAAACGACAAATGATTCTATCGGGTATCGTTTTGATTATTGGAATTACATTCATTAATAAATTTTACAAATTTGCTTCCAATCCACAGCCCGAAGAGGATAAAGATTTTATTGTAATGAGTTACAATGTGCGCTTGTTTAATTTATTCAATTGGATTCCACAAGAACACATCGGTGATACCATCCGCCAATTTATTAACGATCAAAACCCAGATATTCTTTGTATTCAAGAATATTCTAAAACGGCCAAAGTGGACCTTCGGGTATACAAACACCGATTTATTTTTATGCAGGGAAAAAATATTAAGACAGGTCAGGCGATATTTTCAAAGTTTCCAATTGTAGACGAGGGAAATATTGAATTTCCCGAATCGGACAACTTAATTGTTTATGCCGATATTCGAAAAGGAAAAGATACCATTCGAGTTTACAACATGCACTTGCAGTCGATAAAAATATCTCCAGATGTCAATGAAATTCAGGACAATGTAGATTCAATCAGTCAGCACAAATCGCAATTAATGGTGAAGCGAATCAGTCAGGCTTTTAAAAAGCAGCAGTTGCAAGCTGAAATTTTGAGGAATCATAAAAAAGAATGCAATTACCCAATGATTATCTGTGGAGATATGAATAACAGTGCCTTCTCTTACGTGTATCGAAGTATAAAAGGGAATTTAAACGATTGTTTTGAAGAAGCCGGAAACGGATTTGGGGAAACCTATAATTTTAAATACTATCCAGCCCGCATCGATTACATTTTTGCAGATAAGAAAATGAAAGTGAAAAGCTTTCAAAACTTTCCTTTATTTAAAAATTCCGATCATTACCCCATTCTTACTAGGTTGATGATGGAATAATTAGAGAGTTTGTCTTTTCAAATAATCCTTGGCATAACGCCCTTCGTTAAATAACAAATCCAAAATACTTAGGTTATTTATAAATCCGTGTTTTTCTCCAAAAACTTGTGTGTAGGGCTCCAATTGGGTAGCGTCTTTTTTTCCGTTTATTAAATGTCTTAAATCCTCGTGATTGGGAACTTCATGGAAATATTCGGTGGTTGAAGTGTAATTGAAATCCATTCCCAAACATTTTGAAACGAGTTCCATGGTTTGTAGATTTAAATCCATTAAAAAAGTATGCTTGGCAGTAAAAATAGGCATTAAATCATCTTCGAAATACTCAAAAAATGGAGAAGTTCTATAAGCCGCTTCCAAGGATTTAAAATGTTGTTTTTGCCAATCAAAAGCCGTTTCCAATTTTACATCCTGAATTCTTTGATGCGCCGCTTTTGAATGCTTAATAGGAATATTTAAAAGCTGTATTCCATTCGGACTATAAATATACATCCGATTTCGGTTTGTTTGCTTTTGGAAATTATCTTCCATTTCCAAAGTTACTGCACCGGCATTAACCATAGCGATATAGTGACTTATGGAAGGAAAATAACTTGGATGAATTATAATGGATTTCATTCAATTATAGTTTGAAACTAAACTTTTTTATCCGCTTTGCGTTTTTTCCAAAAGTGCTCTCCAACAAAATAAATTCCTAGTAAGAATAAGAAATATTTAAAATACGATTGCGGTTGACCTTCACCACTAACTGTAGTAAATAATCTATTCCAACGAATTTTATTGAGTAGACCAACACCGTTTGAATCCCAGCTCATCCAAATAAAAATGGGTTTGCCTACAATATGATCACCTGGAACATAACCCCAAAAACGGCTATCTTCTGAGTTGTGACGGTTATCACCCATCATCCAATAATAATCTTGTTGGAAAGTATATGTTTTTGTTTTAGCACCATTGATGTAAATATCGGATCCTTTTATTTCCAATTTGTTTTTCTCATATTCCGTAATTATTCGGCTATAAAATGGTAAGGTTTCCATGTTTATTGCTACTGATTTTCCGGCCTGTGGTATGTATATTGGCCCGAAATTATCAACATTCCAATCTTTTGTATGAGGGAAAGTAGATCGGTCTGCTTCTTTATGAATGATTCGAGTTACCGATTTTATTCCGGCAACACCTTTAAAACGTTCTACACTAGCTGCTGGTAAAGCGCTAAAATAAATGGTGTCTTTTGTGTTGTTGATACCATATCTGTCAGTAATATCCAATTCTTTAAATAACGATTCAAAATTAATTGATGCTGAAGGATCGATGGCCATTTTGTAGGAATACTGAGGTTTCGCTCTTTCAGGTAAAATCAATTCTTTTCCGTTTACAAATATAATTCCGTCTTTAATTGCTAATGAATCTCCAGGAATTCCCACACATCTTTTAACGTAATTTGATTTTTTATCTACTGGTTTATCTGCTTTTCTTCCAGAGGTGTCGAAGAATTTCACAACAGTATCAACAGGCCAATTAAAAACTACAATGTCGTTATTTTTAATTTTCTCAAAACCAGGAAATCTAAAATAAGGCAACTGTGGCCATTTACAATACGATTTTGTATGAACTAATGGTATGGTGTCATGCACCATAGGTGCAGCTACTGTGGTCATTGGAGTTCTTGCTCCATAGTTCATTTTGCTTACAAATAAAAAGTCACCAATTAGTAATGATTTTTCTAACGATGCCGTAGGAATGGTAAAAGGTTGAATGAAATAGGTGTGTACAAAAGTCGCCACGATGATTGCAAATAATAAAGAACTTACGGTGTCACCCGTTTTTGTAGTTGCAGTGGTTTCTCTGTTGGCATTATAGGTTACTTCTTGTGTGAAATTAATATAGTAAATATAAAGTCCGAAAGTGGCAATTACTAAAAAGGTATCTAGAGATGATTTTCTACCAAAACTGCGTAAGGTTTCTACCCAAATAACCGGAAACATTATTAAGTTGATGATTGGAATAAACAATAGAAATGTCCACCAAGTAGGTCGATTGATGATTTTCATCAATACTATTGAATTATATACCGGAATCGCAGCTTCCCAAGATTTTCTTCCTGCTTTTTCATATAATTTCCAAGTTCCAAAATAGTGAATTGCTTGTACTGCTCCGAAAAATAGTAACCATTGATAAATGTTCATAGTTTTTTAGTTTAAGATTTGAAGTTTAAAGTTGTTAAACTTAAATATTGTTTTTTTAATTGAGATCTAATACGTCTTTCATTGTAAATACTCCCTTTTTTCCAACCAGCCATTCCGCAGCTATTACAGATCCTAAAGCAAATCCTTCACGGCTATGTGCGGTATGTTTTATTTCTATTGTATCCACTTCCGAAGTGTAAAATATACTGTGTGTTCCCGGTACATTTTCAATTCGTAAGGCTTCAATTGGGAGTTCTTTTTCATTTGGATTTGCATCCAAGGTCCAACTGGAATAATCGGTGTTTTCAATTATTCCTTTTGCTAAACTTATTGCAGTTCCGCTTGGAGCATCCAATTTTTGTGTGTGGTGAATTTCTTCCATTGAAACCGAATAAGTTTTGAATTTTGACATCATTTTTGCCAAATAAGAATTCAATTCAAAAAACAAATTCACACCCAAGCTAAAATTCGAACCATAGATGAAACTTCCATTTTTATTTTCACAAAGCGCTACCATTTTTGGATATTCTTCAAGCCAACCAGTGGTTCCAGAAACAACAGGAATTCCCTTGTTTAAACACTCACTAATATTTGCAACAGCAGAAGCAGGAACACTAAAATCAATTGCTACATCGGCATTTTCAAGTCCAAGGTAACTGTCACTGCTTGATTTTTTAAGCACAATTTCATGTCCACGATCTAAAGCAATTTTTTCAATTACTTTTCCCATTTTTCCGTATCCTAAAAGTGCTATTTTCATATGAGATTAGTTGGAGATTGAATTAATTTGTTACAAATTAAGAAAACTTTATAATTTCCAAGTTAAGCTAATTCCTAAATTTTGGTTTGTAGTAAAGTCATTTCTATAAAAATCGGGTTTAACCGTAAGATTATCATTTACATTAAACTGCATTAGATGCGCATCCACATTGGCATCTACAATATTTAATATGTAGAATAAACCAGTTAGTAATGCAGATAAATCTCTATTATTTTGGTAAAATTTTTGGGCTGCAATTAATCGTGAATTATCTAGATAAGTAAACTCATCGTCATTAAAACCTTCTAATCTTCTTTTGTAAGCATCTCTGTAAGCATGGTATTTATTATTGTTGCTTATATAAAAATAAATAGTCGTTCCAAGCGCTCCATAAACCAATGGTACTTTCCAATATTTTTTATTGTATACTTGGCCAAGACCCGGTAAAACAGCCGAATAAAATGCCGCCTTTGAAGGAGCTAGCATGTTTATTTCATTTTTTTTAATGGTATCTTTTATACGGATTTCAGGTTCTATTTCGGTTTGTGCCGATAGGTTGAAGTTTCCTAAAAAGAAAATAAAAAGTAGTATGTATAAGGAGCGATTCACTAACCGTTGATTAGTTTTAGAATTCGATTAAAATCTTCTTCAGAATGAAACGGAATTGCAATTTTACCTTTACCATTACCTGAAATAGTAACATCTACTTTCGCACCAAAAAAGCTAGTGATGGCTTTCTTTTGTGTTTCAGAAATTGAAAAAGAAGCACTTGCTTTGGTTTTAGCTGCAGGCTTTTGTCCGTCTTGGTATTTTTTTACTAAAGCTTCCGTATCACGAACGGATAAGTTTTGGCTTACAATTTTTTGATAAATATCAGTTTGAACATTTTGATCTTCAATAGTAATCATTGCTCTTCCATGTCCCATGCTTATGAAACCATCACGAATACCAGTTTGAATAATCGGATCAAGTTTTAATAAACGAAGATAATTGGTAATAGTAGATCTTTTTTTACCCACACGCTCACTCATTTGTTCTTGAGTCAGCTGAATTTCATCAATCAAACGTTGGTAAGAAAGCGCAATTTCAATAGGATCTAAATCATGACGCTGAATATTTTCTACTAAGGCCATTACTAAAGATTCGTTGTCATTTGCAATGCGAATATAAGCGGGAACGGTTTGCAATCCAACTAATTTAGAAGCTCTCAAACGACGCTCACCCGAAATTAATTGGTATTTATTGAAAGCTAATTTTCGAACAGTAATAGGCTGAATTACACCAAGTTCTTTAATAGAAGTGGCCAATTCTTTAATAGATTCTTCGTTAAAGTTGGTTCTAGGCTGAAATGGATTGATTTCAATTGAATCAATATCTACTTCCAAAATATTTCCAACAACTTTATCTGCATTTTTATCCTCAACCGATTTAATATCGTTCTCTGGATCTTTTAATAATGCAGATAATCCGCGTCCTAATGCTTGTTTTTTTATTGCTTTTGCCATAAATTATATGCTATTTTTTTGAATTACCTCTTCTGCAAGACTAAGGTAATTACTTGCTCCTCTGCTAGTTGCATCAAATGCAATTATACTTTCTCCATAACTTGGAGCTTCACTTAATTTAACAGTTCTTTGAATAATGGTTTTGAAAACCATATCGCTAAAGTGCTTTTGAACTTCTTCCACAACTTGATTTGAAAGACGTAATCGGGTATCAAACATGGTTAGTAGCAACCCTTCAATATCTAACTCAGCGTTGTGAATTTTTTGTACACTCTTAATGGTGTTTAATAATTTTCCTAATCCTTCCAAAGCAAAATACTCACACTGTATAGGTATAATCACGCTATCGGCAGCAGTTAATGCATTTAGAGTTAGTAATCCCAATGAAGGAGCACAGTCAATTAAGATGTAATCGTATTGATCTTTAATGCTTTCTAAGGCTTGTTTTAACATGTATTCTCTATTTTCCTTGTCTACCAATTCAATTTCAATGGCAACAAGGTCAATATGAGCTGGTATAACATCTACGTTTGGAGAAGTTGATTTTACAATTGCTTCTTCAGGAGTATTACTGTGCTCTAGAATTTGATAGGTACCAATTTCTACACTTTCAACTTCAATACCCAAACCCGAACTCGCATTTGCTTGCGGATCGGCATCAATTAGTAATACTTTTTTCTCTAAAACACCAAGAGATGCGGCTAAATTAACCGAAGTAGTTGTTTTTCCTACACCACCTTTTTGGTTGGCAATTGCAATGATTTTACCCATTTATTTTAATCAAATTTTGAGTCGTAAAAATACAATTTATTATGGTTTATAAAAGTGTTATTTGTTAACATTAGTGTAAAGTTTTGAACTTGAAAACTTCAATAAAATGTTATTTATTGCTTTTGCTTTTTATCATCGCTTCGAGCATATCCCACATTTCGGAAGGGATTTTCTCCAAAATATTAAATTGTCCTGCACCTTGTAACCATTCGCCTCCATCTATGGTTATGACTTCGCCATTTATGTAAGCAGAAAAATCGGAAACTAAATAAGCCGCGAGATTGGCTAACTCTTGATGGTCTCCAACACGTCGCAAAGGGACTTTTTTAGACATGTCAAATTTATCCGCCAAGTCTCCCGGAAGCAAGCGCTCCCATGCTCCTTTGGTAGGAAACGGTCCGGGTGCAATAGCATTCATTCGAATGCCGTATTTTGCCCATTCTACTGCTAAACTTCGTGTCATTGCCAAAACTCCAGCCTTGGCAGTTGCACTCGGAACTACATATCCAGAGCCCGTCCAGGCGTAAGTGGTAACAATATTCAATACATTACAATTGGTTTGTTTTTTTTCTATCCAATGTTTTCCAAATGCTAAAGTGCAATTTTTAGATCCTTTTAAAACAATATCAATTATAGTGTCAAATGCATTTGCCGAAAGGCGTTCAGTAGGGGATATGAAATTTCCAGCCGCATTATTTAATAACACATCTACTTTTCCGAATTCTTTTAATACTTCCGCTAACATGTTTTCCACTTGGTCGTAATGACGCACATCACATTGTAATGGCAAGCATTTGCCGCCCGTTGTAGTTTCTAATTCGCTTGCAGTAGTTTTTAATTTTTCAAGATCTCGTGAAGTGATGGCCACATTGGCACCCAACTCTAAAAAATATTTGGTCATGGCTTTACCCAGTCCACTTCCACCACCAGTTACTACAATTACTTTGCCTTTAAGGGCGTCATCACGAAGCATTTTTGCTGAAAAATCCATAATTAATTTATTTGTTTTTCAAATATAATAAAAAAAGCACCAACTAGTGTTGCTGCTTTTTTTAATTGCGTTGTTATTTTTTTGAGGTTAATCCTTTAGTAAAACTTCTAAGATGCTAATGGCCGCCTCACTAATTTTTGTTCCTGGGCCAAAAACGGCAACCGCTCCCGCATCAAAAAGGAATTGATAATCTTGCGCCGGAATTACTCCACCAACAATAACCATAATGTCTTCGCGGCCGTATTTTTTTAACTCTTCAATTACTTGAGGAACCAATGTTTTGTGTCCGGCAGCCAGTGAGGAAACGCCCAAAATGTGTACGTCGTTTTCAACGGCTTGTTTGGCCGCTTCGGCAGGAGTTTGAAATAACGGACCAATATCCACATCAAAACCTACATCGGCATAACCCGTTGCAACCACCTTGGCACCACGATCGTGGCCGTCTTGTCCCATTTTGGCAATCATAATTCGAGGGCGTCGCCCTTCTTTTAGTGCAAAAGCATCGGCTAATTGTTTTGCCTTTTCAAAGCTTTCGTCGTTTTTAATTTCTTTACTATACACGCCGCTAAATGATCTAATTTGTGCTTTATATCTTCCAAAAACCGCCTCAAGAGCATCGCTTATTTCTCCAAGTGTCGCTCTATTGCGTGCGGCTTCTACGGCTAAAGATAATAAATTATCATTGGAGTTTTTTGCAGCCTCGGTTAATTTTGCCAAACATTCTTTAACTTTCTCCGAATTTCGAGTGGCTTTTATTTGTTGCAAGCGCTCTATTTGTTGCTTACGAACCATGTCATTATCCACATCCAAAATTTGAAGTGGATCTTCTTTATCTAAACGGAATTTATTGATGCCCACAATAATATCTTGGCTGCTGTCAATTCGGGCTTGTTTTCTTGCTGCAGCTTCTTCTATACGTAATTTAGGAATCCCCGATTCGATGGCTTTGGTCATCCCGCCCAATTCTTCAACTTCTTCAATTAATGCCCAAGCTTTATCTGCAATTTCTTTGGTTAAACTTTCAACATAATAACTACCTGCCCACGGATCTACCGTTTTACAAATTTTAGTTTCTTCTTGTAAAAATATTTGGGTATTTCTAGCAATTCTTGCAGAGAAATCGGTTGGTAATGCAATCGCTTCGTCTAATGCATTAGTATGAAGGGATTGGGTTCCCCCAAATGCTGCTGCGGCAGCTTCAATACAGGTTCGCGCCACATTATTAAAAGGATCTTGCTCGGTTAAACTCCAACCCGATGTTTGGCAATGGGTTCGTAATGCCAATGATTTTTCATCTTTTGGATTAAATTGTTTTAGCAATTTCGCCCACAACATTCTTCCGGCGCGCATTTTTGCAATTTCCATAAAATGATTCATTCCAATTGCCCAGAAAAAAGACAGGCGCGGAGCAAATTCATCAATTTTCATTCCGGTGGCTAACCCAGTTCGTATGTATTCTAATCCATCGGCTAAGGTGTATGCCAACTCAATATCGGCAGTGGCTCCCGCTTCTTGCATGTGATATCCCGAAATAGAAATCGAATTGAATTTCGGCATGTTTTTGCTGGTATATTCAAAAATATCCGCAATGATTTTCATAGAAGGAGTAGGCGGATAGATATAAGTATTCCGAACCATAAATTCCTTCAGAATATCATTTTGTATCGTTCCCGAAAGTAATTCGGGTGCCACACCTTGTTCTTCAGCAGCTACAATGTAAAAAGCCATGATTGGCAAAACCGCTCCGTTCATGGTCATGGAAACCGACATTTCGCCTAGTGGAATTTGGTCGAATAATATTTTCATATCCTCAACCGAATCAATGGCAACTCCTGCTTTTCCAACGTCTCCAAAAACACGCTCGTGATCCGAATCATAGCCTCTGTGCGTTGCTAAGTCAAAAGCAACTGAAAGTCCTTTTTGTCCTGCCGCAAGGTTTCTTCTGTAAAAGGCATTACTTTCTTCTGCAGTTGAAAATCCGGCATATTGTCTTATAGTCCAAGGGCGACGGACGTACATCGTTGCATAAGGGCCTCTTAAGTTTGGCGCAAAGCCAGCACCAAAACCAAGGTGTTCTAAATTGGAAATATCTTCTTTAGAATAAGTTGGTTTAACTTCAATTCCTTCAGCAGTAATAAAATTACTGGAAGATGGAAGTTGGGTGATGGAAGATTTTTTACTTTCGCTTACTGTAATATGTTGTATGTTTTTTCTCATGTTATGATTCTTGAGATAAACGTTCTTGTTCAATTTTTTTAGCCAATCGCTTTTCAATAATTGGTGTGATGATTGTTTTTCTTGGATTTTGTTTCAAGAATGGATACAATTCCAAATCGTTTTTCATGCGATCGTTTTTGTTTGGATATTTGGTAGTTCCCAATAAAACCTCTTTTCCACTATCCAATAAATCTTGTTCTTTTTGGGCGCTTTCGCTGATTTTTCTTTGGATTACACCTTCTTTTAAAAGTTCCAAAAATCCTCCTTTTGCTTCAATTTCCTTGAATAAAACAAGTGCTTTTTCTGCCAATTGATTCGTAAGTGATTCAATATAATAAGCTCCATCTGCAGCATTGGTTACCTTGTCAAAAAAGCTTTCGTGTTTTAATATCAACAATTGATTACGAGCAATTCGATCCCCAAATTCATTGTCTTTATGGTACAATGCATCATAAGGTAAATTAGCCACAGCATTCGCTCCGCCCAAAATGGCACTCATGCATTCGGTAGTAGTGCGCAACATATTTACATTGTAATCGTAAATGGTTTTATTTCGTTTGCTTGGAGTTGCTATGATGTTGCAATCCAATTCGTGGTTGTATTCTTTCGCCAAACTATTAAAAAGCAAACGCAAAGCGCGAAGTTTTGCAATTTCAAAGAAATAATTGGTTCCTACTGCTACTTCAATTGAGATGGGTTGGTTAATATTTGGAATTCGATTAAAATACTCATTACAATGAGCTAAAGTATAAGCCAATTGTTGCACCATGGTAGCGCCTGAATTTTGATACAATCCTCCCTGAATGTTAATAATAGCAACGCTTGAATTAGTTGTACCATTTTGAAGTATTTCAAAATCGTTTTCAAGTGAATCAAACCAATTTCCATCTTTTGCTAAATGACCGATAGGGTCAATTTGAATAGCACAAGTTACTTTGTTTTTAGCAGCAAAATCTTCAATTTTCGCTAGGTACTCTTTTGATAAAAAAGGCAAATTAAAATAATAAGTAACATTCTCAGTTGGCAAACCCTGCATTAATTCGTCCAAATCTATGGTTTCGTTTTCAATCGTAAAACGAATGATTTCGGCACCTCTGTTTAAGGTGTCTAGCGCTCTATGATTGGATGGTTTTACCTCATGTACAAAAATATTTTGTACAATAGAAAACGGTCTAGATGATGTGCTATTTTGAAATGATTTTACCTCTTCATCGTTGTGGTAAAAAGGCTTTACCTTAATTCCTTCAATGCTTTCCCAAACTAGGGTTTCATTATAGTCAGCTCCCTTTAATTCGTATTGAATTTGTTGTTTCCATTGCTTGGAATTCACGCTTTCAAAATCTGAAAAAAGTGTATTTTTTGTATTCAAAATGATTTGCTTTTAGTACTTCAAATTTAGGATAAAATAATATTCTAAAACAGAATTTGAATTGATTTTTTGTAAAATAGATATACACACGTGTTAAGTGCAAAATATTTAAAGGAAATTAAGGAATGAGATAGGTAAGTTAAAACTAAAATGAAGTACAATTAGTGTTTTGCATTTTCAATGCTGTCTTTTATTTTATCGTCTTCAATGTCAATGATGTAAACGTCTTCGCTGTCGCGTTTCATATAATATTTTTCGCGTCCGTATCGTTCAATCATCCCCGGACTTTTTAGATTCTTAATACGTTGTTCATCTTTTTTAATTTCCTTTTTATAGTACGATTTGTTGTCCTCTAGTTCATCAATTTGCTTGTTTAAAACGCGTTGGTCTAGGTACGATTGATTATCTAAAAAAAGCATCCAAATGGTAAAAAATAATAACACCAAAGTATATCTACTCCCTAAAAATTTTAGGTAAGGGTGATTAAGGAGTAAATTTTGATACCAATTTTTCATTTAGGGAAACTGAATTAATTCAAACGTTGGTTAATAACAGCTCGAACAACATCTATGGCAACGGTATTGTATTTATCGTTCGGGATGATGATATCAGCGAAGGCTTTAGTTGGTTCTATAAATTGTTGGTGCATTGGTTTAAGAGTTGTTTGGTAGCGGTTCAATACCTCTTCCATGTCTCTGCCACGCTCGGCAATATCTCTTTTTAATCTTCGAATCAATCGTTCGTCAGAATCGGCATGAACAAATACTTTAATGTCAAACATTTCTCTAAGTTCTTGATTCGTTAAGATTAAAATACCTTCTACAATCATTACTTTTCTAGGATGGGTAATTACGGTATCATCGGTTCTGTTGTGCGTTACAAATGAATACACGGGCTGACTTATAGTTTTGCCACTTTTTAAATCCTTTAAATGCTGAACTAATAAATCAAAATCAATTGCTCTTGGATGATCAAAATTGATATTGCAACGTTCTTCATAGGTCATGCCATTGGTTTCTTTGTAATAAGAATCTTGCGAAATGATTCCCACTTCAGTTTCAGGTAGTTCGTTCATAATTTGTTGAACAACTGTAGTTTTTCCTGATCCTGTTCCGCCAGCAATTCCAATAATTAACATAGATGAAGTGTTTAGGTTTGTACAAAAATAGAATAATAATTGGAAATTCTGAATTTAAAATCGCGAATTATTTAGATTAAAATTTCTCAAATACTCCCAGTCCAAATAAAGCAAAATCATATTTAACAGGATCTTTAGGATCTAATAATCGAAGATTAGAATCCAATTCTGCAAGGGCTTTTCCATCGTTTTGAGTTCTAGTTAGTAAACCCAATTTTCGTGCTACATTTCCCGAATGTACATCCAATGGACAGCTTAATTTAGCTGGTGAAATATTTTTCCAGATTCCTAAATCGACACCTTTTGAATCTTGACGGCAGTTCCATCGAAGCCACATGTTGATGCGTTTACTTGAGGAGTTTTTGCTAGGATCAGAAACATGCTTTTCAGTTCGTGTGGAATGATCGAGTTCAAAAAATATCTTTTTAAATTCAGTTATTGCGCATTGTAAGGAATCCGATTTTTGGTGCTTCGTGAATATATTCTCGAGTCCGCCATGGTTTAAATAAATGTTTTTAAGGCTTTTTATAAAATAGGTAAAATCTTGTCCGTTGAAGGTTCTATGAACAAATTTTTCTAAATTTTCAAGGTCATTTTCGTTGTGGTTTAGGATGAAATCATAAGGGGAGTTGCCTAATAAATCCATCATTTTAATCGAATTCTGAATAATCATTTTTCGGTTTCCCCAAGCAATGGTTGCTGCCAGAAATCCCGCAATTTCTTTATCTTCTTTTAAGGTATACCGATGCGGAATTTGAATTGGGTCACTTTCTATAAAATTCGGACGATTGTATAGTTCGACCTTTTCTTCTAAAAAAGATTTGAGTTCTAATTGATTCATGAATTAGTAAATTTCTAATTACTTATCAATCCGTCTACCATCACCAATTTTCGGTCGGCCATATTGGCAAGTTCTTCATTATGGGTAACAATAACAAAGGTTTGCCCAAATTCTTCTCGAAGTTTGAAAAATAATTGATGTAAATTTTCGGCAGAAGCTGTATCTAAATTTCCTGAAGGTTCATCGGCAAAAATCACCAAAGGCTTATTGATTAATGCTCTTGCAACAGCAACACGTTGTTGTTCTCCTCCAGAAAGCGCATTGGGTTTGTGATCTATTCTATGAGAAAGGCCTAAGTAGTCTAATAGTCTTTTTGCCTCTTTTTCGGTTTCTGATTTTTCCTTTCCAGCAATAAATGCGGGAATGCAAACATTTTCTAAAGCCGTAAATTCTGGAAGTAATTGGTGAAATTGAAAAATAAATCCCAAATGCTGATTTCTAAATTTTGACAGCATTTTATCATTCATTTTTAAAATATCCTCTCCATTAATAAATAAAGAAGTTTCATTCTCAATTGAAGGTTTGTCTAATGTGCCCAAGATTTGTAAAAGTGTTGTTTTTCCTGCTCCCGAAGCACCAACTATTGAAACGATCTCTCCTTTTTCAATTTGTAAATTTACTCCTTTAAGTACTTGTAAACTATCGTAATATTTATGAATGTTTTGGGCTTTAATCATGCTTCAATTTTTCACAAAGTAACAAAGTATTTTGCTATTTATTG
>JACCDK010041420.1_pt1 | contig 31456 bp, 27 predicted proteins | sample 7445871 | NCBI WGS metagenome assembly JACCDK01 (sample SAMN15323436, study PRJNA562643) | freshwater metagenome | isolation source: river surface water | place: USA:Blue River Watershed | collected 2017-08-15 | reverse complement strand
TATCCGGATGCTTCTAAAATTGACAAACAATTTAAGCATGCCGAAAAAAGAGGAATTCCGTTTGTGGTTAAAGAAATTTCGGGCGATTTATTTACTTTAAAAAATATTGTATCCGGTGAACAAGTTCAAGTTACTTTAGAAGAATTATTTCGCAAATTAAATTAGTATTCGTAGCATAAATAAAAAAGCCTCCTAAATGGAGGCTTTTTTATTTTATAATAAAGAATGTCTTGTCATGGCTTCAGGTTGTGCAACTCCCATTAATTCTAATATAGTAGGAGCGATATCACCCAAAACACCATCGTGAATGTTTTTCAATTCGTTATCTACCAAGATTATAGGCACCGGATTCGTGGTGTGTGCTGTATTTGGAGAACCATCCGGGTTAATCATGGTCTCGCAATTTCCATGGTCGGCAATAATAATTGTTGTATAATTTTTTGCTAAAGCTGCTTCGACCACTTCTTTTACACAAGCATCTACCGCTTCACATGCTTTGATTGCTGCTTCCATAACTCCGGTATGACCTACCATATCGCCATTGGCAAAATTCAGACACACAAAATCTACTTCACCTTTATTAATTTCGGGAACTAATGCGTCTTTTAATTCATAGGCGCTCATTTCGGGTTGTAAATCGTAGGTAGCCACCTTTGGAGAATTTCTTAATATTCTTGTTTCTCCTTCAAATGGAATTTCTCTTCCACCCGAAAAGAAAAAAGTAACATGAGGGTATTTTTCGGTTTCGGCAATACGAATTTGGGTTTTCCCCGCTTTTTCTAATACTTCACCAAGGGTTTCGGTAATGTTGTCTTTGTCGTAAATTACGTGTACATTTTGATAGGTGTCATCATAATTGGTCATGGTAACATAGTACAAATTCATTTTATGCATGTTGAATTCGTGTAGGTCTTTTTGAGACAGTACTTCGGTTAACTCTCTACCTCGGTCGGTTCTGAAATTAAAGAAAATAACGACATCATCTTCTTCAATTTTAGCTAGTGGATTGCCATTTACATCCACCATTACAAGCGGTTGTAGAAATTCGTCAGTTACATTATCAGCATAACTTTTTTGAATACTTTCAACTGCATTTGAGCAATGGGTACCTTCATTATGTACTAATAAATCATATGCTAATTTTACACGTTCCCATCTTTTATCTCGGTCCATTGCATAATAGCGGCCTATTAAGGTAGCAATTTTTGCATTCGAATTTTTAATGTGATTTTCTAAATTGGCAATATCGGTTGCTGCCGATTTAGGATCGACATCGCGACCATCAGTAAATGCATGAATAAATACTTTTTCTAAACCAAAATCTTGTGCTGCGTCTAATAATCCGTATAAATGAGAGGTGTGGGAATGCACGCCGCCATTAGAAACCAACCCTAAAAAATGCACTTTTTTATTGTGGTCTTTCGCATACTGAAAAGCATCTAGTAATGGCTTTTCTTGGTTCATGGTTTTGTTTTGAACAGCCAAATTTATTTTGGCTAAATCTTGATAAACAATGCGGCCTGCCCCTAAGTTCATGTGACCTACTTCTGAATTCCCCATTTGGCCTTCAGGTAGACCTACATTTAGACCGTCTGTGCGTAATTGAGCGTTTGGGTATTTAGTATATAAACTATTTATAAACGGGATATTTGCATTGTCTATAGCTGATACTTTTGGATCTGGTGATTTTCCCCAGCCATCAAGAATCATCAAAATCACTTTCTTATTCATGGTACTTAAATTTCCACAAATATAGTCAATTGCAAAATCGAAAGAGAATACAATAGCGTTAATTTTAGATAAAATAAACGAAATCGTTTTAGCAATTTTAAGCTGAAAAAGGAGCGCTATTTATATTAAAACCAATTTTTTGCTCGGTTGTAATCAATGAAATAGCGAACACTAATAGAAATTACATTGTTCAAGCTTTCTGGACGGAATAAATTGGTAAAATTTTGTCCATAATCTTGACTAAATTCTCCATCTGGAAAATAGGTAGAACTGTTTCGATACAATACCGAAATCTGACTTCCAGGGGCAAACCACCAAGAATACGACAAATCAAGATTCCAAGAATTGTAATAGCGATTTTGATTAGAAGTATAGCTTATGTTATCTACAAGACTTCCGTCATCTTGAAGTGTTAAATATTTATTAGTTAGGGCATAACTCCAATAATGTCTTAGAGATAAATTAATATTCATAAGGTTGTTAACCGAGTATTTTCCCTGAATAGAATTGTTGAATGTGGTTCTATTTCTTCGGGTGAAAATAGTATTTGAGTTGGTATCAAATGCTGCCCAACCTACATTGTTATTTTGGTAGTTATATGAAAAAGTATAACTCAATGAGAACTTATCACTAAAACGGTATCTTGGCGTAACAAATAAATTTAAATTATATCGGTCTTTTTCATTTATAATTACAAAAGTTGGGTTTAAATCTACAGCAAATTTTCTGTTGTAATTTGTAGAAATATAAAACCATGGATTTATAAATTCAGGTTGAGTTACATATTTCATTTCATTTTCTGAACGTGGTTCATAAAAATCAGAAATTTTCAATGGTCTGAAATTTAATCCAAATCCATAAAAATCATTTTTCTTATTTACCGTATTAATGTCTAAAGAAAAATCGGCACTTTGCAATCTATTGGTTCGATTGTCAAATTCTAAATACTCATTTAATCCAATTGAAAAAACATTAAATCGTTTTGTTGGATTTAAAATGCGATAACTCTGATTTGCAAAATAATCATGGTAGTGGGTTTTGAAATTGATCCCTAAATCATTTGGATCAAAATCTTTTGAATAATATTCAGAACCTATTGAATATCTATATTTTCCGCTGGTTTTTGAAAAATTAATATCCATTTCATGTCCTTTTCTATTTTCAATGGTGCCAAACTCATTTACATAGCTGTATTTTACATTTCCAGAGAGATTATAAGTGTTTTTCTTAGTGCTTAAATCAAAGCCCAGAGCGGTTACATTAGCGTCTCTAAACTCACCATTTCTAGTAACGTTGGTATTTACAAGTGAAACCGAAGAATTTTTTCTAAAGCGTTGGTTCAATACAAATACATTGTAGTTTGCTAATGGTTCTATTAGTTCTTTTCGACGTTCTCCAGTAACTGTATTTCTTATTTCTGCAAATGTATCATCTGTTACAGCATTTAATACCCCAATTCCCAAACCATTTTTTGTTCTTCCAGATATTTTTAATGCATTTAACAAGTTTACTGTAGACGGATTTTTAATATACTCTTCATTACTATTTAGATTTGCATAAGTAGATGGGCCGCCGCCAATTCGTCTAGAATAAAATATATTTCCTTTGTTAAAAAGGTCGGTTCCTTCAGTAAAAAAGGGTCTGTTTTCAGCAAATTGTTGTTCAAATGGACCTAAATTTAATATTACGTTATCAAATACCGTTTGACCAAAATCGGGTATCATAATTGCATCGAGAGTAAAAGCATCGTTGATTCCGTATTTTATATCTAAACCGCCTTTTAATTCTCCTTTTGTTTGAATTTGGTTACTGTTTAAATAAAAAGAAGAATAAGGAATCAGGAATAAACGGGTAGGGGTGTCAATATTTTCAATTCCTTCCAATAATCCTGCTTGTACACTTTCATTTGTGATTTTATTATCAATTAAGTTCCAAGTAAATTGTTGGCGATCTCTATTGATATCTCTAAAAAAGTTCAATCCCCAAGTTTGTTTTTTTTCAGAAGAAAAACGTAAAGCTGCATAAGGAATTTTCATTTCTACCACCCAACCATAATTGGTAATTTCAACATGGCTATCCCAGATGGCATTCCACGAAAAGTCTTGATTTGTAGTACTTGTATACATGCAGTCCAATTGAACTCCTGCAGCACTAACAGCAAATCGTGCTTCTTGTTGACTGTCATTGTAACCATTAATAAAAACACCAAACATATCTGCGGAAGCATCTCCATCTCTCAAAGCAAGCTCTTTTCTTATTTTGCTTGGTTCATTATCAAACAAGGTGGCGCCAATATAAATAGCGTCATTGTCATAAACTACTTTTACTTCGGTTCTTCTTTCGTTTTTTTCTGGCTTTCCGTTATCGGGATTAATCATTACAAAGTCTTTCGCTATTTCTGCCTTTGCCCAAATAGCCTCACTTAATTTTCCATCTACATTGATTTTCTCATTGCAGAATTGTGTATGTAAGGTTTTTTTTGGGGTTTGGGAATAACTATGTAAACAAAATAAATGGATAAAAAGTAAACTGAAGGATGCGATTTTTTGCATGATAAAATTTGTGGGTGCAAAATTAATTTTCTTGTTACATAGTAGTCAAGAAAAATAGTTAATTGTTACAAACCGATTCAATTTTATTTTAAACTAATATTTTAATTTAGAATACAAGTCGGAATCTATGCAATAAATATCCTCTCTAAACTGAAGAATTCCATTGGTTTCCCATGCGGTCCAATACCATAAATGCAAGTAAATAGGGTCTTTGATTTTAATGACAATAGTTTTTAGTTCAGGTTTTGGTAAGGGTTTACTATCAATTTTTAAAAATGGATTTTTAGCTAACAATTTGGAGTTTTTTAAATTGATATCCATCTGTTTTTTTCTTTGTAATTTATTGTAGTAGCTAATGTCAGTCGTGTCTTTAATCTTTTGTAAAGGCCATTTCAAAGTGTCGTTTAATATGTAAGTAGCCATTTCAAGAGGCTTTTGAAGTCGAACACACCCAGAACTAAGCGAACGAAAAGTGTAATCAAAAAAATCACGGTGGTTGGTGTCATGGAGGTAGACTGAAAACCGATTTGGGAAATTTATTTTCATGGAACCAAGCGAATTGTTTCTACTTGGTTTTTGAACGTATTTGTATCGGCCCGCTTCTTCAATTTTCCAATCATATGGGTTTATTTCATTGTTTTTATTATCCAAAATGAGAAGTCCTTTTTTCTTAAATACATTTCGATTTTTTTTTGCCTCCGGATAAATATCTTCCTTTAATATTGTTGGGGGAACCGTCCAATTTGGGTTTAAATTTATGTTTGTTAATTTAGAATCTAAAACAGGTGTCATGCGGGTTTCTCTTCCTACTACAATTCGTTGGGATAAGATGGTATCGTTATTTTTTACGGCCACGATGGAATAATCGGGGATGTTGATTAATAAGTAATTGTCTTCAAAAGTATGTGAAAACCATCTCCAGCGTTCTAAATTGGCGATGACCTGTTCAATGCGTTGGTTTCTGCTGAAATTTAAGGCTTCAATGGTGCTTTTTCCAATAATTGCATCTGCTTTTAATCCGTGTCTCGCTTGAAATGCCTTTACAGCTTCTTGTGTTTTTTTATTGTAAAAAGTAGTCAGTAGTGTGTCTTTTTCTTTTAAATCACCCCAGTAGTTCAATCTTTTTTTGATGATGGGAATGTAATTGTTTTTGGTATTTGGTAGGATTTTTTCCTTTAAGTTCACCAATGCTATCGACTTCTCATGAGGATATTGTTTTAATAGACGTAAACTCGATTTTAGTTTTTTATAAATCCAATGATTGGGTTTGCAATTTTCAAGACTTGATTTAAGGTTTCTGTTTTTTAATCCTTCATCTAAAACAGTATTTTCAAAAATTGTTCTTTCTTCTAAGTCCCAATTTCGATATAATTTTTTAGGGTTTAATTTTCCTTTGCTGAGATGTGAAATTAATTTTTGCGCGCTCAAGGTTAGGGCTATATCATAATTTATTAGTAATGAATCGGATAGGGTAGTTCTATTTTTTTCGAAATTCTGCAAAGTTTCTTGATTGTAATCTCTAGGCTCTAATCCGTCGTTTTCCGAATCTGCGATTTCTTGAAGAAGGGCATCTCTGTCTGATTTTGAATTCCAAACTAATTCAAAATTCTTCTTTCGATAAAAATCTATCAAAAGATTATTATGGGTGTTTAATACTAAAATAGAATCAATTGGACTCTTTTTTTGATGAAAAGTAAAGGCGCCGAAAGTTGAATTTGCTTCAAATCTATTCGGAATAATTTTGAAGAAAAATGCAAAAAAAGTTAGAAATAAAACAGAGAAAAATTTGTTCATTGCGGATCTATTTCTTTTTTCATTAAATAATGAGGTCCTATTTCAGGGATTGAAAAAAGAGCTCCAACTTTAGTGTAATTTGATTTTTCGTAAAAAGAAACGGCCGACTCCCGTGCGTTGAACCATATTAAGGCGCCGTTTTGGCTTTTGATATATGCTTCGCAGTGGTGCAGTAATTTTTCTCCGAATCCTTTTTTTTGATATTCAGATAAAATTGCCATTCCTCTAATTTGAAATTGACTTGGGCTATTAAATATACCGTTTATTTTGTTAAATACAGAAACTACTCCGACTAATTTTTCATCATTATAAATTCCAAAATGCTTGGTGGTTGGTAAATCATCCCCATCAAATTGACAACTTTCTATAGGTTTACCCGCCCTTAATACAGGTTGTCTTACTGCATAGGTTTCTAAGGAACTTATATTTTTAATGATTTCCATATTATTTTTAAAAAATAGTATCGGTTAACAAATTAATACTAAAACTTTTAGCTTTACAGTTTGTTTACAATTCATAAAGATATAGAAAAATTTTTGAAAAAAATTTGCAATCAAAGAAACAATTACTTTATATTTGCACTCTCAATGCGGAAGTAGCTCAGTTGGTAGAGCTCCAGCCTTCCAAGCTGGTTGTCGCGAGTTCGAGCCTCGTCTTCCGCTCTGCAAGTAAAAACCCGAATCATCTGATTCGGGTTTTTTATTTTATAAACTTGCTAAATTGGTTTCTGGTTCAAGTTCTATTGGATCTTGGTTTTGTGTAAACCATCTTGCTGTTAAAGGACCTTTTAATACAATCGATTCTCCCTTTACATCCAGCCAACTTCCTTCTCGTAATCCTAATACAGGGGTTTCATTGAACGAATGAAATTCCTTAATTCGTGTCTCTCTAGTTTCTCCCATGTGTTTGCTGTTGCTGTCTGGATCTAAATAATGCGGATTCAAATTAAACGGAATAGCTCCCAAAGTATTAAAACTTGGAGGATAGACGATGGGCATGTCATTAGTAGTTTGCATCGAAATTCCAGTAATGTTACTACCGGCGCTAGTTCCTAAATAAGGTGTGCCATTTTCTATTGCTTTAGCTAATGCTTCCATTACTTGGTTTTCATACAATTGAGTTACCAATAAAAAGGTGTTTCCGCCTCCTGTGAAAATTCCTTTGGCAGAAGCGATGGCTTCAGCTGGGTTTTCAAAACTATGTAAGCCAACAACTTTTTTATTTATTTTTAAAAAGGCAGCCCGAACATTTTCTGTATAAGCGTCTTCAGTAATTCCCCCTGGTCGAGCATACGGAATGAAAAGTACGGTTTCGCAATTTTCAAAATGCTGTTCCAAAACGGGTAATAAATAATCTAAATAAGATCCGCCATGAATAGTAGAAGTGCTTGCTATGATTAGGTTTTTCATTGGAATTTTCAATTTTATGCAAAGCTACAAATTTATAATTAACAAAAAATTACCAAACCTTTGGCTGTACTTTTGGAAAACTTTAAAATACATTTACAAAAATTATTTAATTTCAATTCCTTGAAGGCAATTAAGTTTAGTTTAGTGCTGTTTTTGTTTCTGAATATTGTTTCAGCACAATCCAATTCGGTATTCAGAAAATTAAACGGTAAAGTGACTTCCTCATATTCTGAATTAGAGGGAATTTATATTACTAATCTAAAATCAAGAGAAGCTACTTTAACTGAACATGGTGGCTATTTTTCTATACAAGCTGCTGTAGGTGATACCTTGGTTTTTTCTTCTGTTCAATTCAAAGCTCTTAAAGTAGCTATAAAAGAGAACGATTTCAATAAGGAATTGTTTTTTGTAAAAATGGATCCAATTGTTCGATTTTTGGATGAGGTACGAATTAATGAATATAAGAATATTAATGCTGTTTCACTCGGGATAATTTCACCATTTACAAAGCATTACACACCGGCTGAAAGAAAGTTGTACACTGCAACAGGAGGTGGAACAAATCAATTTGGTTTGAATACAATTGTCTCTACAGATGCTCTAATTAATGCAATTTCTGGGCGTACGGCCATGCTTAAAAAAGAAGTTGAAGTTGAGAAAAAAGAAACATTAATACATAAAATAGAAAATTGGTTTGAAACAAAATACTTCATTCAAAAACTAAATATTCCCGAGGAGTATGTTAAAGGGTTTATTTATTATTTAGTTGAAGATGCAAAATTTACGCAAGCCATGAAGTCTAAAAATAAAACGATGGCTACTTTTATTATGAATGAACTTGCAGTAAAATACAACCAGCTTTTGAAGGATAAATAAATTAAACTACATTTGGGCTTTAGTTTAATGAAACTTTTTATTGTGTCTAAATATTTCAAACTTTTTGCCTTAGTTCTTTTGTTTCTGAGTCTCTCATCAATGGGAATTCATAAATATTACATGGGTATTTTTCAGGTTGATTATGTACCTCAAAAGAAGCGAATTCAGGTTACCTCAAGAATCTTTGTTGACGATTTAAATGCAGCTTTGGAAAAAAAATTCCATGTGAAATCAAATTTAGGTTCAGAACAAGAAACACCTCAAGATGAGCAAAATTTAAAAAAATACCTCTCAGAGAAATTCCTTATTAAAGTGAATGGAGCTTTGAAACCAATGACTTATTTGAGTAAGGAATTGGAAGCAAATGTTTTAATTTGCTATCTTCGAATTCCAGAAATTACTAAAATAACTAAAATTGAAATTGAGAATTCTATGTTGATGGAATGGAATTCAGAGCAACAAAATATTATGCAAACCAATATTAATGGAGTGAAGCAAACCATCATGCTGAATTCTGACGATTATAAACGAATGTTAAAATAGTATAGGAAGTAGTTGATATTGAAAAATAAATTACTTTTATGCTTTAAAAATTAATTGATATGCACCATTGTTCGACCTTAACTAAAGTTGTTTTTCTTTGTTTTTCTATTGGAATCTTTGCGCAAGAAGCTCCAAAGGCTACTTCAAGCGAAAAAAATCCGGATAAATTTAAGCAGATGTATGATTTGTTGGCAACGCCAAATATGTATCGTACCGCTTCAGGTGCTCCGGGGCCAGAATATTATCAGCAACAAGCCGATTATAAAATTGATGTTGAATTGGATGACAAAAACACCAAACTTTACGGTCAAGAAACAATTACCTATACCAACAATGCCAAAGAATCGCTTGATTATCTTTGGGTTCAATTAGATCAAAACCAACAATCACGTAAGTCACTTTCGCCACTCGTAGAAAGTAATAAAACCGATCCTGCTATGGGAGTTCAAGGATTTTCTAGAAAATATTTAGAAGCCGATTTTGATGGAGGTTTTAATATCGAATTTGTTAAAGATGCTTTAGGAAAACCAATGAAGTACACTATTAATCAAACGATGATGCGTGTGGAATTGCCTAAAGTTTTAAAACACGGAGAGAAAATTTCGTTTTCAATTAAGTGGTGGTATAATATTAATAATTATACAATTGACGGTGGTCGATCTGGCTACGAGCATTTTGATTCAGATGGTAACAATTTGTATGTATTGGCTCAGTTTTACCCAAGAATGGCAGTATATAATGATGTGGAAGGTTGGCAGAATATGCAATTTTGGGGATCGGGTGAATTCGCTTTACCTTTTGGGAATTTTGAAGTGAACATTACCGTTCCAGCAGATCATATTCTAGAAGCTACTGGAACGTTATTAAATAGAGCAGAAGTATTCACACCAGCACAATTGGCGCGATATGCTCAAGCAGAAAAATCATTTGATAATCCAGTAATTATAGTAACACAAGCGGAAGCGGAAGCAGCTGAAAAAGGTTTTTCTGACAAGAAAAAAACATGGAAATTCAAGGCAGAAAATGTTCGTGATTTTGGAATTTCAACTTCTAGAAAATTCATTTATGATGCTATGGCTGTTAAAACGGGTTCTACCACAGCAATGGCCATTTCATTGTATCCAAAAGAAGGAAATCCACTTTGGGAACAATATTCAACCCGAATGGTGGCACATACTTTGAAAAGCTATTCAAGCTATACTTTTGATTATCCTTATCCAAAAGCAATCTCGATTAATGCTAGAGATCAAGGGATGGAATACCCAATGATTTGCTGGAATTTTGGTCGTCCAGATGCCGAAGGAAAATATACCGACGGAGTTAAATACGGAATGCTTGGAGTGATTTGTCATGAAGTGGGACACAACTTTTTCCCAATGATTGTCAATTCAGATGAGCGCCAATGGACTTGGATGGATGAAGGTTTGAATTCATTCATGGAATTTTTAGCAGAGAAATCATTTGATCCAAAATTTCCATTACGTCGCGGACCTGCAAAAAATATTGTTCCCTACATGAGTGGTGATCAAAAAGGATTGGAACCAATTATGACCAATTCAGAAAGCATTCGTCAATTTGGAAATAATGCCTATGGAAAGCCAGCAACGGCATTAAATATTTTGCGTGAAACCGTAATGGGACCTGAGTTATTTGATTATGCATTTAAAACCTATGCCAACCGTTGGAAATTCAAACATCCAACACCAGAAGATTTCTTTAGAACTATGGAAGATGCTTCGGCAGTTGATTTAGATTGGTTTTGGAGAGGTTGGTTCTATACCACCGATGCCAATGATATTGGAATTAAAGAGGTGAAAAAGTATTTTGTAAGTAATGAGCCTTCAAAAGAAGTAACCGAATTTATGAAAAAACAACGCCGCCGAGATAGTAAACCAGGGCCAATGGTTTACATGATTGCAGAAGGTAGTGAAGACTATAAAGAGGAGTTGAATAAGCCATTTAAAATTACAGATTTTACAGCATTATCGGATTATGTGAATTCTCATTTTACCGCTGAAGAACGCGCTAAGTTAAATGAACCAAAATATTTTTACCAGGTAACTTTTGATAAACCAGGTGCTTTGGTAATGCCAATAATTGTTGAATTAGTATTTGAGGATGGAACATCAGAAATACAAAAATTCCCAGCGCAAATATGGCGTATGAACGATAAAGAGGTAAATAGAACTTTTGCTACGCAAAAGGCTATTGTGAAAATTAAGTTGGACCCAAATTTAGAAACTGCCGATATCGATTTGTCAAATAATAGTTGGCCAAAAGAAGAAGTTAAATCAAAATTTGATTAAGAACTTTGTACCTTTGTACCACTTTTTAACTATAGCGCCATGTTTGGAGGAGAATTCTTTTTTATTTTGCTTGTAGCTTTTTTATTGTTTGGTTCTAAAAACCTTCCTGAAGTTGTGAAAGGCTACGCCAAAATTGTAGCAACTCTAAAAAATGCTACAAATGAGATTAAAAATGAAATACAAAGTAGCGTAGATATCAAAGAAATTGATGCCTCTGTGAAGCAAATCACGCATTCTTTAACCAAAGATGTGGAAGAAATAAAGTCTACCGTTGCTGCATCCTCTAATGATTTTAACAAAAATATCATACAAGAACCTTCGGCTGTTGTTTCTCAAATTGATGAGGAAATAGAGGAGGCTACAGGACCTATAAAACGCAAAATGTAATGCTTGAAAAAATCATTGCTTTAGATAAAAAAGTATTTATTTTCTTAAATAGTTTAGGGTCTCCAACATTTGACGGGCTTTGGTTAGTAATTACAAAACAAGCCTATTGGACTCCGTTTTTCTTGCTATTGGCGTTTCTTTTGTATAAAAAAATTGGACCTAAGAAACTCGGAATTGTAGTGCTGTTTATTGCAGTAATTTTACTTTGTTGCGACACCTCGGTGGAATTTTTTAAAACAACTTTTCAAAGATTACGTCCTTGTAATGATCCTGAAATAAAAGGTATTATTCGAATTATTCACCATTCAAGCACCTATAGTTTTTTCTCAGGGCATGCCTCCAATTCAATGGCTACTATGGTTTTTCTTTACATGATTTTGAAGAAATACTATAAATATGCTTTTTTGATTTTTCTGTATCCCATTATTTTTGCCTACAGCAGAATTTATTTAGGCGTACATTTTCCTACTGATATTATAACCGGATATTTATTTGGTGCTACTTTAGGATTGGTTTTTCACGCGGTTTACCAAAAATATTTCAATAAAATTTAAAGCACTCGCGATACCGTTAATCCATCTCGAATGGGTAACAACACTGTTTCCACCCTTGGGTCATTATTTACCATTTGATTGTATTCTAAAAGTACTTTGGTACTCGTGTCTTTTGGATTTAATTCTTCCAATACTTTTCCACTCCACAATACATTATCCGAAAGGATGATGCTTCCTGGGTTCATTATAGGTACTACCAAGTTAAAATAATGGATGTAATTTTCTTTATCGGCATCAATAAAAACCAAGTCGTATTTTTTATTTAATGTCGGAATAATATCCAAAGCATTTCCTAAATGTGCCGTTATTTGGTTCTTCCATGGCGATAAATCAAAATATTTTTGTTGAATAGAAACCAATTCTTCCTTAATATCTATGGTGTCTAAAGTACCTTCTTTTTGCATTCCTTCTGCCAAACACAACGCGGCATATCCAGTATAGGTTCCTATTTCTAGAATATTTTTTGGACTGATAATTTTGGATAACATACTTAGCACACGCCCCTGAAAATGACCGCTCAGCATTCTTGGTTGCAAAATTTTTTGATGCGTTTCTTTAAAAAGTTTCACCAATAATTCCGGTTCGCTTTGCGAATGGTGTTCTACGTAGGCTTCTAATTCTTCGGATATGAAATGCATGGTACTTTATTTTTTCAGCAAAATTACAAATAACAAAACACAAATAACCAAATCAACTAATTGTTTTACCTTTGCACCATGATTGAGAAAAAAGACATTCGCGCGTTATCTAAAGAAGCACTTCGAGATTTTTTTGTTGCCAATGGTGATAAAGCTTTTCGTGGGAATCAAGTTTATGAGTGGTTGTGGAGTAAGGGAGCCCATAGTTTTGAAGACATGACCAATGTCTCTAAAGAAACACGTGCTATGCTTGAAGCTCATTTTGTGATCAATCATGTTAAGGTAGATACCATGCAGCGCAGTGCTGATGGTACGGTGAAAAATTCGGTTCGGTTACATGATGGCTTAGTGGTAGAAAGTGTATTAATTCCTACTAATACAAGAACAACTGCATGTGTGTCTTCTCAGGTAGGCTGTAGTTTGAATTGTAATTTTTGTGCTACGGCTCGATTGAAGCGTATGCGAAATTTAGAGCCAGGTGAAATTTATGATCAAGTATTGGCTATTGATAGCGAAAGCAGGTTGTACCATAACCGACCGCTTTCGAATATTGTTTTTATGGGAATGGGTGAGCCGTTAATGAATTATAACAATGTCATTAAAGCAATTGACCGAATCACCTCAGATGAAGGACTTGGAATGTCTCCAAAAAGAATTACGGTTTCAACTTCGGGTATACCCAAAATGATTATGAAAATGGCCGATGATGGTGTGAAATTCAAATTGGCAGTTTCATTGCATTCTGCTATTGAAAATGTACGTAACCAGATTATGCCATTTAGCACCAACTTTCCGTTAACCGAATTAAGAGAATCATTAGAATATTGGTATCAAAAAACAAAAAGTAAAGTTACCTACGAATATGTAGTTTGGGGCGGAATAAACGACACAAAAGAAGCTGTTGATGCATTGGTTAAATTTTGCAAATATGTGCCTTGTAAAGTGAATATAATTGAGTACAATCCCATTGATGATGGAATGTTTCAACAAGCTTCAGACGCAGCCATAGATTTGTATATTAAAGAGTTAACCAAACATAATATTGTTGCCAAAGTAAGAAAAAGTAGAGGTAAAGATATTGATGCCGCTTGCGGTCAATTAGCAAATAAAGAATCATAAAAAAAAGTCCCATGAAAATGGGACTTTTTTTAAATTATAAGAAACCTTTATTTAAAATGTTTGAGTAACTGGAGTTCCACCATCTATAGAAACAGTGTAACTGTTATCACATGAACCAGTGCCATAATCGATATCTGCAAAATGAGAATTTCTAGTGATATGAAAGCTTCCAGATACTAATTTGAAAGTTGGACATCCTGCAATATCAAAACGCAACGGATTAACAATTGCAACTGTATGTGTAGTTGTGTTTGGTCTTGTAGTTGTCCATGATCCTGTAACTACATAAATATTATCTGAAAATATTGGAGTAGTATATCCTTCAATTAATTCTCGGGTTCTTGTTCCAACTCTGGTGTAAGTACCTAAAGCAGGGAAAGTAACCGACATATTTATGTCCATTACATAAACTGGATGTGGGTTTGAGTTTGAAGCAGTTCCCATAACTGATCTAGTAACGGTTCTTGTGCCTTGTATTAAGGCATTGTTATGGTAGAAGTTTTCAAATGTATAGGTAATTACATAATTGGTGTTAGTGAAAACAGTACTACCGCTAGCAATAATTTTACCTTTTAACACGTTTCCATTTGGCATAGCACATCCAAGCGTACCAAAATCTACAGTTCTAGTCCAATTGGTACCTGTAATTACAACTGTTGTAGTTGCACAAGCTGGTAATAACGCAGCAATATCAGATGGTTTTCCAGCAACAGAAGGATTTTGAGCAAAATATTGTGATTCTACAACATCTTCAACATCATTTGATATTTGGTCCATTTTAGTATTGGTAATTGCATCAGTTGAAGAAATACCATCATCACTTTTGTTGTCTTTAGAACAACTAGCAAAGAAAACACCAGCAATTAAAACTGCCATTTTCATAAAATTTCTTGTTTTCATAGGTATAAATATTAATTGATTTAAACTTAAGACTTAAACAAATATAAAAGGTTTAATCTTAATATAAAAATAATTTTCAAATTGTGGGAATGTTGTATCTTTGGCCTAATGAATATTACTTCGCAAATAAAGCAACCGATACTCCAAGAAATGGAACTTTTTGAAAAAAAGTTCTACGAATCGATGTCATCCAAAGTTGCTTTACTTAACAGAATTACCTATTACATTGTAAACCGAAAAGGGAAACAAATGCGTCCGATGTTTGTTTTCTTAACCGCCAAAATGGTTTCGGGAGGTGTAATTAATGAACGCACTTATCGAGGTGCTTGTGTAATCGAATTAATTCATACGGCTACGTTAGTTCATGATGATGTGATTGATGATAGTAATCGAAGAAGAGGATTTTTCTCTATTAATGCCCTTTGGAAAAATAAAATTGCGGTCCTAGTTGGCGATTATTTACTATCAAAAGGTTTGTTGCTTTCTATAGATCATGGAGATTTTGATTTGCTTCGAATAATTTCTGTTGCAGTCCGAGAAATGAGTGAAGGCGAATTACTGCAAATTGAAAAAGCACGTCGTTTGGATATTACCGAAGAAGTGTATTATGAAATCATCCGCCAAAAAACAGCAACTCTTATTGCAGCCTGTTGTGCCTTGGGAGCCAAATCGGTTTCTGAAAATGAAGCACAAGTCGAAAAGTTGCGAAAATTTGGAGAACTTATCGGAATGGCATTTCAAATAAAAGATGATTTATTTGATTATACCGATGAGGCAATTGGTAAACCAACTGGAATTGATATTAAAGAGCAAAAAATGACTTTGCCTTTAATTTATGCCTTAAATCATTGCACTGATAAAGAAAAAAGTTGGTGTATCAATTCGATAAAAAATCACAACAAGGATAAAAAGCGTGTGAAAGAAGTCATCCAATTTGTAAAAGACAAAAACGGATTGGCTTACGCCGAACAAAAAATGGTGGAGTTTCAAAAAGAAGCGCTGATATTGATTCAAGACTACCCAGAATCGGTTTACAAAGATAGTTTGACCCTTATGGTGAACTATGTTATGGAACGTAAAAAATAATTCCACTACCCAAAGTATTGAGAATCAAACAAGTGTTAAATTTTTAACTTTTATTGTTAAATAAACAAATTGCAAGCACTTGTGCAGTAATTTAGCATCATTAATCGGTTAATTTGTATTATTAGTTGCCTATGAAAGCAAAATTACTTCTTTGTTGTTTTATTGTAACACAGTTTTGTATTGCTCAAAACATAACTTTTTTAGATCCGGTTTTAAAAGATTATTTGTTAGCTGCCACTACGAATTACAGTACAGATCCAAATATATCTATTCAATATCCACCCATTGATGCTAATGCAGATGGTGAAATAAGTTTTGCGGAAGCATTAACTGTAGAAGGATTGTATTTTGGATACGCTAATATTACAAATCTTGAAGGATTACAATATTTTACAAATGTGAAAGTAATCTCTACTTACTTTGCTGATTTTCCTAATTTTTATCAACCTACTCTTGTAAATCTTGAGCATTTAAGTTTATTAAATTCTGTTGGCGTCTCTTCGTTAACAAGTATTGATGTTTCTTCAAATATTAATTTAAAAAAGTTTGAGTGTAGAGGAGATATTTTAACGAGTCTTGATTTGTCTTCCAATACATTACTTCGAGATATATCAATCTATTGTCCATCACTTACTTCACTTAATTTAAGTAATCTTAGCAATTTGAAAAACTTAAGTTACTTAGGGAAATTATCAACTATTGATTTGTCTGATGCTACAAATTTATTGACATTAACTTGTATTGGATCAACTCAAAATTTTAGTTTTCCCACTGAAAATTTGCTTACAACTTTAGATTTAAGTAATCAAACCAAGTTGATGAGATTAGATTTAAATGGTAATAACATTGCTAATTTAGATTTGAGCAATTGTTCCAATCTTGAAACATTAAACATTTCTAATAACAATATTGCATCATTAAATATTGATAATGTTAAATATGTGCGTCTGTTTTTTTGTGATGACAATTTACTTACCAGTTTAGATGTTAGTGAAATGTTTAATTTGAAAAACTTTACTTGTAAAAATAATCAATTAACCAGTTTGGCAACTCAAAATGGAATTATTGAAGAATATATTGATTTTTCTGGAAATCCTGGTTTAACTTCAGTATGTTGTGATGCAAATGAAGTCGTGTATATGCAAAATTTATGTAATCAATACGATAATGATACTGCTATAGTAAGCGGTAATTGTAATAATCAATCAAATAGAATTTCAATGTATCCGAATCCAGTAGGAGATTGGTTGCATCTATCGGCAAACTTTAATATTGTTCGTGTTGAGGTATATAATACCAACGGTGTACTTGTTATGAGCAGCGAATCGGGTGCTGATGCTATTGAGATGAACAGTTTGAATTCGGGTATGTATTTTATAAAAGTTTTTAGTAATCAAGATGTGAATACTATGAAATTTGTAAAAATATAAATTGAAGTTTCAAAACACTTGTAACTACTATTTTTATTTCACCATGCCAAAACTAACTTGTCTCAATATGGTTTTTCCAAAAGGAATTAAAGTAATTTCTTCAATTTGATTGGTAATAGCATTTTTAGCACTTAATTTTATTTGATTATTTTCATAAACGGCCTTATTTGTTTCTACAAATTGGTAGCGAAAGTTGTTTTTTGGTTTATACAAATAATCATCAAATCCTTCAAAATACGATTTGCCTTTTTCTTCTTCTGCATCAATAGCTTTAGCATAAAAAAGAGCTCCATAAGCGAAATACTTTTCCCGATTTGAATCTTGTTTAATGCTGACTTCTGTTTTAAATTCAATTTGAATGGAATCAACTTTCGTGAATTTTCTATCAAATAATAAAAACCCATCTTCTATTTTATATTTTTCAGATGTAACAACTTCAGTTGCCCAAGAAGGTTTTCTTATTTTGATTTTGAATGTAGACAAATTCGGGTTTGTTATTTTATAAGTAAATTTATTTTGATACGGATATTCTGTAACAACTTCTATGGCTATTGGGTTTTGGTTTAAATTTGATTCTAATTTAGTTGGCCCAAGAAGCGCATTAACAAAGGTGTTTTTATTTTCTAATAACCAAGAATTTTCTAGAAAATAAGGTGTAATTCTACCTGCATTTGGATTGCAGCAAACAGCAACTTCTTGGTGAGCTGGTGAATATTTATAACGAATTTGTTTTCTGTTGGGTTCTATTTCTCCATTTTTCGTACCTTCCATTTCATAGGAATTATCGGTTTTTAAATAAGCAATACACGAATGATTTGGATTCCGAGCACCTTGTGCCGCATTATAGAAAATCGTTTCAACCGCTTCAGCTGTATTTGTATTTCCTTGTTTTTGAAACAACATCGAATAACTATGTAATAATTCTTGTAACGAACAATATTCATATCCTGTTTTAGTAGCATCGGCAGTTCTTTGACCAATCCATTCATCACCAATTGCACCACCTGTAAGTGTGGTAGTTTTTTCTATTCGTTGTTTATATATTTCTAATGCTTTTTGTAATTCGGGATTATTTGTTGAATAGGAAGCCACGAGTAGCGGTCTTAAATGTTCGTAGGTATGTACACCGTGGGATTGCAGTTTATAATTTGGGTTGAAGATATTTTCTAGCTTGGCATCCTTTTCCGATTGGTAGGTTTTGCAAAAATCTAAATATAAAAATTGAGCATATTCAATGTATTTTTTATCACCCGTAATTTGATACATTTTATCTAAAACATCAGTGAAAGTTAGTCCGTGAGACACCCCGGCATTAAAATTAGCTCCCGAAAAATAAGGGCTGGATTTTCCAATAGGATAATTTAACATGACATTATTTACTGCTTTTTCAATTGCCTGAAATAACTTTTTGTCTTTGCTGTATTCATAATAAGCCAACAACCCGCGATACATAGTAGTTTTAGACCATAATTCTCCGTTTTCGGAGTTAAAATTGTAGCGCAAGTCTTTGGAATAAATTCCGATGTAGCCATCTTCATCCTGAGATTTAAGTACATTTTCAATGTACTTTTCTACCTTTTTTAGTCCGGCTTTATCATTCAGTAAAACCACATTTCTAATGTATCCATCCCACCAATTCGATTGTGTTTCGCTGTTCCACCATTTGTATTGTTCACTTCCTTCTGCATCGCCATCTTTTAAGTTTCCCAAATCTTTTGCCGCACTATTCTTATGTAATCTTCCGCTGCTATATATGGGATCATTAATTAAGTCGGGAACCAATTTATCAAGATTGCCCACAAAACCATTGATGTCGTATTCCATTTGGGTTTGAATCCATCCAGTAGGTTTTACAGTCCCAAATGGAAACGGTTTGTATTTTTCAATGGGTTTATTTTGAGCATTCAATTGAATTGAAATTGCTACGATTAGTAGCAGAAGATTTTTTTTCATGTTAATTAAATTTTTGACATTTTAAATCGAAGTGTCCCACCATTCATGATTTCTGAATAGGTGATAATTGGTTTTTGTAATGGAATTGCGTTTAGCAAGCACTCGTTTTGGTACAGGGTATTTTTTGAAAAATCATCCGAATGGATCGAAAATAGTTTCCCATTTGCTAATTGAAGCGTTGCCTTTTTAATCTGTGGAGCGCCTATCACAAATTCTCCATTGGTTGGATTTACAGGATAAAATCCTAAAGTTGATAGGATGTACCAAGCCGACATTTGACCGCAATCATCGTTACCAATCATTCCGTTTGGAGTAGTATTATGAAATTCGTTAATGATTTTATGGATGTATTTCTGTCCGGTTTTTGGACTATCCGAAAAGGCATACAAATACACAATGTGGTGGCTAGGCTCGTTGCCATGTGCATATTGACCAATCAGGGCTTCTTGACCCAAAAATTTATTTGGATTCAAACTTTGTAGGGTGAAAAAAGTATCCAATTTTTTTGTGAATGCTGAGGTGCCACCTAAAAGGTTTTTCATGCCTTCAATGTCATATTGAGCCGGTGTCCAAAAATACTGCCACGCATTGGCTTCTGTATAATCCCCCGGATTGTTCATGGGAGAGGCTGCTGTAAGTGGATCAAATGGAGTTCTCCAATTGCCTTTGGTGTCTTTTCCGCGAAAGAGTTTGGTTTCGGGATCAAACAAATTTTTATAATAATGAGCTCTTTTGTTAAAGATAACTTCTTCGTTTTTTTGGTTCAAATTGGATGCCATTTGTGCTACACACCAATCATCAAAACCACTCTCCAAGGTTCTTGAAACCGCCTCGTTATCTAACTTATCCAATGGGTAATATCCGTATTTATTGTACAATTCCCAATCGGAGTTGATGTGACTTTTAGTGGAAGTTTCAAGCATGGCTTTGAAAGTTTCATTTTTATCAAAATCGTTAAACCCATTCGTGTAAGCCGAAAGTAGCATTGGAATCGCATGGTTTCCAATCATGCAATAATTGTCTTGCCCCCAAGCAGTCCAAATTGGTAAAAAACCAGCTGCTCTATGATGTAGCAGCAAGGTGTTAGCAATTCCGTTTATTTTTTCGGGAGCAATAATTTGTAGTAACGGAAAGGCTCCTCTATAGATATCCCAAATGGATAATGTAGAGTAATATTCTTTATTTGGCGCCAAGCCAATTACATCATTTGCTCCTCGGTATTTGCCATCTACATCGGCAATATTAGAGGGTTGCAGCAATAAATGATACATCGAAGTATAAAATAATTCCTTCTTTTTACGGGGTGCTTCAATGGTTATTCTATTCAAATAGGTATCCCAAACTTGTTCGGCATTTAGCCTCACTTTATTAAAATCCCAATGCGGAATCTCCGCAATTAGATTCGCTTTTGCGCCATCACAACTCACCGTTGAAAGTGCAATTTTGATATTTAATAGTTTGCTTTGAGGCAAATCAAAATCCAAAATATATTTGGGTGCATTTTGTTTTTTCTCTTTGGCTAATTCTTTAATTGTAGTATAGGGAGTTTCAAATTCAATAGAGAAGAAGTATTTTTTGGTTACCCAACCTTTGGTTTTGCAATATCCAGAAATTGTGGTTGCATTTTCTATTTTGATGTCGCTTTCCAATACCAAACTGTCGTTCAAAAATTGAAATCCGTGTTGAAAGTCAAGTAGTAGTTTTGCCTTTTGATTGGGGTAGGTGTATTTATGAAACGCCACTCTTTCTGAGCAAGTTAATTCTACCTTGATGCCGTCTTTTTTGGTAAGGGTGTAATAACCAACAGCTGATTTTTCACTTTTTTTGTGGTAACTGTTTTTCAAATTTTGTTTGGCCTCCTCAAATGGAAGTAACAATATGTTTCCCATTTCTCCAATTCCGGTGCCGCTAAAACGGGTTTGAGAAAATCCTAAAAGCAAGGTGTCTTTATATTGATAGCCACTGGTGTGATTCCATCCTTCAATAGAATTGTCGGGTCCCGGCTGAACCATTCCAAAGGGTAGGGAAGGCCCCGGAAAAGTATGCCCGGTTCCATCGGTTCCAATAAAAGTGTTTACAAACTTGGAGTTTTTTTGAGCAATTGCATTGTTATAGCCCAATAAAATCAAGAAGTAAACTAATATTTTTAAGTTGCTTTTTTGTAAACTCATCTTATTCTAAGTTTTGTTGAAGGTAGCTTTTCATTTGTAAATTAACTTCCCATTGGTTAGAAAGTGGTTTCAAAGTATAAGGCTCTTGAGGCATGTAGGGATAAGGACCAAACTCGGGAGTGATGGTTGTGAATTCAATATTTTTTTGCTTTTGAATTTCAAGAATTTTTTGCCACCAATTTCGATATTGATTTAAATATACTTCCCATTCTGGTGCAAATGGATTGTTTACTTGCGGACTTTGTTCAAATCCTATTCGGGCATGAATGTGCTTTATATTTGGAAATAATTGCTCTAGCAATTCTTTTTGATCCTCTAAATTGCTTTCGGAAACTACACAAAAATGAGAAAAATCCGCAATAAGTTTTAATTTCGGATAGATTTCAAGGTACTTCAAAAGTGTTTTTAAATGAAATGAAAATCGGCCACGATGGATTTCATGCCAAATGGGAATTCCTGTTTCTTTAGAAATTTGTTCGGTAAGCTCAATTATTTTGCAATTCTCACTAAACTCAAAAAAGTCTTTTCCGGTATGGGAATTGATCGCGTTGGGTTTCAATTTTGTTAGAAATTCCAATCGCGTTTTAATCCTGTGGCAATAGTCTTCTACCGATTCTACTTTATTGGGCAAAACTTGTTGCGCAATAAAAATGAAATCGGAATTGATGGTTTCTCGAATGATTTTTAGTTCATTTAGGAATTCTTCTATAAATGAATTATCTTCTGGAAAATTAATTTCTACACCTTCATAACCCTCTTCAATGGCTTTGTATAAAAATGCTTTTGCAGATAAATTTTCGCTTCCCCAATGGGTGCAAAGAAATTTAATTTTCATGATTAGTTGGAATATAGTAACGGATTGATAGGGGAGTCGATAATTTCTCCAATTTTTGCTCCAGGACACCATGTTTTCCAATCGTGTTCTTGATTGGTGTTTTCTGGATTTTTCAAAATCATGTCTTTATCCATGTAAATTATGGTCATTACTTTTCGCATTTCATCGGTTGCATTGGCTCCCGCTCTGTGAAATACCCAACCCGAATGAAAGCTAATTTCACCCGCATCAAATGGTTCAATCACATGTTTAAAATCGGTGACACGTAATTTTTTTTCAATCAGTTCTTCACTTTTATCACTGATTTCCAATTCGCGACCTTCCACAATTACATGGCTACCTGCACTAAATTCTAACGGCCCCATATTGAGTGGCGTTTCCTGCAACGGTATCCAAGCCGTAACGGTTTTGTCGGTTTCCAATGGCCAATAATATTGATCTGCATGCCATGGTGTAATGCCTCCTCCTGCTTCCTTAAATAAAGCTTGATCGTGGTACAAACGAACTCCGTTTACTTGCATCAAATCGGAGGCTATTTTTGCAATTCTTTTGCTGTAAATCAATTCTTTTACCATTGGGTTTTCCAACCATAAATTGAATAATTGTAAAAAGGCTTTTCCATAAGTAGTTCGTTCTTCAAGCGCAGTTTGTTCTTGATTCATTAGTTCCACTTGTTCCGAAATTACGGCATTAAAAAAGGCAAGCGCTTCTTTATTTAGCACTTCTTTTAATTTAATAAATCGATTCTGTTGATAGAAGTCAATTTGGTCTTGACTCAAAGAATAGGGCTCGTTTAGGTGTTCCTGAATTGAATTGGGAATATTTTCTGTCATATCAAGCTTTGATTCAGTTAATTAATTTCAAAACTAATCATTCAAAAGTAGTTGATTTAACATTAAATTATTAAATTATGATACTATATTGAATTATATTTGTAATTATTTATAAAAATTGGTAAACTATAAACCATGAAAGCGGTATTAGAAGATATAAAATTGCAACAAGGAACTTCGAGTTTTTATGCGTACCAATTTCAGGTTCCTTTTTTTGAATTCAAATGGCATTATCATCCCGAATATGAATTGACCTATATTGTAAAAGGAAATGGATACCGAATTGTGGGCAACACTTATGAAAACTACACCGAAGGTGACTTGGTTTTATTGGGTCCAAATTTACCACATACCTGGACTGGAAAGGCCGTTGAAAGTGAAAGTTTTGAGGCCATTGTGATTCAGTTTTCCAAAGAATTCATTACGTCTTTTTTAGGTTTTGATGAAGCGCATTTCATTAAAAATTTATTAGAAAATTCGGCCCGAGGGATTGCATTTGAGGCAATACAAGAACTGGTTCAAGCAATTAAATCGTTAATTGAGAAAGAGGGGATGGATCGGATTTTGCAATTAATATCTGCCTTAAACCAATTAGCGCAATCGAACTACACGTTAATTACACCAAACACATTTCACACTATTGCTTCCAAAAAAAGTGAATTGCGCATCAATGAAGTTTGTTTGTTTATTCAAAATAATTTCAATTCGAACATCACTTTAAAGCAAGTGGCTAGCCAAATCTATTTAACGGAAAGTAATTTTTGTAAATTTTTCAAAAAAGCTACTGGTAAAACATTTTCCGATTATTTAAATGAAATTCGAATTAATGAGGCTTCCCGTTTGTTATTGCAAACAGATAAAACGATCAGCCAAATTTCTTTTGAATGCGGATTTGAAACGCTGAGTTATTTTAACCGTGTATTTTTAAAAAAGAAAAGCCAAACGCCTTCTGTTTTTAGAAATAATAAAACCGTTAAATAAAAAAGCCCAGTCGTTAAACTGGGCTTTTTTGTTGTAGCGAGGAAGAGATTTGAACTTCCTAAATGAATTAATCGAAATCAAATTGAATAGGATTAATTAAAGATAACATTCAATTGTTTTTTTGCAAGATCCCATGCATTTTCTTTGGACTGCATATTCTGTCTGGCATTTGGATGCACTACTTTAATAACTTTATCACCGAATTGTTGATGTAAAAAAGTATACGTATCATTTCCCAAAGCAATTATATGAGTTGGGTTTATTATTTCTAATTCCTTTTTTAAAAATGATAAGTTTTCAGTATCAGCAGCTTTTTTCCAAAATGTTTTTCTAGCGTTAAAATCTGCTTCTCCCTTGGAGGTTTTTACTTCATATTCTTTGACTACGTCTGTAAAATAAAGATAACAATCGTCTCTTTTTATTAGCTCTTCAAAACATCTGTAATATTTATTTTTTTCAGTCCAGTATTCAATTCCAAAAGGAGTTCCAAATACAAATTTTCCAGAACGTTCTATATTGAATTTTGAATTTGAATCTCTGGGTTCTAATCCTAAAATAGCAAAACGATATTTAGCGTTTTCTTTTCCTAAACTTATTGGTAAATCAACCCGAATATCACCATTTTGGCATTCGATTTTATCGATTATACTTTTTGAAGTTTCGTATAATTTTTGTTCACAAAACAAACTGTTGTTTTTAATTAATTCAGTTGTAATTTTGTAAAAGTCTCGAAAACCATATCGATTACAATAAATGGATTTAATATCTTTCATTAATTAGAACAAGGAGATGATGAAAATCCAGAAAAAAATCACTAATACTACACAAATTATGGCTAATCCTATAATATATGGTAATGATTTTTTATCTTTTTCAATAATCAGTTGCTTTTCTTCTTCAGTTAATTCTTTTTCTGGGTAATCATAAGTCTCTTTATATGAATTTGACTTTTTTATTGGTTTTTTCTTTTTACTTTTTCCAAATAAATTACCAGCTATCCCAACTGTTGCATCAAACATTTTAACACCGTTTGTTTGTAGGTGTTTTTCTTTTCCTGCTTTTGTTCTTTTATCATTTACATCCCAAGAACCCAATGCTTTTTTACCTGCCATTTTCTTATCTTTTATAATTTTTCAACAATAAATGAATTTAAACTTAATTCCATAGCTTTTGGTTTTTTACCTATTTTCTCTAAATATCTACTTACATCAGAATAATGAAGATTTGATGAAGATATTTCAATAACAATTGTTTCTCCTTCTTTTAAGGTTTCCCAAGATGTTGATCTTTTTTTTGTTAGAATAAATTTTGGCATAATAAAATGATTTTACTTCCTACTCTTTTGGCTTTTCAGTTTCGCCCCGTTTTTTAGAGTGGGTTCTGAACTCCACTATTTTTAATTTGTATTGTAAAAATAGGAAGTAAAAAATTGCATTTTAAGTTCAACTTAGTTCAACTTAATTGTTTTGGTAGTGTACTATAAATGCTCCAATTGAAATGATAATTACAGCAACAATATTTAAAGAACTCATTTTTTCTTTAAAAAAAATAGATCCGAAAACTATAGTCAATAGTGGTGTAGCTAAGAATAGTATGCTGGAAATTAATGGATTGGTAATTTGAAGCCCTAAAAAGCTAAATAATAACCCAAGAAAAATTATGAATGCCATGAATAATGCGTTGAAAAAATATTTCTTTACGTCGGTTTTAATTTTGGTGATTTTAATTTTAGTTAGAGTAATACAAGCTGCTGTTATAAAAACAACTAATTCTTGATTGGCTATAATTATTATGGGAGGAACTTTTGTACCTAAATTCTTCCAATGGATAATAGATGAAGTTCCAAAAGCGAAAGTCATTGCTATTAAATAAATGTGTTGTTTAAAACTTATTTTATATTCTTTTTCATTATTGTAATAAATATAGAATATAAACCCTGTTAGGATAAAAAACAATCCTATAAATGATTTAAATACAGGAATTTTTTCGAAGAAGTGTAAGTATAAAGCAGTAAAAATAATGCTAACGATATTATAAATACCAAGCCACTGTAGAGGTGCTTTTTTTATGACAATTAGCATGCAAAATAAACCTAATACCCCAAAAATTGATCCTAATGTGATTCTATATAAAGGCAGATTAAATAGTGAGCTAAATTCATTAGTATATAATGTTATTGTTATTGCTCCTAGACTTGTAAATAAAGCCCTGTATCCAACTAAGAATGGAACCGAACAATCCTGTAAGTTCTTTTTCCATAATACATTGTTTAATGAAAATAACAAAATTGATAAAAAGATATATATCATACTGGCAGAATATTTAATAATCCATTTGCGTTATGTAATTTTTTAATTTCAATATTTTCAGCTTGTTGATATTTAATTTTATTCTTAATTAGTAAACTAACTTTGTTTTTGAGGGTATTTAAGTTTAAGTTTTGAAATACCTCTAAAGTTGTTTGATATATAATATTTAATTCAATTACAGAATTTGTATTTTGAATTTCTTTAGTTATCCAATTTATATAAAGTTTACTGTAAGTTTTAAATTGAATTGTCAAATCGCTTTTTTGGTTTAGGTACCAAAATTTATAGGTCATAAATCGGGTTTTTGGAAAAATATGAAGATTTTTCATAGATATATCCATATCAGTTTCTTGATATAGTTTTTCCCCATATTTGTCTGCTTTTTTGCTTCCAATTAAATTATAGTGTCTGAATAACACCGATTGAGCAAAAACTAAATCCTGAAGATAATTTTCTGAATTTTTATTTGATGCCAGCATATAATTTTCAATAGCTTCTGAATAGCCATTTATTCTATGATGTGGATCATATAGCGCTTCAATCAATATGTTTCGCACAAACCAATGCGATCCATACTCTTTAATAAATTTCGGAAATAGATTTGTTTTGCTAAAGCTCAAAAAAGTTTTAATTCCATAAAACTCTTTGGTTTTATAATTTTCATTTTCTAGTGTGTCGAAGATCTCTATTAATGCACTGAAATTTTCATTTACAACAAAATTCTCAATAACTACTTCAACTGACTTGTTTAAAAATTTTGGTTCATTAAATAAGTAATTAGAGTCATAATATTTTAAAAATGCATTCCAATCAGGGTATCCGCAAAATCTAGCTAGAACATTAAAAGTGTTTTTATAGGGTTTGTTTGAATTTGAATTGTATAAAAAAAATCGATACAAAGTTGATTCTGATAAAAATCCATTTTTTTCAGCAGCAATAAATTGACTTACTTTACGGCAATCATTTTTGGTTGTTATATAAACTCCGGTCTTATTGTAAATGGCTTCAAGTAAAATATTTTTACTTATCATGTTTTTTCTATAAAAATAATAAATAATTTTTTATAAAATAGTTCAAGATAGTTCATTTGATGAATGTAGACAACACAAATAATAGTGACTTCCAATAAAAAACCCTTAACTATTGATAGTTAAGGGTTTCTTTTTGTAGCGAGAGGGAGATTTGAACTCCCGACCTCAGGGTTATGAATTGAGTTTTTACTTGATTTTTACCCCCTTTTATATGCCAAAAAAGATGATTTCTTTAAAAATGGTGTACGGTTTGGTGTACTGTTTTGTGTACTGTTTTTGAATTAAATTTCGAGTGCAATATACTGATTTTTTTATTTCAAATACTTTTTTTTTATTAAATATCGATTGGGATTTTAATTTATGTTCATATGAATTAAACCGTGACTTGCTAATAAAATTTGGAATGATTTAAACGTAACTTTTTCAAGTATTTCTAATAAATTTTTTACTATTAAGTTTGCTTATTTTGCTATTGGTTAAAAACCAAATGATTAATTCATTTACTAACTTCATCCAAATCTGTTAGCTTTTGAAATAGAAAACTATTACGAAAACCAACTTCGTTATAGTTTGGATTTGCAATACTTACCCACAAAGACAAGAAATTGAGGTAAAAAAATGAAGTTAAGAATAAATGCTGTAACTAAAAATAATCTTACTCAACTTATTTTGTAACAAATTTTTACTATTTTTGTTACAAATTAAGCAATCCAATAAAGATGCAAAGCACTGAAAAACAAATAAAAGACATTGTTTTAAAAACAAAGCGAGGGACATTATTGTTTCCTGAAGACTTCAATAAATATGGTTCTTCGGAAGCCGTACGTTTGGCGTTGCATCGGTTAGAAAAACAAGAGGTTGTAAAAAGAGTGGCACAAGGTATTTATGCAAGACCAATAATCAGTAAATACGTTGGAGAAGTGTTGCCTTCAGCAGAAGTAGTAGCAAAAGGAATTGCCAAAAGAGATAGAATTAGAATAGTTCCAACAGGAGTCTATGCCTTAAACGCTTTAGGATTAAGTACGCAAATACCAATGAAATTAGTATTTCTAACGGATGGGGCACCTCGAGAAATAAAAATAGGAAAAAGGTCTATAAAATTCAAAAAAACAACCCCAAAAAATTTGTTAGCAAAAGGAGAAATCAGTAGTTTGGTATTACAAGCATTAAGAGAAATAGGGATAGACAAAACAACCGAAGCCGAAGAAAAAATAATAATCGAACTCCTTAAAAAAGAAAATCCAAATAATTTAGAACACGACATTCAATTGGCTCCAGTTTGGATAAAAAAAATAATGCAAAAAGCACTATAAATGGAAAAAATAAATTTTTATACGTTACCAAAAAACGAAAAAATTAACATCCTACAAAAAACAGGAGATACAATTGGATTGTTAGCTTTCGCAGTTGAAAAAGATTGGTGGGTAATGCAAACATTAAGCATCATATTTGAAATGGAAATTGGAAAATATTTAGTTTTCAAAGGGGGAACATCATTAAGCAAAGCTTGGAATTTAATTGACAGATTCTCTGAAGACATTGATTTGGCTATCGACAGAGAGTTTTTTGGTTTCGAAGGAGAATTATCAAAACAAGAAATCAGTTCACTCCGCAAAAAAGCCAATAAATACCTGACTGAAATTTTCTATCCTCAATTGATAAATAAATTTAGAGAAAAAGGATTTAACGATATAAGGTGGGAAATTGTTGCTACAGTAAACAGTGATCAAGACCCTGTAATTATTATTTTAAATTACAATAATGAAGTAGAAGTTCCAGGATACATTCAACCGAGAATACAAATCGAAATTGGTTGTCGTTCCTTACGTGAACCCTACACTGTACAATCCTTCACATCATTAATAGATACAGAATATCCTGAATCAGATTTTTCGCAACTACCGTTAAACGTTCCTTCGGTAAATCCAGAACGTACTTTTTTAGAAAAGATATTCTTGCTACACGAAGAATTTCAGAAACCAAAAACTAAAATAAGGGTAGATAGATTAAGCAGGCATTTATATGACATTTACCAATTATCTAAAACAAAATTTGGAGAAATTGCTTTAAATGACAACGAACTTTACGAAACCATTGTAAAACACAGGTATCGATTTACTCGAGTTGGAGGCGTAGACTATAATTTACATCAGCCACAAACTTTAAATCCATTACCTATTCCAGAAAAAATGGAAGACTGGAAAACCGATTATAAAACGATGCAAGAACAAATGATTTATATTGATTCACCATCTTTTGAAGAAATAATCGATGAGCTAACAAAATTAAAAAATAGAATCAATACTTCCGAATGGAAAATGGAAAGTCAATTTCCTGCACCAAAAAACAATTAGTAAATTGTAGAAATGAATAACTAAATGTTCATCAAAAAGCCATTTTTGGTGCTTTGGCATTTTCATAATCCCAATATTGAATAACATAAAATCCCAAGATATTAATGGGGCATGTTCATTTTACGAATTTTTTTAATAGCACAATAATACCACAAATCGCATAACTAAACTAAATTGTTTAGTTGATATGCGAGTACTAAACCAAAGCAATTATTTCCAAACCGAATTTTTCTTTATAATGGAAAAAAAAGCCCAAAAATAACATTTTAGTGGAAAATAAAGCATAGTTTTGCTTACATAAAGTAGAACTAATGGAAAATTATATCCCAACGCACCTACAAGAAATTATTTATTCTTCGAGTGATAAAAAAGTAAGAAAGCAAATTGCTTTGCTTGAAAACACCGGTAAAATTAAAAAAATTGCTCCTCGTATTTTCACTTCTAATTTTGTTGATACCGATGAGGTTATTATCAAAAGGAATATTTTTTCTATTCTTGGTAATTTATATCCTGGTTCACTATTAAGCCATCGTTCTGCAATTGAATTTAAGCCAACCACCACAGGTCAAATATTTGTTACCTATACCTATACCAAAAAAATTGAATTACCTGGAATATCAATTCGTTTTATGGAAGGTATTGGAGCAATTGAAGGCGATAATTCATTCTCAGGAGAACTATTTGTTTCGCAGCAAGAAAGAGCTTTTTTAGAAAATCTTCAATCATCAAGAAAAACAGGTCCAGAATCTAAAACGATATCAATTTCTGAATTAGAAAATAAACTAGAGAAAATCGCACAAGTAAAAGGCGAAGAGGGACTAAATCAGATTAGAGATAATGCAAAAGTAATCGCCGAGAAATTGGGTATGCAAAAAGAGTTCGAAAAATTAAACAAACTTATCAGTGCGTTATTATCAACTCAGCCTTCTAAAATATTATCATCGCCACGTGCAATTGCTCGAGCATTTGGAAATCCATATGACCAATCCAGAATAGATTTGTTTGAAATACTATTTTTAGAATTAAAACAAAGAGAATTTAAAAACGTAATTGATAAAAACACTTCCAACACTGCTTTCAAAAATTTTGCTTTTTTTGAATCCTATTTTTCAAATTATATAGAAGGAACCCGATTTGAAGTAGAGGAGGCCAAAAACATCATCGAAACCGATACACCAATGTTCAATCGAGATGAAGATTCTCACGACATATTGGGAACGTATAAATTGGTCAGTAGTAAAGTTGAAATGAATATTACGCCATCTAAACCTGAGGAGTTCGTAGATATTCTTCAATACAGACACCGATTGCTATTGGAGGCTAGAACATCAAAAATGCCGGGTGTATTTAAAGATAAAAACAACCGTGCGGGTGAAACGTTTTTTGTGGATTTTGAATTAGTAAAAGGAACTTTAATAAAAGGTTTTGATTATTACAAAGCACTTACAGACCCATTTGCAAAAGCAGCTTATATTATGTTTATGGTTAGTGAAATTCACCCATTTTTAGATGGTAATGGAAGAATTGCCAGAGTAATGATGAACGCTGAATTAGTAAAAGCAGAACAAACTAGAATCATAATTCCTACAGTATATCGAGACGATTATTTAGGTGCATTAAGAAGATTAACAAGGCAACAAGACCCCTTGGCTTATATAAAAATG
>JACCDK010693863.1_pt1 | contig 31495 bp, 32 predicted proteins | sample 7445871 | NCBI WGS metagenome assembly JACCDK01 (sample SAMN15323436, study PRJNA562643) | freshwater metagenome | isolation source: river surface water | place: USA:Blue River Watershed | collected 2017-08-15 | reverse complement strand
TCTGGCTGGTTTTAGCAACATTGCTCGGTGGAGCCCTGAGCGCGGGATCGGCTAACGCTTTCAACTGCTATCTAGACGCCGATATTGACCAGTTGATGGGACGAACTGCTAAACGGCCATTAGTCACTGGCGAGCTTTCGAAGCGCGAAGCCTTCATTTTTGCTTGGATTCTCGGGATTTTCTCGGTGCTCTGGCTTGGAATCGTGGTGAACTGGCTTTCGGCCATGCTTTCACTGGTAGCAATACTTTTCTATGTTTTGGTCTACACACTTATCCTCAAGCGCCGAACTCCGCAAAATATAGTCTGGGGTGGCGCCGCCGGGGCTATGCCGGTGCTAATCGGTTGGGCGGCGGTCACCAATGACATCTCTCCGGCTGCCTGGATGCTGTTCCTAGTGATTTTCCTGTGGACCCCACCGCACTACTGGCCGCTTTCCATGCGTTACAAAGAGGATTACGCAGCCGCAGGCGTGCCGATGCTTCCCGTAGTTCGCAACCAGGCAACCGTCGCGGTGCAAATCGTGCTCTATGCGTGGGCAATGGTGGTTTCGAGCTTGCTACTTATTCCACTTGGCAACATGGGTGCAATTTACTCAGTGACCGCTGTGGTTAGCGGAGCTTGGTTCATGTTTGAAAGTTACCGACTGTATCGCGAAGGCATCAAGGGCCATGCTAAGAATCCTATGCGTCTTTTCCACGGATCAATCAGTTACTTGACACTGCTGTTTATTGCAGTGGCAGTAGATCCGCTACTGCACTTTTAATTCGGCTAGTCGAGCCAACGACTCATCACGCTCAACCGAATGATCAACTATCGGAGCGGGATATCCGTTGGTGTTTAGCAAATTCCATGGTTCGTGCACCTCGGCGCCTTCAATGTGACGCAATTCTGGAATGTATTTGCGTACATAGTCGCCATTCGGGTCAAATTTGTAGCCCTGCAAGATTGGATTGAAAACACGATAATAGGGACTCGCGTCGGTTCCACATCCCGCAGTCCACTGCCAACCGTGAGCGTTAGACGCCGGATCGAAATCGGTAAGCAGCTCTTCAAAATGTTGCGCACCCTGTTGCCATTCGAGATGCAAATCTTTCACTAAAAATGAAGCAACAATCATGCGCACACGATTGTGCATCCAGCCTTCCGCAATCAGTTGTCGCATGCCGGCGTCAACCATAGGGAAACCCGTTCTACCTTCTTTCCAAGCCTGTAACTTGGCGTCCGCTTCTTTGCCAATGTCGTAGCGCATATTTGCAAACTTCGCATCGTAATAATCGGTCAATGAATTTGGATTGTGCCAAAGTACATCGGCATAAAATTCACGCCAAGCAATTTCTTTGGCAAAAACAATTTCTCCATCGCTGTCACCGAGCTCCGCCAAAATAGTTCTCGGATGAATTTCTCCGTGTGACAGAGCATGCGACAGATGCGACGTACCAGATAGGTCTGCTCGGTTTCTGAGTTCGCTGTAATCCTTTAGAGCTCGCTTTTTGAAGCGATTAAAAGTTCTGAGCGCAAAGGCCTCTCCAGCTTTTACCGGAAATGGCGCCGGGGCTGATGGGGTTGGACGACCGTGGCATTCAATTGGCTCAAACCATTCAGCACCCAAGTCGATTAGCGGTTGCGGGACACCCCAACCAGCCAGCATCCAGTTTTTGTAAAACGGCGTGTAAACCTTGTATTGCGAGCCATCCGGCTTGCGCACAGAGCCCGGAGCCACGGCGTAGTAACTGTCAACCAACTTCAGGAATATGCCAGATTCTTTGAGTGCCAAACCGACCGCATTTTGCTCTGCAATTCCGTCGGGATCAAAAGCCCTGGTTGCGTGTACCAGTGCAGCGCCAGCCGAAGTTGCTACGTTGACTAACTCATTAGCGATATTCGTCAATCCACGGGCTTGGCGAATGATTAACTTTCGGTTCACCGCTGCACCGAGTGCATCTAATGATTCCACTAGGGAGTGCTGCCTCACCGGTGATAACCCATCAAACTTATCGAGATCAACCAAGTAGGTAAGTGCGACTTTTTTGGTTTTGTCTTCAATAGCCGCTGAAATCGCGGTGTTTAGTGCGACATTGTCTTGCAAGCGAAGATCGCGGCGAAACCAAAATACTTGAGACATTATTTGGCTCGAATTGAGAGCAACTGAAATGTGAGCAGGGAAGCCAGTAACGAAGCTCCAAGCATATGTAATCCAACCAACAGTGGAGGAACACCTAGTCGTGACTGAGCGATTCCAAGAATTGCTTGCATGACAAGTGCTATGACTAGCCACAGGGAAATCTGTTTATGCAACTTCAAAACTTCGGCATCCTTAATCTTTTGAAGGACGAAAAAGATTACAACCGAAAGTGCAAGTGTGACATAGGCGGGATAAGAGTGATAATGCTGCAAAGCTTCAAGTTCCAAACCATTTCGCGGTGCATTTGCATCTCCAGCATGCGGACCAGCTCCAGTTACAACAACACCGATCAGAAGTGTGATCATGCCGATTGCAAAATTCCAAGGGGCTAAAACATAAGCACGATATGGAACCGGCTCGTGCTGAACGGCGTAAATTCGCCACAGCAAAATGGAGGCGATAGCAATGAGTGCAGCTGAAATAACAAAATGCATGCCAACGACCCAAGGGTTCAAGTTGGTAAGCACACTGATTCCACCAACCACTGCCTGAGCGAAAATTCCAAGCCCCACACTCAGCGCAGGCCAAACAAGTCCAATTCGCTTCTGCTTGCCAAGTCGTATCACAGTGATGAAGGTGAGTAGGGCAATAATCACGAGGACAAAAGTGAGTAGGCGATTAGCAAACTCGATAATTCCGTGAATTCCTTGCTCGGGAACCGTAACTAGAGACTCATTTGTACATTTCGGCCAGGTGGGACAGCCAAGTCCAGAGCCAGTAAGTCGAACAGCTCCGCCGGTGACCACAATGAGAATCTGACTGACCAGTGATAACCAACCATAGAGTCGAATTCGGGCTTCGGAGAACAGAAACATGGTGCCTTTCGTGGTGCTAGCCAAACAAACCGCCCAAAGGTAGACTGAAGGCCAGATGTAGCGGTTGGCTAGTTTTTCTAGTTTCGCACAGCAATCCTCGAGGAAAACCCAAAAACAGGTCGTTTTCCACGTGCGGGAATGTTGCCGAACCGCTGCGAGTTCTAATCTTTGGGCCGAACTGATATTCGCACCCATGAAGGAGACCAGGCATGACCGAGACCGTTGATCGTTCAGAACTCGATTCCCTCGGAGTTTACGAATTTGGCTGGTCTGACAAAGACGACGCCGGTACCTCGGCCAAACGAGGCATCAATGAGGACGTAGTCCGCGATATCTCAGGCAAAAAGAGCGAGCCAGAATGGATGCTGGAAACTCGCCTCAAGGGTTACAACTACTTTGAGCGGAAGCCTATGCCGTCATGGGGAAGCGACCTCAGCGGTATCGATTTCGATAACATCAAGTACTTTGTTCGTTCAACAGAAAAGCAAGCCCAGTCTTGGGAAGATCTTCCAGAAGACATTCGCAACACCTATGAGCGCCTTGGAATCCCGGAAGCAGAACGTTCCCGCCTGGTTGCCGGTGTTGCAGCTCAATATGAGTCAGAGGTGGTTTACCACCAGATCCACGAGGAGTTAGAGCGACAGGGAGTGATTTTCCTCGACACCGACACAGCGCTAAAGGAACACCCTGAAATTTTCCAAGAATATTTCGGCACCGTTATTCCCGCTGGTGACAACAAATTTGCAGCACTAAACACTGCTGTTTGGTCTGGTGGAAGTTTTGTTTATGTTCCAAAGGGAGTGCACGTAGAAATTCCTTTGCAGGCATACTTCCGCATCAATACCGAGAACATGGGTCAGTTTGAGCGCACGCTGATTATTGCTGACGAGGGTTCCTACGTTCACTACATTGAGGGCTGTACAGCACCGATTTATCAGAGTGATTCATTACACTCTGCGGTGGTTGAAATCATCGTTAAGAAAAACGCACGCGTTCGTTACACCACGATTCAAAACTGGTCGACCAATGTTTACAACCTGGTAACCAAGCGCGCGATTGCACACGAGGGTGCAACCATGGAGTGGGTCGATGGCAATATTGGTTCGAAGGTGACCATGAAGTATCCAGCAATTTTGCTTGCCGGTGAACATGCACGTGGCGAAACGCTCTCAGTAGCATTTGCTGGCGCAGGGCAGCACCAAGATGCTGGAGCAAAGATGATTCACATGGCACCAAACACTAGCTCATCGATCATTTCAAAGTCGATTGCGCGTGCCGGAGGTCGCACTTCATACCGAGGTGAGATCCGCGTAAACCCCGGAGCACATCACAGTGCTAACACAGTGCGCTGCGACGCCTTGCTAGTGGACACCATTTCACGAAGCGACACATACCCAGCGGTAGACGTGCGTGAAGACGATGTAACCATGGGCCACGAGGCAACCGTGTCTCGAATCAGTGATGAGCAGTTGTTCTACTTGCAGTCCCGCGGTCTACCGGAAGACGAAGCCATGGCGATGATTGTCCGTGGATTCATTGAGCCAATTGCTAAAGAACTCCCCATGGAATATGCACTTGAGTTGAACAAACTGATCCAGATGCAGATGGAAGGGGCTGTTGGTTAATGGTTGAAGCAGTAATTCGACCAGGTAGCACCGGTCACAGTCACGGCGGTGGGGAAGTCCCAATCCAAACCCGCTCCGAACGAGTTCGTTCAGCGAATGTTGCCGAACACTCAGAAGTGACTCGCCGCGACGAGCAGTGGCGCTACCTAGATGCAGAGCGTCTCGCTGGACTTGACAGCCATGTGCTAACCAACTTCTCTGAAAATATCCAAGTGATCGCTCCGACAGAATTCAGCAGCGAATTTGTGACTGCCCAGGATTCAAGTTTCGGTAAGGCTGGGCTTCCGGAAGATCGTCCGAGCGCCAACGCTTGGGCTGCTGCCACATCAGCTCTAAAAGTTTCGCTCAAGGGCGAGGCAACTGAGGCCGCTGCGATTAACATCACTTCACCTGGCAAAGACACCGCCGCACACATCATCATCGAGTCGGCAACGCATTCAAAAGGAACCATAGTTTTGGATCACACCGGCTCAGGAACGTTCGGCGAAGTGGTTGAAGTCATCGTCGGTGACGAAAGCAATCTGACAGTAGTTTCAATTCAGGATTGGAATGATGACGCGGTCCACACATCGGCGCAATTTGCTCGACTTGGACGTAACTCGAAGTTGAAGCACATAGTTATATCGCTGGGCGGTAAAACAGTACGAGTAACACCAAATGCAGAATTCACCGGTCCTGGTGGCGACGCAGAATTACTTGGAATGTACTTTGCTGATTCTGGTCAGCACCTCGAACACCGCTCCTATGTTGATCACGCGGTGCCAAACTGTAAGTCTCGCGTCACCTACAAGGGTGCATTGCAAGGGGAAAACGCACACACTGTCTGGGTTGGCGATGTCTTGATTCGCAAGGCTGCAGAGGGCACTGACACCTATGAGCTCAACCGCAACTTGTTGTTGACCGACGGCGCACGCGCGGACTCGGTGCCAAACCTCGAAATTGAAACCGGTGAAATCGAAGGAGCAGGTCACGCATCTGCAAGTGGTCGATTTGATGATGAACAGCTTTTCTACTTACAGGCGCGCGGAATAGATGAACTTGATGCCCGTCGCCTTGTGGTGCGCGGCTTCCTCAATGAAGTTATTCAGCAAATCGGAATTGAATCAATCGAAGAGCGCCTGAACAACGCAATCGAGGCGGAACTAGTGAGGGGTATCAACTAATGGCAGTTCGCATCTGTGCACTAGATGACCTAAAGCCCGGCAAGGCACTACGCGTGGTCATTTCCGAACACCCAATCGCATTGGTTCGAACCAAGGCTGGTGATGTATTTGCGCTTGACGACAAATGCTCGCACGGAGAAATTTCACTAAGCGAAGGCTTTGTGGACAACACAACTATTGAGTGCTGGGCTCACGGAGCAAAGTTTGAACTTGCCACTGGCAAAGCGCTAACCCTTCCGGCTTATGAACCGGTAAATCGCTACGAAGTACTTATTGAAAACGGCGACGTCTTTTTGGAATACGAGGCTTAGGAAAAATGGCAATACTACAGATCAAGAACCTGCACGTTTCGGTTGAAACCGAGCAGGGAAGCAAAGAAATCCTTCGTGGAGTAGACCTAACTATTCGCAGTGGAGAGACCCACGCCATCATGGGCCCAAACGGTTCTGGTAAGTCAACTCTCGCTTACACAATCGCTGGTCACCCTAAGTATGAAGTAACCGAGGGTGAAATCCTGCTCGACGGCGAAAATGTTTTGGAGATGAGCGTTGATGAGCGAGCTCGCGCCGGCCTATTCCTAGCGATGCAGTATCCGGTAGAGATTCCTGGTGTTTCGGTTAGCAACTTCTTGCGCACAGCTAAGACTGCGATAGCTGGAGAGGCCCCTGCAATTCGACCTTGGACCACCGAGGTAAAAGAAGCCATGGCCAATCTAAAGATGGACCCGGCATTTACCGCTCGAAACGTGAATGAAGGATTCTCTGGTGGTGAGAAGAAGCGCCACGAAATCTTGCAGATGGAGCTACTCAAGCCACAATTCGCAGTACTTGACGAGACCGATTCTGGCCTTGACGTTGACGCACTTCGTATCGTAAGTGAGGGGGTAAACCGAGCAAAAGCAAACAATGGTTTCGGCGTGCTGCTAATCACTCACTACACCCGTATTTTGAACTACATTAAGCCGGACTTCGTCCACGTATTTGTGGCCGGAAAAATCGCCGAAGAAGGCGGACCGGAGCTGGCAGAGCGCCTAGAGGCCGAGGGATACGACCGATACGTGAACGCATAAATGCCTCAAGAATTATCAGCAGAGAAATACGACCAGGTAGTCGAAGCACTTAAGGAAGTAATCGACCCTGAATTGGGCGTAAACATCTTCGACCTAGGTTTGATTTACGATTTGCAGGAAGCCGATGACAAGAGCTTGCTGATTAACATGACGCTTACCTCTGCAGGCTGCCCGCTTACAGACGTGATCGAAGAGCAGACGGCGGCTTCACTCGATGGAGTAGTCGAAGCCTTCAGAATTAATTGGGTTTGGATGCCACCTTGGGGTCCTGAGCGGATTACCGAAGACGGCAAAGAGCAGATGCGCGCGATCGGTTTTGCAATTTAGAACAAAAAAAATGCACCTCCAAACGGAGGTGCATTTTTTTCGGTTCTTAATCCTGAGTCTTCTTAACTAGCAACCATGCGCCTGGAAGTAGACCAGCAGCGATAACAGCCTTGACCACGTCCCAAACCATGAATGGCACCATGTAGGTAGCTGCAGCGCTTAGGTCGCCGGCAAATGCTGTGCTGGCTAGCACCGGAACTCCGATTAGGTAAATAACGGCTGAGCCAGCCACGAAAGCAACAAAAGTCTTCAGCACATTTGAACTCCACTTGCGCTCGGCAAGCAGACCAACAACAAAGGCAGCAACAATAAAGCCGAAAATGAATCCAGCAGTCGGGCCAACGAATGCCGCTACACCAACCACGTGGCTGCCGTCAGTCTTTGGTGCAAATACTGGGACGCCGGCTAGCCCAATAAGAGCGTACAAACCAAGAGAAAGTAGACCGCGGCGAGAACCTAGGCTCGCTCCAACGAGAAGCACCACCAAAGTCTGCAAGGTGAATGGCACTGGATAGGCAGGAATCGAAATCTGTGCAGCCACCGCGGTGAGTGCGGCTCCGGCAACGACTAGAGCGATATCGGCGGCAAGGCTGCGCTTGATTAAGCGGTCAACGATTGTCGGCTTAGCAACGAGGGTTAGAGACATGGAAACTCCAATTTCTTTGGTTTAGTCAATTGTAGACTAGGGATTTTGCGGTTGCTTTAACTGAATCAACCAATAGGCTCAACTAATTTTTGGAGCATTTCATGATTGCCGTCACCGACCTGGAGATTCGCATCGGTGCGCGCGTGCTTATGTCGGAAGTTAATTTCCGAGTTTCCAAAGGAGACAAAATTGGCTTGGTTGGCAGAAATGGTGCTGGCAAGACCACCCTTACCAAAATCCTGGCCGGAGATGGTCAACCAGATCACGGAAAAGTTGAGCGCGTGGGCGAAATCGGCTACCTTCCGCAAGATCCACGAAGCGGTGATCCAGAAGAGTTAGCCCGACACCGAATCCTGAATGCCCGAGGCTTAGGTGAACTAGCCGCTCAAATGACAAAGGCTTCTCACGACATGAGCAGCGTAGACGAAGTCATCTACGATGCCGCAATGAAGAAGTACGCGAAGCTCGAGGAAAAATTCCAAGCAGCTGGCGGATACGCGGCAGAGGCACAAGCAGAGACTATCGCGGGAAATTTAGGGCTCAAAGCCTCCGTGCTTGACCAACCCCTCAAGACTCTCTCTGGTGGACAACGTCGACGCATCGAGTTGGCTCGCATCCTTTTCAGTAATGCAGAGACCATGATTCTCGACGAACCGACTAACCACTTGGACGCCGATTCCGTCGTGTGGCTACGAGAATTCTTGAAGTCCTATGCTGGTGGATTAATTGTTATCAGTCACGACGTCGACCTAATCGGCGAAACGGTAAATCGTGTTTTTTACCTAGACGCAATTCGTTCCGTCATAGATGTTTACAACATGGGTTGGAAGCACTACCTAAAGCAACGCGAAGCGGATGAAGAGCGCCGAAAACGCGAACGTGCCAATGCAGAGAAGAAGGCTGGCGCACTACAACTTCAAGCAGCAAAGTTTGGCGCCAAGGCTTCCAAAGCCGCTGCAGCACAACAAATGGTGCGTCGCGCCGAGAAACTACTGGGATCACTTGATGAAGTTCGCGAAAGCGATAAAGTTGCACGAATTAAGTTTCCTGATCCTGCGCCATGCGGAAAAACTCCTCTGATGGCGACGCACCTCAGCAAGAGTTATGGATCGCAGGAAATCTTCACAGCAGTTGACCTTGCCATTGACAAGGGGAGCAAGGTCGTTGTGATTGGCCTCAACGGAGCGGGTAAAACAACTTTGCTGCGAATGCTTGCTGGCATCGACAAGCCAGATACCGGAGAAATCATCCCTGGACATGGTCTCAAGGTTGGATATTTTGCTCAGGAGCACGAGACTCTCGATGTGAACAAGACGGTTTTGCAAAACATGCAGGCTTCAGCTCCTCATCTAGCTGACACGGATGCTAGAAAAGTGCTTGGTTCATTCCTATTCAGTGGTGACGATGTCGATAAACCAGCAGGTGTACTTAGCGGTGGGGAGAAAACTCGATTGGCTTTGGCTGCTCTTGTGGTCTCATCAGCCAATGTCTTATTGCTAGATGAACCCACCAACAACTTGGATCCTGCAAGTCGCGAGGAGATTCTTCGAGCTTTGGCTACCTTTACCGGCGCTGTGGTGTTGGTATCTCACGATGAGGGAGCGGTACTGGCCCTGAATCCGGAACGTGTTTTGATTCTTCCCGATGGCGATGAAGATCTTTGGAACGATAGCTACGCTGAACTGATTTCGCTCAGCTAAGCGAATCCTCTACCTCGGCGTCCACCTGACCAATTGCTTTGCGCTTCTTGACCATTGGTTTTGAAAGCCCACGAGCTTCGCGCTCTTTCTTAATTCCCCAAATCAAAGCAGCCACCGCCATGAGTGCGAACATTATCCACTGCAACGCGTAACTCAAGTGATTACCTTCGTCGAGCGCTGGCTTCGCTAAGGCTTTCGGCAGTACCGATGGAGCAAGTTCCTCACTCGACATGCGAGCGTAAGTCTCGGTAAATATGGCATCTTTGATACCTTGCGATTGAACCAAGGCCTCGATATTTATGGTTCCGAGCTGACCTTGCGGAGCGCCTCGATCAAGAGTGGGTTCAGTTGGACGAACTCTCGCCACAATCGTTTGTTCATCGGCACTTGGCAGTGGGATAAGTTTTGGCGGTTGGTAGTTGGAGTCACTTGCAATCCAGCCTCGCTCGATTGCGATCAAACGACCATCGCTCATCTGAAATGGAACCAACTGCAAAAAACCCGGTTGTCCATTCAATGGTCGATTTCTTACTAAAACGGCATTGCCAACCAGGTAGTGGCCAGTGAGTGTAACTGGCCGCCATTGATTCTTGTCCTCAAATGAATCTAACTCGGCAACCAAGTCAATTGACACAGGTCTTGCATCATAGTTACTGGCTACCTGAGCAATTTCGGCGAGTGCCTCTTCGCGTCTAGAAAATTGCCAATTGGACAACAGGGCGCAGGCAACTGAAAAAACTATGACTAGCGCGAGCCATCCTGACCAACGCTTCAAATCCGCTTTAGCCGCCATTTCCAACCACTTCACGAATTTCGATAAAGAAATTACGTGCCTTCACAAAATCCACCAGGTAATCTCGATGGTCATCACATGCCGCCCAAGTCTTCCTGCGTTCACCGCAGTGAATCATTGGGTTTGCCCAGTCGATTAGGTACCTTGCTGGCAAAGCGCAATTTGCCCTAGAGCATTTTGATTCGATCATGAATCATTCTTTTCGCGAAATTGATCAGCTGAGATGGCTATTCGAGGAGCGGTAACTGCAGTTGCCTTGGCATTGGGTTTCACATCTCCACGACTATTAGCGATAACCACTGCCCAGTAGGGAAGCACGATTGCGAGAGCGAAACACACCCACATCAACCAACCCTGAACCAGAATGGCAAGCACGATGCAAACCATTCGCACCGTCATAGCGATGGAATAGCGAATCATTCGGCTGCGGCGTTCTACTTCAGGGGATACCCCTAAGTTGGTAACGCTTTGCGGTTCGGCCAATGTAGCTCCGTTTCAGTCCTAAGTCCACTTTAAGTCAAACAGTAGACTTCTAGGCATGACTGATAAGACCGTTTTAGTTACCGGGGGAAACCGTGGGATTGGCCGAGCAATAGCCGAAGAATTCATCAAGCAGGGTTATCGAGTAGCAGTAACCGTTCGCTCAGGTGAGGGCCCGGCAGGTGCACTATCGGTCAAAGCTGACGTTACTGACGCAGCGTCATTGGACGCGGCTTTTGCAGAGATCGAGTCAAAACTTGGCTCGGTTGACATCTTGGTAGCGAACGCCGGCATCACCAAGGACACGCTTTTGATGCGCATGAGCGATGAGCAGTTTGAGGAAGTTGTAAACACAAACCTCAACGGAGTATTTCGAGTAGTTAAACGCGCAAGCCTCGGCATGATCAAGAAGAAACACGGTCGCATCGTTCTGATCGGTTCAGTCGTTGGACTGCTTGGATCTGCCGGACAGGTTAACTACTCAGCTACCAAATCTGCGCTGGTCGGAATGGCGAGATCAATCACTCGCGAACTTGGTGGCCGAGGCATCACCGCGAACGTTGTTGCGCCAGGTTTTATCGACACAGACATGACTGCGGAGCTTCCAGAAGAAGTGCAGGCTGGTTACAAGAAACAAATTCCTGCCGGTCGATTTGCAGCACCAGAAGAAGTGGCCAAAGTAGTTGCCTGGCTTGCCGGTGACGATGCGAGCTACATCAGTGGCGCGGTAATTCCTGTCGATGGCGGCCTAGGAATGGGTCACTAGAGACCAAGTACGCCTATAAGGTCGGCGAGATTTCCCGAGTCGAGAACTAGGTTTGCCTTTTCTTTCACAATTGGTTTTGCATTAAATGCCACCGAAAGCGCTGCCACTTCCATCATCTCTAGATCGTTCGCGCCATCGCCAACCGCAACAGTTTGTTCAAGCTTGAAGTCTGCGCGCTGAGCCCACTCGAGAAGTGCTTCTTTCTTAGCAGTGCGATCAATGATTTTTCCAATCACTTTGCCGGTCAGCTTTCCGTCGATAACTTCTAAGTCATTTGCTCGAGCGAAATCAAGATTCAGAATGTCAGCTAGGGGATTGAGCACCTGAGTAAAGCCTCCACTCACGGCACCGACACGCCCGCCTGCGTGATGCACTGCATCGATGAGTTCCTTTGCACCCTTAGTAATTCGAATGCGCTTGCCCACCTCATCGAAAACCGAATCAGGTAAGCCAGCAAGAGTGCTAACGCGTTCAATGAGACTTGCGGCAAAGTCAAGCTCACCCTGCATAGCGCGTTCAGTAATGGCTGCCACTTCAGCGCGCTTGCCAGCCACATCGGCCAATAATTCAATAACTTCGTCTTCGATCAGCGTTGAATCAACATCGAATACGACTAAAAGCTTTGTCACGGAGTTACGAGCACACCCTTTGCTACAACTGTGATACCGGTGTCAGTCACGGTAAAACCACGAGCAATATCACGCTCGCGGTCTACTCCAATTGAAGCACCATCTGCGACAACTACGCTCTTATCCAAGATTGCTTTTCGAACCGTGCAGTCTCGTCCGACTTGAACGTCGTCCAAAAGCACTGAATCCGTGATTAGTGCCCTGGAATGTACTCGAACTCCGGGGGAGACCACGCTTCTTTCGACGATTCCGCCCGATATCACGGTTCCAAGAGAGACAATCGAATCCGTTGTGCGCCCCTGGTTTCCCTCTCCATCGTGGACAAACTTCGCGGGAGGCAGATTCACCTGCTGCGTGTGAATCGGCCATTCCGAGTTGTAAAGGTTGAATACCGGCATCACCGAAATTAAGTCCATGTGCGATTCGTAGTAAGACTCGATGGTACCGACATCGCGCCAGTAGGAGTGATCACGTTCAGTACTGCCCGGGATTTCGTTGAAAGTGAAGTCATAAACACCGGCGTCTTCACGAGAAACCATATAAGGAATGATGTCGCCACCCATGTCATGTGATGAATCTTCGAGAGTGCCATCGTGTTCAATAGCGTCAATAAGTGCCTGTGCCGAAAATACGTAGTTACCCATGGAAACTAATGCTTCGTTGGGAGCATCGATTAGTGGTTTTGGATCTGCAGGCTTTTCGCGGAATGCAGCAATTTTGGTGGCATTGTCATCGTCGACCTCAATCACGCCGAATTGAGTTGCAAGACTGATTGGCTGGCGAATAGCAGCAACGGTAACACCACGTCCAGACTCGATATGAGCCTGAATCATTTGGTCAAAGTCCATACGGTAAACGTGATCTGCGCCGACTATTACAACAATGTCTGGACGCTCGTCGCTGAGCAGGTTCATGCTTTGCAAGATTGCATCCGCTGAGCCTGAGAACCAACGCTTTCCTAGTCGCTGCTGAGCAGGAACCGAAGCTACGTAAGATCCGAGTAGCGGAGACATACGCCAGAGCTGAGAGATGTGGCGGTCTAGTGAGTGTGACTTGTATTGTGTGAGGACCACAATGCGTCGCAAACCTGAGTTGATCAGATTCGAAAGAGCAAAGTCAATCAGTCGATAACTTCCACCAAATGGCACAGCAGGTTTAGCTCGATCTGCGGTCAGCGGCATGAGGCGTTTGCCTTCGCCTCCAGCTAAGACCATTCCAAATACACGTGGATTGCTCATATTCAAAATGTTATTGCGAATTACGAACACCAGTAACATTTGGATATGAGGATCGACTTAATCACTAAGGAATATCCGCCGTTCATTTATGGCGGAGCGGGCGTACATGTCGCTGAATTAGTGAAAGTTCTGCGCAAACAGACCGAGGTAAAGGTCAGATGTTTCGGCGAGGAACGTAATGAAACCGATACATTCTCATATTCACACGGGTCAGATTTCAATGCGGCTAATGGTGCCTTACAGACCATGGCAACTGACCTAAACATGGTGGCTGACATTGCCGGGGCTGACCTGGTGCACAGTCACACCTGGTACGCGAATTTTGCTGGCCACGTTGCCGGAACTCTTCACGGGATTCCTCACCTTATTACTGCGCACAGTCTCGAACCACTGCGACCTTGGAAAGAGGAGCAACTTGGCGGAGGCTACCGACTTTCTTCTTGGGTAGAGCGCACAGCGTATGAAGGCGCCACAAAGATTATTGCGGTAAGTGCCGGCATGCGCGCAGACATACTTCGTGCCTATCCGCAGATAAGTCCTGACAAAGTTGTCGTGGTGCACAACGGAATCGATTTGGATGCTTTCCAATCTGCAAACAACGCCGAATTAGTTCGAGCCAATGGAATTGATCCAGACCAACGAAGTGTCGTGTTTGTTGGTCGCATCACTCAGCAAAAAGGTTTGCCATACCTACTCAAGGCAGCACGAGAGCTACCTGCCGATGTTCAGCTTGTGCTTTGTGCTGGGGCACCTGATACTCCTCAGATTCTTGCCGAAGTTACTTCGCTAGTTGAAGAGCTGCGAAAAGTGCGTGAGAACGTTATTTGGGTTGAGAAACATCTAAGTAGAGCGGAACTTATCGCGGTTCTTTCTTCAGCGACTGTCTTCGCATGCCCAAGCATCTACGAACCGCTCGGCATAGTGAACCTAGAAGCTATGGCTTGTGGAATTCCAGTCGTGGCGACTGCGACTGGTGGAATCCCGGAGGTTGTGGCACACAACGAAACTGGACTTTTGGTGCCGATCGAACAAGTCATGGATGGCAGCGGCAAACCACTTGATGAAAAGAAATTTGTTGCTGATTTTGCAAATGCTTTAAATGAGATGCTGGCAAATCCAAATATTGAAAGTTTTGGAAAGTCCGGTAGGCAGCGAGTCGAACAGCACTTCAGCTGGGAGAGTATTGCCGAGCAAACTTTGAGCGTGTATCGCAGCGCAATCCGGGATTTCAAATAGGCTCTTGGCATGTCTCGCGTCATCGATCTAAACAATGTAACGGTTACTCGCAATGGCAAAGCCATCCTTAGCAATGTCGATTGGCAGGTCGAGTCAAATCAGCGCTGGGTAGTAATCGGGCCAAATGGTGCCGGAAAAACAACCCTACTTCGCGTTGCCGCTGCTCAACTCCACCCGTCGAGCGGGCAGGCAAGAATCTTGGAAGCCGAAATTGGCAAGGTGAACGTTTTTGAACTTCGTACCCGCCTAGGATTCGCTTCAACTTCTTTGGCTAACCACATTCCTAACTCTGAAACCGTGTTGAATTCGGTCTTGACCGCAAGCTACGGCATCACTGGTCGCTGGAACGAAGAATACGACGATGTCGACATCCGACGTGCCCACCGTGTTCTCAATGAGTGGAAACTGGGTGAACTCGCGGATCGGGCTTTTGGCACTCTGAGCGATGGCGAAAAGAAGCGCACACAGATTGCGCGAGCAGTTATGACTGATCCCGAGCTACTTCTTCTTGATGAGCCAGTGGCAAGCCTGGACCTAGCCGCTCGTGAACAGACCATCGCTCTAATCAGCGCTTATGCCACTGAACCGGCCGCACCAGCGATCGTGATGGTAACTCATCACCTAGAGGAAATTCCGGCTGGATTTACCCACGCCCTCGTTCTCAGCGAGGGGCAGGTCTACTCGGCCGGTGAAATCGGCCAAACCCTAACCAGTGACAAGCTCTCCGAAGCCTATGGAATCGGGATTTCCGTGGACTTCTCAGAGGGACGTTACAGGGCACGATTTAGGGGCTAGTACTTTAGAGGCAAAGCGCTGGCATTGAGCCAAATGCTTTGGTATGCTTGACCCTTGGTGCCATCGCACCGACAATCTAGTAAATATCAAGGAAGTTTCGCATGAAGGCTGACATTCACCCAAAGTACGAACCAATCGTTTTCCGCGACTTGGCTTCGGGTGTAGCGTTCTTGACTCGTTCAACCGTTACCAGCAGCAAGACCATTGAGTGGGAAGACGGTAACACCTACCCAGTTTTCGACGTGGAAATCTCTTCACAGTCGCACCCGTTCTACACCGGTAAGCAGCGCATCATGGATGCAGCAGGTCGTGTTGAGCGCTTCAACGCACGTTACAAGAACTTCAGCTAAAGATTTAAACAAAAAACCCCAACCATTGGTTGGGGTTTTTTGTTTTTAATTCTTAAGTGGCCAGCCAGGGCTTGGCTTGAAATCTTTGTCAACGTTTTCGATCATCCATTTGCTAAAGCTCTCATCGATTTCTTTGGCCCAACCAATTTGCGAATCGTGAAGTTCTTGTGCCGAAGCGGGAACTTTTTCGGCGTGAGACTTCAGAACCGCCAACGCAACCCGACCTGCAGCAATGGCATCGGCTTTGGAGTTGTGGGCATCGTCTAGCGGTACCTGATAGTGCTCAGCTACGATTTCAAGTTTTCGCTTTCCACGACGGTACTTGTCGTAGGTCTTGTCGATAACCAGTGGATCGAGAATCGGGGACGGAGAATTCAAGGGAGTAAGACCGAGAGCAATTGCTTGGTGATGCAAAATGGTGAAGTCATATGGTGCGTTATAGGCAACAACAGGAATCCCACGTTCGAAGCAGTCACGCAAAACTTCAATGATTTCGCCAACAACTTCTTTGTAGTTACGTCCGCGTTCGCGAGCAATTTCTGTAGTGATGCCATGAACATTCGAAGCAGTCTCAGGAATCTCAATTTCGGGATCGGCAAGCCACTCATCACGGTCGACTACAACCTGTCCGCTCGAGTCAAGTTCAACCACGGTTGCTGTAACGATGCGGGCCGTTTGAAGATCTAGTCCAGTTGTTTCGGTGTCAAACACCGCAATACGATTTGCCCAGCTTGGCAATTGAATATCATTCACAGACAAAGGCTACTTGGCATCTCAGACATCAACACAAACCAGCACCGCGCGCCACCTCAATGGCTGCTTTGGCAAGATTCAAGCTGAAAATATGTACCCCAGGCGCACCGGCAGCAATTAGTCCTTGCGTTAGTTCGATGGTGTAATCCATACCAATTACTCTCGCTTGATCCTCACTGGCATTCTCGAGTTGGACAGCAAGCTCTTTCGGAATTGTTGCGTGACTCATATCGGCCATTCGCATGATTCGTGCTGCATTTGTAATCGGCATAACACCAGGGATAATCGGCATGGTTGAACCAGCCTTTTTTGCAGTGGCCACTAGGTCCAAGTAAGCGTCGACTGTAAAAAACAACTGAGTCATCGCATAGCTGGCGCCAGCTGACTGCTTTAGTGCAAGCACTTCGGCATCGTGTGCCATATTTGGTGATTCTGGATGCACCTCTGGGAATGCGGCTACGCCTATTTCTAAGTCAGTTTCTGCGCGAACAAGGGAGACCAAATCCAGAGCGGTTTTCAGCTCGCCCTTAGCTAGTGCATCGGGATCGCCCATTGGTGAATCACCGCGCAGAGCAAGGATTGATTGGACTCCCGCATCTTCAAAGCGGCTAATAATCTCCCGAGTTCCAGCGAAAGTCGAGCCAACGCAGGTGAGATGCCCAATCGTCAAAATGTCTTTTGCCATGCGATCCACCACGCCCAGCGAAGTTTCGCGGTTTGAACCTCCGGCCCCATAAGTTACCGACACAAAATCGGGGGACACCTCAAGTAATTTTTCGTAACTACGCCAGAGCGTGGCTGCGCCTTCTTTATCCTTAGGAGGGAAAAACTCGAAAGAGAGCGAAGGCTGCTGTTGCAAAGCCCTAGCAGTAAGTACCTCAAAAACTGAATCGGCCGGTGTGGTCGCCGGTTGACGAATCAGGGGGTAATCAGGCATTGGACAAGTTTATCCCGACCTTTATCTTGATTAGGGGCAAAGGTAGACTTGACCCAGTGAATCCCAGATCTCAAGCCCTACTAGACGCCGTTCGTTCGCGCGTCGTTGTTGCCGATGGCGCGATGGGCACAATGATCCAAGACGCAGCCCCAACTCTGGAAGATTTTCAAAACTTCGAGGGCTGCAATGAGATTCTTAATGTCACCAGACCTGAGCTAATTGCCAGTATCCACGCACAGTACTTGAAGGCTGGTGCTGAGGCTATTGAGACCAACACCTTTGGCGCAAACTTCGCCAACCTAGCTGAGTACGACATTGTTGAGCGGGTTTATGAATTGGCATACGCAGGAGCCAAAGTGGCGCGCGACATTGCGGACGATTTTTCTACAGAGGACAAACCTCGGTGGGTACTGGGGTCACTCGGTCCTGGTACCAAGCTTCCTTCGCTTGGTCACGAAAAGTTTTCGGTACTTCGAAATGCATATCAGGATGCTGCGCGCGGTCTGCTCGACGGTGGAGCAGATGCAATCCTCATCGAGACAGTTCAAGACTTGCTTCAAGCGAAGAGTGCGATTATCGGCGCGAAGCGCGCAATGATCGACAAGAAGATTCCGATTTTTGTTTCGGTCACTATCGAAACTACCGGCACTATGTTGCTCGGCAGTGAAATCGGTGCTGCGTTGACCGCGATACAGGCGCTCGGAGTGGACGCCATTGGTCTGAATTGCGCTACCGGGCCAACCGAAATGAGCGAACACCTGCGCTACCTTTCTAAATTCTCGCAACTTCCGATTGTTTGTATGCCGAACGCAGGATTACCAATTCTTGGTCCTCACGGCGCTCACTATCCGTTAACGCCACTGGAGCTTGGTGCCGCCCACCTGCAATTCGTGAAGGAATACGGTCTCGGTCTCATCGGTGGTTGCTGTGGTACCACGCCAACTCACATTGAAGAATTAGCTGCGATTGTTGCCAATCAGCAACCGGCAGAACGTCAGATTATTGATGATCCGGGATTGTCCTCGCTTTACCAACATCAACCTTTTGATCAAACTATGACTTACCTCTCGATTGGCGAGCGTACCAACGCCAATGGATCAAAAGCTTTCCGTGAGGCGATGCTTGCCGAAAACTGGGACGAATGTATCGAAATCGCTCGATCCCAAACGCGTGAGGGCGCACACCTTCTTGACGTTTGTGTCGACTACGTTGGGCGTGATGGGGTTCGCGATGCACGAGAATTGGTGAGTCGACTCGCCACAGCAACCACACTTCCGCTAGTTCTCGATTCAACCGAACCAGCAGTTCTTGAAGCTGGCCTCGAATGCATGGGTGGCCGAGCCATGATCAACTCTGTCAACTACGAGGACGGCGATGGGCCAAACTCTCGTTTTGCGCGAATAATGCCAATCGTCAAAGAACACGGTGCAGCAGTCGTGGCTCTGACTATTGATGAAGAAGGTCAGGCCAGAACCGCAGAGACGAAGTTTGCTATTGCAAGCCGCCTGATTAATGACCTCACCAGCAACTGGAACATGCAACTGGTTGACATCACAGTCGACACCCTAACCTTTCCAATTGCCACTGGTCAGGATGAAACTAGACGCGATGGCATCGAAACAATCGAGGCAATTCGCCGTCTAAACGAGGCTTTCCCAGGTGTGCAAACCACACTCGGAATATCAAATATTTCATTTGGTCTATCGCCGGCCGCTAGACACGTACTGAACTCAGTTTTCTTGCACGAGTGCGTGCAGGTTGGGCTGACCAGTGCAATTGTTCACGCTGCTCGAATCATGCCGCTAAACCAAATTCCTGAGCATCAGCTAACCGCGGCTCTCGACCTGGTTTATGACCGTCGCGAATACGATGAAGATGGAAACGTTTCCTTTGATCCACTAACCAAGTTTTTGGATGTTTTCGCCGGTGTTGACAGCGCATCTGCAAAGCAAACCCGTGCCGCAGAATTGGCGGCACTGCCAATTGATGAACGACTCGAACGACGCATCATCGATGGCGAGAAAAAGGGCCTCGAGGCAGACCTAGATGAAGCGTTAGGAAATGGCCGCAGTGCTCTAGAAATTATCAATGAAAACTTACTGAAGGGCATGCAGGTAGTTGGCGAGCTTTTCGGCAAAGGTGAAATGCAATTGCCATTCGTTTTGCAGTCAGCCGAGGTTATGAAAACCGCTGTCGCACATCTCGAACCATTCATTGAAAAAACCGAGGACACCGGCAAGGGACGAATCCTGCTTGCAACAGTTCGTGGCGATGTACATGACATTGGCAAGAACCTGGTTGATATCATTCTCAGCAATAACGGTTTTGAGACTGTAAACATTGGAATCAAGCAACCAATCAACGAAATTTTGCGCGCAGCTGAAGAAAATAATGTCGATGTCATCGGTATGAGTGGGCTTTTAGTGAAGTCGACTCAAATCATGAAAGAAAACCTCGAGGAAATGAACCAGCGTGGCATCGCCACTCGCTGGCCGGTTATTCTCGGAGGTGCCGCGCTAACCCGCTCATTTGTGGAGCAAGACCTGGCCGAGATTTATGAAGGCCAAGTCCGCTATGCCCGCGATGCCTTCGAAGGTCTAAAGCTCATGGATGCGCTTGTGCGAATCAAACGCGGCGACGAGACCGTATCACTTCCACCTCTTAAGAAACGAGTGGTATCACCGCACGCGGTATTAGCGAGAACCGAACCGGATCAGGTTCCAAATCGAAGTAACGTGGCCAGCGACAATGACATTCCAAATCCACCGTTTTGGGGAACACGTGTGGTCAAGGGCATCGCACTTCGCGACTATTCATCATTCCTTGATGAACGCGCAACATTCATGGGGCAGTGGGGACTAAAGCCAGGTCGCGGTGATTCAGGCGCAAGCTATGAAGAACTGGTTGAGACGGAGGGTCGACCTCGACTTCGATACTGGCTCGAACGCCTGCAAACCGAAAACTTGCTCGAAGCGTCTGTCGTGTACGGATACTTCCCAGCGGTTAGCGAAGGCAATGACACGGTGATTTTGCACCACAGCGCAGACGGCGCAACCGATGGTGGCTCAGACGGCGTCGCGGGTACCGAGCGAACAAGATTCAGCTTCCCTCGTCAGGCCAGAGATCGACACCTGTGCCTGAGTGACTTCGTACGCAATAGAGAAGTTGGGGAAGTGGACGTAATTCCATTCCAACTAGTCACCATGGGGTCAAAGATTGCCGAAGAGGCGAATCGTCTATATAAGAACAATCAGTATCGCGATTACTTAGAGTTGCACGGGTTGAGTGTGCAATTGACGGAAGCGCTTGCTGAATTCTGGCACTCAAGAGTGCGAGAAGAACTCGGTTTTGCAGCCCAAGATCCAAGCGACGTAGAAGGGCTATTCAAGCTTGAATACCGTGGTGCCCGATACAGCTTTGGTTACCCTGCTTGTCCAAATCTTGAAGACCGCATCAAGCTTGTCGAACTACTAAAGCCTGAACAAATCGGGGTAGTGCTATCGGAAGAGTTGCAACTTCACCCAGAACAGTCAACCGATGCCATGGTGCTTCACCACCCAGAAGCGAAATACTTCAGCGTCTAATGAGCGATTAACTATTCCAGGCGAGACTGGCATCTATCGCCAGGGATGCATCGCAAATGAAAACTCTGATGGTGAACGGTACCAAAACCGCTTACTGGTTCTATCCAAAACGCAACCCGTTAAGCAAAAATAAGCGTTCGATCATTTTTATACATGGCTATCGCGGCAATCATCACGGTCTCGAAGCAATTGCCGGGGCCATCGAAAACTATGACGTCTATATTCCAGACTTGCCTGGCTTTGGGCAAAGCGCGGCATTCGCAGAAGACCACACCGTGGAGCACTATGCCAACTGGCTCAACGTATTTATTCAGTCACTCGAATTCGGCACAACCAAGCCTCACTTACTTGGCCACTCTTTCGGAAGCATCGTAGTTTCCGCTTATGCAGCAAAGCACGACGGCATAGCCACTCTTATTTTGGAAAACCCTGTAGCAAGCCCTGCCCTGAAGGGGCCAAAAGCCGCTATGACCGCTGTTGCCAAAGGTTTTTTCTGGCTCGCCGGAAGACTCCCGGAGAATCTCGGTGACGGAATACTCAAGAGCTGGCCAATGGTTCGTGGAATGAGCATCATCATGACCAAATCCCGAACTAAAGAACTGCGAGCCTGGGTGCACCGTCAGCACGACGAAAATTTCAATGACTACGCCAGCAGGCGAGTGGCGCTCGAGGGTTACGCGGCGTCCATTTCAAATTGCGTTTCAGATTTTGCGCCGAAATTTAAAGTGCCAGTTCTGATAATGATTGGCGACAAAGATGACATAACTTCTGTTGCTCAGCAGCAAAAACTTTTTGCCAATATCCCTAGCAGCGACAAACATCTGGAATATTTCCAGGGCGTTGGTCATCTAACTCACTATGAAATCCCGACAGAAATCGGAAAAGCCATTTCCAATTGGGTGAACGTTCATGACTGAAACGATATTCTTTGATGCGCGCTACATCAGAATCGGGCATCACGACGGTATTTCTAGATTCTCAGTAGGGCTCTGCAGTGCACTAGCTCAAATTGCCGACGTGACAGCGATTATTTACGATGAGCGACAACTTGAAAAACTCCCTGCAGACATTAAGCATGTGAAACTCAATGATCCAACCAACCCAGTCGCAGAACTCTTTATCGGTCTGAAGCTCAATCGATTAGGTGCAAAAAAAGTTTTTTCTCCTATGCAGACCATGGGGAGTTGGTTTAGAAAATACAAACTGGTACTAACCCTGCATGACTTGATTTACTATGCACACCCAACTCCGCCACCAAGTTTTTCATGGCCAATTCGATTCGGTTGGCGACTATTCCACCTGACCTACATTCCGCAACGATTCATGCTCAATGGCGCGGATTCGGTAGTCACGGTTTCCGAAACTACTAAACGATTGATGGTTAAACATCGACTAACCAAGCGTCCTATCGACGTGGTCTACAACGCCGGTTCTGGTGATATTTCGGCTGAGCACGGCTTAGTGGGTCGAAACTTAATTTACATGGGTAGCTTTATGGACTACAAAAATGTCGAGTGTCTCATTGTTGCGTTGGATCAGCTGCCAGATTTTCGACTGCACCTACTGAGCAGGATAAGCAATCAGCGCCGAGCCGAACTTGAGCAGCTAGCGCGTCACTCGACTGAAAGGGTAATTTTTCACAACGGTGTTACTGATGAGCAGTATCACGAGATTCTTTCGAGCGCATTTGCTTTAGTCAGCGCTTCCAAGGATGAGGGATTCGGAATTCCGGTCATTGAAGCAATGGAACAGGGTACCCCCGCAGTTATTAGTGACATTGAAATATTTAGAGAAATTGGGGGATCCGCGGCGAGATACTTTGACCCGAACCACCCACACACTCTAGCAACTCAGGTTCTAAGCCTGATAGCTGACTGGGCTGCCGTAAGCAAGGCATCGCGAACACAAGCAAGAAAATTCAATTGGGATGCGTCCGCTGCTGCACTTCTCAAAGTATTGCAGAAGCTCTAGGAGAGCGCTTTAGGGTTATAAGACTCAATTTGCCAACCGTTCTGGTTGTGCTTGATTATCGTCAACGAAGTGTTCTCAAACCGTTGCCCTTCGAGCGGAAATTCCCCGTGACTGACCATTCTCACGAGCTTACGAATCAATGCCCCATGGCTTACAGCAAGAACCTTGGTGCCTCGATACTGGACTAGGAAATGCTCTAGCAATTGGCTTGCTCGCTGTCGCAGCTCATCTAAATTTTCGCCACCCGGAGGCATTCCATCTGGATACGCAGTTTTCCACTCACTGTGCGTCATGCCTTCGGCATCGCCAAAAGACCTCTCGAGTAGAAGGGGTTCAATAACCAATTCAGGAATCAATATTCGATCTGCGATAATTTTCGCGGTATCGACAGCCCGAGACAAAGGAGATGTCGAAACAAAGTTCCAGTAACCCTGCGGAATTGCGTTCGCTGCAGCCTTTGCCTGAGCAATACCGGTCGAATTCAAAGGAATATCGGTTATACCCTGCAATCGGAAATCAATATTCCAATCAGTTTGACCGTGGCGCAAAAGGCCAACAGTAGTTTCAGTCAAAAAGTAGCCTCTCGAGAGCGAGCGAAGTATTCACTTCTATCTTCGCAGATGCCAGCTCATCGCCTTTGGTGGGACCAAGGTTCACGATGACTATCGGTTTATCTGCTTTTGCAGCCGCTCGTGCAAAACGTAGCCCTGAATTCACCGTGAGCGAAGTACCGGCAACGAGTAGCGCATCAGCCTGATCAAGACAGCTGATCGCGAATTCAGCACGTTCGGCTGGCACGTTCTCACCAAAAAACACCACATCTGGCTTCAATACTCCACCACATTTTGGGCACTGTGGAACTTTGAAGTTCGCAGTTGTCTCGATTTCAGCGTCACCATCCGGAGTGAATTCCACGGTGATGTCTTTGCGGACTTCAGGATTAAGAGACTGAAGAAGCAGATCCATTTGACTTCTAGAAATAAGCGACTTGCAATTCATGCAAATCACACGATCTAGGCGTCCGTGCAAATCCACGACTTTTTTTGAACCCGCTGCCTGGTGCAGCCCGTCAACATTTTGCGTGATTAGGTGACTTAACTTTCCAGCGCGCTCCGCTTTGGCCAAAGCGATATGACCTAAGTTTGGCCGCGCCTCATTTATCCTGCTCCAGCCAACATAACTTCTGGCCCAGTACCGTATCTGAGCATCATGAGAACCCATAAAGGAATCGAATGTCATTGGATGCCTGGCCACGCGGCCTTCTCCTCGATAATCGGGGATGCCCGAGTCAGTGGAAATGCCAGCTCCAGTAAGTGCAAGCACGTTTTTACCACTCAGAAGCTCGCGAGCATAGTCGAGACTATAGGCCGCTGCCGCACTTAGTTCCGTGTCCATGGTTGCTCTCTCCAACTCAACACAAGTCTAAGTACAACAAATCGATAAAGCCGAACTGAGGCCGATTTTCAAGTCATAGTATTTCGACCAAGAGGCAGAAAGTGGGCAGTGCGTGACCAAAATCAATGAAGCAACATTTGCCGCGCGTGAGCAACTCGCTAAAGCCCTGGGGAAGAGTCGCCCAGAAGCTGACCTGCTGGATCGCTTTGATCGATGGGGAACAGATCTTGTTTCAGCTCTGTCCGAGATCTACTCGCTCGACCAAATACTGCCTGAATTAGTAAATATTTTGACAGCAAGCCACAAGTTAAGAAGCGAGAGGCTTCACGCACGCGATCGCGAGCGGATTCTGGAACCTGATTGGTTTCAAAGTGAAAAAACTATTGGCTATGTCTGCTACACGGACTTGTTTGCCAAAGATTTGGTTGGACTCAATTCCAAAATTCCATATCTTCAACAATTGGGCGTGAGCTATTTGCACCTAATGCCGATTTTGGAACCGAGACCAGGTGCCAATGACGGCGGATATGCCGTGATGAACTATCGTTCGATAAAGCCGCAACTTGGCAACATGAAAGAGCTTGCTGAAACTGCCGAGAAACTGCATGATTCAGGGATATCGCTGACCCTCGATCTGGTACTTAATCACGTTGCAAAAGAACATGAATGGGCTTTGAAGGCAAAACTGGGCGACCGAAAGTATCAGGAATATTTCTACGTATACCCAGACCGCACAATTCCTGATGAGTTCGAGAAAACCTTGCCAGAAGTTTTTCCTGACTTTGCGCCAGGAAATTTCACCTTCGATAAAGAACTCGACGGTTGGGTTTGGACAACCTTCAATGATTACCAGTGGGATGTCAATTGGAGTAACCCAGCTGTGTTCTGCGAGTACGCAGACATCATCGCTAACCTCGCGAACCACGGAGTTGACTGTCTTCGACTTGATGCAATTGCTTTCATCTGGAAACGTCTTGGTACCAATTGTCAAAACCAGGATGAAGTGCACGCCATCACTCAAGCGCTTAGATCATTCACCAAAATCTTTGCTCCGTCGATGATTTTCAAGGCCGAAGCAATCGTCGGACCGGCCCAGGTTGGCGCTTATCTCGGTGAAGGGGAACGGGCAGGCAAGGTCAGTGACTTGGCATATCACAATTCGCTAATGGTCCAAATTTGGTCGGCAATCGCAAGTAAAGACACAAGATTGCTAGAACTGACCATGGCGCGTTTCAAGGCGATTCCAACCACAAGCGCCTGGGGTATTTACATCCGTTGTCACGATGACATCGGATGGGCTATCGATGATTCAGACGCACATCGAGCCGGAATTAATGGTCACGATCATCGCATGTTCCTTGCTGATTACTACACCGGAAAATTTTATGGTTCCGAGGCTCGAGGCGTTGATTTCCAAGTCGAAGAACACAGTGGCGAACGCAGAACCTCTGGAAGCACCGCAAGCCTTACCGGCATCGAGGGTGCCACTGCTCGTGACGATGCAAATGCTGAAAACTTAGCCATTCGACGTTACTTATGCGCCTATTCGATGGTGTTCGGCTTTGGTGGAATTCCTTTGTTGTACATGGGCGACGAAATAGGAATGTTCAATGATTATTCATTCGTTGATGATCCAGAAAAGGCAGAAGACAACCGCTGGATTCATCGACCAAAAATGGATTGGTCTACTGCAGAGCTAGCTAGAACCGCAAAGAATAAAACTTCCGTTGCCGCTCGCATTTACTCGGGGATTTCTCAAATCACCAGCGCTAGAAAACAGAGCCCAGCGCTACACGCCTCTGTTACCACCAAGGTGCGAGCGGGCCGGGGAAGTGGCGTCGCGATTTTTGAAAGAAATCACCCTGCTGGGCAAATGATTCAGGTCTATAACTTGAGTGAAGACAGTCGCTGGGTATCCCAAGACGAACTTGGAGACCTGAGCGGAAACATAGAAGACCGTTTAACGGGCGAGGTATTCGAGTTGCGTGAAGGCATTACCTTGAGTCCATACGCGGCAATGTGGCTAGTTAACTCGTAAAAAAGCACCCCGCCTAGAAAGGCGAGGTGCTCGGCAGCTGTCTCAAGCTACGTGTCCGAAAGGGGACTTGAACCCCTACCCCCTTGCGAGGACTAGCACCTCAAGCTAGCGCGTCTACCATTCCGCCACCCGGACGAGTGAACTAATAGGGTATCACGAAGCATTTAGCGTCGCGAGATGCTTCACTTATGACAAATAGCGAGGTAGTTTTGCCGTATGGCTCAAGACCCGAGATTCGCACTGCAACAGTTCATTGCTGCACTGGAACGACACTTTGAAGCAATGAGTTCAAAACATGGCAACGATGACCCTGCTGTAAGCCAGACCTATTACAAGTTGGAAGACGCATTCCTAGACTACGAAGAATCTATTGGTGAAAAGTTCGAAGAGATCCTGCCTTTCGAACTGGCCGATGATCAAGGAGATTCAAACTGAACCTATTTCAGGCTGTGATTCTTGGCATTGTTCAAGGTCTTACTGAATTTCTTCCAATTTCTTCAAGCGCGCACGTGCAAATTGCTTCGCAACTTCTTGATTTGGGTGCAATGCCTAAACCACAGTTAACAGCATTTATTGCAACGATTCAGCTAGGCACGGAAGCTGCCGTGCTTATTTATTTCTGGAAAGACATAGTTCGAATTGTCTCGGCATGGTTTGGTTCTATTACTAACCGAGGTCTCGTAACCGACGAAACAAAGCGAGATGCCAAACTTGGTTGGTTGATAATTGTTGGCAGTTTGCCAGTCGTTGGAATTGGCCTGGTTTTCAAGAATCAAATTGAAAACGGCTTGCGTAGTCTTTGGGTCATTGCCATCACACTGATAGTTTTCGGGCTTCTGCTTGGAGTTGCCGATCGAATCGGAAAACGACAAAAATCAATCGAACAACTTTCTACGAAGGATGGACTGCTCTTCGGGCTAGGGCAGGCTCTGGCAGTGATTCCGGGAGTATCCAGATCCGGTGGCACCATAACCGTCGGATTGCTGCTTGGTTACAGCCGCCAAGCAGCGGCGAGATACAGTTTCCTACTTGCCATTCCTGCGGTTTTAGCCAGTGGCCTGTACGAATTCATTTCTAACGTAAGTGACCTACCAAGCGAACTCCTCATTGGTTCAGCCGTTGCCGCTCTGTTTGCATTTGGGGTTGGCTTCTCGGTAATAGTTGTGTTGCTTCGTTACTTGTCCCGAGGTTCTTTCGTGCCATTTGTGGCTTGGCGCCTAATCGTTGGTATCTGGCTGCTAGCGATGCTAATCAGCGGGCAGTTCGTAGCCTAACTATTTTTCTTCAGCGTCAGGTTTAGAAGCATCGTCCTCTAGTTGCAAAAAACGCTCAAATTCTTGCGCAATCGCTTCGCCCTGAGCGGCTTCGGAATCCATGGCATCTCGAGTGGTTTCAAGCTGCTCAATGTAGCCAGCCATGTCTTCATCGGCCTCGGCTAGTTCGTCAATACTTCGTTCCCAAGTGAATGCCTCATCCGCTAACGAACCATGATCAAACTCAACATGCAATAGCTTTTCAATTTCAATAAGCATCGAAAGCGTGGCCTTGGGTGAGGGAGCGTTTTGTACGTAATGCGGAACAGATGCCCAAACAGCTATGGTTGGGATGCCGATTTTTTCGAATGCCATTCCGAGTACAGACATTATTCCAACTGGACCTTCGTAGTGACTTCGGTCAAGATTTAGTTGGCTTCTGGCGCTTTCATTTTGACTAGTTAGAGTCACAGAAATTGGTCTGGTGTGCGGAACGTCCGCTAATTGTGCGCCAAGAAATACAACTTGGTCAATCTCGGCATCGACAACATATTCAACAATTTCTTCCGTGAACGTTTTCCAACGACGGGCTGGCTCGTTTCCGTATAGCAGGTAGATGTTGGAAAATTCAGGTTGCTCGCTTGCAACTTCTCTCGATGGCTTGAGTAGTTCCGCGGTTGGCCAGGTTATTTGGCGCTTTCCATCCGAATCCAAAGTAACAATTGGTCGACTGAACTGAAAATCGTAATATTCTTCAGGGTCAACCGCAGATACCACTTCGGCATCCAGCTGATCCCCAATAAATTTGACTGCACTGCTAGCTGCCTCAGCTGCGTCGTGCCAACCCTCAAATGCCACAAGCAGGGTACGGCCAGTGAAAAACGATTTAGACAACGGCACCCCTTCATTTATCTCTAAAACTCTATGCGATTGAGAAGCGGTAAAATTTCAAACATGACTAAACCGGCAGCCGTACTCTGGGACATGGATGGCACCATTGTAGATTCAGAGCACTACTGGCTGAGTAGCGAACAGGAATTGGCCGCATCTGCCGGAAAAATCTGGACCGAGCAAGACGGCCTAAACATGATTGGCATGAGCCTCTACGACAGTTCTCGGCTGATCAAACAAAAACTCGACCTTGAACTGGAAACAGACGAAATTATCGATCGTCTTACAAATTCCGTTATTTCAAAACTTGATCAGTCACTTCCATGGAGACCAGGTGCCAAGGAGCTACTAATGGCGGTGCGCGACGCCGGAATTCCAACCGCTTTGGTAACCATGTCGATGCGCCGCAATGCCGATGCAGTGGTTGCAAGAATGGGTTTTGATGCCTTCGATGAAATTATTGCTGGCGATCAAGTCGAACATGGAAAACCGCATCCCGAACCTTACTTGAGGGCTGCAGAAAAGCTTGGCGTGAAAATCGAGCACTGCATTGCCTTCGAGGACTCAATTTCTGGTTTGCATTCAGCCGAGGCATCGGGGGCCATTGCCATTGGAGTGCCAAACCTTGTACAAATACCAAGTCGAGCAGGCAGAATACTTTGGCCAACGCTTTCCGGAGTGACGGTCGCAGATTTGGAAGTAATTTATCGCGAAAAACGAATGGTATGAAAATGACAGCAAAACTTCCACGTGGACCATTTAAGGTGGGGGACCGCGTGCAACTCACCGGCCCTAAGGGTCGACTGAATACCATTACTCTGCAAAAGGGTGGCGCATTCGGCACACACCGCGGCGAATTGAAGCATGATGACATCATTGGCAAATCTGAAGGTTCAGTAATCTCAAACCACAACGGAATTGAATATTTAGCATTTCGTCCACTGCTAACTGATTTTGTTCTGTCGATGCCACGTGGCGCCAACATCATCTACCCAAAAGACTCGGCACTAATTGTCACAATGGGTGACATTTTCCCTGGTGCAAAAGTAATAGAAGCAGGTGTTGGCTCGGGTGGACTTAGTATGTACCTGCTACGTGCCATCGGGGAAGCCGGTTCTTTGGATTCCTTTGAAAGACGAGCCGAGTTTGCAGAAATCGCAAAAGCCAATGTTGTTACCCAATTAGGTTATGAACCAAAAAACTGGAACATTCATATTGGCGATCTCCAGGAGCGCCTTCCACAAGTTGTTGCAACCCATGAGGCAGATCGAGTTGTCTTGGACATGTTGGCACCGTGGGAGTGCGTCGAAGAAACTGCAGAAGCATTAGTTCCCGGAGGACTAGTAATTGGCTATGTGGCCACGGTCACACAGCTTTCAAGATTCACTGAGGCACTCCGTGACTCTGGTCATTTTGCTGAACCCGAAGCATTCGAAACCTTATTCCGCACATGGCACCTACAAGGCCTTGCGGTCCGACCAGATCACAGAATGATTGGGCACACCGGATTTTTGGTTATTGCTCGAAGATTGGCTCCGGACACGATCGTGCCGAAGTTCAAGGGTAAGCAAAAACCGGAATTCAGCGATGAGGACATTTCGGCATGGAATCCTGATCACCTGGGTGAGCGCACCGTAAGCGCGAAGAAGCTGAGGAAATCCATAAGAAACGCTAACTCGGCAGCAGAAGCACGTCTAGATCAAGAAGACCAGATCTAGACTTGACGCAGTTAACGAAAGTAGTTCCATTGCGCAAATTAATCGCCATATTCACAAGTCTTTTGCTGTTGCCAGTTTTGACAGCCTGTTCAGCAGAAGTAAAACCCTTTTGCGACCCGTACACAACTGGTACCGCGCTTGACGATTTGAAGGTCTCAGGTTCTTATGGCGCAAAACCTGTCGTTGATTTTTCACAAGCCCTAAGTTCGCAAGCTATCGAAACCAAGGTTATCTCTGAGGGATCTGGCCCAGTCATTGTGGGTAAGCAGTTCGTGAAATTTGATTACACGGTATTAAATGGCACAACCAAAGCGAAACTTGGTGAATCAAGCTATGACTCAACCGGTGGAGAAGCTCAATTCTTAACAGTGGGTAACCCTGTTGACATCTGTCACGGACTATCTGGAGTTACTGAGGGTTCACGTGTGGCAATGCTGATTCCTGCGGGAGTGGCTGCGCCTGAAGACACAGACACCATCAAAAAAACTGATTCGGTGCTATTCGTGTTAGACATCACCAAGGTTTATTTACAGGGAACCAGTACCGAAGCTAAACCAGCTAATAACGGTATGCCCTCAGTCGTGTTCGCTCCTGATGGCACTCCAGGGGTAACCATGCCAAAGGCTTCGGCACCTACAGAGTTCAAATCGCAATTCTTCCTGGACGGATCGGGCGAGAAAGTCACCCTTGGCGATACGGTCACGCTGAATTACTCGGGTTTCCTCTGGGAATCTGGTTCGCTCTTTGACTCGTCCTGGGCAAATGGGCAACCCCAACAATTCCAGGTAACCGAAGGTGGGCTAATTAGTGGTTTTGTGAAAGCGCTCGTTGGTTCCAAAGTCGGATCAAAAATGGTGGTCGTTATTCCTCCAGAGCTCGGTTACGGTGAACAGGGGAACGACACGATACCTGGGAATGCAACACTGGTATTCGTGATTGAAGTACTTGGAATAGATAAACCGGTCAAATAGCGGGGGACTATGGCAAAAGCAGATACACAGGTTGAAAAGGGAGATGCTGCTGAGCGTCTACTCAACATCACGCTAGTTCTGCTCGCTTCCAGAAATGGCCTCACAAAAACCGAATTGTTCCAAGCAGTTCGAGAGTATCGACATGCCAACGAGAGCGGAAAAAGCTCAG
>JACCDK010106071.1_pt1 | contig 31507 bp, 29 predicted proteins | sample 7445871 | NCBI WGS metagenome assembly JACCDK01 (sample SAMN15323436, study PRJNA562643) | freshwater metagenome | isolation source: river surface water | place: USA:Blue River Watershed | collected 2017-08-15 | reverse complement strand
GTAGGAAGGATGCCTTCACGGCCTGTCATTGAATTAAATCCGAGAAATGCAGTGACAACCAATAGTAAGGAGAGAGCGACCTTTGAAGACTTAGCTGCAAGCTCAGATGCCTTTTTGTAGGTGGTTGAAAGCATGTCGAGAGCTGTGAGGCCACGCTCTTGATCGATAACAAGCTCTGAAAGCACGCGGCGAAGGGATGTGCGTGCGCGTGAAACCGTGTGGCGCACTGCAGATTCCTTGATACCAAGCTCTGCGGCAATCTCTTCTGTTGAACGCCCCTCCATCTCCCACATAACAAGCGCTGCACGCTCAGCAGGAGAGAGAAGGGCCAAAGCCTGTCGAATAATTGCTGCATCTTCTGCCTGAGAAAGAGCTTCTGAGTGGTCTCCTGATACCTGCCACTTAGCCTCAACTTCAGCCTGGGCATCATCGATAACCACAAGGTTTGGGCGGCGTCCTTCCATGCGGAAGTAGTCAATGCAGAGGTTTTCTATGGTGCGGTGCAGATAAGAGAGAGCGTGCTCTTCAGATTCAAGCTCAGGAGCTGCAAGCATGAACTTAATGAGAGAGTCTTGGGTGATTTCTTCAGCCTTAGCTGAATCCTTCAATACGCGATTGGCATGCGCGAGAAGTTCTGAACGGTGCTCAGTGTAAAAAGCCCCCAGTTCAGCAACTGTCCAAACGCTAAGTGCCACTTTTTGGATCCTTTATTAACCGGTTTTGTCCTACAGAGCCAACCGTCGCTGCCTCTATCCGCTACTACGAATCCCATCCTAGTTTGTAGCGATAAGGGGACAAAACGGACATTTCGGTAGGACCTATTTGCTTCGGTTTGCTTGCTTCATATAAATGAATTCTTCGAGCAATACATTACTCAGCAATTATCAATTGAGGATTCGCGCTTAAGCGAAACCGTTATTGAGGCAATAATTACGGCGAAAATGGTTTCGATGGGGCTTCAGGTAGATTCCTCACGTTGGAAGAGCTACCACCCAGAGTTAATGACTTCGCATACTCGATCCACATCATCGGTATTCATCTTTGTATGTAAAGGTAAGACAAGATATTCCTGCTCGATTGCGTCCATATTCGGAAGATCCAGTTTAGTGGGCGAGAAAATACTATAGCGGTCGTTTCTATAATGTACTTGATTTGATTCAATTTTATTTGCGAGCAGTTTTGCCTGTAATTTCTTCCTGTCTTTTACTCGGATAGTGAAAAGCCAGGCTGCATGGTGCAAGCCTTCGGATTCACGACCAAGAATCTCAACGTGAGGATTCTCCTCTAATTTGGAGTAGTAGCGATGCAACAAAGTTCGCCGCAGCGAAAGCGTGGCATCAAAATTTCTAATTGATGCGAGTCCGATTGAAGCTCCCAAATCTGTCATTTGATATTTGAAACCAATGTCCTTGATATCGTTTTCCCACACTCCTAATTGTTTAGCAGACCTATCAATTCCGAACCAACGGAGTCGTTTTGCTTTCTCTAGAAGTTCAGGATTCTTGAATGTCAAGAGTCCGCCATCTCCCGTAGTTATATGTTTAATTGCCTGAAATGAGAACATTGTAAAATCTGAAATTGTGCCGACAGGCCGAGATTTATAAGTCGCTCCCACTGCATGAGCTGCATCTTCAATGACAGGAATTCCAAACTCGTCTGCCAATTCTTGGATTGCATCCATGTCACACGGAAGCCCAGCATAATGTACACAAACTATCGCCTTAGTATTCTTGTTAATCAATTTTCGTGCGTGAAGAACGTCTATATTCAAAGTTTTTGGATCCACGTCTACAAAAACAGGTTTGGCTCCTATGTAGAGCAGAGGAATATTTGTCGCAGTGCAAGTAAACACCGGGGTCAAGACTTCATCACCAGGCTGAATGTCTGCCAGCAAATATGCTAAGTGAAGCGCATCCGTACCGCTGCCGACGGCAATACTTGGATTTGCATTTCCTATCAAAGTGTTAAAGTCTTTTTCGAACAGGTCTACTTTTGGACCTTGCCCGATCCATCGAGAACTTAACGTTGATTTTACTTCTTCAAACGCACCTTCGGGGATTTCTGGAATAAAAAGAGGTAGGTTTCCATCACCTATAGGGAGGATCGGAACCTCGTGTCCTGGATTAATGTTGGCCATTGTCCTAATTTATCAGAGTTGCATGATTAAGTCTGATAAATTCTAGGCTCACTGTTTCACCAATATTGAAATCTGTAACACCACTACTGAAATCATAGCTGTACCCGTCGGCAATGTTGCGTGTATACATAATTCGACGCGATAGGCCAAGGCCGACACTTTCCAATGTTGAAATGAGAGATTTCTCGCTCACAAAACGATATGGGATAGTTGTATCGTAGTACAGCTGTTCAGCGAAAAATTCATCTCCTGAGGAAAGTGTTACATCTTCTAGAATTAAGCAAGTAGGCAAAATGTCCCTGACAAGTTCAATCAGCACAGAGTTGTCATCTAAGTATTGTAGGACTGAATTTAGATAGAGAATTCTCGTATCAGAACTATATTTTATATTCGAAAGGCTTGAACCTATTTCCATAAAGGAATAATCATTTTTATTATGCTGGCAGCTCGTGTGGAGATCAATGCTTTCTACATTGATATAACCTTCTAAGTCAAAATCCATTTTCTCTATTTTGTGATAGAGCCATCCGGACCCACCTCCGAAATCAACGACGGTCCCGGAAACGCTTTTCAAAAGATTGTTGTCAAGAAGCAGGCTTTCTCTTTCATAAATTCCGAGCAATGCTAATTCTAGAAAACTTTTTTGCCGTGAAACCCATCTTTCGGACTCCCAAACTTCAGATTTTCGAGATTCGCGAATCAGGTTCCTCGAAGTCGGGTTTGAAAAGATGCCAATGGATGTCATTACAACCCCATTAGCTTGGCTTGGCGAGCAAAATCTGGCACCTGCAACTTGATTTCCTCAAACGTGCCCTTCGCCCTCAGTTTCCCAGATTCAAGGTAGTAAATCGAGTCGGCCTCTTTAACGGTTGAAAGTCTGTGGGCAATTAAAATCACGGTTACATCTCCACGCATAGATTGAATAGCCTCAGAGACACTCGCTTCGGTTTCGCCATCTAACGAACTTGTGGCTTCATCCATTATCAAAAGTAAGGGCTTAGTAAACATTGCTCGTGCTATACCCAGTCGTTGACGTTGACCTCCGCTAAGTCTTGCGCCTCCGTCGCCAACCTGAGTAGAAATTCCATTTTGCTGAGAATCAACATACTGCTTCAGTTGAGCAATTTGTAGTGCATTGTCTACGAGTGTCTCGTCTTGAGATCGAATAGGGAATCCCATGCAAATATTGGACTGGATGGTGCCGTTCGAAATCACTACGTTTTGAGGCACGTATCCGACCGCTCCCGGCCAGCGAGTTATTGCTTTTCTGGAATCAATACCGCTTATTTGAACTGAACCTGAATCTGGAGACAGCACTCCCAAAATTAAATCCACCAACGTAGATTTGCCTGCACCGGAAAGACCAACAAAAGCAACAACTTCGCCGGGTTGTACCTGTAGTGTCAAGTCTTGAATTGCTGGAAATTTGGAGTTGGGATAAGTGAAAGTGACTTTCTGCGCCTCAACTTTTGGAGAAAACCCTAAGTGAACCGTGTTTACCGTGTCATCAATTTCTTCGGCTGCATCGAACTTTTCGAGTTCTGAATACAAGATTAATGATCTTTCTGCAGCTCCTAGACTATTTCTGATGCGCAGAAATCCTTGCTGCATTCTCAAGACGGCTGGAGCAATTCTTGTGCTTGCCGTCAAGAAAACCGCAAGAACGGCAACAGCATGAGATGCGGTATGTAATGCAAATTGGATACCTGATATAAACAGCGAGCCAATCACTAACGTGAGTTCAAGGACATACTTACTTATATTCGGCATAATCGCATTTTCTGCCCGCACAGATGCCTGTCTTAGGCGAATATTTCCAAGCTCGCGCGCGTAGTACCCTCTCCGATTTCTAACAACCAGTTCTCGATAAGAGTTTAGTACTTCTAAGGTTTTTTCAGAATTTTCTATACCCAAATTGGCGTCTTCGATTCCGAGACGCCTTGCGCGAACAGAAAGTGATTTATGTAGCACCATAGCCACACTGGCAAAGAGGAAGAATGTGCTAAATGCAATTACTGGGTCAACAAAAAAAAGTCCGGCCGTTAGTAGGATTAACAAAGACATGTCCGCAATCAAAAGGATCGAAGTACTGAGAATCCCCATTGTGATTGCATCAACCCCCGTTGTTAGAGTGTATAAAGTCTCTTGCATTGATCGAGATTGCAGATTGGTGAGTGGTTGATTGAGAAGTTTGGCGATAAGGCGAGAAGAGACCACAGCTCCCCGGTGGCTTAAGAACAAAGTTATTCGCCTGTTGAAATATGCAGATAATACTGTCTTGATTACAAGAACAGCGGCTGCAGCTATCCCAAGTATCAACGCTTGAGATTGTAAATTGAATCCTTCAAGACCTAAGAGGGTCAGCACATTACCAACCCTGTTCCCAGGAGAACGAGAACTGGCCCCTGTTATTGCTAGGGAGCCTAAGATTCCCACGAGGGCAACGCCAGCTAAATCTAATAATCCAAGAAAAATTTGTAACAGGATTACGATTCCGACGCGCTTAATTTCCTTTTGTGAAAGCAATCGCAATGACCGACCGGTAGTAGAGTTTGAAAAGGACTTAAGAAATCTTGTGTTCACACCCTTACAATACCCACTTAATACCGGTTTTCGAAAGGAAGGGCATTTAAGTGGCCGCAAAGCGAGTTTGCATACTTTCTGGCATTTATCCCCCTGACACAGGGGGGCCAGCTAATTTTGCTGTTACTTATTCAAATTTCTTGATTGAAAATGGTTTCAGTGTTTCGGTTAAGACTTACACGGATGGCAATTCATATCAATCGAATAGCGATAATTCTCATTTAACTGCGATTTCGCGCAAGAATTCTCTCGTATTTAGATACATTAGGATGATTCTTCAAATTATCGACGAAGCAAAGTCGGGATCCCAAATTCTTGCAAACGGTTGTTTTATCGAGATCGCAGTTGCAAGACTTTTTTTTAAGTTTCCGTATGTGGCAAAAGTACCCGGTGATATCGTGTGGGAGCGCGCCAGAACTAGTGGTAGAACTTTAAGTGAAATCGAAAAGTATCAAACTGAAAAACTCACCCTACGTTACAAATTATTTCGCGCAATCTTTAGCTTAAGTTTAAGAAGAGCAAATTGCGTGATTGTTCCTTCGAATCAATTGAGTTACCTTTGCCAGAATTGGGGGGTAAGCCAAAGTAAAATAACTACTATTGGGAACTCTGTAGACATCAAAAAATTTAAACCGGATAAAGTAGTCCGAAAAGAATACGATTTTGTGACAGTCTGTCGTCTAGTGCCATGGAAAGGAGTAGCAGAAATAATCCAATGCGCTAAAAAAATGAATGCCTCTTTGTTGGTTATTGGCGACGGGCCTGAAAGACAAAAGCTGGAACGTATCGCCTCCTCATCGCATTCACGGATAGACTTCCTCGGTTCTGCTTCTAGGGATGAAGTGTCAAGTATACTAAGGACTTCAAAAGTCTTTGTTTTGAATAGTAGTTTTGAAGCAACTTCCTACTCTTTAATCGAAGCTATGGCTTCAGGGTTGCCTGGAATCGCAAATGAAAATACTGGGAGTGAAGAGATTATCTCTAATGGGGTAGATGGGTATCTTTGCGGGAGTAGCTCTGGTCTCAGTTTGCAAGATGCCATGTTTAAGTTGAAAGACAATCCAGAACTGGTTGATTTGATGTGCAAGTCGGCTGTTGAGAAGATATCGACCCAGTTTTCAACGCAGGTGAATTTTCCTCGAATTCAGGAAATTATTGCAAATGCGAAGTTCTAACCTAAATTTTCAACCGGTGCTGATTCATCCTGCGATTGAATCGGTGTCGGGAGATCTATCAGATCTCCTCACCCGGCTCGATTTCTATGGTGGTGCCTATAAGAAATCAGGAGGCGAACATCCACTTCGGATTTATTGTGCAATCCCTACCGCAAAATTCTTGGGGTTGGATTTAGCGCAATTTAAGAATCTGGAATTAATTAGAGTCTGTAACTCTTCCAGGAGAACGTTCTACTTCATATTCCGAGTCTACATATCAATTCTCCGTAGAAAATTAAAGCCGAGCATCTTTATAGCAGGCGATTTGAAGTTAGGATTGTGTGCTTCTTTAATCCTAAAATTACTTTTATTCGGGAAGTTTGATATCCAAGTTTCACTTCATGGGAATCCTTTCGTAGGTAAATTCTTAGATTCCAAATGGCTTTCTGGTCTATACCGGAAATGCTTACGATTGTCTTTTCGCGTCGTAAGTTCTGTGCGCGTCGTCTCAAAACCAATCGCAGAATTAGCGCAAACAGAATTTGGTGTAAATCCTGAAAAAATTTTTATTTGCCAGGTTCCGATTACATTCCAACCAGATTTTCTAGATAAACGAATGCAATGCCCTGTCATAGGAGTTGTAGGAAGACTTCACCCTGAACGTGGAATTGAGAGTGTTATTCAAATCCTGACACCTTTGCTTTCTTCCAATTCAAAGATTCGCGCAATTATTGTTGGTAAGGGAGAACTGTTTAGTTTAGTTAACGCTTGGAGAGCCTCAAGTTCATTTCATGAGCAGGTGGAAATAATCGGCGAAGTTCCTCAAAGAAACCTTCAAGTCGTCTGGGATAAAATCAATATCTTGCTATCGGCAGCACCTTCCGAAGGTTACGGACTTGCACTTCGCGAAGCGCTAATTTCCGGGGCAATTGTCGTCGCCAAGCAATCGGACGGCACAATTGCATTAACCGAGGAGCTTGAATCCGGAATCAAGCTTTTCAAAACAAACGAACAAGCCCTTGAGATTCTTCAGAACCTTGTGAATAATCTCCAAACTCAGCAACTTAACCCTAACGTAGGTGCACTTCAAAGTGAAACAGATCGGATTGCATTGGAGAGACTTGCGATAACTTGGCATAAGTCTAGTTGACTGACTCCGACCAAATCTTAAGTTCATTTACATTTGGCAAATTCGCGGCCCACTCGGCCACCTCAGTGAGACCCTCTTTGAGTTTAATCGCCGGTTTAGATCCCACAAGAGATTCTAGATATTCCGTATTGGCATTTGTGAAATTCACATCATTTAAGTTGTGTTCAAAATTCTTAATTCTTATTTTCCTGTTGAGAATCTCCTCAAGAGTTTCGATCATGTTAACTAATGAAACTGGGTTTCCACCTCCAATATTTACCACATCATGAAAACCTGGTTTGTAATTGGATAGTTCCTCCCCTAATAATCCGGTGAATTTCGTAATATCGCTGATGTTTGTAAAGTCTCTTTTAATTGAGCCATCACCAAACATCTGAAAGGGGTAGTCTGTTAAAACACTTGAAAGTAGTCGGAAATATGCCATGTCTGGCCTGCCCCATGGGCCATAAACGGTGAAAAGTCTCAGTCCCCTTGCCCTTGTTTGGGAATTCCTCACAGTCGAACTTGCAAGGATTTCACCTGCCAACTTTGTGGCACCATAAAAACTAATTGGGTCCGGAGTGCGAGCTATCTCGGATGATGTTATACCTTCAAAATTTCCATAGACACTGGAAGATGACGCATAAATGAAATCAGGGATTGTGTTAATTACGCAAGCCCTGAGTAGATTTGAAAAACCAACTATGTTTCTATTTACGTAATTTGAATAATCTACTACTGGAAGTCTCACACCTGGCTGCGCCGCAAAATGAAAAACTCTATCGGGCATGAATCCTTTAATTAATTGGTTAATTGCGAAGTCATCTTCAAGATCTATCTCTCTAACTTCTACATCCATTGGTGAAACTATTTCTCTGACTCTTGCTCTCTTGAGTTCAGGAGAGTAATAGTCATTAAAACTATCGACGCCCAATACAGTGTGTCCTTCTTGAGCAAGCGATTTGGCAAGATGCGAGCCGATAAAACCTGCAGCTCCTGTGACTAAAAATCTCATTTCATCCTCCCGTTAATTCCCAAATAATATGGCATAGTTCCATGCTAAAGGAACCTTTTCCACGAGAAATATAGGATTTGAGGCGTTAGATTCATGAAGAGAGAACAACGCAATCTCCTGATTATTAATTATGCAATGGATCTAGATAATCCGATTTTTTCTCATCAAGTCGAAACGGTCAATCGGCTTTCTAGTTACTTTGATAAGGTCGTGGTCGTCACTTCTCAAGTTGGTGTTTTTGAAGTTGCAGATAATGTAACTGTGAAATCCTGTGAATGGAAAAAGGGGAAACCGTTTAGCAATATTCTAAAATTTCTTCTTAGAATAACTCCTGAGCTCAATCGAAATGTAGTGATTTTTTCACATATGACCGATGTGCAAGCTTCAATTGTTGCGCCAATAGCTAAGGTGCTTGGTATTAAGCATATTCTCTGGTATGCCCACACCACTTATTCGGTTTTCTTGCGTTGGTCGAATTATTGGGTAGATTCAATATTGACATCAACACCGGGCTCATGTCCAGTGAAAAACGCTAAAGTAGTAGTGGTCGGTCAAGCAATTAATCCCAACATTTTCGACTTCCAAAAACGCGTGTCGAGGGCATTGCGATCGGGAGTTCATATTGGTCGATTCGATCCATCAAAGCATATTGAAGTAATCATCGAAGAAGCGGCCAAAATCCGAAAATCTAGCTACGAAATTACTATCACTCAAATTGGAAGCCCCTCATCGAGTGTATTCCAGCCATACAAGAACGAAGTTGAAGATGGAGTTAAAAGATCTGGTCAATCCAATTGGTTTTCTTCAGAGCAGTCCGTCAGTCGAAACCTATTGCCTAAACTTTTGCACAATTTTGATTTTTTTATCCATGCATATGATGGCTCCCTCGATAAAACATTGATTGAGGCCACAATGTGCGGTCTTCCAGTACTCACGACAAACAAGGAATACCTAAGGGAATTTGGCACCTGGACAGGAGATGCCGCTTCATCGCTATCCAATCAATACTTTTGTCTAGCAAAAATGGACGAGACCGAGTTGCAACGTGAATTGTTTAAACGCCGAGAAATATGCGTAAAGTTTCATTCTATTTCACATTGGGAATCTGAAGTCAGTGGTCGCCTAATTGGGCACTAAAGTACATTACAACTTGAAAATTTATGCCATCATTAGCTCATGAAGATTCTAATCACGGGAGCAGCGGGGTTTCTGGGATCTCATTTAACAAATAGATTTCTTGCTGAGGGACACCAAGTCATCGGAGTTGACGATTTTTCAACAGGGTCTGAACGAAATATAAGCAAGTTTTTTGCAAATAGTAATTTTCAATTTATTGAGCATGACGTTCGAGAACCCATAGATATTGAATTCGAGGGAGTACTCAATTTTGCCTGCCCAGCAAGCCCTATCCAATACCAACGCGATCCAGTAAGGACAATCGAGACCAATTTTCTTGGAATGATAAATCTCTTGAGGCAGAGCAAGGGGCTCGGTGCTAGATTGCTTCAGGCGTCAACAAGCGAAGTTTATGGTGATCCTGAAATTAGCCCTCAGAGTGAGTCTTACTGGGGAAATGTGAATCCGATCGGAATTCGGTCTTGTTACGATGAAGGCAAACGAGCTGCAGAGACTCTCTGTTTCGACTATTTACGACAATATTCCGTTGATGCAAGAGTGATCCGAATTTTTAACACTTATGGACCAAATATGGCAGTTGGGGATGGTCGAGTTGTAAGTAATTTCATTGTCCAAGCTTTGACTGGACAACCAATCACCATATATGGCGACGGAAGCCAAACGAGATCCTTTTGTTATGTCGATGACTTGGTTGATGGAATCTTCAAGGCTTTCATGACATCTCAATTCGAACAAAATCCACTCAATCTTGGAAACCCTGTCGAATTTACGATGCTCGAGCTCGCTAAGACGATTCTTGACACCCTGAATTCCCCTAGCCAGATTAATTTTGTTGATTTGCCTAAAGATGATCCCCGGCAAAGAAAACCAGACATTACAAATGCAAAGGCTCTATTGAACTGGGAGCCTAGGATTAAATTGGAGGAAGGAATTTTGAGGACAGCTGCCTACTTCAAACAGGAGCTTGAACTGTGAAGTCGATTTCGCATGTAATCACCACCATTGAACGAGGCGGAGCGGAAAATCAACTCTTAGTTGTAGCAAGAGCCCAAGTTGAGTCAGGAAGAAAAGTTAGGATTTTTCCGCTTAAAGGAAAATTAGATCTTTACCCGGAATTTACTGCGATAGGCGCAGAAGTGCATATTGAGTTATTGAACAAGAATCCCTTCCAACAAATTATACTCCTTGGAAAATTGCTTTCACCTCAAGATACCCACATTCATGCACATTTACCCAGAGCCGAACTGATAGTTTCACTAATACCTAAGAGAATTAAATTTGTAGTCTCTAGACATAATGCAGAAAGTTTTTTCCCTGGAAAACCTGCCGTCATTGCAATTATTTTATCTCGTTTTGTAACCAAACGCACGAACGCTGTAATTGCGATCTCTATGGCGGTTAGGGAATTCTTGTTCGTGTCACATGAAGTTTCCAGGAAATTTAAAGTTGATCTTGTTTACTATGGATATGATGAACATTTTCTAATTCCAAATGCTTCAGAGACTTTGATTCCACGCCACTCAAAACGACAAAAAATAATTGGCACCATCGGGCGTTTGGTTCCACAAAAAGATTATGAAACACTTCTTACGTCGTTCGCGAAATATGTAGAATTCAATAAAGATGCCACTCTCGTTATCTTGGGAGAGGGGTACCTCGAAGCAGAACTAAAGGCATTAGCATCCAGGATTGGGATCTCTGGACAGATTGTGTGGGTTGGAAAAAGCAACAACGTGCTCGGATACTTGAAAGAGTTTGACATACTTTTACTCACAAGCCGATATGAGGGTTTCGGACTAGTACTTCTAGAAGCCATGCTTGCACAAATTCCGGTAATCGCATCTCGGAATTCTGCAATTCCCGAAGTGCTCGGCGATAATCATCCAGGGTTATGCGAAACTGGTAATGCAGAAGAATTTGGAAACAGAATGATTGATTTCGAATCCACCTCTCGAAAGTTGGAAGTGATTTCAGCTCAAAATCAACGAGTTGAACTATTTAATCCTCAATTGATGCGACATAAACTCGAGTCAATTTATGAGAGAAATTGAACTTGAGATATCACCAAATTTTTTAGAAAGTATGTTCTGGCGCCATTTCTCTTGGTAATCCCTTTTTAGGTTTAGTGCGAGAACATCAATCTTTTGTTGACTTTGCGTCAACCAAATTATCGCTTCCGCGATATCGTCAGGTTCTGAGCTTTTTGTGAAAAATACATTGTTTGTATCTGCGAATTCATCTAGTCCAGGATTTCTGGGAGTTACGTAACATTTCCCAAAAAATGCTGCTTCGAAGAATTTATGAGGGACCGTTCGATCCAAACGGCTACTGTTGCCAAATTGTCCGAGAATTACTCGTGAATTTTGATAAAGCCAGACTAATTCATTTTTCGATATGAAGCGATTAATAAGCGTTGCATTACGGGGGAGGTTGAGAATTTTCTCATTCGTGACGATGAGAAATTCGCAATTATTGCCTAACTCTCTGGCTGCATCAAGGATTTTCTCGATACCGGCTTCCTTGTTGTCTTTGCCTCGAAAAAGAATCAATTGCCTATTGGTGGTATCTGTTTCTGATAGTTCCAATGGTTTGATTGGCTTTATAAGTGCTTCTTCAAATTCGATTTCATTAAAACCCGTTGGTAAAGAATTACACTTTTCTTCGCGGAGCAAAAATTTTTTACTTGAATAGAATGCTTGGGAGCTTGTTTCAAAAAAAACCATATCGGCTAAGTGAAATGAGAGGAAATCGATCATGTAATTCTTGATTCTTTTTATAAGATGCAATCTAGACAATTCTCTTTTTGGCTCCGAATCGGAAAGGGGCCACCCTGCGTCTAGTACTATCTGAAATTTGGTGGTCAATTTTAAAAGCAAGACCAGTAGGTGACTTGGAGACATCACCACAACAATTGACTCTCGAAAGTTATGAGACTGCTTGAGAATCCTAACGCCTCTAAAAAAATCTATGGCCCGAGGATTTATTTCCAAATACGACTTGGTTTGGGAATATCCTGAGTAGTAAACGCCCGATCTAGAGTAATCTCTAGCTTCAAGTGAGACAAAAACTAACTCTGTAATGTTATGCCATCCTCACACTCTGGAATCCCTCAGGTAGTCTAATGTCATGTGGATCATCTACCCCAAACTAAGAGTCCATGTTTGGGGAGGGTTAGGATCCCAGTTGTATGCGTGGGCTCTCCTGGAAAAATTGAAAGTAAGGTTCCCGTATAGACGCGTTGTCTTAGTACTTCACAATTCTGGAATAACTAGGCGGGATGAAGAGCTAAGCGGATTCCATGCCGGTAAATCAATTCAGGTAAAGCGGGATTTTGACGAGTTCGATAAGTTAAGTAAACCAACTCGAAAAAAAATTAAAGATTTAATTAGAGGCCTGATTGCAAACTTCTTGAGATCTCTGAGGTTTCTGGCCACCTCTAATTTCGAGCAAGAATTCTTGGGTATGAAGCCTTGGGTGCTTTCGGTACGTGGGCATTACACCGGACTGAAAATATCAAAAGATTCTGTTGAAGCTATTCTAAGCGCCATCGGGGGGTCGAATCAGAAAAACGACGATCGAAGTAGAGCTCCTACTCTCGGGTTGCATTTTAGATTGGGGGATTTATTAACCCTTGAATCTAAGTCTCCTATTGCAATGTCTCGGCTCCTTATTGGTCTGAAAATGGGAACCAATGTTGGGCAAATATCAACCCATCTGATTTTTTCAGATTCTCCTCACAACGCGAAGTCACTGCTCTATGAGAATATCCCTGAGGTTGATTTTCAAATTCAAGAGGCAGATCCGATTCAAACAATTTTGGAATTATTAAATGTGGAGGTATTCGTGGGCACCCCAAGTAAAATTTCGGAATGGGTTGCAATCTTTAGGTGTCATAAACTCTCGCAACCGAGTATTTATCTCCCGATTGAAATGAGAAGGCAAATGGAAACTATACTTGATTCTAATTCAATGATTGTTTACTACTGAGAGAGTTATGACTGTGCAGAATAATCAGCGTGTTCCGCTAAATGATTTAAGTCGTAGGTTTGGGAATTCTGAATTGCTGAAAGAGCAGATTTCAGAGTTGGTCACCGTGGGTCCATATTTAAATGGAGCGTTCACCAGGGAGTTTGAGCAAGAATTCGCGAAATTTATCGGCACAAACTGGAGCATTGGGGTCTCTTCAGGAACAACAGCGCTTGAGCTAGCAATCAAGTCATTGAATCTTCCCGAGGGTTCGCCTGTGGCTCTGGCGGCAAATGCTGGTGGCTATGCGTCGATTGCTGTCCTAAATTCTGGAATGACTCCATACTATGTCGAGGTTGATAAGAGTGGACTTTTGGAGCTTACGGCTTTAGCGAATGAAATTGATAATTTCGCCTTGGTTATTATTACACACTTGTATGGTCAAGCCGCGGATGTAGAACGGATTTATACCTTCTTGAAATCTAGAGGAAAATTTCTAATTGAAGACTGTGCTCATTCGACAGGTGCAAAATTAGGCAATAAACGTCTTGGCGATTTTTCTGATGTTTCAGCATTCAGTTTCTATCCAACTAAGAATCTTGGCGCTGCTGGGGATGCGGGGGCGATTTGTACATCTGACGAGGTTTTGTACAAAAGAATTTTAGATCTCAGACAGTATGGCTGGTCGGAGAGATATTTTTCATCAACCTCAAAAGGTGGAAATTATAGAGTTGATGAAATTCAGTGCCTCATTCTGTTGCGCCAGCTTGAAAAACTGGACCAAAGTAACTCAATGCGTAGAGATATATGGCGCAGGTATAAAAGTGCAACTCAATCAACAGCATATTCATTATTGGGAAGTGATGAATTGAGCTTTGTCGCACATTTGGGAGTGTTCTTGGTTCCAGAACGAGTTAAGTTTCAGAATTTTATGGACAGTAGGGGAATTGATACAGCCATCCACTATCCTTTTCCTGACTTTCTTCAGCCCGGGATAAGTAGGAATCTAGAGTTAAGACTTCCGCTGACAGAGAAGTTTTGTAACTCCGTAGTAACCATACCTCTATTCCCAGAAATGACCGAACTGGAGATTTCAAGGGTGGAGTCGGCGATCTTCGAATTTACAAGTCAACGGGAGCATTTTTGAATGTACTTTGAAACTTCCAATCCTGAAAAAATAAACTTCGAGGTATTTAAAGATAGTCGAGGTCAACTTGCGGCTTTAGATTTAGACAAGCTCCCCTTTATTGTTAAACGAGTTTTTGTAATCAAGGGAAATGGAATTGAAGTAATTCGTGGTGGCCATGCCCACAAGGAATGCTGGCAGTTCCTCTACCCTAGTGCTCAAGGCGTGAGAGTCACCTTCTTTAACTCAAGTTCTACTGGTTCAATTGATTTGAACCTTGGTGACGGACTTGTCGTGCCTCCATACAACTGGATAGAAGTTACAATTCCGAACGAAAATTTGACCGTAAATGTCCTTGCAAGCCACCCCTATGACAAGAATGACTACCTGTACGATCGCCCGATTTCTTGATTAATTTTCTTAATATTGCGATTTGGTATTTTTGCAAATCAGGAACCGCAGGTTCCTTGTTCATTAAAATAGAATTTTTAACAGCTTGGATTTATCTACGGTCTCTCGGCCTTGCCTAGAATTTTTGAGGAGATGAAGGTGACCTTCGCCTTATATGTAACTAGTCTAGTCCGAGCGCCACTTGATAAATCATTTGAATCAAGCTCAACTGTAATAGAAGTAGAATCCAGTGAGGATTTGAATAGTTTTAATAGGTGAGAATTGTTTAAAGTTTATTCACGACATTGTTAACTATTGTGACAATAAGCATTTTATGATTTGTAATTTTTTCGCTCAAATCTGCGTTTTACAGCATAAATATACTTGAATGGGTGATACACGGGATAAATTCGGTATCTTCGCCTTGTTTCCTTGATTAATTCTCTTAATATTGCTTTTTCAACCCCAGGATTCTGTTGGGGCATTTCGATTCGAATACTAGTGGGCTGCGAAATCCCATGGTCTTCTGATGAGTAGTGGGTACCACTTCCATCAAACCCCCCGTTTGCGACAAGGCTTCTTCCAGGGTAGAGCGAAATTTTATCGTTTAGAAATATAGAGGCATGCCAACGAATAGCCCAGGAATTTACCTCTCCTCGAGATTCTCTTCGAAGCATGTTCGTGTAGGGGTAACTCCCATGGAGATCGAACTCAAAGGTTTGATTTGATTTTTCCAAAGCAGATAACATCTTTGTAGAATCCGAACAGAATAACTCCCATCTATTTTTCCAAGTTGCCCAGCCCCAGCAATCGGCACCTCTTAGGAAATATGCTTTGTCGCTCTCTATCAAGGAATAACCTTGGATACTTCCAACCTCATCTATATCGTGGTATTTTTCTAGACCTTCATTGCAAAAGTCTAGAAAATGTTTACCCAGAATCAAATCATCCTCTAGCACAATCAGTTTGTCATGTATCTGAAAAAGTTCATTAATTCCCTGTAAAATTGAAGCTGCTAGCCCCATGTTTTCTTTAGATTTTTTGATCTTCACCGTGTAGTTAAGTTGAAAATTTTGAGCGACTTTAAAGACTTCGTCGACCAAAATTTTATCCTTTTCTCCTTTCGGGCCATCAATGTACAGATAAACCTGGGAATCGATAATTGATTCATTAAGTTTCAAGGATTCAAGAAGTCGAGAGAGGTGGGCTGGCCGGTTAAATGCAAAGACAACAATCGGAGAATTCGGCACCTTTTACCCCTTTAAAGTGTATTTGGGAGAAGTGAGGTAAACTATAACTCCTATCACTTCTCTTTGAGATAACTATGAAGGTTGATTTTTGTCGATGTTCAGATTGTGCACATTATTCGATTCTCGATTCATGCCTCAAGGGCTCGCGCTCATGGAGAGTGTTGAGCTTCATTCGTCAACGCCTATTCGTTGGTCGGTCCTCGCCCTTGATGACGGGGCTTTTGATTATCTATCTGGGCTTGAAAAGTCAAATCTTGAAGTTATTCATGTTGACAATTTTGAGGATAATGATTTGCAGCTTGTAAAGAACAATAGACCCTGGAAAGAATTTTGCTGGACTAGTGCAGCGTGCATACTCAATTACAGCCTAGCGCTAGATGAAGCGGCTGATTTTGTTGCATACATCGATGCCGATTGCTTTTTCTTTGGAGACATTGCTGAAATGTTTGGGGAGTTACCGAAGGAAAAGAATATTGGAGTGCACGAGCACCGTTTTTCTAAAGATAGGGAAGATTGGTTATACAAATCAGGAAGATTCAATGTTGGGGTTGTTGTGGGTAGAAAATCAGAAGAGTTTAAAGTGTGTGTTGCGCGTTGGAGAAGTCAGGTAATTGAAAGATGTGATGTCAATCAATCTGAAGGACGTTGCGGTGATCAAACTTATCTAAATGAATGGCCCTCCTTGTATCGCGGCTTGCACATCCTTAGAGGCCTAGGTGTTGGCCTTGCGCCGTGGAATGCATTTGGGCTGCATTTGAGCATTAAGGAGAATCGAGTAGTGGTGGAGTCAGATCCTTTATATTTTTACCATTTTCACGGGCTAGAAGTAGGCATTTCAAATAGATTTTTCACTTTTTTTGTTTCGGCGGCTGGATATAGAAAGTTAGCAGGAACGTATAAATTGATTTATGCCCCCTATCTATCTACATTGGCGCGTCTATCAAGAGTTTGCAAGAAATCCATCTACCGCAAACGGGGGGCACGCTGGTATTTACGAAATGTAGCTCACCGAGATTTGCGTTTTATTCTACATTGAAATGGAAGGGATCTTTCTGATGTCCAACTTAAAAAGTTTTCTCAAGGGAGTACCGGGACTGAATCGACTGATTGAAATCTGGATTCGTTACAACCGTGCGTCCGCATACCACAGAAAGAAACTCAAACTCTCCAGATCTTGGGCAGTCAAACATACAGAAATAAGTAACTACTATTACAATATAACTCCTCGCAACAGAAAAGATTTGGCTTTTCTAATTTCGTTTACAACAGGCAAGCCATTAGTTGAAATTGAAGGTTATTTAACAGAGGTTGAAACAGACTTTGATATTGCGACGGCGTTGTCTCATTATCAAGCATCAAACGCGAATCTGCGAGATTCGAATATGGCCCTAGCCCGAAGAATAGGTTGGTACGCATTCGCAAGGGCACTGAAGCCCAAGGTGATTGTGGAAACTGGAGTTCATCACGGAGTTGGTTCTCTAGTTCTCACCTCAGCTATTAGAAGGAATAATGCTGAAGGTTTTGCGGGCGAATATTTTGGGACCGATATCGAACCTTCCGCTGGCAAGTTGCTAAGCAAACCCTTTTCCAGTGTTGGAAAGATTCTCTATGGGGATTCAATTGAATCCTTGAAAAGGATGGATGATGCTTCAGTGGATATGTTCATTAATGATAGTGACCACAGTGCTGAGTATGAATTCTTAGAGTATAAAACGATTCTTCCAAAATTAACTAAGGGCGGAATAATTCTTGGCGACAACTCACATGCAACAGATTCACTAAGGAAATTTTCTGAGGACAACAAACGGAGATTTATCTTCTTCAAAGAAGAGCCACTTGATCATTTCTATGATGGCGCCGGTATAGGAATTTCACTTCCATAGTGCACTAAATACCAAGCAAAGCATTTTGAATTAAACTATCAAGTCCTTCATTAAAATTGATTTTTGGTTTCCAGCTAAATTCTCGCTCCATTTTAGATGAATCCAGTGCATATCTAAAATCGTGTCCCTTTCTATCTTCCACAAACTCAATTAGATCATCACTTTTCCCTAGTTTGGATAAAATCAATTTGGCAACTTCTAAATTCGAGTACCTCTCGCCTGTTCCAATATTGTAAATATTTCCAAGGATTCCTCCTTCAGATATTTTATCTATCGCGGCGATGTGATCTTCAATATGTAACCATTCGCGCACATTGGTACCATCACCGTAAAGTGGAATCCTCAAATTGTTAAGGGCCCTAGAAATAACGTTAGGTATGAACTTCTCTACATTTTGAAAGTTACCATAATTATTTGACGCACGCGTAACGATGACATTCTGATTAAAGGTTACCACCTGAGCCAAAGCGAGCAAATCAGATGCAGCCTTACTAGCCGAATATGTTGAAGATGGCTGAATAATAGCTTGCTCATCGGTTTCTCCTTTCTCTACTGACCCGTAGACCTCATCAGTTGAAATCATGAGAACTTTCTCGACGTCCGCTAACCGTGCACTTTCTAGCAGTGCATAACTTCCAACTACATTTGACATCACAAAAGGGAAACCATTCGAGATACTTCGGTCCACGTGTGACTCTGCGGCAAAGTGCACAACTACATCGGTTTCTTTCATCGCCGTTGCAAACGTTTCAGTCTGACATATGTCTGCCTCTATAAATTCAATATTTGGGTGCTTGATTGCATCATTTAGGCGGTTCATGTCGGCGGCATAAGTCAATTTATCAATTATGAAAATTCTTTCGAAATCACCTTTTTCAAATCTTGTTCTAATGAATTGCGATCCAATAAAACCTGCACCGCCAGTCACAAGATAACTCTTCATTTTTTCCCTTTTGCTTGACATGACTTTATAATAGTGGCAGTCGAACATGAGTACCCTACACTTCTCGTTGAACGTGCTAGAGTTTTCTCATGCAGATTCTTGATTGCACGCTCAGAGACGGTGGCTACTACAACAGTTGGGACTTCTCTCACGCATTCGTACAAAAATACCTCGATACAACCCGAGCCATGGGGATTAAGTACGTAGAGATCGGATTTAGGTTAAATTCGAATCGTGGATTCAAGGGAGCTTGCGCCTTTTCTACAGATAGTTTCCTGAGTACCCTATTTATTGATCCGGAACTGTCAATCGGTGTAATGATTAATGCATCTGAATTTCACTCAAACCCGATTAGCCAGATTAGTGCTCTATTTCCTGATTCATCAAGGAATTTTCTAAATTTCGTTCGTATAGCGGCAGTTCCTTCTGAAATTCCCATCGCAAATCAAGTGGCAAGAATCTTAAAGGATAAAGGATATATAGTATTTATTAATTTAATGCAGATGGCCACGATTGGTGCAAATGCTTTGAAATCCTTGACAGAAACAATAGATGATTCGGTAGACATTTTATATTTTGCTGATTCCACAGGATCTATGAAACCTGGTGAGATTCGAGATTTTTTTAAGCTAGCGAAAGAAAACTGGGATAAGCCGTTAGGGCTTCACGCTCATGACAACTTGTCAATGGCTCTCTCCAATACCTTAGCCGCCGTTGACGAAGGTGTGGAGTGGCAAGATTCTACCTTCTTGGGCATGGGTAGAGGTCCTGGTAACTCTAGAACCGAATTGCTCTGGCTAGAATCACAGAAAAACAACACTGACTACAATGGGTTGTTGATTGGGCAGGAGTTCATTGAGAAGCAAATGCATCCGCTAAGAGAAAGATACCCATGGGGTACGGATTCCTATTATTTTCTAGCTGGTCAAAAGAAAATTCATCCTAGCTTTATTCAAAATCTTCATGAGGATAGCTCCTTGAAAGTTTCAGATAAAGTAGATGCTGTACAGAACTTATCTTCTATTGATTCTCTTCGTTTTAGCGAGAATATTCTCGAGAAAGCACTCGAGCCCAATGTTAAGGTATTTGATGGTACTTGGAATCCGAGTGAATTCATTACCTCAAAATCAATTCTTATTATCGCTGATTCCCAACAGTTGAAATCACATGCTAAGGCCGTAGAAGAATTCATTCGTCTAAATCGTCCGTTTGTATTAGCTTTGAATTGGAATTCGAGTATTGATTCCTCCCTCGTGGGCGCATACGTTACCTGCCACCCGCATCGAATCTTAACTTCGCTTAATAGAGTTTCTGCAATTAAGTCTCCGATAATTGTTCCTAAAAAACTATTAGTAGATCATCCCGAAACGGAATTAGAGAATTTAACGATTCTTGATTATGGGGTCCGAATCGTTGAAGATCAAATCCAGGGCTTCAAGAATCACTGTGAAATTCCAGCGCTTTTGTCGCTTCCGTATGCTTTAGCCGTCGGCCTAGCCGTCAATTGTTCCCAAATATATTTGGCGGGCTTGGAAGGAGAATTCAAATCTCCTACTAAATATAGAGAAACTGAAGAAATTATAATTAATTTCTCAAGACTCCACCCTGATGTATCTTTAACATCTCTAACATCAACCAGATACTCTGTGGAACAAATCTCAGTCTATGGACCGATAGCGGACTAACGATCGTTTTCGATAGTCGACAATAAGAGTTGTCCGTACTCACTTGACGAATATTTCTCTGAGATTTGACTTAGCTGTTCTCTAGAAATATTTCCGACTCGCCACGCAGCTTCATGTGGAGAGCCGACAAGCAATCCCTGTCTCCTTTGCAATGCTCGGACAAATTGGGATGATTCGATGAAACCTTCGGTCGTTCCTGCATCAAGCCAGGCGGACCCTCTCGGCAAAATCCCGACTTTAAGTTTGGAGATTTCATGATACTTGCGAATCAAGTCCACGATTTCATATTCCCCTCGTGGGGACTTGGTTAGGTCGCGGACGTAAGAGAATGCTGAACTTGGAAAAACATAGAACCCAATTATTGCCAAGTTGCTCCTCGGCTCAGATGGCTTTTCGACTATTTCATTAATATTTCCGCTGTCATCGAATCCTATAACCCCAAAATTTTCTGGATTTGAAACCGAATAACAAAAAACTTGCGCTGAGTTTCCAACATTGTCAGTCAGCATATCCCGACCGGTTCCTGGCCCGTAAATGACATTGTCACCAAGTGCTAGAAAGACTCCAAGGTTCTCATCTAGGTGCTCTTTGGCCAAAATTAATGCCTGTGGAATCCCTTCCGGACTCGGCTGGGGTACGTAAGTGATTTGAATACCAAACTCAGTTCCATCGGAGAGGAGGTTACGATAAGCATCTAACGAGTCAGGAGTTGATATTAAAACTAGCCTCTTAACTCCTGAGAGAATCATCGTACTTAGTGGGTAGTAGATTAATGGCTTGTCATAAATTGGCAAGAAATGCTTATTCATTGCGGAGGTAATCGGACCAAGACGGAGTCCTAACCCTCCTGCCAAGAGTATGCCCTGTTCCATACGGGCAATGCTACCCTAAGTGTTACGCGTAAAACCGGGGTTCAAATTCGGTTTCCTTCGTATTTAAGAACAAACCTCCGGACGTTTCGTACTTCTGTTTCTCGAACAAGTGAACTTGTCATTGGATCTAGTAGCTCAAGGACTTTCATTACCGATAACTTATAGTATTTATACTTGAATCTTTGCACAACACTCCTTATTGGCCATTTAGTGCTCCGTACCTGACTCCCTGGGCATGATTCTTGGTTTTTTTCAAATTCATTCAAGAGTGATTTCGAATCATCTGATAAGCCAAAAGCCGCAAGTGCAACTGAAATAAGTGAGTCAACTTTTACCCACCAATTAGAAGACTTTTTATTTTTTGGAACCAAATTTCTGGCTTCCATCTCATCATGCACTTGGTGCAGCATCGAATAAGAATCTCTTAATCGACCGTGCTTCCCTTGCAAAGCCAAATGCATGTTAACAAAGAGGTCATAGAGAACAAAATCTTCATTTCCTTGGAATTTTGCAAGCTCATAACATTTCTCAAGGTTTTGGGTTCGGAAAACGGAATGCCAAAACGATTCGTCCTGCTCCAAAAATTCCCGGACTCGGTCAATTGGGAGCTCTTCGTGTATCCCACACCCAGGATAAAGTTCGTCACCGAAGAAAATTTTACCTGCGTATGGAATGTCATTTTTGCCATAAGGCAGCACGGTAAAATTATGAATCCGCCCACTGCATGAAATATAGTCTGGATTATTCTCAAGAAATTTTATTGAATTAGAAAGACCTTTGGTTAGGAAGAAGTCGTCATTACTGGAAAGCATGACGTACTTAGTCTTACATTTAGTAAGTGCTAGATATATTTTATTGGTCATGACAGACAAGTCATGGTCTTGTCCGAAATAAACATATTCGGCATTCAATTTCTTTATGCCTTCTAGAAAAGGTTTATTACTTATCGGGGTAAACCCGCCATCAGCTATAACTATTTTGTAACCTGGGTTCATGACGAGATTAAATTCAATCCACCTTTCTGTGAATTCTATTCTGTCCTTAAGGACAAGAACTACGGTTAGATCTTCTAGGGGGTTCTCATAATTCATTCTGGGTACCCCAATTATGAATCAATGGCAGTATGTCCCTATCTGTTGAAAATATGTTTCCATCTCTTAAACTTAAAAATGAAATCAGAAATGAATCAGCTGAACTATGAGACCTGGTGTCCTCAAGATCAGTAAAAGTCGATTTTATGTCTAAGTTGTAGGCCTTGGGAGGGTCTTCAGCGTTAATGGACTTAAAAAAAGAGAATCCGGTGAGTGTGATTGATTTGGGTTTTAATAACGCAACTGTAGCCAATGCTATTCCTCCAGTTGAGAGTACAGATTTTCTCCTGGACTCTATATGAAAATTCCTGCACAAGAGAATTAAAAGTAACCTCCGCGTAAACCGATCCATCCACAAATTAGTATCGAAACTCAACCCATAGGCATTGGGGTCTCCACCTGTTGAATCGTTACTTTGAGTTTGAACTAGTATGCCGAGGTTTGCCGCAGTAAGTATTTGATTTTCAAATAATTCTCTTCTATTTTCTTTGACACTGTTAATTTTGGGGTCCAGAACTTCGCAATCTAGAAAAGTTACGTCGGTTTCATTAATCCCTAGCCCACTGTTTCGGAATCCAGAACCATTAATATTTATAACTTTCATACCTAAGTGGTAAGAATTAAAGTCTGAGAAAGGCGCAGAGCCAACCAAAAGAATCTCTTGATTTCTTATAATTGGATTGAGAAGCTTGACAAGCTTTATCAATTCGTTAATACTTCTATAAATTCTCACAGTTTTTGGTGGGTTACTATTTTTCACATTAGTTCTCCACATTTATGAAATCACTAACTTTTATAATGTCTTCGGGGTAATCGACAGCTATTGAATAAGACATAGGGATCATCTGCACGTTCATACCGATTTCAAGAAAGCGAATTATCTCAATATCCTCCTGCGCTTCTAAGTGCCCTCTTGCTCCGACTTCTTGAAACGCCAGAAGCTCTTCGCGACTAAATGCATAAATACAAACTTGTCGAAGATATGGCTGCGGAAGCCCTGTGTTGGTTGATTTGTGATTTGCGGGAATGTTTGCTCGAGAGATATAGAGCAACTTTCCGGTGTTCGAAATAACCACTTTGGGGACACTAAAATTCTTAACATCTGGCTTTAGTTCCACCAGACAATACCCATTAATAATGCTCTTCGGGTTTGCAATTTTTGTGTCAATTGCGGCCTGGATATCCTTTGGTGATATGCAGGGCTCATCGCCTTGAACATTCACAAATATATCGCCTGGAATTTGTCCGATAACTGAGGCGATTCGGTCCGTTCCTGTTTCGAAGTTTCCTTGAGTAATGATGTATTGAATGTTGTTTTCTCGACACACCGTTGCAATTCGATCATCATCAGTTATTACGTAGGTTGCATCCCGACCAACTGCCTTCTGACAAATAGAAGCAACTCTTACAATCATTGGAATACCAAGTATCTCCGTAAGCGGTTTCCCGGGGAACCTGGATGATTCATATCTAGCTGGAATTAGGACACATATTTGAGGTTTTGGCACGGATTAAGTATGCCAGACTGTAAGTTGGAATTCTTGCATTGCGTGGAGTGTAATCTTTCCATGGAAGATAGCACAAATTATAATTCGGATTCTTGCATGGATCTAAATTCTATTTTAGTTCGCAAAAATAGCCAAACGTCTTTAAGTTCCGGGCTATGGAATTCGCATAAAGAGACTCTTCTTCGAATTTCAGAATAATTGTGTATTTCTCTTGGAGAATACTTTCGAACGCCTTCTTGGGAACTACCTGGATTGGTACGACGACCATGATGTCCTCTGTTGATTTGATTGGTTGTCCCGGTCCATTCTTACTTAACTTTGATTCCTGCAATAACTCTAGTGGGTTGTTACTCCCAGTTAGAGGAGTTCTCGTAATATAAATCCATTTCGCATTTAGTTCACACAATGACTGCAGAGTTCCTAGAGTATTACCTGAGTAGTGGATTGAAGCATTCATAATTATTAAGTCCGGGTTGGGAAGTAGATCAGCCGCTTCTTCAATCGTACTTGCGAAAAGGATTTCTTTAAGCCCCTCCTCTTCTTTACACGCTGAAACCATTTTTGCCGTTTCAATGATTAGCCATTGGAATCTCTTTTGGGGGAAAGCTTTTTTAGAAATGCTAAAATGGCTACCCGCGCCACCTCCAAAGTCAACTACAACTAAGTCCTTCATTTCGGCAGGTAGCAATCCGATTGCCGCGATGCTTCGATAGGTATCAGAGGTAAACACCCCGTCAGAAATATTGTTGTTGTAATCGAGTGTTTTTCTTACAATCGAATTGATGAGAGCGTCTGAGTTATAATCGACTACTTGGTTGGTCTTTCTGAATATCCTTTTCGAATGACTTCTTAAATCATGAATAACTGTTTTAAGATTTCTTACTCTTGACATGGGTTCAGCATACCGCCGTGGTAGTTTATATCGGCTAGCAATTCTGGAATTTATCCGTAAATACTTAATAGGGGTTGGTAATGGATCAGTATAAAAAGGGTAGTAACGTTCGTGAAGCTTTTGAAAATGCACCTTACCTGTCCCAAAAGCTCGAAAACTACTTCGGTGTTTATGAAGATTTATTCGGGAGATTTAAGGGTACAGATTGCACTTTCATGGAAATTGGAATACTCCACGGAGGTTCTCTCTTTATGTGGCGTGAATTTCTGGGTCCAAAGGCAAGAATTATCGGTGTTGATCTTAATCCAAATGCCATCAAATGGAGAGATCACGGTTTTGAGATTTACATAGGTAGTCAGTCTGATTCAGATTTTTGGGAATACCTGAAAACCGTGGTGCAAGATTTAGACGTAATCTTAGATGATGGGGGGCACACAAACGAACAGCAAATGTGCTCTGTAATTTTCGGTTCATCATTAGTCAAAGATGGTGGTCTGCTCGTTGTTGAAGACACTCATGCCAGTTTTTGGCCGAATTTCGGGAACCCATCAAAGTATTCATTCTCAAATTTCGCTCATGAAGTGAGTGATGATTTAACTAAATTTGGCCGAGGTGAGAAAGTCACCAAGTTGAGTGCACTGGTTTCTGAAGTTCGATTCTTCCCATCAATCACCACATTTGTGATTGACAGAAAGGTGGCAACGGAAGAACCTCGAGCTGTAAGTAATCTGGGGCTGGTAGACATTGCACCTGATATGAGATTTTATGGCTCCAACAGACTCTTTAAGTTTTTGATTGAAGTTGATCGCGCATTATCCAGTGGCAGGAATATTGGAATGAGTCGAAAGTGGTTGAGAATACTCAATCCTTTCGTGTCATCCCGAGCTTTTGCTATGCCAAGAAAATTAACGATGCGTTTAGTGAAATCAATGATGGCGGTGAATTTACGAATTACGAATTTCTTAAGTTACTACAAATTAGTTAGAGAGTATTCTAAGGATCCTTCAGGGGTTTAATTACTCAAGAATTACAAATCCAGCAGGAGTGTCAAACTCAATGGACACAATTCCAACTTGCTCTTCGTTGCTGGAGGATGAAATCCACTCAATTCCCACTCCTCCCAGAGATGTTATGATTTCTTCCTTGAACCAGGAATCTCTCAGTTGCTTATCGTCTGCAATCACAAGTTTACTTATTTCTACAAGAGCTTTTCCGTCCTTCGACGGGTGATCTTCGGAAAGCCATTCAATAAAGAATGGAAAAGTCCGGCTTTCCGCAATTTCCTTAACTCCGATTTGCTTCCACTTAAGGTCAGACCCATCTGGCCGAGTGCGATGCCCTTCTACTGATCTTCTGCCGAATTTAAATTCTATTGGCTCAATATTGTCTGTACTGAATACCCATGTGAACCATCCGCCACCTTCTTCCGCCTTGGCTGAGACTGCTTTGCCCCATGGCGTCAACTCAGTGGAAGGGTGATCGAGCGGACACACAACTTCTAAGTATTGATCGTTCTTGAGTGCCGCAGTGAAATTTCCTGTTCCGAATCTTGGATGAATTCCACCATCGACAAAAGTGCAACCGAGTCGTGAGCCCAAACGTTGAACGGTGTCCGCTAATTGATTATGTGTAGTTACATACGATATGTGATCCAAGCGCATGCGCTGATTCTGCCCTACTCTCGAGGGTGCTGGATACCACCTTCAACCACAAGTTGAGGCTAAAAAGTCGCCCCAACGGATAGGGTGAAGGTAACTTAGGATGAATAAGGAATCTAAGGTCATTAAGGCCGACTAAAAACTTCGATTATCAAAATTTGTCTCGCAGCAATGAGGCGCATTATTGATGTGGGAATCCTTGCCTCAATACAAATTAAGAATGTAATCAACTTTTTCGGGGTTGGTAAAGGATTTCCAAGTCCACCTGTGGCAAAAAAGGCAAAAGGGCTCAGAAAAATTCGGGTGACTTTTATATCCTTAGTTGAATTTAGATTGAGGCACTTGAGAGCCGGATCAACACCCAATATTCCTTGCAGTAGAGCTTGTTCGCCATCGCAAACATTCTTTAAGACATTTTCATCCTGAGTTTCATATTTGTAATTCCAGGTTGTTTCTTCACTATGAAAAAATTTATATGGTAGGAATGATAGGTAACTCACAAAAGGTTCAACAATCACGACTCGGCCGCCGGGCCGTACAACACGGCATAACTCTGAAATCGCTTTTATTGGGTTAGGTATGTGATGAATTGCATCAACTGCAAAAGCAGAGTCAAAGTAGTCGTCGCTATACGATAATTCTTGTGCATCAGTATTTCCGATTACAGAGCCAGTGGCCCATGGCAAGTAATCAGTTCTTGTGACTTCCAGAGACCTTATAAACTTGGAACTCAAGCCAGATCCTGCACCAATTTCAAGCACAGAAGAGCCTACAGCCGAATTTTCAATGATACGGTAGAGCCAGGTTAGATAGGACTTAATTCCAGGTTTATTTGAATTAGCGGCTTGAAGTTCTAGAGAAACCATGTACTCCTGATCTGTCATTTCCTGATTTTCTCTTTCATGTGCCAAACATAAACATAAATTGTGGTTAGAAGGAGAGAAATGCCCCCTGACCAACGCTTGATGTTTGTGGTGCCATATTTTCTAGCTGAGTAATTGACGGGTACTGAGTGAATAGGGAAACCCATGTGCCGAGCCGTCGCAATCAAGGCAAAATCTCCGTAAGGGTCCACCTTTAGAAGTCTGGCTGGGATGTTGCTAAAGACTCGCGTTTGAACTATTTTTGTTCCGCAAAGCATGTCCGCTGGTTTGGAATTCAGTAGTGGGGCCCAGAGAATTGCGAATACCCAATTCCCAATAAAGTTAAGAAATTGCATCGAACCCTTTTCCCGAACCCCTTTCAAGCGATTTCCCATCGTCGCATGGCCAGTTAGAAGTGCATGACTAATCACTTCTTTTGTTCCCTCTACTGGCACGGTTCCGTCGGCATCCCAAATCAAGAAAAATTCCTCTCTTGCCAGGCTGGCACCAAGCTGTACGGCATCGAACTTGCCTTTTCCCTCCTGCTTGAATACACGAATTCGGTTTGGGTTTTGTTGAGCAATTCTGATTGCTTCCAAATAGGTATCGTCGGTCGATCCGCCCTCAACGATTAGTACATCCAGGATATTTTCACAAGACAATACTTCATCCACCACATGACTAAGGTGGCCTTGCTCGTTTCTAGCGGGAATGACGCATGAAATGTACAAAAATTACTCCTTTGTCGCCCTCTCGGCTGCCTGGGAAATAACTGCCGCCCAAATCAAAAGTATAGGGAGATAAGTATACCGACCGTTATCGCTCACAAAGCCTATTGTTGTGATTAATATCCAAAGTGCGAATGAGAGCGTAGTCGATTTCACCATCAAGGACTTCAAAAGTTCTCGCCTTCTACTGTGAAGGAAAAGAAGTGCGAAAATGGTAATTAGTGGACTCACAATATGTAGTCTCACCAAAATTGATACCGGTGTGTGGATTATTTCGCTCATTACTTTTAATATTTCTAAAAAATTTGCATCGTAGGCATAACTCTTTATTGTTTCTTGAATTCGAAGAGGTTGGCTTTCGCCAGAAATCAAGACCTGAGATAGGAAGAAAAAATGGTTTTGTATATAAGTGCTCGGATCATCCCTGATAATTCCAGACCAACTACGTTGAAGGGATTCGTATTTTTCTTTTTCATTTTGTTGGATAAGCCTAATGGGAGCCTTTAGTTCTGAAATTCGCGCATCCTCAGGATTAGGAACAATAATATTTTGCCAAGTACTTGGTTTGTAGAACTCACAGAGGAGAAGCAAGGAGTCTTTCTGAGTTGAATTCTTCTCTAATTCGCGAAATGCTAAATCCCGCGTTTTCTGATTTGTTGATAGACAATAGCTGCTGGCAATATCATGCAGCATTACAGTTTGTTGAGGATAAGCATCACTGAGGCCTTGAGTTATGGTTGTTACGCTCTCTATTCCCATCGGCGCAAATGCCAATGAAAGAGAAATGAGCGAAGTAAAAAGGCGTTTGTTGTGTTGGCCTCGACTGACATAAACAAATAAGATCGGTATTAAACATATGCCAAGCCAAGGCCTAAAACTCAGTGATATTACAATTGAGGCGAAGCCAAGGATTCTGGCCAATGGGAATCCTTCGCCAAGTTTAAGGATGCCAATACCAAAAAATATAAATGCGATCATCGCACCGTCGCGAGTTAAAGTCATTCCTAGGTTGATTGTTATAAAACAAAAAATTAAAATGAATGTGAATAGCTTCCTGCTGGCTAGTGTTGCTCTGCTTCTAAATAGTAGGTAAAGACCAGTAGAGACCAAGAATCCCTGGATGATTAACAACATCTGCCACCATGTAACCCAGATCTCAGGAATAGATGAATAAAACAGGCCAGCGAACCCCCCCAAAAAATTATTTGGTTTTCCTGAATCATAGTTGAGTCTTGAGGTGGTGATGTCCTCACCAGAATTTAGCGACCAGACTGCAATTAAATTGCTTAGGGCCCCAATAATCAATAAGACCCTAAATGCGTTGGCTTTAAGACCCGATGATTGAGGGTGACTTTGAAATTTAAGAGTAATTTTTCGCAAAAGTTCCATTATTTTGCCAATCTACACATCAACGCTTCGCACGTGACGAGCGGAGCTGAATTACGAGCGAGGTTTTCGCGCGCTACCATGACCGCGTTGATTTTGTTGATTGTGGAGTGCGTTGGTGAATTAGCCGCGTAGCTTTCAATCAGTTCGCGCATATCGGTGTTGATCATCGAATCCGTGTTACCCGATTGCACTATCATGACGTCACGGTAGAAGGTGGCAATATCAAGGAGTGCTCCATCGATGGAGTCGCGGACCATGCGGGTGGAACGTGACTTCTGTTCCTTCTCAAGTTCTTTAACGGCTTTGGCTCCACCTGTTGCCATACCGCGACCGGTTGCTCCTTTTCCATATGCTTCTTGAAGTTTCTCGACTTCTTTCTCATCGCGCTCATCCGATGAAGCGTTAGCTTCAATAGTTGCTAGATCAACAAGAGTTTGCGCGGCTTGAAATGCTGCAGCGAGTGAACCTAGTTGAAGGGGTAGCTGCATGATGGTTTTGCGGTTGCTGCGAACGGATTCGTTTGTTGCCAAATACTTTGCACGGCCAATATGACCTTGGCTTACTCGCGCGGCAAAGTCAGCCATGCCGGGTGCGATGTGATCGCGGTTGATAAGAACGTTGGTGACTGCTTCAAGACCTGGTGTACGCAGTTGTAGGTGGCGACAGCGAGAGCGGATTGTTGGCAGTACATCGTGCAGTGTTGGCGCGCAGAGTAGCCAGACTGTGCGTGTACCAGGTTCTTCGATTGCTTTAAGAAGTGCGTTGGCTGCTGATTCTGTAAGTCGATCTGCGTCTTCCATAACAACTACACGCCAGCCACCCATTGATGGTGCCCATGCAACGCGTGTAAGGAGTTCGCGAACTTCTTCTACTTTGATGGAAAGACCATCGGTGCGAATGATTTCAACATCGGGGTGACCGTGAGTTTTTGCTGAATTACAGTCGTTGCAGGTGCCGCATCCATTTTTGGGGCAGATAAGTGCTTGGGCGAATGCAACTGCAGCTGATGAGCGGCCTGATCCTGGAGGGCCAGTAAAGACCCAGGCGTGCGTCATTTCTTGTGATTCTTCGCCTGTGCGAGAAGCAGCAACGGCGCCTTGAAGGATTTCGATGATGTGTTCTTGACCGACGAGGTCGTCAAAGACGGAAGTCATTTACTTTCTAAATCTCTTCTTCTTAGGTTCTTCTGCATTGCGCTTGAGTGCAGGAAGTTCAGCAACGCGACCAATGATTTGTGTGTGAATCTCTTCAACGCTTTGGGTGCCATCGACAACAAAGTAACGTTCTGGGTCCATCATGGCGATTTGTAAAAACTCTTGGCGTACACGCTCGTGGAATTCGGTTGGTTCTGCTTCCAGTCGATCACGTGATTGCAGGCGACCAAGTCCAATTTCCGCAGGGACATCGATAAGGATTGTGAGTGTTGGATACAAACTTTCTGTGGCCCAGCGAGAGATGCGTGCGACTTCTGATGGATTGAGTACTCGACCTGCTCCTTGGTAGGCAGCAGATGAATCGAAGTAGCGATCGGTGATGACAACGTCTCCGCGATCAAGTCCTGGGCGGATTACAGAGAAGACATGGTGGGCGCGGTCTGCTGCATAGAGAAGTGCTTCAGCACGTGGGCTAATGATTCCTGTTTCATGTCCAAGAAGAATCTTTCGTAGATCTTTTCCGAGATCTGTGCCACCGGGTTCGCGAGAGAGAACAACAGTTTCACCTTCTTGTTCAAGCCACTTTGTAAGAAGCTGCGACTGTGTTGATTTGCCGGTGCCTTCGCCGCCTTCGAATGCGATGAAGAGTCCCTTTGAGTGCGTGCCGGTGATTGCACCAAGTTCGCCTTGAAGGGCAGCGAGGATGTCAGACCAAAGAGAAATCGTTGGGCGATCTTTCATTTGGTGATAAGAAACAGAACCGATGAGCGCTGCAATGATTCCTGCGATGAGCATAGTGATCTGCGCGCCGTTGTAGTTAAGGACAACTGTCTGGAATTCGTAGCGGTGTTCACCAATTGTGGCGGCGATGATTGGGGCGATTGCAAGAACTGCCACCAAAGTAATGCGAATCAATGACTGTACGAAGGCGAAGGTGCGGCCGCGAACATCATC
>JACCDK011197812.1_pt1 | contig 31516 bp, 30 predicted proteins | sample 7445871 | NCBI WGS metagenome assembly JACCDK01 (sample SAMN15323436, study PRJNA562643) | freshwater metagenome | isolation source: river surface water | place: USA:Blue River Watershed | collected 2017-08-15 | reverse complement strand
ATGGGCCACAGTCGGCCCCGGCTTTTTGCGCAGCAGGCTCATGACACACCTCCGGGTCCGGCGGAGCGGACAATCTCGCTGTGGTTCTTGACCATTTCTTTCAGCACCTGATCACGCGGACCAAAGGCGCGGCGCATGCCATCTTCCAGCACCAACAGAAGGTCACATTCCTGAATGGCCGCAGGTCGGTGCGCCATAATCAGAACCGACCCGCCCGCAGCCTTGAGGCTGCGGATGGCGATGTTCAGCGCCACTGTCCCGTCATTGTCGAGGTTGGAGTTCGGCTCATCCAGCACCAAAAGGACCGGGTTGTCATAGAGCGCGCGGGCAAGGCCGATGCGCTGAATCTGACCACCCGACAACCGCCCTCCCAGCGTCGAGACGCGGGTGTCATAGCCTTCGGGCAGGCGAAGAATCATGTCATGCGCGGCGGCCTTTTGGGCGGCATCGACAATCTTGGCGCTGTCGGCATTGGGCTGCAGACGGGCGATGTTCTCGGCGATGGTGCCTTCAAAAAGGGTCACGCGTTGCGGCAGATAGCCGATGTAGCTTCCCAAGACGTCAGGGTCGTATTGGTCAAGCGCCGCCCCATCCAGCCGCACCTTGCCCGCCGCAGGGCGCCAGACGCCGATCAGCGCCCGCGCCAGCGTCGATTTGCCCGCGCCTGAGGGGCCGATCACGCCCAGAGCCTGCCCTTCGCCCAGTTGAAAGGTAACGCCCCGCAGGACGGCCTGACTTTCGCCCGGCGGGACCACCGACAGCGCCTGCACATCCAAAATGGCGCGCGGGCGCGGCAGGGCGGTGCGCTGCGGTTCGGGGGGAACCCGGGTCAGAAGTTCGGCCAGACGTTCGGTCCCTTCCTGCGCGCGGGTGACAACGGCCCATTGGCCGACCGCCTGTTCGATGGGCTGCAGCGCGCGGCCCATCAGGATGGAGCCCGCGATCATCGCGCCGGGGGAAAGCTGGTTTTCCAGCACGAGCCAAGCCCCGACACCCAACATCGCCGATTGCAAGAACAGCCGAAAGGTTTTGGAAATAGACCCAAAGCGGCCACCCACATCACCGGCCTGCAACCCCTCGGCCAAGGCGGCGCTGCGGGCCTTGTACCAGCGTTCAAAGGCCGCACCCGTCATGCCCAAGGCTTGAACTGCCTCCGCCTCGGTCTTGATAAGGTCGGACATCCGTTCGGCCTGCAGCGTCAGGCCGTTGGTGCGGTTGATCGGCGCCAGCGTCATGCGCTGGTTGAGAATGGTGATGGCGATGAGAAACACGCCGCCCGCTACGGCAAGCCAGCCCAGAATCGGATGAAAGACGAAAATCGCGGCAATGAACAGCGGGGTAAATGGGATGTCGAAGATCGACATCAAAACCGGCGAAGCCCAGAGCCGCTGGACCGCCTCAAGATCACGCTGGGCAGCAAGGCCCACCTGATCCGTCGGCACCAGCGTGAGCCGCTTCATCGAGGCGGCAAAGACCCGGCGGTCAAGCTTGTCTTGCATGGCCGCACCGATGCGGGCCATCACCCGGCCGCGCGCATGGTCAAGAATACCCATCGCTAGAAACAAGAAGGTCACCAGCACCGACAGCGCGACCAAGGTCGCCTCAGATCGGCTGCCAAGCACGCGGTCATAGACTTGCAACATGTACAGCGGCCCGGTCAGCATCAGAAGATTGACCAACACTGAAAAGACACCAACCGCCCAAAACAAAGCGCGATGGTCAGCTCGGGCTGCCTTCAATTCGGCATAGCCCCGAGCAAATTCACCTTGAGACATACGTCCCCCTAATATGAACATACCGATGCAAATCAGCATCGGCGGAAAATGTCTTGCGTTACCTCTGCGCCACGGTTTGGCAATTGCCTTGCCGGGAGCGTCACCTTATCCCTTGCCTTCCCAGTGGCCAGTCTATGTTAGCCTGATATCGTTGGTAAGCTAGAAACAACTCTTGTTCGATTCCATCCCATCCATGACCGTATCGCATAAACCCCTTCGTTCTGTGATCGCCTGTTGCCTGATTGGCGCGGTTTTGTCGGGGTGCGCGCGGCAAGATGCGCCTTTGGCCGTGAACGATCCGATCGAACCGTTCAATCGCAAGGTTCATGCGTTCAACAAAGCGGTTGACCAAGCCGTCCTGCGGCCGGTCGCCTCGTCGTCGGCGGGCACGGGAGAAGTCGGAGAGCGGCTTGGCGATTTTGCCGACAATCTGGGCAAACCGGCTGACATCGTGAACAACGTTTTGCAACTGCGTTTGGTGAAGGCCAGCGAGAACCTGTTGCGGTTCGGCATGAACACGGTCTTTGGCCTCGGTGGTTTGTTCGATGTGGCCAGCGCTGCCGGCATGCCCGAGAATGACACCGATTTCGGCGAAACCTTGCATATCTGGGGCGTGGGCGAAGGTGCCTATCTTGAGGTGCCCTTTATCGGCCCATCGACTGAACGTGATTTGGCGGGCACCGTAGTGGACATTCTGATAGACCCGTTGAACCAGTTGCCCCACAAGGAACGGCTGGCCGCTACAGGGGCCAAGGTCGCCGGAAAGATCGCGGATCGCGGTCGCTATTCCGATCTGACTGATTCCGTCCTATATGAGCGTGCAGACAGCTACGCACAGGCCCGGCTATTGTATTTGCAGAATCGCCGGTTTGAGCTTGGCCAGACTTCCGACGAAGGCAGCTTCGTCGATCCCTACGAGGACCCTTATGCTGAATGACACCTCATCGCTTTCGCGCCGTCGCTTTGCGGCAGGCCTTGCCCTTGGCACCGTGGCCTTTGTGCTGCCGATGCGGGCTGCAGCGCTGAGCGTTGAGCAGGCGCGCGCGCTGATTGACCAAGCGGTGGGCGATATCAATGCCGTCATCTCCTCGGGCAAGTCCGAGGGTGCGATGATCGGGGATTTTGAGCGGATCTTTTCGAAATACGCCGATGTACCCGTGATTGCCCGCTCGGCGCTTGGTCCGGCTGCCAAGCAGGCGTCGAAGGCCCAGTTGACGGCCTTTACCAAAGCGTTTCAGGGCTACATCAGCCGCAAATATGGCCGCCGCTTCCGTGAGTTCATCGGGGGCACCATTGAGGTGACCGACGCCAAGCCGCTGAAAAGCTATTACGAAGTGATCTCGGTTGCCCGTCTGAAGGGTGAGGCGCCCTTTGATCTACGCTGGCATGTGTCGGACAAATCGGGCTCTCTCCGGTTCTTCAACCTCATCCTCGAGGGGGTGAACATGCTGGACAGCGAGCGCGCCGCGATCGGCGCGATGCTGGACAAGGCCAAAGGCGATGTGGACGCGCTGACCGCCGCCTTGAAGAACACCTAACCCAGCAAACCGCGCTTTTAGCCTTCTGACAGTCTTTCCCAAGGGGTTCGGGCAGGGTAATCAGACCTATGCGAATGACCCTGACCGAGATTTACGACGGGCGTGTGGCCGCCGGACAGTTGCGGCCCGATCCGGCCCAGCATGCCGTTTTGCCAAAACTTGAGGCGCTGCGGCACTGGCTGGAAGCCAACGCCAACCGCCGGGTTGGTCTGTTCGCCGGTTTATTCGCCAAGCCAGTGACGCCACCGAATGGCCTTTACCTGTGGGGCGGCGTGGGGCGCGGCAAGTCTATGGTCATGGACCTCTTTGTCGAGAACACCGCAATTTCACAAAAGCGTCGGGTGCATTTCCATGCCTTCATGCAGGAAATCCACAAAGGGATGCATGAGGCACGCAAGACCGGGGTTGAGGATGCGTTGGCCCCTGTCGCCGACGCCGTTGCGCGCGACGTCCGGCTTTTGGCGTTTGACGAGATGCAGATCACCGACATCACCGATGCGATGATTGTGGGGCGGCTGTTCGAAAAGCTGATGGCGGCGGGGGTGGTGATTGTGACCACCTCAAACCGCGCGCCCGAAGACTTGTATAAGAACGGGCTGAACCGAGCTTTGTTCCTGCCCTTCATCGACATGCTGCGCGCCAAGTTGCAGGTGATGGAGTTGGAAAGCCCCAACGATTATCGCCAGCACAGGCTTGCCGGCGCGCAGGTGTATTTTCACCCGGCGGGCAAGGTGAAGGGTGAAATTCAGGCGATCTGGGATGATCTGACCGGCGGCGCAGCGGGTGCGCCGCTGGTTCTGCCAGTCAACGGGCGCAGCATTGACCTGCCACGCTTTGCCAATGGCGTTGGGCGGGCGACGTTCTGGGATCTGTGTTCGCGTCCACTTGGCCCCGGTGATTTTCTGGCCATCGCGCAGGCGGTGAGGGTCTTGATCCTTGAAGATATCCCGCAGCTTTCGGCGTCGAACTACAATGAGGCCAAAAGGTTTGTGACGCTGATTGACGCTCTCTATGAGGCCAAGGTGCGGCTGATCTGCTCAGCGGCGGATGTGCCAGAGCGGCTTTATCTAGAGGGCACTGGCGCTTTTGAGTTTGAGCGCACCGCCAGCCGCTTGCGCGAGATGCAAGGTGCGGAATGGGGCGCGTCAGACGCTCATCCCGCCGTCGACTGACAAGATCAGCCCGGTGGTAAAGGCAGACTGATCCGAGGCCAGATACAGGACCGAGGCGGCAATCTCTTGCGGCGTTGCATGGCGACCCATCGGGATGGCGTCGTCAAAAAACTGCGTCGCGTCGCGGCCCAGAAGCGGGGTCAGATCATCCTCGACCTTTTGCTGAAACGCATTCGCCACAGGGCCGGGATTAACCGTGTTCACCCGAATGCCGCGCGGGGCAAGGTCTTTGGCCAAGACACGCATCAGGCCAGTCTGGGCGTGTTTGGCGGTGATATAGCCATAAACCCCGGGGTCGCCGCGCAGGCCTGCGACAGATGAGGTGATGATAATGCTTCCGCCGCGCGCCATATGCGGAACCGCATATTTCGCCGCCAAAAACGCCCCACGCACATGCACGGCCAGCACGGAATCGAAGGTTTCAGTCGGGTAGCTTTCAATGGGGGCAACGGTGCCGAAATTGCCCGCATTGGAGAATAGAATATCGATACGGCCAAAGCGCGCGACAGTCGCGGTGACATAACGGGCGGTGTCGGCCTCGTTCGCGACGTCGGCGGTCAGGGTCATGACATCAGGGCCAAGGCTGGCGGCTGCGGCGGACAAGGCCTGTGGGTCACTGTCGACAAGCGCAATCTTGGCGCCGTGTTGCTGCAACAACCGAGCTGAGGCGAGCCCGATGCTGCCAGCGCCGCCGGTGATCAGGCAGACCTTGCCTTCCAATCCGAACATCACGTCCCCTTTCAGACCCCGAAATACGCCTCATGCAGGCGCTGCGTGTCATTGGCCAGGTCGGCTGCGGGACCGTTGTAGCGCATCTTGCCACCGCGCAGCACGACCGCCGTTTCGGCGATACCAAGGGCAAGGTCGGTGAACTGTTCGATCAAGAGGATGCCAACACCCTTGGCTTTCAGATCGGTGACCACCCCCAAAAGGCGTTTTACGATCAACGGTGCAAGGCCCAGCGACATTTCGTCGATCAACAGGTAACGCGGTTGGCACATCAGGGCGTGGGCCAGCGCAACCATCTGCTGCTGCCCGCCGGACAGGGTCCCCGCAAGCTGGGGTTTGCGCTCGGCCAGTTCCGGGAAGACCGCATAGGTGTCGGCCAGACGAGCCTCGAGCCCGCCTTTGATAAGGCTGCCCGCCGCTCGCAGATTGTCGTCGACCGAAAGATCGGTCAACACGCGGTGGCCTTCGGGAATGGCGGCGACGCCCGCGCGGCGGATCGCCTCGGGGCCTTTACCGTGCAGGGGGGTGTCGTCTAGAAAAACCTGCCCGCTGATGATGGGCAGAACTCCAGCAAGCGCCAGAACGAGTTCAGATTTCCCCGCCCCATTGGCACCTATGACCGCAGTCACCTTACCTGGTGAGATTGTAAGATCCACGTTCTGAACGGCCATTCGGTTTCCATCAGAAACGGTCAGGCCCGTGACGATGAGCGTCATGGCGCGATCTCCTCGGTGCCAAGATACGCGGCCTTGACGCGCGGGTCGGCCAGCACCTCGGCTGTAGGGCCGAAGGCGATACGGCGACCAAAGTCGAGCACAAGGGTTTCGGCACAAATCCGGCTGATCAGATCAACATCATGGTCGATGATCACGGTTTGGGCGCCAATAAGCCCATGAATCTGCAACACAAGATCGCCAAGGCGTTGGGTTTCTTCAACGGAAAGCCCGCCTGCGGGCTCATCAAACATAATGAGCCGGGGTTGGCCCACCATGCAGCGTGCAACATCGGTCAACCGGCGCTCATAGCCCGACAGGGCGGCTCCAATCTTGTGGGCGCGGTCAGACAAACCGACGACGTCCAGCATCTCCATCGCCTCGGCGCGTTTGGCATGGGCACCAGTCAGTGACCAATCGGTCTGCACCAGCACGTTTTCCAGAACGGTCAGATCATCGGCAATCTGTTCTTTCTGGAACGACCGACGCAAACCCTTTTGCGCGCGTTTGTGTGGGGCGAGCGACAGAAAATCCTGCCCCTCGATCATCACATGACCTGACCGCGCGGTGATAAAACCCGAGACCACATTCATCAGCGTAGTCTTGCCCGCGCCATTTGGGCCGATGATGCCAGCCACGGGCGCGGCAAGGGTGGCACTAACCTCATTTAGTGCGACAAGGCCGCCAAAGCGGACGGTAACAGCGTCGATCTCGATCATGGGTTTGCCCCCTTGGATCGGAGTTTGGCCACAAGGTCATGGATCTGCCCGGCGATGCCATTTGGGGCAGTTATGAGGGCATGGAGGAGGCCCGCACCAAAGATCACAAAGGCAAGGTCGGTATCGACGCCCCAGGTGTTCAAGAGCCCCGGCAAGACGCGGAACAGCACGGCGGCAATGAACACCCCCAGCCAGAACCGCGCCCCGCCAACAACGGCGAGTGCAAACAACATGATAGATTCCGACGCTCGGAAGGTGCCATCATCCAAAAGACCCAGACTGCCTGCCAATAAGGCTCCCGATACGCCTGCGATGGCCCCTGCTATGCCAAAGGCCCAAGTCTTATAGAGGGTTACGTTGACGCCAGCGGCCATCGCTGCAGCCTCTGACCGCCGGATCAGCGCCCAAGCGCGGCCCGGAAACAGGCGGCGATGGCCTTCGATGAAAAGAAAGCCAAGCGTGGCGATGACGATGCAATAGCGCAGATAAGCTTCGGGGGTTTGGGCCAACATGGGCCGCCGAAATGCCTCACCAGAGCCAGTCTTGACGCCCCAGAACCCCTCACCGCCGTTAGGGAATTGATAGGTGGCGAAAAGAATCTCTAGCCCACCCGCCGCCATTAGCGTGACAAGCGCCAGGTAGAGCCCGCGCATCCGCAGCGCGGGCAGCGCCAAGATCCAGCCCAAGATCATGGTGGCCAGCGCAGCGCACAGCATGTTCACCTCAAAGGGCATGTCCCACAGGTAATTCAGCCGCAAAGTCACCCAACCGCCGACGCCCATCAGCCCGACCTGAGTCAGGCTGACCATCCCAAGGCGAGCGTACATGAAAGCCACGCCCGAAACGGCCAAGGCGAAGATAACGGTCGAGGTGAAGACCGACAGCCAATACGACCCTGCCAGAATGGGCAGGAACACAAAGCAAAGCGCGGCGAAGGTCAGACCTGCGGCCCCCGAGGGGGTAAGATGAAACAACGAGCGGTCCATCAGTCGCGCCCCCCAAAGGTCAGCTGTGTGCCACGCTGCGTCCACAAGAGCACAAGGGCGGCAATGACGAAGGGCGCGATGGGACGCAGACCCTTGAACGTAGGTGATAGCGTGAGAAGGCTTTCGATCACGCCCATCGACAGCCCACCCACCAAGACGAGCGCCAGGCTGTTCAGCCGACCGACCAGTGCGGCGGCGATGGAGGGGATCACCATGAAGGTGATCACTACAGGTTCAAGCCGGATCAGGTTGGCAAACATCAGCCCAGTAAAGCCCGCCAAAAGTCCGGAAATGCCCCAAGCGATGGTTTCCACCCGGGCAATCGGGATACCCAAAAGTGCCGAAAGGTCGCGCGCATTGGCGACCGCGCGCATTTGCAAGCCAATCTCCGTGCGGCTTAGGAACAGCCAGATCGCCACAACAATGCCGATGGCGGCCGCAAAGGCCAAAAGGCGCGTCGCGGTGACGCGCAGGCCGAACAGGCGGATGCCGAGTTGGTCGGTCGGCAGTTCAAGGCTGCGCGGATCGTCGATCCAGATAAATGAAACAAGGCCCAGCACGATCAGCGCAAAGCCCAGCGTTGCGACCGCCTTCACCACAGTTTCGCGCCACGCCAGACGGGGTGCGATCAAGCGGCCGTAAAACAGCGTCAGCGCCATGGCGACCGCGATGCAGGCCAGCCAAGCGGCGGGCGGCCAGATACCCCATTGCACAAGTTGCCATGCGGTCATTGCCCCCGCTGCGCCTGCAGCCCCTGCCGAGAAATTCAAAACGCCCGAGGCACGGAACAGAACCACCATACCGATACCGCCCAGCGCATAAAGTGAGCCGATCGCAAGCCCCGAGGCCAAGAACATGCCCGTGACCTTGAAAGGCTTGTCGCCCGCCAGCCAGAACCACGCGCCCAGCATCAGGACGGCATAGATCAGCCAGTTGAAGTATGCGCCACGCGTCATGCTGCTTTGCCCTTTACATGAAAAGGCCCCGGCCGGAAACATCAGGCCGGGGCCAATGGCCTCAGTTCAGGCCAAGTTCTTTTTCAACAGCCTTGTGGCGGTCGAAATAGGCGCTTTCGTATTCATAGCAGTCGCGCACCAACTCAAATCCGCCGGCAACCACCTTGACCATCCGTCCGGCACGGTTCGGCTGATGGAACTCGGCATCACCTACATAGTAGGGACCGCACATCAGATCAGAGGTATAGCCCTTGATACCCCGGATTGCTGCTGTGACCGCGGCCCGGTCGTCCAACTGTGCCGGGTCCATCGCCAACATCGCGTCGGTAAAGAACCGCGCCGAAAGATAACCCGCCTGACCGAAGGTGTCGCGCGGATCTTCGGGCTTGCCGAACGCGTCCATCACGGCGAGCCAGTTCTGTGCGTCTGGGCCGCCCATCGTGACGGGGGCAAGTTCGGCATTCACATAGATCTTGCCGTGCCAGTATTCGCCCACGGCGTCGGGCACCGACAGATCATACAGCGGGGTCGGCGCAATCCAGATATAGCTATCACGCAGATCCTGCTCTTGAGCGGCTTTCAGAACGGCCAGCGCAAGGCCAGCAGGCAGGTTCATCAGGATCGTATCCGCACCCGAAGCCACGGCCTCCAGCAAGGCAGAGTTCACATCCGGCGCACCGGGGTTCAGCAGGGCCATACTGCCCGTGCCGCCCTTGGAGGTCATGTAGTCAATGACCGCTTGGCACGACCAGATGCCGTTGTTGGGGATGTTCAGGCCGATGCAGGCCACGTTCTTGGATCCCAGTTCTTCTTGCGCATATTGCGCAGCACCAAGGTTCGAGGCCAGCGGGCCCTGATTGGTGGAAACAAGGTTCGGGGTTTCAAAGCACTCTGAAATGGCGCAGGCCGAAGCCATCGCCATGATGCCCTGATCGACATAGGTCTGCGCGTTCACCGCCATTTCGGTGAAAGATCCGTTGCCAACCATGGCCACGGCCTTCTTGTCATTCACCAACTTGGCGGCCGCAGCGGCAGCAGCCTCGGGGTTCCACTGGTCGTCCTCGACGTGGTATTCGATGGGGCGGCCGTTGATGCCACCATTGGCGTTGACGCAGGCAAAGTAGGCCGCTGCCGCATCGGTTGACGACGACCAGTCACCCGGCGCGCCATTTGAGAAGATGCCACCAACGATAACCGGCGCACCCGTAGCCGCCTGTCCAGTGTTGGCACCGCAGCTCGGCGCGGCCAAGGCGGCCCCACCGATCCAGACCGTGGCAAGGCCGATAAGCCCAGCCAATCCGTGTTTGATATTCATGTCGTTTCCTCCCTGTGTGTCACTGTCGTAAGAGTTACCCGGCCCTGTTTTGCAGGGCCGGTTCGGCGGAAACTGCCTTGTGATCCTGCAGGATCATGTCGGCAGCTTTTTCGGCAATCATGATGGCGGGCGCGTTGGTATTGCCCGAGACGATGGTTGGCATAATCGAGGCATCGACCACGCGAAGGCCCGCGACCCCATGGACGCGCAGGCGCGGATCGACCACGGCGCTTGGACCCGTGCCCATCGCACAGGTTCCGACCGGGTGATAAACCGTGCGGGCATGTTCACGTATAAAGGCGCACAGGCCGTGATCATCCTGCACGTCATCTCCGGGGATGATTTCGCTAAGCCCGTGGCGCGCCATAGCAGGTTGGCGCAAGATCTCGCGCGCCAGCTTGACCCCCTTCAAAAGTCGAACAAGATCTGTCTCTGCGTTGAGCAGACCAAGGTCGATGACTGGGGCACCTTTGGGGCTCGTGCGCGTGACCGATCCCCGGCTGTCAGGGCGCAACACGCAGGTGTGCAGCGAAACTCCATGTCCATACTCGACCAGGCGGCCGCGGTGGCTCTTGCGGCCCGGAATGATATGTAACTGCAAATCGGGACGCGGTTCAGCGGGTGAACTGCGCACAAAGCCGCCAGCCTCAACCATGTTTGACGCCAGCATGCCACGCTGTGACACCACCCAGTTCAACCCATCCAGCGCCAAGCGCGGCAGCGCAGGCAGGGAAATGCCATAGGGCGTACGCGAGCGGCTTTTGCAGATGATCATGCAGTCGACATGGTCTTGCAGGTTCTGGCCGACGCCCGGCAGATCATGCAGCACCTGCCCCCCAAAACCCGCGATCTGCGCCGCCGGGCCAATGCCCGAGCGCAACAGGATATCGGGTGACCCAATGGCCCCGGCGCAGAGGATCACCTCGTGCCGGGCGGTTACCGTCTGCTGCTGGCCCGTGCGCTGCAGCACAACACCCGCAGCACGGCCCGCGATCAGTTCAACTCGCATGACCTCGGCCCCAGTCAGGATATGCAGATTGCGGCGGCCACTAATCGGTTGCAGAAACGCACGCCCTGTCGAATGGCGCTGACCGTCTTTCTGCGTCACCTGATAGATGCCCACCCCTTCGGGCTCGGCGGTGTTGAAATCGGGACAACTGCGCAACTGAAGCTGCGCCGCGGCGGCGATGAAGTCATGATCCACCGGGTTCGCGTCGCGCAGATCGGAAACCGCCAGTTCACCACCCCGGCCATGAATGGCACTGTCGATTCCAAGACGGTGGTTATCCTCGGACCTGCGAAAGAACGGCAGAACCTCGTCATAGCTCCAGCCAATACACCCAGCGTCAGCCCAAGCGTCATAATCGGCGCGGTGACCTCGGATGTAGATCATCCCGTTGATGGCCGAAGAGCCGCCGAGCACCTTGCCACGTGGGATGGAGATCTGGCGACCGTCAAGCCCAGCCTGCGGGGCCGAGGTGTAAAGCCAGTTGTGCCGGGCATCCTTGGTCAGTTTCATGACGCCAAGCGGAATCTTGATGAAAGGGCTGTGATCACGCGGACCGGCCTCAATAAGGCAGATACGCAAGGCGGGGTCAGCGGACAGACGATTGGCCAGTACGGCCCCGGAAGAACCGGCGCCGACGATGACGTAATCGAACTCACCCAAACTGGACATGCGTCGCGCGTTCTCCAATTCCCGGGACGCTTTGGGCATGAGTAGGTCGTGCCCCGGCTACATAGAGCCGTTGCCCCGGCAAACGCCGGACCTGTACATACCGTCAGAACCTCCCAGCCCCGGTTATTCGGGGTCTCTTGCGAATCACGATATTCAGTGAGCTTTGGTTTTTCTTTGGAAAATCGCGCCCGTTGTCCTAAGCTGTTTGAGGGCGGCTGGCGGAGCATGTGTTGGCACGGAGAGCATCACCAAACGAACGAACGAACGCGGCGCTGATCGCGGATCTTGCTGCGCCCGGTTTTGTCTCCAAGGCGTTGGGCAAGCTCTGCGCAATGTCACGGTTGTGGCTGGTCAGCGATGATGCGCGGCTTTTGTCCCAGATCCCGACAAACCGTCGGCTGGGCTTTGACCGCGCTGCGCTGCAGGTAATGCCGATGGATCCAGAAGCCACCTTCGTTCAACTTCGCCAGTGCATGGCCGAAGCGGAGGGACTTGGCGCGCTGGTGGTCGATATGGGCTGGATCACCGGGCATCTTCAGGGCGTGACCGGGCTTGAAAGCTGGGGCGGCGTGGCAGATCGGCTGGCGGCCGAATTCGGCCTGCCGATCGTGTCCCTCTATAATCAGGATCTGACGATCGAAGAGCAGTTGCAGACGGCCCTGAGGGCGCATCGCCAGTTTGTGGCACCCTCGGGGATACACGCCAATCCCTACTGGATTCCGGTCAACTTGCTGGAAAGCGCGCCGCTGGATGAGCAACTGTCCTTCATGCTGGCGCGGGTGGTTCCAGATTATGAGGGACTTTCAGCACGACGTCAGCAAGGCCAGATGTTCGCGCGGGGAGCCACGCCGTCATGGCTGTCCACGCCGCGTGCCAATCTGGGCAGTCCGGCTGGGGCCGCGCGCTGGCATGTGCATTGCCTTGGCCGTCTAAAGGTGAGGATCGGCAATCGGTTGGTGGACTGGCAAATTGCCGGCAGCGCACCGAAAAAGACCCGGACGCTCTTTGCCTACCTTTTGCAAAGCGGCGATAAAGGCGCGCATGCCGATCAACTGGGCGAGTTGTTGTGGCCCGAAGGCGAATCCGAGGACATCAAGCGCGCCCGTCTGCATCACACTGTGGCCATGCTGCGCAAAACGCTCGGCGATCCGGGCACGGTCGAGCGGATGGGCGAGACGTATCGGCTGGCCGCCCCTGCCGGAAGCTGGATTGACATCGACACCTTCGAACAACTGTGCCGACGCGGGCTGTCTCTCTACAAACGCGGCGAGATGGCAGCCGCAATGCGGGTCTATGGGGCGGCAGATCAACTCTATGAGGGCGATCTCTTCGGAGATCTGCCGCTGGAATACGTGCGATCGGAAACCGACGACTGGTGCATGCCGCGCCGAATCTGGCTGCGTGAAATGGCCGTGAAGCTGCAATATGACTTCGCAAAGGTCTGTATGTCGTCGGGCCGCACACGCGAAGCGCTGGACCATTGTCAGAAGGCATTGGCGATTGATCCGGCCAGTGAAGGCGCCAATGCCGAGGCAATGAAGATCTTCGTGGCCCAGGGCCGGATGGACGCTATGCACCGGCAATACCGTCAGTACCGCGCCGCGCTTGAGGCTATTGGAGTCAGTGAAGGCATTGAGATAAAAGAGCTTTATCTAGAACTGTCCAAGGCATGATTGATACGTTTATGGGTGCCAAAACACGCCAAAGAAAAACCAAAGCCTGTGGACTTAGGCTGATTCGCAAGTTGGCAGAGGTGCATTTTGGGAGAAATGCCGCCGCGCCACGCCAAGGGAGGAACCCGCGATGAAAGACCACATCGGCACCGCGCCGTCCGACGGATTTGATCCGTTCGACCTAAACAAACCCCATGCCAAATGGGCCGAGTTGCGGCAGGAAGAGCCGGTTTTCTTCCATGAGCCCACGAATTATTGGGTCGTCACCCGTTATGAGGACATCAAGGCGATTTTCGACGACTGGAAGACCTTCAGTTCCGAAAACGCGCAAAAACCGGTTCGCGCAATGTGCGATGCAGGGCGTAAAGTGCTGACCGAGGGGGGCTTTACCGCCTATTCCGGTCTGACCGCCCGCGTTCCGCCGGATCATACCCGCATCCGCAAAGTGGCGCAGTCCTGCTTTGGCCCCCGCCGGTTCAAATCGATCCAGCCGCAGATCGAAGGCATTGTGCGTCGGCATCTGGATGAGTTGGAAGCGCTAGGGCGCAACGGGCCAGTGAACTTTTGGGAGGTGGTTGCCTATCCGGTGCCAGCCTATGTGCTCTTCACACTAATGGGCATTCCGGATGAGGATGTGCCGAAGATCAAGCAATATGGCGCAAGTCGCGGCAAAATGACGTGGGGCGAGTTGACCGACGACGAGCAGGTCGAAGTCGCTCATGACATGGTGGCCTATTGGAAATACATCCATAATTTGCTGGACATGCGCCGGGCCAATCCGGGCGACGATTTTCCGTCCGACCTTTTGCGCCTGCAGGCCGAAGGGGCAGAGATCACCACCGAGGAAATCGCAGGTGTTCTTTATTCCACCCTCTTTGCCGGGCATGAAACCACGTCGACCTTCATGGGCAATTACGTGCTCGCGATGATGCAAAACCGCGATTCATGGGACCAGCTGAAAGCCGATCCATCGCTGATTCCGAATGCAGTTGAGGAAATGCTGCGCTTTACGCCTTCGGTCGTGGGCTGGCGCCGCAAGGCGCGCACAGCGGCGGTGGTGGGTGGTGTCGAACTGCCCGCCGGGGCCGAGATCCTGATGATCACCGGATCGGCCAACCGCGATAAGACACAGTTTCCCGATGGCGAAAAGCTGGATCTGACCCGGACCAACGCCCGCACGCATTTGTCCTTTGGCTATGGCATCCATTACTGCCTTGGCTTCCAATTGGCCAAGATGGAGGCGGCGGAACTGTTCAAGCAACTGGCCGAACGTTTCCCCGATCTGCAACTGGTTGACGGGTTCGAGCCGGAATATCATCGCAATCTTGGTTTCCGAGTGCCAAACTCGGTGATGGTGGAGACCGGTCAATGAGCGGCCTTTACACGTTGGATTTCTCGCGCATCAGCCATGCGGATTTTGCCCGCGTCGGCGGAAAATGCGCGAGCCTTGGCGAGATGACACAGGCCGGGGTGGCCGTACCGCCCGGCTTTGCGGTGACCACAGACGCCTATCAGGCAATGCTGGACCATCACGGCATGCGGGCTGAAATCGAACGGCATCTGGAGGGAGTGGACCCCTTCGATCTGGATCAGGTAGACCGTGCCGCACAAGCGATCCGCATCCGCATGCGCGGCCATAAACTGCCAAGCGAAGTCGAAGCCGAAGTGCGTGCCGCCTATGCCGCGATGGGCGACGATATGCCGGTGGCGGTGCGCTCTTCGGCCACGGCCGAAGACTTGCCGGACGCCTCATTTGCAGGCCAACAGGACACCTATCTGTGGGTGCGTGGTGCCGATCAGGTCGTCGAAAAGGTCCGCGATTGCTGGGCGTCTTTGTACACGACCCGCGCCGTTGCCTACCGCGAGAAGAATCGCATCCCGCACATCGATGTTCTTATGAGCGTCGGCGTGCAAAAGATGGTCAACGCCCGCGCAGCCGGGGTTGTGATGTCGATTGACCCGGTGAACGGCGACCGCACCAAGATTGTCATTGATGCAAGCTGGGGCCTTGGAGAACTGGTCGTATCCGGCGTGGTAACCCCCGACAACTTTACTGTCGAAAAGGTGCTGCTGGAGATTATCGACCGCAAAATCTCTGACAAACATGTGGAACTTGTCGGTGACGCCGCACGCGGCGAGGCGGTGGAGCTTGAGGTTCCCGAGGATCGCCGCCGCAAGCAATGCCTGTCAGATGCCGAGGTGATCGCTGTGGCCGCCTTGGCCAAGCGTTTGGAAAAGCAAAACAAATGTCCGCAAGACGTGGAATGGGCGATTGATGCCGACCTGCCCGAGGGTGAAAACCTTTTGGCCCTGCAATCGCGCCCGGAAACGATCTGGAGCCAGAAAAAGGCTGATACCCCGAAAAAGACCTATGCCACAGGCATGATGGGGATTGTTGGCACGTTGAACTCTGCCTTGACCGTCAAGCGCTAGGCTGACGGTCTCCAAGAAAGTCCGTTTCAGGGAGGAAACGAAAATGGACGCGAAAACACCGATGTTCCCCAGCGCCTTTGACGTGAAAGCCCCGAAAGGGGCTGAGGGCTGGGAAAGCCTTTACCCGTATTACACGCAGTTCCAGCCCTCACGCCGCAAAGAGGACGACGAGAAGTTCTGGTTCTGCAACAGCCAGCATTGGCCGAACCCTCTGCGTCCCTTTGACGTGATCTTTCTGGATTTTGCGATCAAATGCCTTGGTCAGTACAACAGCCGCCACCTGATGGTGCCGCCCGCCAATGGCATTGATTACCGCATCCTGAACGGCTTCGTGTACTTTAGCCCCGTCGCCGTGGCCCCGGAGAAAATCGAGGCGCGCATCCCGCAGTTCATGGACCGTGCCGGCCACTATTTCATGAACTGGAACGACCTTCTGGCCAACTGGAAGGTCAAGGTCAAAAGCATGATCGACCAAATGAACGCCATCAGCTTCATCCCCCTGCCAGAGGTTGAGGCGGTCGAAGTCGTGAAAGGAGGCGTCGGCCTCGACAGCACGAACCGGCTGTTCGAAGGCTATGAGAAGCTGATCGAGCTGTCCTACAAGACCTGGCAGTACCACTTCGAATTCCTGAACCTCGGCTATGCCGCCTATCTGGATTTCTTCGGCTTCGTGAAGTCGCAGTTCCCGACCATCCCCGATCAGGCCATCGCCAAGATGGTGCAGGGCGTGGACAGTGAGTTGTTCCGTCCTGACGACGAGATCAAGAAGCTGGCGCGGCTGGCGGTGGAACTGGGCGTTGACGGCGCCCTGATGTCCGGCAGCGTTGATGAGGCGCTGGCCGCTGTCGGCAAGGCAGCCAACGGGGCCAAGTGGCTTGCTGCATGGAAAGCCGCACAGGACCCGTGGTTCAACTTCACGTCCGGCAACGGCTTCTATTCGACCGACAAATACTGGATCGACCATCTCGACATTCCGATGGGCTATCTGCGCGACTATATCCCCCGCGTGAAGGCCGGTGAGCGGATCGAGCGTCCGACGGAACGGCTTTTGGCCGAGCGGGACCGGATCACATCCGAGTATCGCGACATGATGGACGAAGAGGCGCAGGCCGTGTTTGACGGTAAGCTAGGCCTCAGCCGCACTGTGTTCCCCTATGTCGAGGACCATAACTTCTACATCGAACACTGGGCCTTGGGCGTGTTCTGGCGCAAGATGCGCGAGCTTTCGAAGATGTTGTCGCAGGCAGGCTTCTGGCCCGACGAGGACGGCATGTTCTACCTCAACCGTAACGAAGTGCGCGATGTCCTGTGGGATTACGGCGCCGCTTGGGCGATTGGAACGCCGAATGTCGGATCGGCCATCTGGCCCGCCGAAGTGGCCCGCCGCCGTGCGCTGGTCAAGGCGCTGGGCAGCCAGCCGCCGCTGCCCGCGCTGAACGAGCCGCCTGAGGTGATCACCGAGCCCTTCACCATCATGCTTTGGGGCATCACCTCGGACGCGATTGAGCGTTGGACCGGCAAGGCAGATGACAGCAGCGGCCTGAAAGGTATGGCCGCCGCCCCCGGCACCGCGGAAGGCATTGCGCGGGTTTTGCGCAGCCCCGATCAGCTAGGCGAGTTGCAGAAAGGCGAGATTCTGGTCACGCCCGTCACAGCACCCAGCTGGGCGCCCGTGTTCGGCAAGATCGCCGCTGCGGTCACCGACATCGGCGGCATGATGAGCCACGCCGCTATTGTCTGCCGCGAGTACGGCCTGCCGGCCGTGACCGGCACCGGCACCGCCTCTGCCAAGATCAAGACTGGTATGCGGCTGCGGGTTGATGGCAACACCGGGACCGTAACGATCCTTGATTGAACCAACCGGGGGGCAGACATGCCCCCCGACCCCGCCAGAGACGGACTACACCCATGACGCCCGACCTTTCGCGCTATGACCCGGTCTGGCGCGCCGCCGAACCCTATATGCGTGCGCGCAAGAACGATGTGCATATCCCGCTGTCCTTTGACTGGTGCGTGCGGCTGCTTGACCATTTTCCGCAGGCCGACCGTGATGTCTGCCTGCTCGCGATCTTGCTGCATGACATCGGCTGGTGGGCGATTGATATGGAGACCATCATCGCGGAGGGGTTTCGCAGCGGAAACATCCTTCAATCGGATGTGCGCTATCGCCATGAGGCCGAAGGCGTGCGGCTAGCGACCGAAGTTCTGCGCGCAACGGGTTGGGATGCGGCGGTGATTGCGCAGGTCTGCGAGATCATCGACGGGCATGACACCCGCGAGACGCCCCGGCATCTGAACGACCGCATCGTGCGCGACAGTGATAAGCTGTGGCGCTATGAGGTGACGGGCACGGCGGTGGGCTGCGACTGGTTTGGCGAAACACCGGCCCAGAACTGTGTGCGGAACGAAAAGATACTGGCCAAGTTTGAAACCGAACCGGGCCGGGCGATGGCATCGGCGGCCTTGGCCGAGACGCGCAAGGCTTTGAAAATTCATGTGCTTTAGGGGCTGACGATGGAAATGTTCATTGATGGGCGGTGGACGCCCTCGGTCAGCGGGGCGACCCAAGGGGTGACAGACCCACGCTCGGGTGCGGTGTTTGACATCGTGCCACAGGGCAATGCCGAAGATGCAGATATCGCCATCCGCTCAGCCCATCGCGCATTTCAGACGTGGCGCGCGGTGCCGATGGCCGACCGCGTGCGACTGCAGAAAAAACTGGCCCAAGCGATGCGCGACGCGGCCGACGCCGTAGGCCGCGCACTGCACCGCGAGTTGGGCCGCCCACTACCTGCCTGCATGCAAGAGGTGGGCCGCGCGGCGGATCTTTTGGACATCTACGCCGAAGAGGGGCTGCGACTTCACGCCACCATGACCTCTGGCGGGGTGGGTGAAAAGACCGTGGTCACACGTGATCCGGTGGGTGTTGTGGTGGCGATCACGCCGTTCAATTACCCATTGAATCTCTTGATGTTCAAGCTGGGGGCCGCGCTGGTGGCGGGCTGTACGGTGGTGGCGAAACCCTCCGCCGATACGCCAATCTCAACGCTGATGCTGGCCGAGATATTCCACAAAGCTGGGCTGCCTGCCGGGGTGTTCAACGTGGTCACCGGCGCGGGTCGGGCGATTGGCGATGCGATGGTGAACCACCCAATCCCACGCAAGGTGGCCTTCACCGGGGGTACCACGGCGGGCAAGGCGATTGCCGCCGCCGCCGTGCAAACCATGAAACGCGTCACGCTGGAACTGGGCGGTCAATCGGCGGCGATCGTCTGTGCCGATGCCGACATCGACAAGGCCGCAGAGGCGATTGCACGGCACGGCTTCGCCAATTCGGGGCAGTTTTGCTATCGGGTCAATCGCATTTATGTGGATCGCGCGGTCTATCCCACCTTTCTGGATAAACTCCTTGCACGCGTCCAGACATTCACCCTCGCCCCCGCAGGGGGTGACGGTGACCTCGGCCCCTTGGTCAACGAGAAGATCTATTCGAACAGCGAAATTCAGGTGGAAGACGCCCGCGCCAAGGGTGCGCGCATTCTCTGTGGCGGACAACGACACGGGGGGCCGGGCTTTGACGGCGGGTTCTACTTTGAGCCTACTCTGGTCGCCGATGCCACCCATGACATGCTGGTGCTGACCGAGGAAACGTTCGGCCCCGTGCTGGGCATTTGCCCGGTGGATGATCCTTGGCAAGCCTTGCAGTTTGCCAATGACAACCGCTATGGCCTTGCGGGCTTTGTCTTTACCCGCGACCTCGCGCGCGGATTGACGCTTTGCGAAGGGATGGAGGCCGGGTCGGTCTGGCTGAACGACATTCAACGCTCCTCGCATTACGAACCCTTTGGTGGGGTGAAGGAAAGCGGGTTGGGGCGTGAAAAGGGGCGTTACGGTGTGGAAAGCTATCTGGAATACAAGACCATGTATCTGTCTTACGAGGTTCCCAAATGACCCCCCTTTTGCGACCACAAGATGAGGTGCTTTGGGCCGAGGCCAAACCCTACCTTGACGTGCGTAACAACGACGAACACACGCTGGTCGCTTATGGCGTGGCCAAGTCGCTGCTCGCGGCCCTGCCAGATTCCAACCCCGATGTCGTCTTGCCCGCAATCTTGCTGCATGACGTGGGCTGGAAGCAAATTCCGCCAGACCTCTTGCTTTTGGCCATCGGCAAAAACCCGACGCGCCGCGATCTGGTGTTTGAACATGAAAAGCAGGGGGTTGAGATTGCCCGACCGATCCTTGAGCGCCATGGCGTTGCCCATATCGACGAGATTTTGGCAATCATCGACGGGCATGACACCACTTATGAGGCGCGCTCGCTGAATGATGCGGTGGTGAAGGATTCCGACAAAGGCTGGCGCACCACGCCGCATGGAATGCGGATCATCCGTGGTTGGTACAGTTGGTCTATGGACGAGTACATTGACATGGTCACCGAACTGTCGAACCCGCGCCTCTTGACCGCGCCGGGCAAGGCCATGGCCGAAGGCTTTACCGCCAGCCTGAAGGCGGAACAGGAACTTCTGCGCTACATGGAGGCGACATGACGGACCTTGGATTGCAGGGCAAACGTGTGGTCGTCTCGGGTGCCGCCGGGGGCTTAGGCCGGGCTTTTGCACAAGCCTTTGCAGGCGCGGGCGCAGAGGTTCTGGCCTGCGATGTGAACCGGGCGGGCTGTGACGAAACCGCGAGCTTGATCGTAGCTAGCGGCGGTCGGTGTCACGCTGCAACGGTGGACGTGACCGATGCCGCCAGTTGCGCTGCACTGGCCGATTTGGCTGGGCTCCAGATGGGTGGGGTGGATGTGCTGGTCAACAATGCCGCCCTATACGGCGGGCTGGAGCGGCGCGACTTTGAAGCAATTGACGAGGCAGTTTGGGACCGGGTGATGGCGGTCAACGTCAAGGGTGTCTGGCAGATGTGCCGAGCCTTTTCGCCCGCACTGCGTGCCAGCAAAGGGGCGATTGTGAATGTCGCGTCGGCCACAGTGTTTTCAGGCTCACCGCAATGGATGCACTATGTCGCCTCCAAGGGCGCGGTCATCGCCATGAGCCGCACCATGGCCAAGGAAATGGGCGTGGACGGGGTGCGGGTGAATGTGATTGCGCCCGGCTTTACCATGACCGAGGCATCACTAGGCCTTATCGAAAACGCCCGCAGCTATGGGGTGGACCGCGCCGCGCTGAAACGCCCGGCAGAGGCGGAAGACATCGTTGGCGGGGCCCTGATGTTGGCCTCGCCTCTATCGGCCTACATGACCGGGCAAACGCTGGTCATTGATGGCGGTCGGCAATTCATCTGACGGGGGACAGGATGGTTCAGGTCACATTCATCGAAGCAGACGGCACGCGCCGCGCCATCACGGCAAGGGTGGGTGAGCCGCTGATGTATCCCGCACGCAATGCCGGGGTGAAAGGAATTGTCGCCGAATGTGGCGGCTCGGCCATGTGCGCGACTTGCCACTGCTATGTGATCTCGGCCGCCGACGGGGCCTTGGCAGTGCCAAAGCCAGATGAGGCCGACACCATCGAATTCAATGCCCATGAGCCGCGAGAGGCCAGCCGCCTGACCTGCCAGATCATCGTGACCGAAGCCTTGGACGGCGCCGTGTTCGAGGTGGCAACAGGGCGCTAGAGCCGGGCTGCCAGCCGCGCGCCTTGATCAATGGCGCGTTTGGCATCCAACTCCGCCGCGACATCGGCCCCGCCGATCACATGGGCCGTTATGCCAGCGGCGACAAGCCGGTCATACAGCCCGCGCGCGGGCAGTTGACCGGCACACAGCACCACATCATCCACCGCCAAAAGTTGCGGCTGCCCGTCGCGGGTGATCCATAACCCCTCATCGGTGATGCGTTCATAGCTAACACCGCCCAACATCTTCACCCCTTTGGCTGCCAAAGCCGCCCGGTGAATCCAGCCGGTCGTTTTGCCCAGACCACGTCCGGGCTTTTCGGCCTTGCGCTGCAAAAGCCAAACCTCACGCGCGGGTGGTACTGGCGTTGGTTCGCACAAGCCGCCGGAGGTTTCAGCTGGGTCGCCCACGCCCCATTCCTTGCGCCACTCTGCTGGGTTCAAAGTCGCTGAGGGACCATTTGCGACCAGATACTCTGCCACGTCAAACCCAATGCCCCCCGCGCCCACAATGGCAACACGCTTACCGATAGGGGCGCCTTGCAGCACCTGCAAATAGCTTTTCGCCCGCTCTTGCCCCGGAATTTGCGGGTCACGCGGGCTGACACCGCTGGCAACGATCACCTGGTCAAAGCCTGCCAAATCGGCGACATCCACCGCAGCCCCAAGGCGAAGCTCCACGCCCAGACGGTGGGTTTCATGGGCAAACCACGCGACAAGCCCGTGAAACTCTTCCTTCCCCGGCACCTGTTTGGCCAGATTTAGCTGACCCCCCAACTCGGTGGACTGGTCAAACAGCACCACCTTATGGCCGCGCAAAGCGGCCACCTTGGCCGCCATCAACCCCGCAGGGCCAGCGCCCACAACCGCAATCCGCTGCGGAGTTTGAGCGTGTTCATAAGTCAGAACCGTCTCATGGCAGGCACGTGGATTGACAAGGCAAGAGGATAGCTTGCCGCTGAAGGTGTGGTCCAGACAGGCCTGATTGCAAGCGATGCAGGGCGCAATCTCGGCAGCACGGCCACTTGCGGCCTTCGCCACGAAATCAGGATCCGCCAGAAAAGGCCGCGCCATCGAGACCATATCGGCCATGCCAGAGGCAAGCAAACCCTCGGCCACCTCAGGCGTATTGATGCGGTTTGAGGTAATGACAGGGATGCCCACTTCCCCCCGCAACCGCCCCGTCAGATGCGCAAAAGCAGCGCGTGGCACGCTGGTGGCAATGGTCGGAACCCGCGCCTCATGCCAGCCGATGCCGGTATTCAGGATACTGGCCCCCGCCTCCTGAATCGCGCGAGCCAGCGTTACCACCTCGTCCCAGGTTGAGCCATTTGGGACCAGATCGATCAGGGAAATCCGATAGATCAGAATGAAGTCCGACCCCACCGCCTGCCGCACCCGGCGCACCACCTCGACCGGCAAACGCATGCGATTTTCATAGGGGCCGCCCCAGCGGTCGGTGCGGCGGTTGGTGTGGGTGACCAGAAACTGGTTCAGGAAATACCCCTCAGACCCCATCACCTCGACACCGTCATACCCCGCCTGTTTCGCACGGATTGCGGCGGTCACGATGTCCGCGATCTGCTTCTCGATACCTTCTTCGTCCAGTTCACGCGGGACAAAGGGTGAAATCGGAGACTTGACAGCACTGGCCGAGACGCAATCCTTGCCATAGGCATATCGGCCCGCATGCAATATCTGCATGGCAATCCGCCCACCCGCCTGATGCACCCGGTCTGTGACAAGTCGATGATTTTCGATGTCGTTGTCGTTGTACAACCCCGCAGCACCGGGAAACACCCCACCCTCGCGGTTCGGGGCCATCCCACCCGTCACCATGAGTCCCACATCGCCTCGGGCCCGCTCGGCATAGAACTCGGCAACCCGGTTCCAGTCACCGGTTTCTTCCAGCCCGGTGTGCATCGATCCCATCAGAACCCGGTTCTTCAAGGTCACATGCCCCAGTGAAAGCGGGGCCAAGAGGTGGGGATATTGGGTCATACTGTCCTCCTGCTCGACACGATGCACCGCCGCGCCCCGGCTGTCACGTCCAACGCGGCGTCACGCGGTTGACGCGGGCGGATCAGCCCCCTATCCCTGCGTCCAAACGCGGAGACATGATGCCAGACCTGTTCGCCTATACCGACGGTGCCTGCTCGGGAAATCCCGGCCCCGGTGGCTGGGGGGTCTTGATGATCGCCCGTGACGGCGGCGCGGTGGTGAAAGAGCGTGAGTTGAAGGGCGGCGAAAAACTGACCACCAACAACCGCATGGAGTTGATGGCTGCGATTTCGGCGCTGGAGGCGCTGTCAAAGCCGGTTGAGATCACCATTGTAACCGACAGCGCCTATGTGAAAAACGGTGTGACCGAGTGGATTCACGGCTGGAAGCGTAATGGTTGGCGCACAGCGGGCAAAGACCCAGTCAAAAATGTCGAGCTTTGGCAAAGGCTTGATGCGGCGCAGGCGCGTCACAAAGTAATCTGGCGCTGGATCAAGGGGCATGCCGGCCATGCCGAAAACGAACGCGCCGACGCATTGGCGCGCGCCGGGATGGTGCCGTTCAAAGAGTAGGGCAAGGCCCTAGATCCAGTCGAGATTGACCTTACCGGGCGCATAGGTTTGTGAAACCTTGTCACGCAGCGCCTTGTAACGGTCGCGAAGGTCTTTGAACTTGCGTTCATGGGTTTCAGCGACCAAGCAACGGACATTTACAAATAACTGTTCAGAATCCATCTTTTCTAGAATATCGAGCTCAGCGCCTTCGATGTCCATTTTGATAAAGGCGATCTCGCCGCGCGCTTTCACCTGATCCGCCACCCAGCTTGGAAAGTCGATCAAGGGCACCTCCACCGCATTTTCCGCGTCGATCCGCCGGCCTCCATCCAGAATGGTGGACTTGACCGAAGCGCCCTCAGGATTGTCCCCGAAATTGTCGGCACGCATCAAGCGCACAGTGCCAGAGCCAACGCCAACAGCGGCATTGACCAACATCACGTTCGAAGCATTTGCGAACTTCTGCTCGAGAGTCTTAAAGGCAAACGGGTCAGGTTCAAACGCAACCACACTTGCGCCTGTTGCGGCCAGACGTTCAGTCACCACGCCCATGTTCGCGCCGCAATCCACCGCCAGATCGCCAGGCTTCAGCATGGCTGTGATCGCGGTCAGATAACCCTCAGCCCAAGCCTTTCGAAGATTGCGCTTCTGGCGCCTGATCAGCGCTTCAATCTCATCCGGTGTACTGGGTAAGGGCTTGTTTTTCAGTCCTTTCTTCCCACGCTTGCCAAGGGCTTCTTCCGGCAGATCTTCGTCATCGTCGGTCATTCCTCAAGCGCTCCGGCCGGGTTCACGCCGAGCTTTTCACACATGCGCGCGGCATAAGACCCGGCCATCGGCGGATTCTTGCGCCACCATGGCCTTGTGCCGTTGGTGTAGAGATGAACCGACAAGGTGTTATCGGTGAAATGGCCCTCAACGTTGCAATGGGGGTCGTAGAACACATCGTTCAACTGGAACGGAACCGGATAGAGATAGTCATAACTGAGCGCTCGTTCATAATCGCCCGTTTGCTGGGCAAAGTGCGTGAACGCCTGTGGGCCAAAGGCAGTGCGTTCTGCATTGTAGATGCGGACGGCCTGCGGCAGGCTCGTGTCCTGTTTTTCAATGCGCTTTCTCTGCTGTTTGTTGAACCACGCCGGTGCTGAAGGAAGATTGTCATAGTAATCAAGAAGTTGATCCATCAACGCGCCCTTTTGTGGGATATAGACCACCCCACAGTTCAGCGCGCCACGAAAGCCGTGACCGGCATAGATGTGGGTCATGTCATCAGGAAACGGCTTATGGCAGTAAGCGTCACAGTCGATCCATACAGCATCAGTTTTCTGAATCATCTTGTAGCGAAACACATTCGACAGGAAGGATTCCGAGGTCTGGCGCACGATATCCATGTCGATCGCCATGATGTCGGTGGCGGGCTTGATGATCACCCCCTCTGGCACGTTCGATACAGTGTCGGTGCAGTAGAGCGTTGTCGGATGACCCTGCACGACATGTGACAAAAGGCAAAGCTGGTTCAAATAATGCAGCTTTTCCCCGATCCAAAGCGAAGCAACAGGGCGGCGAATGGGGGTGGACATGAAATAATGGCCTCTTTTGTGTCAATTTTGGAAACATTGCCGCAGAGATTGGGGCAAGTCTAGTTGGTCATTCCAAATCGCCGCCATGCTGCAGCACTGGGTTAGCCTGCAACCGGAAGCTCCGGCAAATGTTGGGATCAAAACTCTGTTCAGCCTGATAACCAAAGGATTGAAGAAGCGGCTCAATCGCGGACAGTTGGGAATGCCACGCCTCGAGCAGACGTCCATAAAGAAAAACCTGTTTAGGACGAAGCCCAGATAGCTCAGAAAATGCCGCAGCCAAGACGTCCGGACCAAGCCTCGCATCCGCCAATAAGAGACTCGTCGGATTGGTTTTCCGGATCAGCGCAGTCACGTCAGGGACCAGATCCAACAGTCGCTGATCCGATAGAATGAAACGGTCGTTAAATGCTCGGTTTGAGATGGCGCAAACAGCCCGCATCATCTGCCGCAGGCCGGGTTGATCCTCGTGCAAGGTAAAGTGAACATCCGTTCGTATATTGGCACAATGTCCAGCCAAGAACCCAACAGCAGAGCCGATTTCCAGCACACGCGCCTGCTTGTCCAACACAAGTGGCATCTTGCGGGCCAGGCCACGCTCAAACTTTCCAGCCTGAATAAGCGGCAGAACATGGGCAGCAAAGACACGTGAGTCGAGCGGCAGCTTCATGCTGTGATTTGTGAAAACCTCCAGTTGCAAGTCTGCGGACAGGTCGATGGGGCCGGGATTATACGAGCCCATGGGCACCGCCTCGACAGGTGGGTCCTTGGGCCCTGACTTGCGATCAGCCTTCGCCTTGGCGCCCCGCTGCTTTTCCACATCCGACATCAAGGCAGCGATCTTTTCCTTGTCTCGGGCTTGGGGTGGCTTGGCCACGATCTGTGAGATCGGCACCGCTGAGGCTGCGGAGAGGCTGGCCACCAGACTGCGGTAGGCCTCTGTCTCTTTCAACTCAGCCAATCTGGTTTCGGCGCGCTGCACCGCCGCATCATGTAAGCGGCGCAACGTTGGGTCTGTCAGAAGCTGCGCGATAATCCGGTTTCGCACCTCGCTGTAGCGCAGCATCGTCTCGTCGCGCACCTCGTTACGATCCTGTAAAGACCAGTAATCACTGTTATATTTATCGGCCTTGTTGTTCACATTGCCGCGCATCTTGCGGACGGCATAGCTGTCGACTGACTTGACGGCGTAATGGTTAAGCTGAACCCAATCATAGCCAACAGTCCGGGTAATCGACCGCCAGCCGCGGAACTTGAAGTAATCCTCCATCTCGCGCCCAGACCCATTCAGCCATTTCACCTGATCAGGAAACTCGGTCTTGATGTGGCGGGTCTTCATCTTGGGGCGATGAATTCCGAGCTTCCAGTAATCGGGATGGAAACTGAACAGGGTCTTGACGCCCCAGCCCTTGTTCCATGTTGGCGGGGCTGCCATCAGGTATTGCTCGGTCACCGGCGCACGGCTCCAGTCCACCACGCCACCTGAGCCGAAGATGCGCCATGTCACGACGATGCCATTTGCATTTTGCGCCTTGGCCGCAGCGATCAGATCATCAAGCGTGCCATCACCATACTTGATCGACAAGAACTCATCGGCATCAAATACCATGACCCAATCAGACTGGCCAACCACCGGCTCGTCTTGAGCATAGTTCAAGGCCGAGGGTTGCGGCCGAATACCCTCGGGGATCACGTTGCGCCGGTGATGGCAAAGTCCGAGTTCTTCCAATCGGATCAGCATGTCATCGGTACCATCCGAACAGTCGTTCGTATAAACGACAAGATCGGTAAACCCGATGGCCAAATGATGCGCGACCCACTCGATCACAAAGGGCCCCTCGTCCTTCATCATCGAGACCGCGGTCACTTGGCCATGAGGGCTTTTGTGGCGCTTTAGGTCAAACGGCACAGTGCCCCAGAGGTCAGATGCCCCCTGCGGCCGATCTGCCGAAGCTGTCGCCGGTTTGGCTTTGCGTCCCGCCGCCACGTCCTCCCTTCCTGCCGGTTTCCGGCTGCCCACCCTGCCGCTTGCCCCGATCTCTTGCTGCGACAGACGATAGGCGATGGCCTGTGTCATCGGCAAGAAGCCTTCCCCTAGTTAACCGCCTCTATAGGGCAAGTTCAGGGGTCAACTGTTGCGAATATGGCTACAATTGGACCGATTTCACGCTGTCTTGCGGATGACAGATGTCTTTGACTTCGACATACTTCGCAATGTGGCCAATTGTGGCCGATCAGCAGAGTGCCGTATGTCTCCTCGCCTGACTATTTATTTCATTGTTGAACCGCCCCGATATGAGCTGATGGCCTGCTATCTTGCGGGCTCGCTGCGCCAGCAGTTCGGCAAAACAGTCGCACTGGTCGGCTATTGCCCGGATGATAAGATCGCAACCGTCTCAAAGGACGTGCGCGCTGTCCTTGCAAAGTTGGAGTGCGAAGTGCGCCCGTTCAAAGTGGCCGGTCGGTTTACACCGGATTATCCTCACGGCAACAAAATCCTTGCAACACTCGAGCCGCGCGATACCGAGTTTTCAGCCTTTTTCGACAGCGACATCCTATGCCTGCGCCCCAACGCGGTCGAGAACATTGTAAAAGATGGGCATGTGTCACTGACCCCAGCTGCTTCGATGGTTTGGGGCAACGGCAAAACATGGCATATGATTTATGAGACCTGTGGCATGCCCCTTCCCGAAGGTCGCGTGAAGCTGATGCGCCAAAAGGGTGATCGAGAAAGGCTACCCTACTTCTCTTCAGGGCTGTTTTCCTTTCCTGAACAGCATCGCAATATCCAAGGACTCTCCTTCGCCGAGGTCTGGATGGATGTCGCACAAACCATTGACCTCAATGAAAACATTCCAGGAAGGCGCCCGTATCTTGACCAGATCAGCCTACCTTTGGCGATTCAAAAGTCGGGCCTTGGATGGAACTTGTTGCCTGAAGAACAGCACTTCATTCTTGGTGGCAGCCTTCGAGGAGAACCTTTGCCCGAAGGGCGCGAGATTTTCACGGTGCATTACCGAAAGTGGGAAATCCTGAAAGAGGTTGGACTCGCCAAACAGGGCAAGCGCATGCTCGAGGCACAAGCGGGCGTGCGTCGCATTGACCAGATTTCAAAGACGGAGCAGGCCGGCGCGGCTTAGCGACCACCCTTGCATTATACGAACATACGTTCATAATTGTACGATGGCTCGTACAAAAACCCAATCTGACGCTGACCTTGTCGCCCACCTGCTGGCAATCCTTGCTGAACATGGCGAGAAGGGCCTCACCTTTGGGGTCCTGTCACAGCGGTGCGGACTGGCACCGGCCACCCTCGCACAGCGGTTTGGGTCTGTTGAAGCTATGGTTCGCCGCGCGATCTTAAGTGAGTGGGATCGTTTGTCTTTGGCTGTAAGCGAGCTGGAAGCCGAAGCGCATATCTCGTCAAAGGGCGCTCAGGCGCTTCTGAAGAGCATTCCCCCTCCCAGCCCACATGTGCTGGCATTGTCGCTGCGCGACCCTGACTTGCGCACCGCAGCTGAGGCTTGGCGCGGACAGGTTGAAGCCGCCCTGGCGGCACGGCGCGGAGGTGGGTCACGCGGGCGCGATGCGGCGGCGATGATCTTCGCCGCCTGGCAAGGCCGTTGCCTGTGGGATGCGGCTGGGGGCAAGGGGTTCCGGCTGAGCGAATTGCTAAAGGCACTGCCCTAGCGGCGATAGGTTTTCCAAAGCCAAATCAGAAGGATGGCACCAAGAACCGCGCCGACGAAACCTGCCATCCAACCCGAAACCAGCGCCAATGCACGCAAGATGAAGCCCCCCAGAAAGGCCCCCGCGACACCGATTGCAATGGTGGTCAACGGGTCAGTGTTCAGCCCCATAATCCGGGTGGCAAGGAAGCCTGCGGCGATGCCGATAATGAGAAACAGAACAATGGTCATCTTGGCCTCATGTTTGCCCACCCATCATATGGGGACCAAGGCGCGGACATGAAAGGTGCCTAGTCGACGAATTCCGGCATGGAAAAGCCCCGCAAGAAATCTTCGGGCGGCATCGGCCTTTTGCCCTCACGCTGCGCCAGCGTGATCTCAACTGCACCTTCGCCGCAGGCGATGGTCAATCCGCCCAGGACCTGCCCCGGCCGCCCCTGCCCCGCAGCAAGGCGGGAGCGCAAGAGCTTTACGCGCTCACCATTGATCTGGCACCACGCTCCAGGAAAGGGCGACAGACCACGAATCTGGCGATCCACCTCAACTGCCGGGCAAGTCCAGTCGATCCGCGCTTCGGATTTGTCGATTTTTGCAGCATAGGTCACACCTTCGACGGCCTGAGGCTGCGCCGGAAGGGGCAATGCGGCCAAAGCCTGAACGATCATTCGTGACCCCATAATCGACAATCGGTCATGCAGATCGGCGGTGGTTTCTTCGCCACCGATGGATGTGCTTTCGCGCAGCAAGACTGGGCCTGTATCCAAGCCCGCCTCCATCTGCATAATGCAAATTCCCGTTTCTGCATCGCCTGCCAGAATAGCGCGATGAATGGGCGCGGCCCCGCGCCAGCGTGGCAAAAGCGACGCGTGGATATTCAGGCAGCCAAAGCGTGGCGCATCTAGGATCGCCTGCGGCAAGATCAGCCCATAGGCGACCACGACAGCCACATCTGCGCGAAGATCAGCGATCTCTTTCGCTGCAGCTTCGCTGCGCAGCGAAACCGGGTGGCGGATTGGCAAGCCCAACTCCAGCGCGCGGGCGTGAACGGGGGTCGGACGGTCGGCCTTCCCCCGCCCTGCTGGACGGGGCGGCTGACAGTAAACGGCAACAATGTCATGGGCTTGATGGAGCGCATTCAGCACCGGAACCGAAAACTCCGGCGTGCCCATGAAGATGATTTTCATGCCCGTTTCCGCAGTTTTTCAGCCTTGGCCAGCAGCATTTTCCGTTTGAGCGGTGACAGGTGATCGAAATACATCTTGCCCGCCAGATGATCGATCTGATGCTGCACCGAGGTGGCCCAAAGATCAACGAAGTCGCGCTCTTCAACTTCGCCCTTGTCGTTCACAAACCGAACAGTCACCGCACGTGGGCGGGCAATCACAGCCGATACGCCAGGTAGGTTCGGGCTAGCCTCGTCGTGCTCTCGCGGTTGCACCGATGCATGCAGCACCTCGGGGTTGGCCATCAAGATGGCCTGCCCTCGAGTCTCAGAACAATCCACCACCGCCAGCCGCAGTGGAATGCCAATTTGCACGGCCGCCAGCCCATAACCGGGCATCGCCTCCATGGTATCCACCATATCTGCCCAAATGGCGCGCACCTCAGCGGTGATGGCGGTCACATCGGCGGCGGGGGTTTTCAAGCAGGCATTCGGCCAAGGCAGACAGCGGCGAACGGCCATCAGGAGGACCGCGCGCGTTCGCGCTTTAGCTTTTCCATCTTGCGAGTGATCATCTGGCGCTTCAGCGGGCCAAGATAATCGATAAACAGCTTACCATCGAGGTGGTCGATCTCATGCTGCACGCAGGTCGCCCAAAGCCCGGTAAAGGTGCGTTCCTGCATGGCACCCTCAAGGTCCATCCACTCCACCGTCACCGAAGCCGGGCGTTTCACATCGGCATATTGCTCGGGAATCGACAGGCAGCCTTCTTCGTAGATGTTCAGATCTTCAGACGACCAGACGATGCGCGGGTTGATCAGGGTCATCGGCTCTGGCGGCCCATCTTTGATGCAATCCATCACGATCACCCGCCGCATCACGCCAACCTGCGGTGCCGCAAGCCCAACGCCGGGCGCGTCATACATGGTTTCCAACATATCCAAGGCCAACGTCCGAACTTCGGGCGTTACATCGGCCACAGCCTCGCAAGGCTTTTTCAGGCGCGGGTCGGGATGGATCAGGATAGGACGGATCATGTTTTCGGATTTACGGCGCAGGGACGAATGGTGCAAGTAGGGAAGGCAAATTTCGATAGGCAGGCCATGACCGACTTTGACACCCCAATCAACCGTTTCGGCACCCACTCTGTAAAGTGGGACTGGATGGAGGGTTACTATGGCGTCCCCGCCAAGGATGGCATCGCCAT
>JACCDK012023088.1_pt1 | contig 31570 bp, 22 predicted proteins | sample 7445871 | NCBI WGS metagenome assembly JACCDK01 (sample SAMN15323436, study PRJNA562643) | freshwater metagenome | isolation source: river surface water | place: USA:Blue River Watershed | collected 2017-08-15 | reverse complement strand
GATGTTTGTAGGATTAGTATCTCAAGCGCAAGACAGCAACAACCCATGGGCAGTGTCTGTTGGGACAAACGCAGTAGACACTAGAGTTAGTGCTACTAGAAGTGGATTGAGCTTATTAGACAAACATTTTTCTCAAACTTTTGATGCAAAAGAGAATTGGAATTTTTTACCTTCAGTATCTTATCTTAGCATTACAAAATATGTAGGGGATGGTTTTTCTTTTGGGGTGACAGGTTCTGCTAATAAAATATCAAAAGTTGTTAATTTTGATCCAACTTCTTCAAACGCTGATCCTAGAGGAATGGTAGTTTCAAATCCAGGAGATCTTACTTTTTTTGGGGTTGACGGGATCATCAGATATAGTTTTCAAGATTTGATCAAATCTAAATGGTTAGAGCCATCTGCACATATTGGTGGAGGGTATACTTTCTTTGGAGATGCTTCAGCAGGAACTGTTAATGGTGGTGTAGGAGTAACATTTTGGTTTACCGAAGGTGTTGGTTTATTTTTCCAATCTTCTTACAAGCATTCATATGATGATACTAGAACGGTAAATGTAGATGTACCGGGTTATATGCAACATGCAGCAGGTCTTACTTTCAAATTTGGAGGTAAAGATACAGACGGAGACGGAATTTATGACAAAGAGGATTCTTGTCCAGAAGTAGCTGGTTTAGCAGCATTCAAAGGATGTCCTGATACAGATAGCGATGGAATTCAAGATTCAGCTGATTCTTGTCCAGAAGTTGCTGGTTTAGCAGAATTTAACGGGTGTCCTGATACAGACGGAGACGGAATTGTTGATGCTGAAGACGCTTGTGTTGATGTGAAAGGGACAAAAATGATGAAAGGATGTCCAGATGCTGACGGAGACGGAGTAGCGGATAAAGATGACAAATGTGCTACAGTAAAAGGAGCTAAAGAAAACGCAGGTTGTCCTTGGCCAGATTCGGATGGTGATAGCGTACTTGATAAAGATGATAAGTGTCCAACTGTTGCAGGTACTGTAGCAAACAATGGTTGTCCTGAAGTTACAGCTGACACTATGAAAAAATTGAATGACTATGGTAAAACCATTTTATTCAACTCTGGAAAAGCATCGTTCCAAAAACAAGCTTTCCCAATTTTACAAGCAATGGCTGCCATTTTAAAAGAGTATCCAACCGCTAATTTCTCATTAGAAGGTCATACTGATAACACAGGATCGGATGCGTTAAACCAAAAATTATCAGAAGAAAGAGCAGCAGCTGTTAAAAACTTCTTAGTTGAAAACGGTATTAGTGCTTCTAGATTAACTTCTAAAGGATTTGGTGAATCAACTCCAGTTGAATCTAACAAAACAGCTAAAGGAAAAGCAAACAATAGAAGAGTAGAAGTTAAATTAGTAAAATAATTTTTTTCTAAAATATACTAAGAAACGTCCCGATATATCGGGACGTTTTTTTATTTTTATACAATGAAATCAAGTACTTTTTTAGACAAACTAAGTTCTACTTTATTATTGCTTTCGGAAAGAGAACTTTCGAATGTTACGATTATTTTGCCAAATAAAAGGGCTAAAGTATTCTTACTAGAAAGTCTAAAAAATCAAATGTTGGGCACAGCGTTTGCGCCAAACATCATTAGTATTGAAGAGTTTATTCAAGAAATGGCTTGTCTTCGAACTATTGATTCGATTGAATTACTGTTTGAATTTTACGAAGTTTATCGCGCAGTAACACCTGAAGGGCAATGTCAAAATTTTGAACAGTTTGCTACTTGGGCTACAACCGCGATTCAAGATTTTAATGAAATTGATCGCTATCTACTTGATCCAAAAAAAGTGTTTTCTTATTTAGAAGCAATTGAGGCATTAAAGCGATGGCAAGTGGAAGCCTCAAAAACAACCCAATTAATTGACAATCATTTGGAGTTTTGGGCAAAACTACCCGAATATTACGCAGCGTTTTACGATCACTTATTCCGCAAAGGAATAGGTTATCAAGGACTTATTTACCGTGAAGCCGTAAATAAACTTGAATCTTTTGCTGCAGCTAAGACGCATAAATTCTATTTTGCAGGCTTCAATGCTCTCAATCAAGCCGAAGAAAAAATAGTCACCTATTTGGCCAAGGAAAATCAAGCTAAAATCTATTGGGATATCGATGCTGTTTTTTTAAACGATCACCAACACGATGCCGGATTATTTATTCGGAGATACAAAAAGGAATGGAAGTCATTTGTACATCAGGATTTTGAATGGGTGGTGAACCATTTTAGTGAACAAAAAAACATCGAGATTATTGGCACGCCTAAAAGTATCGGACAAGCCAAAATTGTAGGCACACTGATTGAAAAAATCCAAACGACACACCCTAATTTAGAGAAAACGGCAGTAGTATTAGGCGATGAAAACCTACTATTACCAGTAGTATTTGGTTTGCCTGATTCGGTAGATGCCTTGAACATAACAATGGGTTATCCGAGTAAAAATAACCCTGCTCAATTGTTGGTAAGTAAATTATTTAAATTACACCATAATGCCAAACAGCGTAACGATAAAAGTTATACATTCTATTATAAAGAAGTGCTCGCTATTTTAAACCACCCACTGATAGAGCCTTATTGTAAAGTGGAAGAAGTGGTTCATGTGATCAATAGTAATAATTTTACATTTTTTTCTAGAGAAAAATTAGTTCAATTATACACTGAAAAATACCCCAATACAACGAATACGCTATTCCAACTTTTATTTGCCCGTTGGGATGAAATACCTACAATTTTAGCGAACATACGGGAAGTATTGCTCTATATTAAATCGCAATTGAGCAATGAAAATTCGGAAGAAAAAATGGCAAAAGCTTTTTTATATTCCATTTATAAAACCATAGTTAAGCTTACCAATTATCAAGAAAAATACCAGCAAATAGATAGTCTAACGGCACTACACGCAATATACAAACAAATTGTAGATTTAGCGGAAGTGTCATTTGAAGGCGAACCCTTGTCTGGATTGCAAATTATGGGCGTGTTGGAAAGTCGGGTTTTAGACTTTGAAAATGTTATCATTACATCGGTTAACGAAGGAAAATTCCCTGCCGGAAAATCGCAAAATTCTTTTATCCCTTATGATGTGAAAAAAGAATTGGGGTTACCAACCTATAAAGAAAAAGACGCTATTTATTGTTACCATTTTTATCACTTATTATTGCGCGCCAAAAACATATGGTTGCTTTATAATACCGATCATGAAGGTATCGACGCGGGCGAAAAAAGCCGATTTATTACCCAATTGGAAATTGAAAAGCACCATTTCCCAAACAGTACGATTTACAATGCTGTACTCCCCGAAAAAGCATACGAGCCAATAGTTATTCCTAAAACCAACGCGATTTTTGAGCGACTAGTTGAAATCGCGACGGATAAAGGATTCTCACCTTCTTCATTAACGGGTTATATTCGAAATCCCATTCAATTTTACACTCAGCGTATCCTTCGTGTGAATGAAGCCGAAGATGTAGAAGAGAATATTGCCGCCAATACATTGGGAATAATTATTCACAGCGCTTTAGAAGATTTGTATACTCCTTATTTGAATCAGTATTTAGCCTTGCATCACATTGAACACATGGAAGCTCAAATTGAGGCAGTAATTCTCAAATACTTTAAAAAAGAATACAAGGAGGGGGAAATTAATAAAGGGAAAAATTTATTGGCATTTGAAGTGGCTAAACGAAATGTATACAATTTTCTTCAACTTGAAAAAAAGGCAATTTTAGAAGAACACGCAGCTATTAAAGTATTGCTCTTGGAAGCACCATTAAGTTGCGAAATTCAATTGGATTCTTTTGATTTCCCTATACGAATTGCTGGTAAAGTAGATCGTATTGAAGAGCGCAACGGTGTCATTCGTATAATCGATTATAAAACAGGAAAAGTAGATGCACACAGTTTAAAATTGTCCGATGTACTTGCCTTAACACCAGAAGTTGAAAATGAAAAAATCATTCAGTTATTTTGTTATGCTTTGATGTTTGAAAATCATCCCTTACGCCAAGGCCGTGAAATTACAGCTGGGATTATTTCTTTTAAAAACATGAAAAAAGGGTTTCTGCCGGTATTGATTGGTTCAGGAAAAGAGGCTCTTCCAGAAATCTCAACAGAAATGTTGGAAGATTTTAAAGTTATTCTAAAACTAGTAATCTTGGAAATTTTTAATCCAGAATTGCCTTTTAAAGAGAAAGGCTAAAAAAAATCGCAATAGTACACAGATTTAATTTTAGAGTCTTTTTAAAAATCCAATCAAAACAGCTATTAATTCCGTTTGATTTTCAATGTGACTCATGTGACCGTCTTCAAAAGTGGTGAGTTGCACCTGTGTGCCTTCCATTTGTGAGGCATTTTCATCGTAATTTAAAACAGGATCTTTTTTCCCTAAAATAAGTTGAATTGGATAAGGAGCAAAATGCAAAATGACTTCACGGTCTTTTCTAATTTTCATTCCTTCTAAGGATGCAACAATGCCTTGAAGCGGCGTTTTTAATGCTTCTAACTTCACTTCTTCGATGACATCAGCCAAACGCTCACGATTTTCTTCACTAAACAAATTAGCAATACTCATACGAATAAAAGCCGAATAATTTTGTTTCACCGCTACAATTGCTCGGTCTCTATTGCGTTTGCGTTCGTCACTATCAGCTCTAGCCGTCGAATTTACCAATACGATACCTTTCACAACATTGGGATACAATTCGGCAAAAGCCAGTGCTACATAACCCCCCATAGAATGCCCAATTAAAACTGCTTTTCTAAGTTTCAATTCATGCAATACATGATGCACTATATCAGCTTGATCTTCCATACTGTGAACATACCCCATAGATTCGGTAGCACCATGACCTAATAAATCGATAGTAACGATGCGATTCTTATTTGAAAGTTCCGGCAAAATAGCCTTCCACATCGACTGATTTTCTAAAAAACCATGCAATAAGACAACCGCAGTCCCTTTTCCTTGATCGGTGTAACGGATGGTAGTATTTTTAAAATGGGTGGTTTTCATAGAGGCAAAGGTAGCGTATATAGGCAAAGAGCGCAACGTTTTTTAGCGAATGCAAAAAAAAACGGCTCACTTTTGTAAACCGTTCTATCTGAAAATCTATAATTCGAAAATCTGAATATCCAAATTAGGTATTCATTATCGATTCAATCTCTTCGATTTCTATCGGAATGTTGCGCATTAAATTGAATGGGGCTCCATCGGGTTGGATTACAACATCGTCTTCCAAACGAATACCAAACCCTTCTTTAGGAATGTAAATCCCGGGTTCTACAGTAAAGACCATATTGGGCTGCATCGGTTCGTGTAATAAGCCATAATCGTGGGTATCTAATCCTAAATGGTGAGACGTTCCGTGCATGAAATATTTTTTATAAGCCGGCCAATCTGGATTTTCATTTTGCACATCGGCTTTGTCAATTAATCCTAAACCAAGCAATTCTGAGGTCATAATTTTTCCCACTTCTACATGATATTGTTTCCACAAAGTTCCAGGAACTAGTAATTTTGTCGCTTCGTTTTTTACATTTAAAACGGCATTGTAAACCGCTTTTTGTCGCGCTGTAAAGCGTCCAGAAACGGGAACCATTCGAGTCATATCACTCGAATAATTGGCATATTCAGCACCAACATCTAATAAGATCAAATCACCTGCTTTACAAGGTTGATTGTTTTCAATATAATGCAAAACATTGGCATTGTTTCCCGAAGCAATAATAGGTGTATAGGCAAATCCTTTCGAGCGATTTCTTAGAAATTCATGCGCAAATTCAGCCTCAATTTCGTATTCCATCACCCCTGGTTTTACAAAATTCAGCACTCTTTTAAAACCTTTTTCAGTAATATCGCAGGCTTTTTGAATCAATGCTAATTCTTCACTTTCTTTTACAGAGCGTAAGCGTTGTAGTATCGGATTTGATTTTGCTACTTTATGTCCGGGATAGTTTTCTTTCCACCATTTTATAAAACGTGCTTCTCGGGTTTCTGTTTCAATAACGGCTCGATAATGTTCGTTAGTGTTGATGTACATTGTATCGGCATACGCCATGATTTCTTTCAGCGTTTTATGGAAGTCTTGTAACCAAATTACCGAACGAATTCCCGACACTTCAAAGGCACGTTCTTTGGTCAGTTTTTCGCCTTCCCAAATAGCAATATGTTCATTGGTTTCTTTTAAAAATAATATTTCTTTCAAATGTTCATAGGGAGCATCAGGAAAAAGCAATAATATACTTTCTTCTTGATCAACACCCGATAAATATAAAATATCCCTATGTTGTGCAAAAGGCAAGGTGCTATCGGCACTCACAGGATAAATGTCGTTTGAATTAAAAACGGCTACACTATTGGGTTGCATTTGAGCTGTAAATTTTGCTCTGTTTTTAATGTATAACTGTCGGTCAATTGGATGATATTTCATATTTTGAAAATAGGTATTTCGTTATTATTTTATAGACAATTTGTTTTTCTAGACGTGTAAAATATGCTTCAAAATTAAAAAGATAATCATGAAAAGATGTTAATTCCAGCAGAAATTTTGTAGATGTGGGATGATTTGGTTATTTTTCAACAAAATTTTTCAAGATGAAACCACTAGTTTACCTATTTTTAGTCGTTGCACAGACAGTTATTGCTCAAACTTCTTTATTTAATCAAGTGAAAGCTACAAATATTGGTCCGACCATCATGAGTGGTAGAGTTGCAGATATAGCTGTAAATCCTAAAAACCCAAGTGAATTTTATGTGGCATATGCTTCGGGAGGACTTTGGCATACACAAAATAACGGCACTTCTTTTTTACCTGTAATGGATAATGCCACTTCTATCAATTGCGGAGCCGTAGCCGTAGATTGGAATACGGGAACACTATGGGTAGGTACTGGCGAAATCAATGCCTCTCGATCTTCCTATGCAGGAGTTGGCGTTTTGAAATCTTCAGACAAAGGGAAAACATGGGAGAATTTAGGATTAACCAATACACATCACATCAGTAGAGTTTGGGTAAACCCTAATAATAGTGATGAAATAGTAGTGGGTGCTTTAGGCCATTTGTATACCCCTAATAAAGAACGCGGCATTTTTAAATCAACAGATGGTGGTAAAACGTGGCAACAAACGTTATATGTTGCAGATGACACGGGGGTTATTGACCTAGTGGTTTCTAAAACTAATCCCAAAATAATGTTTGCGGCGGCTTGGCAAAAAGACAGAAAAGCCTGGCATTTTGATGGAGATGGTCAAAAATCGGGGATTTATAAAAGTGATGATAGTGGAACTACTTGGCAGTTAATGACAACTAAAGCAAGTGGTTTTCCAGCGAATGAAGGTGTGGGAAGAATTGGATTGGCGCTATTCAATGAAGCGGTACTTTATGCCGTTGTGGACAACCAAAACAAACGACCAAAAACAGTTTCCAAAAACAAATTGACCACTATGTTGGCAACGCCAGGTGAGGTGAATGGAATTTCAAATAAAGAAATCAATCAAGCCTTAAAAGAAAGTGGTTTTAGTGAAAAATACCGTGCTGAAAACATCAAAAATTGGCTTGAAAACAACAGTTCTTCTCCAGTTTTAAAAAGTTTTTTAGATGCTAATAAAGCCCTTTTTGAAACCGAAGTCATTGGATGCGAAGTATACAAATCTGAAGATGGAGGGATGTCTTGGAGAAAAACCAACACCAATTACATTGACGATATGTATTATACGTATGGGTATTATTTTGCAAATATATCGGTGGATGCAACAGATCAAAATCGATTGTATATTGGAGGCGTACCTTTATTATTTTCAAATGACGGCGGAAAAACTTTTCAAGCTATTTCCAAAGAAAATGTTCATGCCGATCATCATGTAACGTGGATCAATTCCGAAAATCCTAATCATATTATTAACGGGAACGATGGTGGAATAAATATTTCCTATGACAATGGCGCCCACTGGATCAAATGCAACAATGAAGCCGTGAGCCAATTGTATGCAGTAAATGTCGATGATCAAGAAAAATATAATGTATATGGTGGCATGCAAGACAACGGGGTATGGTTTGGTCCAAATGACTTTCAACAGAATGTAGCTTGGCACCAAGAAGGAAAATATCCGTATCAAGAATTGATTGGGGGAGACGGAATGCAAATCCAAATCGACCCACGCAACCCGAATGTGGTTTTTACAGGATTTCAATTTGGGAATTATTACCGCATTAATCAAAAAGAAGGCTCATTTGATTTTATTTCGCCCAAACCGGCCAAAGATGAGAAACCATTTCGCTTCAATTGGCAAACGCCTATTTTATTGTCTTCTCACAACCCAGATATTTTGTATATGGGGTCTAATTTTTTACATCGATCTATGAATCAAGGTAAAACTTGGGAAAAAATTTCGGGAGATCTAACAAAAGGGCCTATTGAGGGTAATGTCGCTTTTGGAACACTTACTACTATTTCAGAAAGCCCCTTTCAATTTGGATTGCTCTATGCAGGAACAGATGATGGAAATTTGCAAGTTTCTAAAGATGGAGGCGTTATTTGGATTTCTTTGAATGTTTTCGGGCAAACGGGAAAGCTTCAAAATTTATGGGTTTCACGAGTAGTTGCTTCTGCACACAAAAAAGAACGTGTTTATTGTACATTAAACGGCTACCGTAATGATGATTTTGAAAGTTATGTTTTTGTTTCGGAGGATTTTGGAGCCAACTGGAGCCCCATTTCAAGCGGATTGACTCAAGCCGTTAATGTGTTAGTTGAAGATACTGTAAATGAAAATATTTTATTTGTTGGAACCGACAACGGTTTGTTCATATCCTTAGATAAGGGAGTTTCATGGCAAGATTTTTCATGTGGTATGCCAAAAGTAGCTGTGCATGATTTAAAGATACAACCTAGAGCCAAAGACTTAATTGTAGGGACTCACGGAAGAGCTATATACAAAGTGGGTATTGCAAAAGTGCAAGAATTGACAACTGCGGTACTGGCTAAAAAAATACACCTCTTTTCGTTACCCGATCGAACAAAATCAGAACGATGGGGCAAAAAATCATATGCTTGGGAAGAAGCCAGTGCCCCATCTCAAGACATAATATATTATGCAAGCGAAGAGGGTACAGCGGTACTTTCCATTACAAACGATCAAAATCGGGAAGTGTATCAAAAAACAATTACACTATCAAAAGGCATGAATTCATTAAAGTATTCTTACGAAATCACAAAAGAAGTTGCGGAGAAATGGAATAAATCCGATAAAAAAATAGGCATTAAAGAAGCCGAAAACAAATGCTATTATTTGCCAGTAGGAAAATATAAAGTCACATGTACTTTAGGAGATGCAGCAGCTTCTTCAACCTTTGAAATAAAACTACCCAAAAGCAAAAAATTAGAATAGATAATCTTTTCATCTACATATCCTTTTGAGTTCTACATTTGTTTAAGGTAGGCATTATGGTTAGTTAATAAAATTTGAGTTGTTTTGGACGAATTCATATTCTTTCAGGGACACTAAGAAAATGAGGGTTTTTTATACAAAATGATTTTGCATTCAGCTGCTTGCCAAAAAATCAATGGGTTAGGATGAGATAGGGTTGAATTTTAAAGGGATTCATTCCTTAATTTCGCTAAAATGATATATATACCATGATATTTTGGGTCTAACTAATTGATATTCAACAGTCGTTAAATTATTTTAAATTCATTATAAATTAGGGCTAAAAGGTTGTAGTTAATTTCAAATAGCTGTATTTTTGTTTTGATTTTTATAAAACTATTACAATCAAATAAAATTATGGCAAAATCAGCACTTTTAAAGTCATCTATCGCAAAAAAATATTGGATGGCTCTTACAGGTTTATTTTTATGCTTGTTTTTGGCGGGTCACTTAGCAGGAAATCTTCAATTGCTTGTTCCAAACAATGCGTTGAATTTTAATCAGTATGCGTTATTTATGACTTCCAATCCGGCAGTAAAATTACTTTCTTATTTAACGTACATTTCTATTTTATTCCACGCTATTGATGGGATTGCTTTAACGATTCAAAACAAAAAAGCGCGCCCAATTGGTTATGCTAAAACCAATGGATCTTCCAGCAGTTTAGCTTCAAGAAACATGGCAGTTTTGGGTACTATTATTTTAGTATTTATTGCAACTCATATGGTTAATTTTTGGGCAAAAATGCATTTTGATAAAAACATGCCTTTGATGACAAAAACCATTGAAGTGCAAGGACAAAAGCAAAAATTTTATGTTGGAACGCAAGTTGGGCAGTATTTTCCTATGGAACAAGTAGCCAAAGAAGGTGAAAAAACAGCTCAAGGAGAGATGCCAAAACAGCTAGTTATCAAAAACAGAACGGAGTTGTATTTTAGTCAAGCCGATGTAAAAACAGCCGATTTATACAAAGATTTATACAAACTTACGATCGACTTTTTTAAAGATGCTAAATATGGATTGTATTTTACAATTGGATATGTTTTAGCCATGTTTGCGTTGGCATTTCATTTATGGCATGGTTTTCAAAGTGCTTTCCAATCTTTGGGCGTGAACAGTTCGAAACTTACTCCGGTGATTCAGTTTTTTGGAAAGGCCTTTGCTATCGTAGTACCTCTACTTTTTGCTATCATTCCAATCATCTTACACTTTAAAAAATAATCAACATCAGTATATATTATGAAGTTAGATTCTAAAATACCAGCGGGTCCATTAAAAGACAAATGGACCGATCATAAAAACCATTTGAAATTAGTGGCACCCAACAACCGACCAAAAATCGATATTATTGTTGTAGGTACTGGTTTAGCAGGAGCTTCTGCTGCTGCTTCTCTAGGAGAAATGGGATACAATGTGAAAGCGTTTTGTTTTCAAGATTCTCCCCGTCGTGCGCATTCTATTGCCGCGCAAGGAGGAATCAATGCGGCAAAAAATTATCAAAATGATGGTGACAGTGTGTACCGTCTTTTCTACGATACCATCAAAGGAGGAGATTACAGAGCACGTGAGGCTAACGTGCACCGTTTAGCTGAAGTTTCTGGAAATATCATCGACCAATGTGTGGCGCAAGGGGTTCCTTTTGCCCGTGAATATGGTGGAATGTTGGACAATCGTTCCTTTGGAGGTACGCAAGTTCAACGTACGTTTTACGCAGCGGGACAAACTGGACAACAATTATTGCTAGGAGCTTATTCAGCTTTATCAAGACAAATTGGTTTGGGTCGTGTTACAATGTACAACCGTCACGAAATGTTAGATTTGGTAAAAATTGACGGAAAAGCACGTGGAATTATCGCCCGGAACTTAGTAACAGGGGCCATTGAAAGACATTCAGCGCACGCTGTGGTTATTGCTTCTGGAGGGTATGGAAACGTATATTTCCTTTCTACAAACGCCATGGGAAGTAACGTAACAGCAGCTTGGAAAGTACACAAACAAGGGGCTTTATTTGCCAATCCTTGTTATGTGCAAATTCACCCAACTTGTATTCCGGTTCACGGAACCAATCAGGCTAAATTAACGTTGATGTCTGAATCGTTACGTAACTCGGGGCGTATTTGGGTACCCAAAACTAAAGAAGATGCAGCTGCTGTAAGAGAGGGAAGATTGAAACCGGCAGATATTGCAGAAGAGGATAGAGATTACTACTTAGAAAGAAAATACCCATCCTTTGGAAACTTAGCGCCAAGAGATATTTCATCAAGAGCAGCTAAAGAGGTGTGTGATGAAGGAAGAGGGATTGAATCAAATGATACAAATGAAGGTGTTTTCTTGGATTTCTCAACTGAAATACAAACTAAAGGGAAACAAGCTGCCTTTGCTAAAGGGAATCACCACCCAACGCCAGAAGAAATTACAGCTTATGGTAAGCAATGGTTAAAAGAAAAATATGGGAACTTATTCACCATGTATCAAAAAATTACCGATGAAAATCCATACGAAACGCCGATGAAAATCTATCCTGCGGTGCATTATACTATGGGTGGCGTATGGGTAGATTATAATTTACAATCGTCTATTCCTGGTTGTTTTGTGGCTGGTGAGGCAAATTTCTCAGACCATGGCGCAAATCGTTTAGGAGCATCTGCCTTAATGCAAGGTTTAGCAGACGGTTATTTTGTGTTACCTTACACTATTTCTAATTATTTAGCCGACGAAATCAGAACCGGTAAAATCGCAACTGATGCTCCAGAATTTGAAGAAGCTGAAGCTAGAGTAAAAGACACAATCAGTAAGTTTTTAAACAATAACGGTTCAAAATCGGTAGATTATTTCCACAAAAAATTAGGTTTAATTATGTGGAATAAAGTTGGAATGGGCCGAAATGAAAAAGGATTAACGGAAGCAATCGCAGAAATAGCGCAATTGAAAGAAGATTTCTATAAAGAAGTAAATGTTCCAGGAAGTAATGACGAGTTGAATCCTCAACTTGAAAAAGCGTTAAGAGTTGCCGATTTAATAGATTTAGGTCAGTTAATGGCAATGGATGCTTTACAACGTAAAGAATCTTGTGGCGGTCATTTCCGAGAAGAATATCAAGATGCCGAAGGCGAAACACTTCGTGATGATGAGAATTTCTCTTTCGTAGGAGCCTGGGAATATAAAGGAGACGATATTACCAAAGAAGAACTTCACAAAGAAGAATTGAAATACGAGTTTATCAAAATTGCAGCTAGAAATTACAAATAAAATAGTATGAGTGCAGCAAAAAATATCAATATAAACCTTAAAATTTGGCGTCAAAAGAATGCCAATTCAAAAGGGAGCATGGAAACTTATAAATTAGATAATGTTTCTACTGCAAGTTCGTTTTTGGAAATGTTAGACCAATTAAACGAACAATTAATCAACGAAAAGAAAGAACCAGTAGCTTTTGATCACGATTGTCGTGAAGGAATTTGTGGGATGTGTTCTTTATACATCAACGGACGTGCGCACGGACCAGATACAGGCATTACAACCTGTCAGTTGCACATGAGAATGTTCAACGATGGCGATACCATTTACATTGAACCATGGAGAAGTAAAGCGTTTCCGGTAATCAAAGATTTAGTGGTAGACAGAAGTGCTTTTGATAGAATTCAACAAGCTGGGGGTTTTGTATCCGTAAATACTTCTGGAAACACGATTGATGCCAATTCCATCCCAGTTCCTAAAGAGGATGCAGATAAAGCGTTTGAAGCAGCGGCATGTATTGGATGTGGTGCTTGTGTGGCTACTTGTAAAAATGGTTCGGCCATGTTATTTGTGGGTGCTAAAGTATCACAATATGCATTGTTACCACAAGGTAAAGTGGAAGCTACCAATCGTGTGTTAAACATGGTGCGTCAAATGGACGAAGAAGGATTTGGAAATTGTACCAATACAGGTGCGTGTGAAATCGAATGTCCTAAAGGAATTTCGTTAGAAAACATTGCACGTATGAACAGAGAATTTTTAAAGGCATCTGTGAAATAATCCTACTTATTTTATATAAAAAAGCACGCTTTTTAGCGTGCTTTTTTAATATTTATTGACTTCTAAAATAACTTATAAGAAGCTAATATTGAAAAAGAATTTATCTCACTTTGGCTTAAAGTTTTAATTGGAGTATAGTTTAGTGAAAAACAATATCTATCATTACAGTTATAGCCTAATCCTACACGAATGAACATTGGTGTTGAATCTTTAGTGTTTTCTGATATAATTAATGGTGTGGCATATTCTAATTCAGGGTCAAATGCTCTATCATTTACTTTTCTTAAATAAGCAATAAAACCGTAAGCCATATCAATAGATATCTTAGATTTATTATTTAAATAAAAACACTTTCTTATTCCTATAGGTAACTCAATATAAGAGTAATCATCTTTCATTTCAACAATTCCATTATAGCCTCCATATAAGTTAGTTTTTATTTCGGATAATTCTTGATTCTGATTCTGATAATTTGGAGCAAAGAAAACAGACCATTTGTTGTGGTTAAAAGGCAGCAATAATTCTGTTTCAAAGCCAAATACAGCGTTAATCGATGAAGATTTATTGTTTAAAGGTCTATCTTCCCAGCTTACAAAAGTCAGCTTAGATTCCATGCTATAAAAACTTACACCTGCTAAAATTTTAAAATTAAAATTAAATTTTGTTTGATTAGTTCCATAATAAACGTAATCTGAGTTTTTACATTTATTGTAATTTGAAATGTATTCGATTAATTCCTGTCTTCTGTATTTTAGTTTACGAATATCTATTTTATTTTCATTACAACTTAAATTATTATAAATTTCTTTTCTGAATGAAAAATCTTCCTCCATTTTATTATCATTTTGGAATTTTTTATAAATCAATTGCTTAATTATATTGTCTTTTTCATAAAGAAAAATATTGCTATTATATGCATATAAATTAACATTACCCTCAATTACAACTCTCAATAATTTTGTGATAGTTATAATTTTTTCTGATTTTTGATTCGTGTTTTCATCAATAGTAAAAGTTTTTTTTAGAAAGTAATGTTCAGAATTATAAATCTGAAATGATTTTATTTCATTTGATGTAATTTTTTCTACAATTGCGGTATCATTTAGTTTGTATTCTATTTCTTTGGGAGCATTAATCCAGTCGTGATTTTTAATATAACATTCTGTTTTAGTATTTTCATTAGTAATGAAATAACCCTTTTCAAAATTAATTTGTGATGAAATGTTAACACTATATACAAGTGTAAATAATAACATAAAGTAACGCATAATATAAGTATTTTTGGTAAATATATATATTTATAAATTAATGTTATGAAAATCGCCATTTTTCAGTCTGAATTAACTTGGGAAAATCCTGCTGAGAACCGAAAAAACATCGAACGTTATTTTCGCAATGTGCCACATGCTTTTGATTTGTTTGTCTTGCCCGAGATGTTTACAACAGGTTTTACGATGCATCCAACTGCTGTCGCCGAAACTATGGAGGGTAAAACTATAGTTTGGCTTCAAGGATTGGCTGCCGAAAAAAACTGTGCTATTACGGGAAGTCTGGTCATTAAAGAAAATGGAAAATACTACAACCGCATGATCTTTCTTTTTCCTACTGGCGAGGTGGAATTTTACGACAAGCGCCATTTGTTTGGTCTGGCAGGGGAAGATAAAATATACACGAAAGGCGAAAAAAAAGCAATCGTAAATTATAAAGGTTGGAAAATTTGCTTACAAATTTGTTATGATTTGCGCTTCCCGGTATTTGCGCGAAATGTAGACAATTATGATTTGCTCATCTATGTTGCCAATTGGCCAAAACCAAGAATCAATGCGTGGGATGCCTTATTAAAAGCGCGTGCCATAGAAAACATGTGTTATACAGTTGGAGTAAATAGAATAGGAACCGATCCCAATCAATTAGAGTATCCCGGTCATTCACAAGTATTTGATTGTATGGGCATTGAACGGTTGCATGCTCACAATGAATCAGGGATTTTTTGTTGTGCATTGGATCTAATGCAGCAAAATGCGACAAGGCTTCAATTTAATTTTTTAAACGATGCGGATGGTTTTACGTTGGATTAATCCAAATTAAAATCTTGCTCTACATCCCAGTTGGCCCTTACATCGAGAAGTTTAGGGTAATACACTATTTCTTCAGCTTGTCTTTTGGCCAAATAATCACCCGTATCCCATATTCCATTCCCGTTGTCATCGTAAATTATACGTAGTCTGTACAATTTGGGTTCAATGGTTTCAAAAATCATTGCAGTTTCTTTTTCCGATGCTTTAGAATATAAAACTTCACCGCTTTCATTAAGAACTTCTAAAATAATTGGAAATCGTTTCACCCCAGAAAGAGTCACTTTTAGGTTTCCATAGTCGGCCAATAATTTGGTGTTAACTTCAAATTGTAACGAATCATTTTTGGATTCATAAAAATCGGTGATGGCTTCCGGTAATAGTTCTAAGGTGTATTTTTCTTCCTCTTCTTTTTTAAAATCAAATCGAATTTCTTGATTGAACTCATCATAATTAGCGGTAAATTTTACCGCAACAGAATCTTTATTTCTAAGAATGATTTTTGAAATGTCAATTTTTTCAATGGGCGTATTAGTAGTCAATGTTAATGGATCCCTAAACGATAAAACACCCTGCGATTTGGCGATAATTTTTAAACTATCACTGGATTTTATGTTTTTTAATTTAGAGGTAAAAGATTTGGTATAGGCATCATTTTCTACTGTAATTTCCAGCGAGTCCAATTCCATTTTTGGGAAAAACAATTGCACAGTATCTTTCTCGGTTTGAGGGTATTTGGTCAGGCGTAATGGAATGTTTTCACCTCTTTTTTTTGCGGTTACTTTCAGATTTTTTGCATTTCCTTCATAGCCCAAATAGAGTTTGTTGTTGCTTTCTTGTGTGGGTTTATATGCTTTAAATTGCGGTTTTTCTGCAAATAATTCCAATTCATATGCCGTTGAAGTGGGCAAGGTAATCGACTCCTTTAAAAAACCAATTTTATCACTTTTAGGATCAAATTTATTATTCCCAGATTTGTCTTTTAATGCAATAATTTGGTAACTTCCTTCTTTTAGATTTTCAAGTGAAAACAATTGCAAACTGTCTAGGGTATTGGTTACATATAATGGCGTTTCTTTATACACCGTAGAATCGGTAAAGGTTTTGGCATCATAAAGTAAAATGCTCACAAAATTATCTGGTTTTTGTTTGTAGGCATCTTTAATTTTTCCAACAACGGTTAGCGAATCAATAAAGTTTCCGGTTGAAAAAACATATTTGAATTGCGAGTATGGGTTATTTTCATTGTTATCTGTAATGCTTTGTCCAAAATTAAAACTGTAGGTAGTATTTTCTTGTAGTGTATCCAACAATTTAATAGAAATGAATGTACTCGCACTACTTTGCGGAACGATAATTGGTTGTTTTTTAAGAGGGGGTGAAATAATCAATTGTTTGGTGATGTCTTTCACTTTGATCAATTCATCAAAATTAATTTTTATTTCATTGCTTTTAAAATTGGTGCTAAAGTTGGCTGGCAAACTTGCAACAATCTTGGGAGCAATAGTATCTTTGGGGCCGCCCGAAATGGTTCCTCTTTTGGCACAATTCGTAAAAAAAGTGGCCAGAACCAAAAGCGACACGAAATAGTTTAATTTTATCATTTTAAAAAAATAAAGGCGCTACAAAATAACAACTATAATTGATGTAAACATACAATTTTTAGTAATTTTTAAGAATCTGTATAGGCAATGGTAAGGATGCTAATTTTTGCATTTGGAATTTGTAACAGTGCTTTGCCGCAAGCTTCCAAAGTGGCTCCGGTAGTAATCACATCGTCTACTAATAAAAAGTGTTTTCCATGATCTGAAGGGGAAAAAACAGCTTCAAAAAGTACTTCCTGATCGGTTGCGCGGGCTTCTTTGTTTTTTTTGGTTTGTGATTTTGAATAGGTCGTTCGAATTAATAGTTGGTCGTTCAGTTCAATTTGTAATTGTTCGGATAGTGCTTCGCAAAAAGAAGTGACTTGATTGTAACCTCTTTCTTTAAGCTTTTTTTTATGAAGTGGAACGGGAATAATTGTCGAAAAATTTTGAGTGGCGACAATTTGATGCAAATCATGCGCATACCATTTTCCAAGCAACGTTCCTATTTCGGATTTGTTTTTATATTTCAATTGGTGGATCAGGTTTTGCACTATTCCGTCTTTGTGAAAATAAAGCATCGCGCTACAAAATTCAATTGGAAGGATGCCATAAAATTTAGTTGCAATATAATTGTTTGGATTCAAATGATGTTGTGTAAGGGGAAGTTCGTGGCGGCATTTTGTACAAATTAGCCATTCGTTTTCCAACAATAAGGAAGTGCATCCATTGCATAAATTAGGAAAAAGTAAGTTTATCAGATTTTTTAGCATTTGGTCGGTTTATTAAAATAAAATTAATTTATTTAAATACTTTTGTAGTATATAAGTAGGGTATGACAATTAAGAAAAACAAAATTACAAAAATAAGCATCATTGTATTGTTGTTATTGTTGTTGTTTTTTAGTGTGAATTATTATAGTGTTAAAGTTGAATTAGCCGATTTCAAAAAACAATCTGAGTTAGAAATCAAGGTTTTGGAGAGTCAACTTAGCGAGATACTGCATAAATATGATTCTTTAAGTGAAGAATCAACAAAAAACGCGCAAATAATTGCCCTTTCAACCGAGTCGACAGCTCAGATCAATCAAGCATTGGTTTCAGATTCTATGGCTTTTTATGCTGAAAAAGCTACGGTGTTGCGTGCAAAAATTGCATCTAAAAATCAAGCCATTTCAAAAGCTAAAATCAACACTTCGGCTACAAGTCCTGTAGCTGAAAATCGATTATCAGCTGTAAATATCAATGCAAAAGGGGTAAAAATTTATTCTGATTTGTACAAATCAAGCAATTCTCAAATCCAACAATTGCGGGTTTGTTATACGCTACAGAAAAATGAAATTGTAAAACCGGGCGCGAAAACCTTGTACATTCAAGTTGTCAATCCTAAGAATCAAATTATTTCCAAGGAAAATTCTTCCATTGAAAATGAAGCAGGTGTAAAATTAGTCTACAGTGCAGTCTCTCAAGTTAATTATAACAAAAATGACACTGATGTTTGTGCCTATGTCGATTTGATTCAAAATAAGACGCCTAAAGGAAAATACATCATCAATGTATACAGTGAGTTTACCAAAATAGGTTCCTCTACATTTGATTACAAATAATACCTGAAAACTTTTCTTTATTCCAATCCTATTTTTACTTTTGCAGTATGGCAAAACAAGATGATATTTTTAAAAATGTAGTTTCGCATGCAAAAGAATACGGATTTATTTTTCCGTCTAGCGAAATTTACGATGGTCTAAGTGCAGTATACGATTATGCACAAAATGGGGTGGAATTAAAGAAAAACATCCGTGAGTATTGGTGGAAAGCAATGGTGCAAATGCACGAAAATATTGTGGGTTTAGACGCTGCAATTTTGATGCACCCAACCACTTGGAAAGCTTCGGGTCATGTGGATGCTTTTAACGATCCATTGATTGACAATAAAGATTCGAAAAAAAGATACCGTGCCGATGTTTTAATAGAGGATTATGCCGAAAAATTAAATCAAAAAGCACAAAAAGAAATTGACAAAGCGAGAGAGCGTTTTGGCGCTTCATTTGATGAAGAGCAATACAAAACTACTAACCCTCGCGTGATGGATTATTTGGCAAAAAAGAAGGAAATTCTGGAAAGAATGGCTCGTTCTTTAGAGTCCGAAAATCTAGCCGATGTAAAAGCCTTAATTGAAGAGTTGGAAATTGCTTGTCCAGAGAGTGGTTCAAAAAATTGGACCGATGTAAAGCAGTTTAATTTAATGTTTGGCACAAAATTAGGTGCTTCTGCAGAAAGTGCTATGGATTTATACCTGCGTCCGGAAACAGCTCAAGGTATTTTTGTAAACTTCTTAAACGTTCAAAAAACCGGTCGGATGAAAATTCCTTTTGGAATTGCTCAAACGGGTAAAGCCTTTAGAAACGAAATCGTAGCGCGCCAATTCATTTTCCGTATGCGCGAATTTGAACAAATGGAAATGCAGTTTTTTGTAAAGCCAGGCGAAGAAATGAAATGGTATGACTACTGGAAAACGACTCGATTAAATTGGCACTTGTCTCTTGGATTGGGCAGTCAAAATTACCGTTTTCACGATCATGAAAAATTAGCACATTATGCTAACGCTGCGGCTGATATCGAATTCAACTTCCCCTTTGGATTCAAAGAGTTGGAAGGTATTCATTCGAGAACCGATTTCGACTTGAAAGCACACGAACAATTTTCAGGAAAAAAATTACAATATTTTGACAACGATACCAATTCAAATTACACGCCTTATGTAGTGGAAACTTCGGTTGGTTTAGACCGGATGTTCTTAGCGGTTTTTTCCAATTCGCTCTGCGAGGAAACCTTAGAAGACGGATCAACCCGAACCGTATTGCGTTTGCCTTCGGTGTTAGCGCCTACAAAAGCCGCTGTTTTACCTCTGGTTAAAAAAGACGGTTTACCGGAAGTAGCGCATAAAATAGTGGAGGATTTGAAATGGGATTTCAATGTGTCGTATGATGAAAAAGATGCAGTTGGAAGACGTTACAGAAGACAAGATGCCTTAGGAACACCCTTCTGTATTACAGTAGATCACCAAACCTTAGAGGATGAAACGGTAACCATTCGTCACAGAGATTCCATGCAGCAAGATCGAGTGAAAATTTCAGAATTACGCGATATCATCAACAATGAAGTTTCGATGCGCAATTGGTTGATGAAAATGTAGTGGAGAAGTAAAAGCGTAAAGTATAAAAAGTAAAAACCCAAATTTCAAATGAAATTTGGGTTTTTTGTATTTAGAATCGGTACCCGAGACTTACATCTCCTCTGAAGAATACATCGGGGGCATGATCAGAATTTCCTAACGTTCTACCCAATCCAATTAATGTTTCAAACACAAATCCGGAATGGTTGACCCATTTTCTTCCAACAGATAATCCAAGGGCAGCGGCTGTAAATTTTTCAGCAGTATTGTTTAATGATAATTCTTCATACAATTCCGTTTCACCTGCGGCAATTTTTAAAAATCCTTCCGCAAAAAATCCTTTGGCACCATATTCTTTTGTTTCTTGAAAATAAAAACGAGCAAATGGTGTGAGTGAAAAATTTTCATCCCAAGCATTGTCATTTTGCAAGTCAATTAATAAAGAAGATCCAAAAGTAAAATCGTTAGAATAAATATATTCATAAGTTCCTTCAAAGATAGGCCCTGCTAATAGCTTTATGGCACCCACTTTGATTTCATGTTTTCTATCCGATAATGGAATAGATTTTTTCTCTTTTGTTTCTTGTCCAAAGGCAAGAACACTGCAAATCAAGGCTAATGATACAATAATTTTTTTCATAGTATTATATTTACAAGACAAAAATATACTTAAAATGGTTTGTTTGGTTTTCATTTACAGAAATTTAACATTAAGATTGCAATTATTCTTCAGTCATTGCATTCCATCCTCTCGCTTTCAAGGCTATTTTTGTATTGGCTCTAGTTACTAAATGCATACCTTCATTCGCTGCTGTCATGTGACCAATTACCGTGAAGTTAGGATTCCCTTTGATTTTGTCGTAATCGTCCATTTTAATAGTGAATAACAGCTCATAATCTTCGCCACCACTTAAGGCTACCGTGGTGATGTCTAAGTTGAATTCTTCGCACACATTGATCAATTGGGGATCTACAGGAATTTTTTCTTCATATAAATTACAGCCTACACCACTTTGTTTGCACAAATGCATAATCTCCGATGATAATCCATCTGAAACATCAATCATAGCCGTGGGTTTGAAGGCTAATTTTTCAAATAATTCTTTCAGGTCTTTTCGGGCCTCTGGTTTGAGTTGGCGCTCAATTAAATATGTATATGGCTCCAAATCGGGTTGGTTGTTTGGATTCACTTGAAAGACTTGTTTTTCGCGCTCTAAGATTTGTAAGCCCATGTATGCGGCACCTATATCGCCCGACACTACTAATAAATCAGTTGCATTGGCACCATTTCTGTAAACAATATCTTCTGAATTAGCTGCACCTATTGCTGTAATACTAATGATCAATCCTTTTTGGGAAGACGTGGTATCGCCTCCAATGACTTCTACATCATAAACTTTAGAAGCCATAGTAATTCCGTCGAACAATTCTTCCAAGGCTTCTAAAGGGAAGCGATTTGAAACCGCAATGGATACCGTTATTTGAGTAGGTGTGGCATTCATGGCACAAATATCGGATACGTTAGCCACGACCGCTTTATAGCCTAAATGGCGCAACGGCATATAAGCCAAATCAAAGTGAACGCCTTCAATTAATAAATCGGTTGAAATGACCGCTTTTTTGGAACCAAAATCCAGAACTGCGCCATCATCACCAATACCTTTAAGGGTAGTATCTTTTTGAACGGTAAAGGATTTTGTTAAATGGTCAATTAATCCAAATTCGCCCAATTGCGAAATACTGGTTCTGGATTGGTCTTTATTTTCTAACATGGATTTTTTTTTTGCAAAGATAGGGTTAATGTGTCAATAAGGCAATTTGTCAATATTGCAATCATTTTATTTGGTACATCGACACATTGACTTATTGATTATTGTCTAATTCTCTTAACTTCTCATAAATCAAGTGGGTTTCATAGCCTTTTCGGAGTAAAAAATCGACAAATTTTTTGCTTTTCTTGGGGCCTTTTCGTTCGCTACTGTTTTCCCAATTTTTTTCGGCTAGCGCATGAAAATTTGACAAGTACGTAGACTCAGGAAGTTCTTTAAGTGCAATTTCTATAATTCTGGTCGATATATTTCTAAATTTGAGCTCATTGATGATTCTGTTTTTGCCCCACAATTTATAATGGTGTTTTCCGCGAACAAAACTTTGGGCAAATCGTTCTTCGTTGATGAAATTTTGTTCGATGAGATGGGTTAAAATAGCTTCTTTTTCGGAAACAGTTGCGGCATACGAATAGAGTTTTTCTTCCACTTCTTTGTAGCAGCGCTCTTGATATGCACAATAATATTCCATTTTTTTCTGAATTTCTTTCAAAGCTATGTGTGTTGGATATTTCCTTCAAAAATAGAGAATAATATTTAGCTTTTTAGGATGAATTACTATCCGGAATCAATTTTAGCTTATTTTTTGTATTTTTGAACTTTATCAAACAATAACAATGGAAAATATTAAGCCATACGTTCAAGCTAACAAAGAACGTTTTATTCATGAATTAATAGAATTATTAAAAATCCCTTCGGTAAGTGCAGATAGCGCTTATGCACATGATGTGGTAGCTACAGCTGAAGCGGTTAAAGCCAGTTTAGAACAAGCAGGATGTGATTTTGTGGAGTTGTGTGAAACGCCAGGCTATCCCATAGTTTATGGTGAAAAAATAATCGATCCAACTTTACCAACAGTATTGGTGTATGGGCATTATGATGTGCAACCACCCGATCCTGTGGAGTTGTGGACATCACCTCCTTTTGAACCTGTAATTAAAGCCACAGCAATACATCCAGAAGGCGCTATTTTTGCGCGGGGTGCTTGTGATGACAAGGGTCAAATGTATATGCATGTAAAAGCTTTTGAATACATGATTCAAAACAACTGTTTGCCTTGTAATGTGAAATTTATGATTGAAGGGGAAGAGGAAGTGGGTTCGAAAAGTTTGGGATGGTTTGTGGAACGTAATCAAGAGAAACTAGCGAACGATGTGATTTTGATTTCAGATACCGGGATGATATCCAATACCCAACCTTCAATAACTACGGGTTTGAGAGGGTTAAGTTATGTAGAAGTTGAAGTGACCGGACCCAATAGAGATTTACACTCTGGATTGTACGGCGGTGCTGTTGCCAATCCAATTAATGTATTGACTAAAATGATTGCTTCGTTGCACGATGAAAACAATCACATTACTATTCCTGGGTTTTATGATAAAGTAGAAGAACTTTCACCGGAAGAGAGAGCTGAAATGGCCAAAGCACCTTTCTCTTTAGAAAAATACAAAGAAGCTTTAGCTATTGATGAGGTGTATGGCGAAAAAGGCTATGTAACCAATGAAAGAAATTCGATTCGCCCTACATTAGACGTTAATGGTATTTGGGGTGGTTATACCGGTGAAGGTGCAAAAACAGTAATTGCAAGTAAAGCGTTTGCAAAAATCTCAATGCGTTTAGTGCCTAATCAAGACTGGGAAGAAATCACAGAATTATTCAAAAATCATTTTGAAAGTATTGCACCACCATCAGTTAAAGTAAAGGTAACGCCTCACCATGGCGGCCAAGGCTATGTAACCCCAATCGACAGTGTTGGCTATAGAGCAGCCAATAAAGCGTATACCGAAACGTTTGGAGTACCAGCGATTCCGGTTCGATCAGGAGGAAGCATTCCTATTGTAGCTTTGTTTGAAAAAGAATTGAAGTCCAAAACCATATTAATGGGATTTGGTCTAGATAGCGATGCAATTCATTCGCCCAATGAGCATTTTGGAATATTCAATTATTTAAAAGGAATTGAAACCATCCCTTTATTTTATAAATATTTCACAGAGATGCATTCCTAAAAAAAATCCCGAAGTATTTCGGGATTTTTTTATTAAGAATTCTGATTATAATCGAGCAGGTATTTTTTTGATAAGTCTCGATCTTTTTGGAGTTGTATTTTTAGTGCTTCGACCGAACTGAATTTTTCCTCAGGGCGAATAAAATCGAGCAATGATATGCACAACACTTTATCATATAAATCTTCGTTGAGATCAAAAAAATGGACTTCAATGGTTCTTTCATTTTCTCCTAGGGTAGGATTGTGTCCAATGTTCATCATTCCAAAAATGCGGTTGCCATTTAGCAAGCTGTATACAATATAGGCTCCTTTTTTTGGGATCAGTTTCAAAGGTTCAAGTAGTGCTAGATTTGCAGTAGGAAAACCAATGGTTCTCCCTAGTTGTTTTCCTTTAATGACTTTCCCTGAAAAAAAATAGTCGTATCCCAAATAGCGATTGGCAAGTTGGATGGATCCATTGGCTAGAGCGGTTCTAATATTTGTGGAACTCACCGCAATTTCATTGATTTCTTTGGCGTTAATTTGCGCCACTTCAAAGTTGTATTTTTTTCCAAATTGAATTAAATCGGTAATATTTGCCGTTCTGTTTTCACCAAAGCGATGATCATATCCGATTATAATTTTATGAATTTGCAATTGTGCTACCAATACTTTTTGGACAAATGCTTCCGCACTTAATTTGGAAAAGGCAGCATCAAAAGGATGAATAATTAAATGATCAATACCGCTTTTTTCAAGCAACATTATTTTTTCATCCATTGAATTCAATAGTTGAAGGGAATGTTCTTGTTGCAATACCATTCTTGGGTGGGGGTAAAAAGTAAGCACAACACTTTCATAACGCCCCTTTTCTGTAGCCTCCAGTAGTTTATTAAGAATGGACTGATGGCCTAAATGGACGCCATCAAAAGTACCTAAAGTAACGATGGTTTTTTTAGTGGATGAAAAAGCGTTTATGGATTGGCTAACTTGCAACGTTTATTTTTTACAAAAATAAAAAAGGATTGAACGTGTTCAACCCTTTTTTAAAAATATTAGTTAAAATAATTAATTCTTAATAAATTTCAAAGTTTTGCTTTGCTCACCAATAGTTAAATTTAAGAAATAAACACCATTTGAATAACTAGAAACATCGATGCGTAAATCATTGTCGGAAGCAATTTGTTTTACAGCAATTTGTTGGCCTAGGTTGTTGTAAATTTCAAGTGTACCTTCTCTTTGAATATTTTGAGGTAGGTAAATAGTGAAATATTCACTAGATGGATTTGGAAACAAACTCACATCTTCTAATGCATTAAAATCTTCGCTTGAAAGCGCTGCATTATTGGTAAAATAGCTAATTCTAGAGATTAGCGTATTTGCTGGATTTCCAGAAGCTACAAAATTAGGCACATTAACTACGGTTGTGCTACCAGCAGTAACTGTATAAAATCCCTGACCTGTTCCGTCAAATAAACCATCACCGTAAGAATCATTTATGGTTAAAAAGTAACAACCGTTAGCTGGCAATGTCCAGGCTTGATTGGTTACTAATACTTGAGTACCATTTGCTGCTGTATCTGTATAAGGTCCACCGCTGTATAAGGTAACACCCGCTTGATTTTTTAACGTCCAATCAATTTCAGAACCCCATCTATCCCCAGTAAGATTAAATGTAAAAGAAGTTGAATTAGCATAAGCTAAAGAACCACTTGCACTTCCAAAAGTTCTTGAAGCAGTGTTGTTTGAAGCTCTTTGATCGGCAACTCCATTTACAGTTGCTACAGAAACATTTAAAGTACCATTAACTGTCGAATTAGTTAAAGTTACTAAGGCATATTTATTAGGAGCTAAATTTCCAGACCAGCTTTGCGTTTGGTTGGTTCCGCCATTCATATTATAATTTATAGTTGCGGATGTCATATTGGTATTTCCTCTGTTGTATAAAGAAATTATTTTAGCAGGAGCTGATGGGTTTGGGGTATCACAAGTAGGTTCTACAGCACCACAAGAGTTCTCAATTTTCACTTCTGCATCATTAGCAAATAATGGGATTGCAACGTCTTTGGTTGAGGTTTTTAAAGTAGATCTTCTTGGCGAATTATTCATTACAGTTGTAATTCTTGTTTTTTGATCATTAGTAAAAATGTTCATACAAGTATCATCCGTGTAGTCCATATAATTTTGAATCATGTCAATACCTGGTGTAGCCACACAACGATCTGTCCCTGCTGGACAACCAAAATTTGAAGCACTTGAGGCTGGTGTATCTGCACAAAAATCTTTATCAGTATCAGAATTTGTTGCTGGGCATGTTGAGTTATCCCCCCATATGTGTCTTAATCCTAAAAAGTGACCTACTTCGTGTGTCATGGTTCTTCCTTTGTCATATGGTGCCGAAAAATTACCAGTAGCTAAACTTGAACTTCCAAAAAAGCGGTAACCTGCTACTACGCCATCAGTATTTTCTGCACCACCATTTGCGTTCAAACCACTTAAGGTAGAGCTACTTGGAAATTGTGCATAACCTAACAATTGTGCATCAGTAAAATTAACCGACCACATGTTCATATATAAATTAGGATCCCAAATGGTGTTTGGTTTTACTATACTATTTATATCATTAGTAGACCAAGAAGCTTCGCACAAATTCACACGATTAATACCATTGGTTGGATTCCCATTAGGATCTACTTTGGCTAAAACAAATTCAATTTGAGTGTCAGCACCTACCGTATTGTTATTAAACCCTGGTGTACCCGCCATTCTTCTGTAATCTTGAGTCATTACTGTAATTTGCGATTGTACTTGCTCGTCGGTAATATTTTCATTAACTCCGTAAGCGTCACCATTATGAATAACGTGTACAACTACAGGAATATAAATGATTCCACCGCTTTGAGAGCTTACTGATTGGATCGCATTTGCTTCTTGAATTTTTTGGGCCATCCAATTTTCAAATTGCGCTCTGGTTTCTAATTTTGGGTTTTGCAACCTTAAATATTCTTCATATTCGTTAGAAGCACATCTAATGTAGCCATCCGGAGAAATATTTTCTGGAGAAATCGTTTTTCCAAATACAATTCTACCTCCTTTTATGTTTTGGCCATAAGAGAACAGGGCCATAAAAGTTAGTAATAAAAGGGTAATTTTTTTCATAGGTATTTTCGGGATTAATTAGTAAATCAACTACAAATTTAAATTAAAAAACAATATTTCAAAATTTATAAACCAATAATACTATAATTATTTACAATTACTATTGCTAATTTTATAGTTTATCGTTAGTAATGTTGTGATTTTAATAATTTTTATTTTCCGTTGTATTGGTTCATCGTAGTGTTTAATCCTGCCAAAGCAAATGATTTCACGATTTCGGCACTAAGTGCAAGTCGTTCTTTCAGCTGTTCTTTTTCGGTATCGTCCCATTCGCCCAATACATAGTCGACTTGTTTCCCTTTTTTAAAGGCATCACTGATTCCAAATCGAAAGCGGGGATACTCTGTTGAGTTTAGCAATAATTGTATGTTTTTTAAGCCGTTATGTCCGCCATCGCTTCCTTTGGTTTTGATGCGGATGGTGCCAAATGCTAAATTTAAATCGTCGGTGATGACCAATAGGTTTTCTTTTTCAATTTTTTCTTTTCCCAACCAATAATGTACCGCTTTGCCGCTCAAGTTCATATAGGTGTTTGGTTTTAATAAGAGCAACGTTCGACCCTTAATTTTGAGTTCGGCTACCTCTCCCAATTTTTGCGTTTGAAAGGATATCCCTTCTTGGTGTGCGATAAAATCTAAAACTTTAAAACCTATGTTATGTCTTGTGTTTGCATATTCTGAGCCGATATTTCCTAGCCCAACAATTAAAAATTTCTTCATTGGAATGTACTCTTCTGGTGTGTTTCTTTTAAAGATGTTAAAAAACCAATTCATGCTGTAAATGTAATGTAAAGTTTAGAAACTATAAAGCAAAAAAAAGCACCAGTGTAAACTGATGCTTTTGGTATGCTTTGGAAAAGAATTATTTTTTCTTTTTTGCTCCTTTTTCTGCTTTTGCTGCTTCTTGAGCTGCTTTCATTGCCGCACGAGAAATTCTCACTTGACAAACTACAGTATTATCTGGGTGCATTAACTTGAAATTGTTTGTTTCTAATTTAGTGACATACAATTTGTTCCCCATTTGTAATTCAGAAATACTTGCTTCTACAAAGTCAGGTAAGTTTTTAGGTAATGCTTTTACTTTTAAACGACGTTGGTTTAAACGTAAAACACCTCCTAATAATACCCCTGGAGAAGTTCCTGTAATTTTAACGGGTACTTCCATAACGATTTCTTTATCGTCACTTAATTGGAAGAAGTCGATGTGTAAAATTTTGTCAGAAACTGGGTGAAACTGAATGTCTTGCATGATTACATTATAAGACGTTCCGTTCAACTCAACTACAACTGTGTGTGCGTTTGGAGTGTAAACTAAATCTTTAAATGCTCTTTCGTCTGCAACAAAATGAACTGGCTGATTTCCTCCGTAGATAACGCAAGGAACCATTCCAGCATCACGTACGGCTTTCGTTGCCTTTTTGCCTACGTTTTCTCTTTCTGATCCTTTAATCGTAATTGATTTCATTGTAAAATATATATAATTAATAAATACGTTTTAAGGTGGCTTTTGATTACATCAAAAATTTACCACTGATGGATGTGTTGTTCTGTACCATGTGCATTACTTCTGCAAATAAGGGAGCACAACTCACCACTTTTATTTTTTTGGATTCTTTCTTTAACGGAATAGAATCGGTCACAATTAATTCTAATAATTTAGAATTTTCAATTTTTTCATACGCTTCCCCTGATAATATGGGATGCGTACAAATGGCTCTAACACTTATGGCGCCTTTTTCCATCATAACATCAGCCGCTTTGGCTAAGGTTCCTCCGGTATCAATCATGTCATCTACTAAGATAACATTTCGGCCTTTAACATCACCAATCAACTCCATGGTGTCGATGACATTGGCTTTTTTTCTTTGCTTGTAACATACCACCACGTCTGATTCTAAAAATTTAGAATAGGCATACGCTCTTTTTGAACCTCCCATATCGGGTGATGCGATGGTTAAATTTTCTAAATTTAAACTTCTCACATACGGTAAAAAGATGGTCGAAGCAAATAAATGGTCTACCGGTTTTTCAAAAAATCCTTGAATCTGATCGGCATGTAAATCCATGGTCATGATTCGGGTAGCACCAGCAGTTTCTAATAATTTAGCCACTAATTTTGCTCCAATTGGCACTCTTGGCTTGTCTTTTCGGTCTTGTCTTGCCCATCCAAAATAAGGAATCACTGCGGTAATATGTCTAGCCGATGCTCTTTTAGCGGCATCGATCATCAATAATAATTCCATTAAATTGTCGGCACTAGGAAATGTAGAGCAAACTAGGAATACGCGCAATCCTCTTATGGATTCTTCAAAAGAAGGTTGAAATTCGCCATCACTATATGTTGAGAACGTAACTTTACCCAGTTGAGCGCCATACTTTTCAGCAATTTGCTCTGCCAGGTACACACTTTGAGAACATGCAAAAATTTTTGCTTCAGGTTCTTGATACAGCATGTTAATTTATTGTTTAGTAGTTAGTTAGTGTTGTGTCGTGTTAACGAGGTGCAAATTTAGAAATAAAATTGAACTCTGAAAGGATATTTTTAACTATTTTTTTATGAATTGCAGAAATATTTTTTACATTTGCACCCACTTATTGATCCAACGATCCATTTTCCACGCCCGGATGGCGGAATTGGTAGACGCGCACGACTCAAACTCGTGTACTTAGGTGTGTGGGTTCGATTCCCACTCCGGGTACTGTATGGGACTTATCAAGTTTTTCTTGGTAAGTCCTTTTCTTTTTTAATTTATAATTTGCTGAAAAAGAACCAGTTAATTCAAATAAAGATCCTGTTTTTGAGGTTAGATATTCTCTTTTTTTTACGGAATAACGTAACCCTTCAGGGAACAGCAATTTTTGAAACACTCTCTTCTGATTATATTCCAAACTTTCATAGAATTTACTGGGATTCACAGCGATTTTTGTAAAATATTTTATGGCTTTATCGTGGTTAGATTTTTTTGTTGGTAAATTTTCTATTTCTGCTAATTTTTGATTGTATTGCTCTTTTAATTTTTGATTTTGTCTTTCAAAAATATCTTTTGAAATTTCGTTGACTGCAAATCGATATTCCATCAAATCCATTTTCTCTCTCAAATCATTTATTTCTGAAGTCAATATTCTTTTTTTATCTACTGAGTTGTCTTTTTCGTGTTCTAATATCAATTTTAACTGTTCAACGAATAATTCTTTCAGTGTGTCATCCAATTTTAGGGTGTCAACTATTTTTAAAAATGCTGGATTAACACCATCGTGAATGGAACTTGATTTTGTTTCTGCATTAGCTGTTTTGTTGCAACAATTGCATTTATAGTAGAATAAATTTTTCTTCTTGTTTTTATAAGCGGTCATTGTATTATTGCAATCACCGCATATTAGATATTTTGGAACTAGTGGTGTTTCTATTTTTCCACTTAACTTTTGAATCCCAATTTTTGTTGTGCCATTAATTATATTTTGCAGCTTTTGAAATTCTGCTTTTGAGATTAATGGCTCCCAATTTCCTTTGATATAGATATCGTCTAAAAGGGAATTGCATACCCGCCCTGCATAAAATTCATTTCTCCACATGTTGGCTAATGATTGATAAGGCATTCTTATCCCTTTTGATGCTAACCAATCAATAATTTGTTTATCAGTGTAGGATTCATATAATTTTCTTCTAAAAGCTTCTTTATAGATAAGCCCCTCATTATTTATCTTAATTTCTTGTTTGGCTTGTACAAATTCTGCCTTTTTTACTCTTGGCCCATAATGATCATATCCTTTAGGTGTTCTGCCAAATTGTTTACCATTATTTAATGCATTTATTAGTCCCGGAATTATGGTGTCTTGTCGGTTAAAATTTTCTTTTTGTGCATAGAGTAGTTGTGTAGAAAATTCGTTTTCTGCACGTTCATTAAAAGTATTATGCCCTGAACTAACCGAGTATAAGTAAACATTAAACTCCTTTCTTAAACTGACAAATAATTGAATGTGTTCTGCTCCAGCTCTTCCAAATCTACTGGGGGACCAAATTAAAATTATCTTGGGTCTTTTTGAAAAATGCGTTTTTTTCAGTTTGTTTATGAGTTCCTTAAGCGTACTTTGGGTGTTGATTTTTTTTGAACTTTCATATTCTGCATCAAATTCTTCTGCAATATGAAGCGCATTTTCTTTAGCAAAGTTTTTTATTCTGTTGACTTGGGTTTCTATACTCCCATTATTCATGAATTGTTCTTTGGTAGAAACTCTGGTGTAAGACCAAACAGTAGCTCCAAAAAAATCTTTTAGTTGAAGGTTTTTAGTTTTCATCTT
>JACCDK010100128.1_pt1 | contig 31570 bp, 31 predicted proteins | sample 7445871 | NCBI WGS metagenome assembly JACCDK01 (sample SAMN15323436, study PRJNA562643) | freshwater metagenome | isolation source: river surface water | place: USA:Blue River Watershed | collected 2017-08-15 | reverse complement strand
CCGTGGCCGCACCCAGACCGATGCCCAGATGCCCGGCAATCTCCGCGGCAAGCGCCGGGTTGGCGTTGCCGGTGAAGACCATGAAATCGGAGTGCGGAGCAGCCTGCATCAGCGTAGCCAGCGAACTGGGTGTTTGGATATTTGGCAGGGGAGGAAGGACTCGAACCCTCGCATGCCGGAATCAAAATCCGGTGCCTTAACCAACTTGGCGACTCCCCTACACAGGAAGGCGGCCCGAAAGCCCCCCACCGATCAACCGTCGCTGTCCGCCCAGCCCACCAGGGGATGCGCGTCCAGGTTGCTGCATTCCCGCAGTGTCCAGCCCGCCGGGGGCTGGGCCGCAAAAGGCTCTGGAAAGGGCCACCTTGCGAACACCGCGCTGCCTGAGCCGGTCATCCGGGGTGCCAGGCCCTGCGATTCAAGCCAGGCCAGGGCCTGGGTGACGCCGGGGCATAGCCTCTGGGCAACCGGCTGCAAGTCATTACATCCGAAGTCGTAAGGACGTACAGCAAAGCCAGAGATTGTAGCAGGTTGCGTGTCGCGGCGAAGCCCAGGGTCGCAAAAGATGCGGGCGGTCTCCAGACCCTGATCGGGCTGGACCACCACGAAGCGGGCCGGGGGCAGATCGATGGGGGTGATTTGCTCGCCCACGCCTTCGACCCAGGCGTTGCGCCCGCGCAGGAAGAAGGGCACGTCGGCCCCCAGGCGCAGGCCGATGGCCTCCAGGGCGGGTCGGGCCAGGCCCAGGCCCCACAGGCGGTTCAGGGCCAGCAGGCAGGACGCGGCGTCGGAGGAGCCCCCGCCCATGCCAGCCTGCGAGGGCAGGCGCTTGGTGAGGCTGATGTGCGCCCCGTGGCTTGTGCCGGTGGCCTGCTGCAGCGCCCGTGCCGCACGCAGGCACAGATCGTCCTCGGGCAGAGTGGCCCCGTGATCCTCGCGGCTCAGGCGCCCGTCGGGGCGCAGCTCAAAGTGCAGGGTGTCCTGCCAGTCGATCAGCATGAAGACCGACTGCAGCAGGTGGTACCCGTCGGCGCGCCGGCCGGTGACATGCAGGAACAGGTTCAGCTTGGCTGGGGCCGGGACGTCGTACAGCGCTTTCATGGCTGCTCCAGGAGGATGCGCAGGTCGGCGGCCGGGTCTGCCAGCCGTCGGGCCCCCAGGCGCCCCGATGCGTGCTGCGACAGGTCCGCCTGCCAGCCGGCGACCGGGGTCGGAATGCCGGCCAGCCAGTCGAACAGGGCCGCTACCGGCACCGCGGTGCCCAGGGCCTGGGCCAGCAGGGCGTCCAGGGAAGGGGCCTTACGCGCGGGTTGACCCGGAGTGCGCAGGCTGGCGCGGCCCGGCGCCCACTGCAGCCAGGCCGCAACCGTCCCGAGGGGGGTGTAGAGCGTCAGTTCACCCGTGGCGGGCGAGCCGCGCAGCTCGAAGCCGGCGGTGAAGCTGCCCTCGGCGCGTCCAGCCACCTGCAGGGCCAGGCGGCCGCTCCAGCGAGGGCCGGCGGCGTTGGGGAGTGGGGGCGCAAGGGCGCAGCCAGCCATCGCCAGCGCCAAGGCGCAGGCCCCCACGGCGCGTAGCGAGGCCCGTCGGCTCACAGTTTCACGCGCAGGCGCTTGAGGGTGTCCTGCAGGGTCTCGTTCTCGCGATTGAGCAGGAGTCCCTCTTTCCAGATGGCGCGGGCCCGGTCACGCTGACCCAGGGCCCACAGCACCTCGCCCAGGTGGGCGGCAATCTCGGCGTCAGGGCGGCCCCGGTAGGCCTGCTCCAGCAAGCGCACGGCCTCGGGCAGGTTGCCCAGACGGAACTCGACCCAGCCCAGGCTGTCGGTGATGAAGGGGTCGCCTGGCGCGCTCTCCAGGGCCTTGAGGATCAGGGCCCGCGCCTCGGGCAGGTTCACGTTGCGTTCGGCCATGGAGTAGCCCAGCGCGTTGTAGGCGTGGTGGAAGTCCGGCTTCAGGGCAATGGCCTGACGCAGCAGGCGCTCGAGGTCGGCGTAGCGTCCGAGCTTGTCGGCGACGGTGGCCTGCTCGTACATCAGCTCGGCGTCGGCTGGCTGGCGCCGAGCGGCCTCTTCGAGCAGGTCGTAGGCGACCTGGTACTGCTTGTGATCGCGCAGGAGCTGCGTCTCGGCCAGCAGCTTGGACCGAGCTTCGCCCGCGTGGCGTTCGGGCAGGGCGCGTATCAGCTTGCGCGCCTCGTCCATACGGCCCTGGCGGGCCAGGATGGAGGCGCGTCGGCTCTGGGTGGCCACCAGGTCCTGCAGGTTGGTGATGCGATCGAGCCACGCGTTGGCCTGGGCCAGGTCGCCGCGCTTTTCGGCGACCTGTGCCAGAGCCAGGTGGGCCTGCGCCAGACCGCGATTGCGCTCGCCGCTGTCGCCGCCGGAGGGCACCAGACCCAGGTAGCGTTTGAGCGAGGCTTCGCCGGCATCCAGCTGGCCTTCCTGCACCTGCAGGACGCCCTGCACCAACCACGCTTCAGCCAGGTCGGGCTTGGCCTGCGTGATGAGCGTGAGCTGGGCACGCGCGTCGGCCTGGCGCTTCGCGTCCAGCAGGGCGTGTACGTAGGCCATGCGCACCTCGGGCAGGGGTCGTCCCTCCAGGTAGCGGCGCACCAAGATCTCGGCCTGGGATTGGTTGGTGGCCATCAGGTCCAGGGCCAGCAGGGCCGGGCCCTCGGTCACGGGTTCGGCCGCCTGCGCACGGGTGGCCGCGTCCAGTGCGCCGGCTGTATCGCCAGCAGCCAGGCGCAAGCGGCCCACGGCCGTGAAGGCTGGCGACGCGGTTTCCGGGCGCGACAGCGCCTCGGCCAAGCCCTGTTCGACCACGCTCGCAGCCAGGCGCTTGTCGCTGGCGCGGGCATACAGACGCGGCACCAGGGCGAGCGCGGTGCTGCGTTCGAGGGCGGGCGTGAGCGCGATGAGGGCCTTGAGCGGCTCGGCCGATTCGGCGACCCGGTTCAGGGCGAGCAGCAGCTGCAGCACGTAGCGGTTGGCGTCGCGGGAGGTGGGGTGGGCCTGGCGCCAGGCGCGGGCGGCCTGCAGCGCCGATTCGCCGGCGCGACCTTCCAGCGCGATCTGCACGGCCCGCTGGTACAGGTCGGGGTCGTTGGTCTTGCGGGCTGCATCGAGCATCAGCGAGAAGCCCGCGCCCGGGTCCTGGCCCCGCGCGGCGAGCTCGCCCACGAGCAGCTGGTAGAACAACTCGGCGCTCAGGGCCGAGGGCCGGGGCGGCGCGGCGCTGACTGGCGCCGAAGCAGCGGCCCGGGCGGGTGCCGGGGCCTGCGCGTGGGCGCCCGGGGCCGCCAGCAGCAGCAGCGACATGAGAGCGGTGGCGCGAGGGAACAGCGTCATGCGGGCCATCATAATCGCCGGGTTGCGCCCATGCCCGAACTGCCCGAAGTTGAAGTCACGCGTCTGAGCTTTGCCGATCGCATCGCGGGCGCGCGCATTGTGTCGGCACGCAGCGGCAAGCCCCTGCGCTGGGCCCTGGGCTGCGACCCCGCGCAATTGGCGGGCCGAACGGTGCGCGCCGTGCGCCGGCGTGGCAAGTACCTGCTGGTCGACCTCGATGAGGGCCTGCTGCTGCTGCACCTGGGGATGTCGGGCAGCCTGTCTTTCGCCGACACGCTGCCCGCGCCCGGCCCGCATGACCACTTCGACCTCGCTACCAGCCGCGGCGTGCTACGTCTGAACGACCCACGCCGCTTCGGCGCGGTGGTGTACGCCCGCAGCGAAGCCGCGCCCGAGGCGGTGAAGCTGCTGGGGCGCCTGGGGGTCGAGCCGCTGGGGGAGGACTTCGATCCGGCGGTCTTCCACGCCGCGCTGCAGGCGCGCAACGCACCGATCAAGCAGGTGCTGCTGGCGGGCGACATCGTGGTGGGCGTGGGCAACATCTATGCGTCGGAGGCCCTGTTCCTGGCGGGTATCCGGCCCACCACGCGCGCCTCGCGCATCAGCCTGGCGCGCGCCACGCGTCTGCATGCTGCGGTGCGCGACGTGCTGGCCCGTGCGGTGGAAAAAGGCGGCAGCACCCTGCGCGATTTCTCCAACGCCCAAGGCGAGTCCGGCTATTTCCAGCTCGAAGCGCACGTGTACGACCGCGCCGGCCTGCCGTGCCGCGTGTGCGAGGCCCCGGTGCGCCGCATCGTGCAGGGCCAGCGTGCGACCTACTACTGCGCGCGGTGCCAGCGGTGAACACGCCCGTGTCTATCCAACCCGCGCCGGCGTCGGCCGCGCCACACGCGCTGTCCGCGCGCGTCGTGCCGTGGCAGCGCGCCCATGGCCGCAGCGGCCTGCCCTGGCAGGCCACGCGCGATCCCTACCGCGTCTGGCTCTCCGAGATCATGTTGCAGCAGACGCAGGTGGCCACGGTGCTGGCGTACTACGCGCGCTTCCTCGAACGCTTCCCCGATGTGCAGGCCCTGGCCGCCGCGCCGCAAGACGAGGTGCTGGGCCTGTGGAGCGGCCTGGGTTACTACAGCCGGGCCCGCAACCTGCACCGCTGCGCGCAGGAGGTGGTCGCGGTTCATGGCGGTGCGTTCCCCCGCAGCGCCGAGGTGCTGCAGACCCTCCCGGGTATCGGGCGGTCGACGGCGGCAGCCATCGCCGCGTTCTGCTTCGGTGAGCGCATTGCCATCCTGGATGGCAACGTCAAGCGCGTGCTCGCGCGCGTCGGCGGTTTCGCCGGCGACCTGGCGGTAGCCCGCGAGGAGCGCGCGCTGTGGGACCAGGCCCAGTCCCTGGTGCCCCCCGATGCCAACGACATGCCGGCCTATACCCAGGGGCTGATGGACCTGGGCGCCACGGTCTGCACGGCCCGGGCGCCGAAGTGCGTAGCCTGCCCCGCGAACGATCTGTGCGTGGCACATCGTGAAGGCAACCCCACCGGCTACCCGGTGCGTACGCGCAAGCTCAAACGCAGCGCGCAGTCGCTGTGGCTGTTGCACGCCCGGCGCGCCGATGGTGCGGTGTGGCTGCAAAAGCGGCCGCAGCAGGGTGTCTGGGCCGGTCTGTACTGTCTGCCGGTATTCGATTCGCACGAATCGCTGCGTGCGGCAGTGCCGGCACACCGCACGCTGGAAGATGGCGCGGCTTTCGTGCACGTGCTCACGCACAAGGACCTGCACCTGCACCCGGTGTGGGTGTCCTTCGACACCGACGCGCCGGCGGGTGTGGGTGCGTGGTTCGGTGCCGTCGATTGGCCCGCCCTGGGCCTGCCTGCGCCGGTGCGCAAGCTGCTGGAGGCCGAACGGGACGCGGTCGCCCGCTAGTGTGAAGGCCTGCGGCCTTCGAGCTCGCGGTGGCGTCGCAGCGTGGTCCAGTGCGAGCCGAAACGAGCAGCCAGTTTTTCCACGAGGTACACCGAGCGGTGCTGCCCGCCGGTGCAGCCTATGGCCACGGTGACATAGCTGCGGTGGTCCCGCGCCAGGGCCGGCAGCCAGGTCGCGAGAAAGCCCTCGATGTGCGTGTACATCGTCTCGACCTCGGGCTGGGTGTCGAGGTAGGCGATCACTGGCGCGTCGGTGCCAGTCAGGTCGCGCAGCGCGGGCTCGTAGTGGGGGTTGGGCAGCATGCGCACGTCGAACATGTAGTCGGCGTCTACCGGGACGCCGCGCTTGAAGGCGAAGGATTCGAAAACCAGCGTGAGCGAGCTGCCAGGAGCCGAGATCAGCGACTTCACATGCGCCTGCAGCTGCGCCGGTCGGATCACGCTGGTGTCGATCACGTGCGCGCGTTCGCGCAGGTCGGCCAGCAGTTCGCGTTCGAGTTCGATGGCGTCGACCAGCGCGCGCTGCAGGTCGGCCGGCTCGGACGCGCCGGGTAGGCGGCCCGACAGGGGGTGGCGGCGCCGCGTCTCGGAGAAGCGCCGCACCAGGGTGTCGGTGGTGGAGTCCAGGAACAGCGAGCGCACCGAGATACCGCGCTGGGTCAGTTCGGCCAGTTGGGCGGGCACCTGGGGCAGGGCCGCGGCGCTGCGCACGTCCATGGCGATGGCCACGCGCTGTGCGGCGGACTGCTCCTCGAGGTTGACGAAGGACAGCAGCAGTTCGGGCGGCAGGTTGTCGACGCAGTAGTAGCCGGCGTCTTCCAGGGCGCGCAGGGCGACCGACTTGCCCGAGCCGGACATGCCGGTGATCAGCACCAGCTCCAGGCCGCCGGCCTCGGCGCCCGAAGGCGAGGCGTGACCCGTGCTCATGAGGCCGCGCCGTCGCCGAGCATTTCCTTGGCGTGGGCCAGGGTGGTGCCCGAGAGGCGTTCGCCGCCCAGCATGCGCGCGACTTCGGCCACGCGCTGCTCGCCGGTGACCGGAGCCACACCGCTGGACGTGCCCTGTGCGTCGGCGCGCTTGGATACCACCAGGTGGTGGTCGGCGCAGGCGGCGACCTGGGGCAGGTGGGTGACGGCCAGCACCTGGCGGTCGCGTCCCAGCTGCTTCATGAGTCGGCCCACGGTTTCAGCGACCGCGCCGCCCACACCGGAATCGACCTCGTCGAAGATCAGTGTTTGCGCGCTGCCCAGCTCGCTGGTGGTGACCGCGATGGCCAGCGCGATGCGCGAGAGCTCGCCACCCGACGCCACCTTGCCCACCGGGCGCGGGCTGCTGCCGGCGTGGCCCGCGACCAGGAAGGCGACGTCCTCCAGCCCGTGCTGCGCGGGGACCGCCAGCGTCTCCAGGGCCACCTCGAAGCGGCCGCCCTGCATGCCCAGGCCCTGCATGGCCTGGGTGATGGCCTTGGCCAGCTTGGGGGCCGCCTTGGCGCGGATCTTGGACAGGCTGCGGGCTTCGGCCAGGTAGGCCTCTTGGGCGCGGCGTTCGGCCGTGGCCAGGCCTTCGAGGTCGGCGGCGCTATCCAGGCGTGCGAGTTCTTCCTTCCAGCCTGCGAGCAGCGCCGGCAGTTCGGGCGGCGTGCGCTTGTAGCGCCGAGCCAGCGACATCCACAGCGACATGCGTGCGTCCAGGTCGGCCAGGCGCTCCGGGTCAAGTTCGGTCTTGCGCAGGTAGGTGTGCAGGCTGTGGGCCGCGTCCTCGGCCTGGGCCAGGCTGGAGGCGATCACTTCGGCCAGGGCCGCGAAGTCGGGTTCAAGGTGCTCCTGCCCTTGCAGGGCGGTACGGGCCTGGGCCAGGCGGGCGGTGGCCCCGCCGTCCTCGTCCTGCAGGGCGTCAAGGGCCGATTGCGCGGCATCCAGCAGGCTTTGCGCGTGGGCCAGCCGGGTGTGGCTGGCATTGAGCTCGTCCCATTCGTCGGTGCCGGGCGCGAGCTTGTCGACTTCGCCGATCTGCCAGGCCAGGCGTTCGCGTTCACGCTGCAGGGTGTCCTGGGCCGCCTGTGCGTCGGCCAGGGTTTTCTGCGCGGCGCGCCAGGCCTGCCACAGCGTGCTCAGGGCCTGTGTGCCAGTGCCGGCATAGGCGTCGAGCAGGGCGCGTACCGCATCGGGGCGGGTCAGGCTCTGCCAGGCATGCTGCCCGTGGATGTCGACCAGGCGGTCGCCAGCTTCGCGCAGCTGCGTGGCGGTGGCGGGGACGCCGTTGATCCAGGCCCGGCTCTTGCCCTGGGCGTCGATGCTGCGGCGCAGGAGCAGCGTGTCGCCGTTCTCGAAGCCGGCCTCTTCCAGCCAGGGGGCGAGCGCAGGCGCTGCGTCGAATTCGGCGCTGATATCGGCCCGTGCCGCGCCCTCGCGCACGACGCCGGCGTCGGCGCGCGCGCCCAGGGCCAATTGCAGGGCGTCGATCAGGATGGACTTGCCGGCGCCGGTTTCGCCGGTGAGGACGCTGAAGCCGGGAGACAGGTCCAGGTCCAGTTCGCGCACGATCACGAAATCGCGCAAGGCAATGCGTCGCAGGCTCATGATGTTGTCACGCGCCCCCTTCGTTCCAGTGCATCTTCTGGCGCAGGGTGTCGAAGTAGCTCCAGCCTTGCGGGTGCAGGAAACGCACCTGGTGTTCGGAGCGGCGTACGGTAATGCGGTCGCCGTGCAGCAGCGAGGCCAGCGACTGCATATCGAAATTGGCGCTGGCGTCGCGGCCAGCCACCAGCTCGATGGTGACCTCGCCCGCGTCATTGACCACCAGCGGACGGATGGACAGGGTGTGCGGGGCGATGGGCACCAGCACCCAGCCCGGGTTGGAGGGATGCAGCAGCGGGCCGCCCGCAGACAGCGCGTAGGCGGTGGAGCCGGTGGGCGTGGCGACGATCAGGCCGTCGGCACGCTGGTTGGCCACCAAATGGCCATCGACCTCGACCCGCAGTTCGACCATGCCCGAGGTGGCGCCGCGATTGACCACCACATCGTTCATGGCCAGCGCGTCGAACACGCACCGGCCGTCGCGTACGACGCGGGCGTGCATCAGGCTGCGGCAGTCTTCGTCGTAGGCGCCGGCCAGCATGGGCGCGAGCGCCGCGCGGTAGCCGTCCAGGGGGATGTCGGTGATGAACCCCAGGCGCCCCTGGTTGATGCCCACCAGGGGTACGTCGTAGGGGGCCAGCTGTCGGCCGATGCCCAGCATGGTGCCGTCGCCGCCGACCACCAGCCCCAGGTCGCACTGGGCGCCGATGCCGGCCACGTCCAGGGTGGTGTGCCCCTGCAGGCCGGCATGCATCGCGGTATCGCGTTCAATGGAGACCTCGCAGCCTTGCGCCGAGAGAAACTGGGCAATATCCTCCAGGGCCGCGCGGGTGGTCCCGCCGGACGCGCCAGAGGACGGGTACTTGCCAATCAGCGCGACGTGGCGGAACTGGGAACTCATTCTCAAATTACATCATTAAAATCGCGCAAAAGCCGTTCAAGATGCTCGATGACCGTGCCAAGCTGTTGTTGAAAGCCCTGGTCGAGCGATACATCGCCGACGGGCAGCCAGTGGGCTCGCGCACCCTGTCGCGAGCCTCGGGCCTGGAGCTGTCACCCGCCACCATCCGCAACGTCATGTCCGACCTGGAGGAGTTGGGGCTGATTGCCAGCCCCCACACCTCCGCCGGCCGCATTCCCACCGCCCGCGGCTACCGCCTGTTCGTGGACACCATGCTCACCGTCCAGCGGGACGGCCTGCCCTCGGCCAGTCTGGCGCCCGACCAGCCGCAGCGCGTGATCGCCAACGCGGCCCACCTGCTGTCCAACCTCTCGCACTTCGTGGGCGTGGTCATGGCGCCGCGCCGGACCTCGGTATTTCGTCACATCGAATTTCTGCGACTGTCCGAGCGCCGCTACCTGGTGATCATCGTCTCGCCGGAGGGCGACGTGCAAAACCGCGTGGTCTTCACCGAGACCGACTACACCCAGACGCAGCTCGTCGAGGCGGCCAACTTCCTCAACGCGAACTACGCAGGCCTGGCCATCGAACAGGTGCGTGAGCGCCTGAAAGGCGAGGTCGACCAGTTGCGCGTCGAGATTGCGCAGCTGATGCAGACGGCGGTGCAGGCCACCTCCGAAGCCCTGAGCGAGTCGCAGGACGCCGTCGTGATTTCCGGCGAGCGCAATCTGCTGGCCGTGAGCGATTTCTCCAGCGACATGTCGCACCTGCGTCGCGCCTTCGACCTGTTCGAGCAGAAAACGCAGCTGATGCGCCTGCTGGACATCTCCAGCCAGGCCGAGGGCGTGCGCATCTACATCGGCGGCGAGAGCCAGGTCGTGCCTTTCGAGGAACTCTCGGTGGTGAGCGCGCCCTATGAGGTCGACGGCCAGGTGGTCGGCACCCTGGGGGTGATCGGTCCCACCCGCATGCCCTACGACCGCATGATCCAGATCGTGGACATCACCTCCAAGCTGGTGTCCAACGCCCTGAGCCACCCCAAGTGAGCCCCTTCGGGCTCGGGGCCTTGGGCCCACCCCAGGCCTAGAATCGCGGGCTCGGGGGGCGTTAGCTCAGTTGGTTAGAGCAGGGGACTCATAATCCCTTGGTCGCAGGTTCAAGTCCTGCACGCCCTACCATCGATTCGGAACAGATTCATCGGCGGCAAGCCACAGGACTGGCTATTTCTTGGTCGCTCCAAACGCCGCGCTTGCTATCCGGACCATGCTCGGGTGAAGGCTCCCGAGTTTCGGGTTTTGTCCGTGGGGAGCGTGAGGTGGAACAGAAAAGTAGTTGTTGTTGAACGGCAACTCCAAGACGTTTCGCAAATCGAACTTGGTGTCGTAGCTCAGGCCAGCGCTGGCGTAGGCGGCGGGATGCTCGTCCTTGGTGATCCGAAACTCCCCGCTGTAAAGCCGGTTTGTTTTTTGGCTCGTGCCGTAGGCGACGCGAATGAAGATCTTCCCCTCGTCGTCTTCCTTGGTCGAGACGATGAGCCCCGGACGCGGCTTGGGTCTGGGGTTGATGTTGTCTGGGAAGTGGCACCAAACGATATCGCCGGCCGTAGGCTCAGGCCACCAGCGCATCAGGCGCTTTCCTTTTCAAACAGGCTGCTTCGTACCGTTCCACCCTTTGCCTTGGGAGCGTTCTTTTTGACCTGGCTCAGTTGTGTCTTGGTGAGAGGGCCTTCGTCGGGCTCGTACTGAGGCAGGAACTTGGCAGCCAATTCATGCAGCGCCAGGTGAATGACCTGAGTCTCGTCGACTCCCAGGGTCTCCGCCAGCCGTTTGGCCGTTGTGCGGGTGACGCCCGTGGCGCTGTCCCGGGAGCGGTAGCGAAACGCGATTTGAGGGACGACGGCTGTCATGGCTAAACCTTCCAAAAAGATATCTTAAAGATATCGACTACGCGGCGTTGTGTCAACGGCCCGGAGGTGGACGCCCGACGAGGTGGTCTTCGTGCCCGAGATGCTGCTGGGCGCCACCGGCAAGATGCAGAAGAGCCGCCTGCGCGAGCAGTTCGGCGAGCACCTGGTCTCGCAAGGCGTTTGTTGCCGATCATTCACGCGCATTCACGCCCTACCCGTCTCCCCGCCTCCCCACTCACTCCACCAGCCCCGTCAGGCTCATCCGCATGAGCTTGCCGCACCTGCAAATCGTTACATGCTTGTAACAATATGTTGGTTATAAAAAAAGTAGTGGGGGAGTTGGATGGGCTTCAACTCGGGTCGTTGTGTTTTTCGCGTGTTGTTCAGCGCGGCGCTGGCTTTTTGCCTGTCGTCGCACGCCAAGGAGCCGGTCCACATCGCGGTCGACGAGGCCTACGGCATTAGGGCCAACACCTCGCCCAAGGCGATCGAGCGGGGTGTGCTGGCCGCCATCGAAGAGATCAACGCCCGGGGTGGGGTGCTCGACGGGCGCCCGCTGAAACTCCTGACCACGGACAACCAGGCGCTACCCGCCCGCGGGCGTGACAACCTGATCGACCTGGCCGCCAAGCCCGACCTGATCGCGGTGCTGACCGGCAAGTTCAGCCCGGTGACGATGGAAATGGCGCCCGAGGCCGCTCGCCTGAAGATTCCCCTGATCAGCGTGTGGGGCTCGGCCGACCCGATCACCCAGGGCGCGGTCAATCCTTCCTTCGTGTTTCGCCTCTCGCTCAAGGACAGCTGGGGCGTCGAGGCCCTGATCAAGCGAGGCAAGACGGCCTACCGCGCCGAGCGGCAGTGCGCCCTCCTGCCCAATACCGCCTGGGGCCGGTCCGCCGATGCCGTGCTGAGTTCCCGGGCTGCCGCCCATGGCGTGAGGGTGGTGGCCACCCATTGGTACAACTGGGGCGAGACATCGTTTCTCGACGCCCTGGCCGAATGCAGCAAGGCCTCGGCGCAAGCCCTCCTGATGGTGGCCAATGAACGTGAAGCGGCCATCGTGCTCACCCAGCTGTCGGAGCAGCCGGCCAGCTCGCGCCTGCCGGTGGTGGCGCACTGGGGTTTGACGGGCGGTGCCTTGCACCAGCTGGCTGGCCCTGCCCTGGAGAAGGTCGACATGCAGGTGATTCAGACCTTCACGTTCATCGGCAACGCGCGGCCCGCGGCGCGCCGCCTGGCGCAGTGGATCCTGAAGGACGCGCAACTTTCGTCGGTCGAACAGATCGCCAGTCCGGTGGGCTCGGCCCATGCCTACGACATGACCCACCTGCTGGCCCTGGCGGTGAACAAGGCGCGCAGCACGCGCGGTGACGACATCCGGAAAGCCCTGGAAAACCTGCCCCCCTTCGAGGGGGCTGTGCGCCGTTATGCGCCAGCCTTCACCGCGACCTCCCACGACGCGCTGACCGCGCAGGAGGTGCTGTTCGTGCGCGCGAACCGCAATGGCGAACTGATTCCGGTGCGCTGACCCGGCCCGTCGTCTCGGATGCCGCATACGCAGTCACTGTCCCGGTTCAGGGACCGCATCAGTGAGCCGCTGATCCGGATCCTGCGCCTGTACGTGACGATGGCCACGCTCCTCGCGATGGCGCTGACCCTGCTGACTGCCTACCTCTACCAGAACTTGCAGCTGGACTATGTGCGGGAAAAAGTCCTGATGCGCGTGGTGTCAGAGGTCACCAACCAATCGATCGACCTCGGTGCGCTGGCGACATCGCCCCTGCTGTGGACCGGCCTGACCGACAGCGCGGGCCGCGAGGTGTACCTTGCGCCTCTGCTGGCGCGCTTCAACCGGGGCGCGCTGCGCCAGTTCTACATCCTGGACTACCGCGGCCGAGTCTTCATCGCCCCCGAATCCCAGCCCGACGCGGCGGCAGCCATCGCGACCGACCCCATCGTGACGACGGCGGTGCAGGAGTCGCGTGACGGCTACGGCTTGCGCAGCCTCGAGAAGGGCCGTACGCAGATCCTGCTGGTGCAGCGCATCCAGAACCCGACGACGGAGATGGCAGTCGGCTTCATTGTCGCGGCCATCGACATCGCCACGCTCCTGAGCCAGATCGGGGTTGATCCAGAATTCGAGGTTGCCGTGACCGTGGGCGAGCAGCCCCTGCCGCTGTCGTCCCGTGCGGTCGGAATGCTCACGTCCCAAGGCTGGACCATGGCCTCGGCGGCCGAGCTGGAGGTGCCGGTGCGCGTATGGGTGGGTCGCTCGGTGTATGCCGGTGCGGTGTTCAGCATCGGCGTGCTGCTGGTCGCCCTGCTGCTGGGCGTTCTGATGATCCAGCGCGTGAAGTCCTGGGTCCATCGCTTTGCCGCGACCATTACCCAGCGGCTGGACCGCCTGCTGCGGGAATGCCAGCAGATCCTGGCCGGTGAGCGACTGGCGGAGGTCGAGCCGGGGCCGCAAGATGAGCTGTCACAGGTGACGCAGGCCTTGAACGCGATGCTGGTGCAGCAAAAGCGCTTCACCGACGACTTGCGCACCACTTCCCTGGTGTTCGCGACGGCCGCTGAAGGCATTTTGGTGACCGACCCCGAGGGGCGTATCTTGCGGGCCAACGACGCCCTGCTGGCCATGACCGGTTACACCCGCGACGAACTGACGGGCCAGCTGGCCGGCACCCTTTACCGCAGCGAGCAAAACGAAGCGTTGCGGCGCACGATGAACACGGCCTTGCAGGAGCAGGGCCGCTGGAGCGGTGAGGCCACCTTCCTTGGTCGGGACAAGCGGCCCATTCCTGCCACGGTGGCCGTCTCGCGCATTGTCGATGACGAGGGCGAGATCCTGGGCAATGTGACCGTGATCTCCGATATCTCGCGCCTCAAGCGCATCGAGAACCAGCTGCGCGATCTCGCCAACCAGGATGCGCTCACCGGCCTGCCCAACTTCCGGCACATGAGCGAGCAGGTGCAGCAGTTGCTGGTCGATGCGACATCCGATGGCCGACGCTTGGCCGTCCTGTTTCTGGACCTGGATAACTTCAAGGCGGTGAACGACGAGCATGGCCATGAGGTCGGGGACACCGTGGTCAAGGCCGTGGCCAAGCACCTGGCGCAGCATCTGCCGCCTGGGCACCTGCTGTGCCGTCGCTCGGGTGACGAGTTCATCGCCGTGGTCGAGCGCACCGCGACGGACGACCATGACCTGGGCCGCCAGCTGCATCGTCTGCTGCCCTTGGAGGTGCCTACCGCTGCCGGTCTGCTGACCGCCACCGCCACGATCGGGGTGAGCCGCTTTCCCGAGGACGGTACCGACTGGCACGAGCTGCAGATCTGCGCCGATGTCGCGATGAACGAGACCAAGCAGGGCAAGCGTGGCACCTTGGGCTGGTACGGCGCCGCGATCGGCCAGCGGCTCTTGCGCCGCCGCCAGATCCAGACCCGCTTGCGCGAAGCAATCCGCCAGCAGGCCCTCGAGGTGCATTACCAGCCCGAGCTGGACCTGCGTGATGGCCGCGTCGTCGGCTTCGAGGCGCTGGCGCGCTGGAAGGACGCCGAACTGGGGGACGTCAGCCCCTCGGAGTTCATCCCGGTGGCCGAGGAGGCGCGCCTGATGGACGCCCTCACCCTGTGCATCGCCGACAAGATGCTCAGTGACAAGCCCGCGCTGCAGGCGCGCTACCCGGGGGCAGTGCTGGCCTTCAATGTCTCGCCCCAGGTCTTTCGCCGCGCGCGCCTGCTCGAGTTCCTGTCTGAGCGCAGCGTCAATGATTTCAGTGTGCTGGATGGGCTGGAGATCGAGCTCACCGAGACCGAGGTCTCGCGCATCGAACCGACACTGCTGCTGCAGGTCCAGGCGCTGGTAGGCATGGGCGTGCGCCTGGTGATCGATGACTTCGGTACGGGCTATTCCTCCTTGAGCCGCCTCACGCAGTTTCCGATCAGCCGCATCAAGATCGATCGCTCCTTTGTCGAGGGTCTGAGCCGCCCGCGCGAGGCCCGCATCGCCCGGCTGGTGATCGATCTGGCCAAGGTGATGGGCTTTGAGGTCACCGCCGAGGGTGTGGAGACGCTCGTGCAGCGTGACAGCCTGCTGGCCATGGGCTGCCGTCGCGGCCAGGGCTGGTTGTTCGCGCGGGCCTTGCCGGCGCGTGAACTGATCGCCATGGACGCGCCGATCCACTTTCCCCTCGATCCGACGAGCCCCTGAATAACGCCTCGCAGTGCCGCCGCACATGAAACTCTCCGACCCTCTTGGCCACTACATCGACCTGACTACGCGCGATGGCAGTGCCGTACGCACTTTCGTTGTCGAGCCACGCCAGGCGCCGCGCGCCGTTCTCGTGGTGCTGCAGCACATGGACCAGCGACGTCCGGGCAGTACCCACAAGGACCGGTCGCCCGCCGCGTCGGGCGAGAACCGCCCGGGCGTGGGTCCGCACGCCCGCCATATTTGCGAAGCCTTCGCGCGTGAGGGCTACCTGGCGCTGGCACCGTCCACCTTCGGGCGTGGGGTCTCGGGTGCCGATTACGGTTACCGCATCGAGCACACCTACTGGTCCACCCGACTGGCCGCGCCGCTGTCGGCCTTACCCTCGCCCCGGGTGATGCACGACATCGAGGCGGCCGTCCTGCACGCTGGCCGTGTGGCGCCCAACCTGCAGGTGGGGATGGCCGGCTTTTGCTGGGGCGGTTTGCTGGCCTGGCGTGCCGCCTGCGAATTCAAGGGCGTGCAGGCGGCGGTGTGCCACTACCCTGGCGGCATCGACGGCGAGGACGACCGGCATCTGCAGCCGAACTGTCCGGTGCTGGTGCAGTTCGCGACCGACACCCGCTGGATGCCCCGCGAGCGGGTGGATAGCTTTGTCCAGGCGCAGCGGGTGCGGGCCGGCCTGGCCCCCGCATCGCAGCCGCAAGTGCAGCTCCAGATTCATGCTGCGCGCTACGGCTTCATGCAGCCGCAGCACCCGTCTCACAACGAAGCGGCCTCTGGCGTGGCCTGGCAGCACACGCTGGCGTTTCTGGATCAGCACCTGCGCACGCCCTGAGCCGCCCGGAAGGCTTGCCCGAGGGGGCTGCAAGCCTGCTATACTTGCGGGCTCAGCGGCTGTAGCTCAGTTGGATAGAGTACTTGGCTACGAACCAAGGGGTCGTGGGTTCGAATCCTGCCAGCCGCACCATCCAGGGAAAGCCAGTTCCGAAAGGAACTGGCTTTTTTCATGGGCGCTTATGGGGCGGCCTGGGCGTTCATGGGGCTCTGGGGCCTTTCAGGCACACCGCTTGCCGCGAGGGTCGGAGCGTCCCCACACGGGCGACGCACCCATCCCAGGAGGTTCCTCTCATGCCCCAGCAGTCCACTTTCAAGCGCCTGGCCGGCTTGGCCAGCCTGTCCTTGTGCCTGTCCGCCGCTGTCTCAGGCTGCGCCCAAGACAGCCGCAGCACCCTGGGCGGCCCCAGCGATCCGACCGTGCGTGAGGAGCAGCAGCGCGCACGGGGCGCCATGCATCCCGTGCCGCCCGGGCAGAACATGCCCGGCGGCGGCGAGGCTTCGGGCCAGTAAGGCCCTAGCCGGGCCGCCTGGCGGGCGGTGCGTGGCCCGTGTCGCCCAGCGGCTGGGCCAGGGCCGTGCTGCGCAAAAAGCACAGGCGTGCGCAGTAGTCCACCAGCGCGTCGAGCTCAGTGGATTTGTCGAACACCGCATCCACCCCCAGTTGCGCGCTGCGTTTGCGTACGCCCGCGGTCACGTAGTTGCTGAAAAGCACGATCTTTTGCCAACGTGCGCGTGGGCCCAGGCTCTCCACCAGATGCATGCCGCTGCCCCCGCGCAGGAACAGGTCCACAACCAGCAGGTCCCAGTCGGCCGGATGCTGCGAGAGCCAGGCGCTGGCCTGCGCCTCGGTGTGCCCCGTGCTGATCACCCGCACGCAGGTCAACTCCTGCAGTGTGCCCACCAGGGTCTCGCACAGGCTGGGGTTGTCTTCGGCCACGTAGGCATGAAGTTCCGGCGCGTCCATGGGGTCGTCGGTCGTCGAGAGATCGTGGTTAGCAACTGGTTACCACTCTACGTCGCAGCGCGTTGAGCCCGCTGCGCGTACAGCGTCAAATCGCGTCAGACGGCACAGACACCCGCGTGCCGTGCCATGACCTTCCTGCCATGACCTCTCACCCCCCTGACGACGCACGGTGTGACCCACAGTCTGAGGTGCTGCGGGTTCCGGCCGGTACCGCGACCCTGCTGGAGCAGGCCTGCGAAGGCGGCTTGTGGCGACTGGACCTGACCACGGGCGAACTGTGTGCGTCGCCACGGCTGGCCGTGCTCCTGGAGCGGCCGCAGCAGGCGGTCCGCAGCCTGGACTTCCTCGCGCCGCACTCGCGCGAGCAAGTGCAGGCACACCTGCATGCCTGCGTGAGCCAGGGCCGCTCCTTCGACTGCCAGGTGCAGGTCGTGACGGCGCGTGGGTTGTTACGGTGGGTGCGTCTGATCGGGCAGGCCGTGCGGGAGGAGGGCGGGCGGATCGTCGCGGTCGAGGGCGTGGCCCAGGAGATTTCTCCGCGCGCGGTCACGGCGGGCGCGCTGGCCACGGTCGATGGCGAAGGCCGCTTGACCTACCTGAACGCCGAGGCCGAGCGCCTGCTGGGGCATCCCGCTGCCCGCCTGCAGGGGCGCGCAGTCTGGGGCCTGTTCCAGAAGACCGCACGCCAGGAGGTTGAGGCGCAGGTGCGCGAGGCGCTGGCGCAGGGTCACCCGCTGGAGATCGAGGCGCTCGATGCGCGCCAGAGCCAGTGGCTGGAGTTGCGCGGCCAGCGCTTCGCCAACGGTCTGGCCCTGGAGATTCGCGACGTCACGGCGCGGCGGCAGTCCCAGGAGCAGCTGCGGCTGCTGGAAGGCAGCATCGCGCGGCTGAACGATCTGGTGATCATCACCGAGGCCGGCCCCTTCAACGAGCCGGGGCCTCGCATCGTCTCCGTCAATGATGCCTTCGAGGCGCGTACCGGCTACAGCCGCCAGGAGGTGCTGGGTCGCTCGCCGCGCCTGCTGCAGGGCCCGCAGACCCAGCGTGACCGCCTGGCCCAGATCCGCAGCGCGCTGGAGCAGTGGCAGCCGGTGCGCGTGGACCTGATCAACTACCGCCGCGACGGCGAACCCTTCTGGGTCGACCTGGACATCTCACCGGTGTGGGACAAATCGCGCCGGCTCACGCACTGGGTGGCTGTGGGCCGCGACGTGACCGAGCGCAAGGCGGCCGAACAGAAGATTCGCTACCTCGCGTTCTACGACGCGCTGACCGGCCTGCCCAATCGGCAGCTGCTGCTCGATCGCCTCCATGCCACCCTGGATCGGCCCGCCGGCGCGCAAGGCGGTGCGCTGATGTTCATCGACCTGGATAACTTCAAGGCCCTGAACGACACGCTTGGCCACCAGCGAGGCGACCAGCTGCTGCAGCAGGTGGCCGAGCGTCTGCGGACCTGCGTCACCCCCGAGGACACCGTGGCTCGCCTGGGCGGGGACGAGTTCGTCGTTCTGTTGCAGCCTCCTGCCGCTGTGGCCGCCTCTGCGGCCGCCGCAGAGGCGGCCAGCGTGGTCGCGGGTCGCATCCTGCACACCCTGGGCGAGCCCTATTCGCTGTCTGGGACCCCGCATCACAGCACCTGCAGCATTGGCGTGACGGTGTTCGGGCGTCAGCGCGTGGCGGTGAGCGAGTTGTTCAAGCAGGCCGACCTGGCCATGTACCAGGCCAAGCACGCCGGGCGCAACGCGGTGTGCTTTTTTGATCCGCAGATGCAGGCGGTGGCCAGCGCGAATGCGACACTCGCCGGCGACCTGCGCCAGGCCTGGCGCCAGGGTCAGTTCCTGCTGGATTACCAGCCCCAGGTAGACCGCCAGGGGCGCATGACCGGCGCTGAGGCCCTCCTGCGCTGGACGCACCCCGTGCGCGGGCGCGTGCCGCCCGCACAGTTCATCGGCACCGCCGAGGAAACCTCCCTGATCCTGGACATCGGACGCTGGGTCCTGGATCAGGCCTGCGCGCAGCTGGCCCAGTGGGCGCAGCGGCCAGACCGCCGCCATCTCTCGATCGCGGTGAACGTGAGCGCGCGCCAGTTTCGCGACCCGCAGTTCGTCGACGGCGTGATGGACGCTATTGCGCGCACAGGCATCACCCCAGACAAACTCAAGCTCGAGCTAACCGAGAGCCTGCTGGCCGATGGCATCGAGGTCACTGTCGCCAAGATGGGAAACCTCAAAGCCATGGGGGTGGCGCTGGCGCTGGATGACTTCGGCATGGGCTATTCCTCGCTGTCCTATCTGAAGCGGTTACCGCTGGACCAGCTCAAGATCGATCGCGAGTTCGTGAAGGACCTGTTGACGGATGCCAACGACGCGGCAATCGCCCGCACCATCATCGGCTTGGCGCAGAGCCTGCGCCTGGGCGTGATCGCCGAGGGCGTCGAGACCGAGGCGCAGCGCGATTTCCTCTTGGGCCAGGGCTGCGAGGCTTTCCAGGGGCACCTCTATTCCGAGCCCTTGCCGATCGAAGCACTGGAGGCCTACCTGGCCGATGCGGGCTGACCTGCGGTGCCTGCTCACACCGGTGCGATCCGCAGCGGTGAGGTGGGCACCAGGCGTTGCAGCCGGATCAGGATGCGGTGGTCCTCCAGTGTCAGATCGGCACGTTCCCCCTGGGCCAGCGCCCGGACGTCCGCGACTTGCATCCGCCGGTAAGGCACTTCGGCCTCGGGCGTTGCATGGCCGCGGTCGTCATTGTGCGCAGGCGCCCGGGTCAGGGCCAGCGTGGCGTGGCCGGCATCGATCTGCGCGCTGACCGCCAGGTCGCCCGGGGCGCGTTCGCGGTCGGCCAGGTGCAGCAAGGCGGCCAGGAGCAGGGGGCGCAGCGACGCGCTGGAGACCTGGAAGTCTGTCTCCTGAAGGTCGGCTTGCACTGCATAGCCGCGAAATTCCAGCCCGCTGCGTACCAGCGCAATGCACTCCAGCACGCCTTCGCGCAGCTCGGTGCTGTCGTCTTCGGGGGGGACGAGCCAAGTGGCTACGCGCAGCGAATGGGCCATGGCCTCGCGCGTGCCGCGCTGAATGCGTGACAAGTGATGCTGCACGTCGACCAGCGGCGGCAGGCCGCGGTCCAGCCTGGCGGTGACCACCTCGGTCATCATGCCCACGGCTTGCAGGTTCACGATCAGGTCGTGGCGTAGGGCCGGCCCGATGCGTCGCAAGACGGCATAGTGCGCGGCCTCCGCCGCCTGCCCGTGGGGCTCGTCTGCATGCATCGCGCGATTCTGGGCAGCCCGGTGCCGGTCAGCCTGTCAGGCGCAGGCTGCGGCCCCTGTAGGAGCGCTCTGGAGACGCCGCGACACGTAGCGTCCGACGCGCCCGGTATGCTCAATGGGTCATGCAGCCCAGGGAGCTTGAGACTTCCATGAACAAAGCCTTTACCCGCGAATCCGAGCCCGAGGACGACGATCTACCGGCTGGCGCATCACCCGTGCCGGCGGGTGCGCGCAACTACATCACCCCCGCCGGCTATGCCCGCTTGCGCGCCGAGCTGCTGCAGTTGATCGACGATGAGCGCCCGCGTGTCGTCGAGGTCGTGCACTGGGCCGCCAGCAACGGCGATCGCTCCGAGAACGGCGACTACCTGTATGGCAAGAAGCGCCTGCGCGAGATCGACCGCCGCATCCGCTTCCTCACCAAGCGGCTGGAGATCGCCGAGGTCACCGACCCCTCGGTACACCACGGGCGTGACCAGGTGTTTTTTGGTGCGAGCGTGCGCTACGCCGACGTAAATGGGCAGGCGCGCGAGGTCACCATCCTGGGCATCGACGAGGCCGACAGCGCTCAGGGACAAGTGAGCTGGATTGCTCCCATTGCCCGCGCGCTGCTCAAGGCCCGCGAGGGCGATGTGGTGAAGCTGCAGACACCTGCGGGCCCGCAGGAGATCGAGGTGCTGCAGGTGCGCTACCCGGCACCCGAGGGGCAGGGTTCCTAGCTGGCGCGGCGTCCGCGCTGCACGCGCAGCACGTCGGGGATGCGCTTGATCGCGCGCAAGACCGTGTCCAGGTGGCTGCGGTCACGCACCGCCACCAGGAAGCGCAGGTCGGCGGCGTCCTGAGCGCGGTCCTCGTCCATGTCCACATGGGTGATGTCGGCCTCGGCGCCAGCCATCGCCGAGGCCACGCGCGCCAGCACGCCCTTGCCGTTGCCCACGGTGACCACCAGGTGCGTCTCGAAGGAGCGCACGGGTTCATCCGACCACTCGACGCCGATGAAGCGCTCGCTGTCCTTGTTCAACAGGCGCCGCGCGCTGGCGCAGTCCTCGGTGTGTACCACCAGACCCTCGCCGCGTCCCAGGTAGCCCACGATGTGGTCGCCGGGCACGGGACGGCAGCAACTGGGGTACTGCACCGAGGCGTTTTCGCTGCCGTCCAGGATGACAGCGCCGTGCGCAGGGTTCTCGTGCGCGGTGAAGCGCTCGCGGGTCATGAGCAGGGCGTCGGGCTTTTCGCCGCGTTCGGCCAGCAGGGCCACCAGGCGCTTGGCCACGATGCCCGCGATCCGCTTGCCCAGGCCGATGTCCATCAGCAGCTCGTCGCGGTGGCGGTTGCCTGTGAACCGCAGCAGCTTGTCCCACACGGTCTGGTGCGCTTCGCCCGCATCGGGCAAGCGCTCGATGCCTTCTGCACGCAGGGCCTGCGTCAGGAGCTTTTCGCCCAGCCCCAGGGACTCGGCCTGGGCCATGGTCTTGAGGTGGTGTCGGATCTTGGAGCGCGCGCGCCCGGTGCGCACGAATCCGAGCCAGGCCGGGTCGGGCGTGGAGGCGGAGGCTGTCTCCACTTCCACCACGTCGCCGTTTTTCAGCTCGGTGCGTAGCGGCACCTGCGCGCTGTTGATGCGGGCGGCCACCACATGGTCGCCGATGTTGCTGTGGATCGCATACGCGAAATCGACCACCGTGGCCCCTCGCGGCAGCGCCAGGATCTGGCTCTTAGGCGTGAAGACGTAGACCGCGTCGGGGAACAGGTCGATCTTGACGTGGTCCCAGAATTCCGCGGCGTCGCGCGTTTCGTGCTGGATGTCCAGCAGGGACTGCAGCCAGGTGGCGCCCGTGCGGTCCGCGGCCTCGGCTTGCGAGGGGTTGGCCTTGTACAGCCAGTGGGCGGCCACACCGGATTCGGCCACCACGTGCATGGTCTCGGTGCGGATCTGGAATTCCACGTTCACGCCGGCGGGCCCCACCAGCGTGGTGTGCAGGGACTGGTAGCCGTTGACCTTGGGGATGGCGATGTGGTCCTTGAAGCGGCCCGGCACCGGCTTATACATCTGGTGGACGATGCCCAGCGCCGTGTAGCAGTCGATCAGGCTGGGCACGATCACGCGCAGGCCGTAGATATCGGTCACCTGCGCGAAGCTCAGGTGCTTCTCGTCCATCTTGCGATAGATGGAATAGAGCGTCTTCTCGCGACCGGCCAGCCGGATCTTCAGGCCCGCCGCTTCGAAGGCCACTTCGACATCACGCTGCACTTTCTGGATCAGGTCTCGGCGGCGGCTGCGGGCCTTGGTCACGGCTCTGGACAGCACCGCATGGCGCCACGGCTGGATGTGGCTGAAGGCCAGTTCCTGCAGTTCGCGGTAAGTCTGGTTCAGGCCCAGGCGGTTGGCGATCGGTGCGTAGATCTCCAGGGTCTCCGAGGAGATGCGGTGCCACTTGCTGCGCGGCACGTCGTTCAGCGTGCGCATGTTGTGCGAGCGATCCGCCAGCTTGATCAGAATGACGCGCACGTCGCGCGCCATGGCCAGCAGCATCTTGCGGAAGGACTCGGCCTGGTTCTCCTCGCGGGTGTTGAACTGCAGCTTGTCCAGTTTGGTCAGGCCATCGACCAGTTCGGCCACCGGGGCGCCAAAGCGCTCGATCAGTTCGGGCTTGGTGACCCCGCAGTCCTCGATCGCGTCATGCAGCAGGGCCGCCATGAGGGCCTGCGCGTCCAGCTTCCACTGGGCGCACTGGGCCGCCACTGCGATGGGATGGGTGATGTAGGGGTCGCCGCTGGCGCGGATCTGGCCCAGGTGGGCCTCGTCGGCAAAGCGATAGGCCTGGCGGACCTGCTCGATTTCGCCGGCGTCCAGGTAGTCCAGCTTGGCCATGAGCGCAGCAAAGCTGGCCGCCGCCGCCTTGGCTTGCGCGGAACTGGGGACGACGGGGGCCGCACGCTTGCGTTTGCCTGAAGAGGGGTCGAGCACCGCACTCATCCCTCAAATGTAGCGCGAGCCTTCTCCAGGGCGGAAATGGCCCAAAAAAAAGCACCGCGAGGCGGTGCTTTTTGCAGGGGCGGGGCGAGCCCGCCGACAAGGTGGGATCAGCCCGGAACCTTCTTCAGCATCTCCAGGCCGATCTTGCCTTCAGCGATTTCACGCAGGGCGGTGACGCCGGGCTTGTTCTTGCTCTCGATCTTGGGCGCGTGGCCTTGACTGAGCATGCGGGCGCGGTAGGTCGCGGCCAGCACCAGCTGGAAGCGGTTGGGGATCTTTTGCAGGCAGTCTTCAACGGTGATGCGGGCCATGAGAACGCTCCGGGGTCAGATGATGTGCAAGGCCTTGAAGGTGTCGGCCCGGGTCCGCCGCTGGGCTGAAAACTTCAGCCGCTGGGCGTGAACAATGGTTTTGAGGTCGAACAACGCTCGCTCAAATAACTCGTTGATTATAACGAAGTCGAATTCCCGCGCCTGGGCCATTTCCTCGGCGGCGTTCTTCAGGCGCAGTTCGATGACGTCCGGGGTGTCTTCGCCCCGGCGCTCCAGGCGGGCGCGCAGTTCTTCCCAGCTGGGGGGCAGGATGAAGACCAGGACGGCGTTGGTGAAGATGCGTTTGATCTGGACGGCACCCTGAAAGTCGATTTCCAGGATGACGTCGGCGCCGGAGGCGATGCGTTCCTCGATGGCCTTCTTGGAGGTGCCGTAGCGGTTGCCGTGCACGTTGGCCCACTCGACGAAGGCGTCGGCCAGCACCATGGCGTCGAATTCCTGGGGCGAAACGAAGAAGTACTCGCGCCCGTGCTTTTCCTGCCCGCGCGGGGCGCGGGTGGTGTGCGAGACCGAGGGCTGTACCTGGGCGTCGAGCTCCATGAGCGCCTTGACCAGGCTGGATTTGCCCGCGCCGCTGGGTGCTGCGACGACGAAGAGGTTGCCTGGATAGTCCACGGAAAAAGCCTTCATTCGATATTTTGGACTTGCTCGCGCATCTGCTCGATCAGCACTTTCATGTCGACCGAGATGCGGGTGAGTTCCAGGGCGGCCGATTTGGAGCCCAGGGTGTTGGCCTCGCGGTGCAGTTCCTGGATCAGGAAGTCCAGGCGCTTGCCCAGCTCGCCGCCCTTGGCGAGCAGGCGCTCGATCTCGTCCAGGTGGGCGGCCAGGCGGGTGAGTTCTTCGGCCACATCGATGCGGATGGCGAAGGCCGTGGCCTCGGCCAGGGCGCGGTCCTGGGCGGCGTCGGGCGCTGCAGCCGCACCAGCCTGGGCGCCCAGGCCCATCGCGTCCTGCCAGCGCTCGAGAAAGCGTGTGCGTTGTTGTTCGACCAGCTGCGGCACCAGCGGCCGGGCCTGGGCGGCCAGCGCACGCAGCTGGGCGAGGTGCCCGCGCAGCATGTCGACCAGCCGGGCGCCCTCGCGTGCACGGGCAGAGAGCAGGGCCTGCACCGCCTGTTCGGCCAGTGGCAGCAGCTGCGCGCCAGCGTCGGCCGCGCCGGGCTGGCCTGCGGCGGCCAGCCTCAGTACCTCGGCCACGCCCAGGGGGCGTGCGTCCGGCAGCACCTGGCGGATCTGGTCCTGCAGCGCGTGCAAGCGGCGCAGCAGCTCGGTGTCGGGGTCGCGCAGGTCGGCAGCACCGACAGCTTCCAGGCCGGCGCGGACCTCCACCTTGCCCCGCTTCAGGTGGGCCTGCAGCAGCTCGCGCAGTGCGGGCTCGTGCTGGCGCAGGTCCTCGGCGAGGCGAAAGGACAGGTCAAGGAAACGGCTGTTGACGGCGCGGATCTCAACGCCCAGCCGGGCCTGAGTCAGGGCATGACCGGCCCCCTGCGCCGCGCCGCTGGACTGGGCGCTGGCATAGCCGGTCATGCTGTAAACTGCCATCTGATACTTTTGTGTTATTTTTTGGGGTTGGGCGGGAACTTTGAGGCGGCATCGCCTGCAGCCTTCTTCATTATGTCAAAGCTCACACCCGCCGCCCTCCCGGCCGACACGATCGTTGGTGGTTATCGGCTGCTGCGCAAACTCTCGGCGGGCGGCTTTGGCATCGTTTACCTGGCCACGGCGCCCGACGGCCAGCAGGTCGCGGTCAAGGAATATCTGCCTGCGTCCCTGGCCACGCGTGAGCCGGGCCAGTGCCTGCCCCAGGTGCCGCCAGACAAGCTGCCCCTGTATCGCCTGGGCCTCAAAAGCTTCTTCGAAGAGGGTCGCGCCCTGGCCCAGATCTCGCACGCTTCAGTCGTGGGCGTGCTCAATTTCTTCCGCGAAAACGAGACGGTCTACATGGTGATGAACCACCTGGAGGGCGCCACCTTGCAGGACTTCGTTCTGGCTGCGCGCGACCTGCAGAAACCCCAGGTGCTCGGAGAGGCCACCATCCGCTCGCTGTTCGACGAGATCCTGCGGGGCCTGCGCATCGTGCACCAGCGCAAGATGCTGCACCTGGACCTCAAGCCCGCCAACCTGTTCATCACCGACGACGACCGCGCCGTGATGCTCGACTTCGGCGCCGCCCGCGAGGTGCTGTCCAAGGAGGGGCAGTTCATCCGGCCGATGTACACCCCCGGGTTCGCCGCGCCCGAGATGTACCGACGCGACCAGCCCCTGGGTCCCTGGACCGACATCTACGCGATCGGTGCCAGCCTGTTTGCCTGCATGCAGGGCGTGCCACCCCCCGACGCACCGAAGCGACAGGGCGCCGACACGCTGCCCGCGGCCCTGGAGCGCCTGCGCCCGGCCTACTCCGACAGCCTGATCGAGGTGGTGCGCTGGTGCATGGAGCTGGACGCGCTGCAGCGCCCGCAGTCGGTGTTTGCGCTGCAGCGCGCCCTCAGTCGCGAGTCGGCCGACGTTGGCGTGGCCGTGCCATGAAATTTTCTGTCTTCCAGGTCAGTCGCAGGGGCGGCCGTGCCCGCAACGAAGACCGCATGGGGTACTGCTACACCCGTGAATCGGCCCTCTTCGTTCTGGCCGATGGCATGGGTGGGCATCCCGGGGGGGATCTCGCTGCGCAGATCGCGCTGCAGACCCTGGCGACGCGCTTTCAGCGCGAGGCCGTCCCGCAGGTGGCCTGCCCCGCCACCTTCCTCGCGCTGGCTCTGCTGGCGGCGCACCAGGCCATCAACCGCCACGCGCAGGCCCAGGGTCTGGCCGACCCACCCCGTACCACCCTGGTGGCGGCCATCGCCCAGGCGGGGGTGTTGACCTGGATCCATTGCGGCGACTCACGCTTGTACCTGGTGCGTGACGGGCAGGTGCTGGCGCGTACGCGCGACCACTCCTACGTGGCGCACCGTGCAGCGGCCGGCCAGGCCGACGACGGGGTCCACCGCAATCTGCTGTTCACGTGCTTGGGGTCACCCTCGAATCCCATCCACGACCTGGGCGGCCCGGTGCCCCTGCGCCAGCGGGACAAGTTCCTCCTGTGCTCCGATGGCCTGTGGGACAGCCTGCCCGAGGCCCTGATCGTGCAGCGCCTGCAGGCCTTGCCGGTGGCCGAGGCCGTCCCGCAACTGGCCGAGGAGGCCTTGCGCGTGGGCGGGCCGCATGGCGACAACGTGACCCTGATCGCTGTCGAATGGGAAACGCCGTCCGCTGCCGACTCGCGTTATGGCGTCTCGACCGAGGGACTCAGCCAGGGCGTGTATGCGTCCAGTATCCAGTGCGGGTTGCTGCAGGCCCATGACCCGGCGGCCGACGACCTGGATGACGCCGCCATCGAGCGTTCCATCGCCGAGATCAACGAAGCGATCCGCCGCCTCAAAGGTAGCTGACCTGCCCGTCGCATTCGGGTCGGATCTGCCGCCCCGTCGAGCGCACCGTGCCGTCTTGTGCCAGTTCCACCTGGAACCACAGGCAGAAGGTGTTGTCGTAGCGGTAGGACCAGACCTGGCCGCGCTCGCGTGAGAGGCGGGACACCTCGAACGACGGGCCGATCAGCGCCACCACCTCGCGCGCGGACATGCCGGGGGTGATCTGGTTGAACACCGGATCGGTCAGGCGCTGCTCCCAACGCACCACGCGGCCCTGGGCGTCCAGGTCGACGAAATAGGTGTGAAAGCCCTGCGGCCCACGCGCGTAGACGAGGCGTTCGCCACCCTCGCGCGCCAGGACCAGGGTGGGCTGGCCCATGGTTTGGGTCAGGCGGGCCTTGTCGGCGCCCAGAAGGTCCTGGCTGGGGGCGTACCCCGCACAGGCAGCCAGGCTGGCGATGAGGGCCACGGCCGCCAGCGGGCGCCAGAAGGTGAGGTAGGCGAGAGCTTTCATGCGGCCAGTTTAAAACCCCGGCGGGGTGGGGCGCCGCGCATTGTTAGCATTACCGCCCATGACCTCATTCCAACGAAGCGGCGGCCGCCGCGCCGACCAGCTGCGCCCGGTGCGCATCACCCGTGGCTTCACCATCCATGCCGAGGGCTCTGTCCTCATCGAATTCGGCCAGACCCGCGTGCTGTGCACCGCCTCCGTGGAGGACCGGGTGCCGCCGCACAAGCGGGGCAGCGGCGAGGGCTGGGTGACCGCTGAATACGGCATGCTGCCGCGCGCCACCCACACCCGGGGCGACCGCGAGGCCGCGCGCGGCAAGCAAAGCGGCCGCACCCAGGAAATCCAGCGTCTGATCGGTCGCTCGCTGCGCGCGGTGTTCGACCTGAAGGCCTTGGGCGAGCGCACCCTGCACCTCGATTGCGACGTGCTGCAGGCCGATGGCGGCACGCGCACTGCGGCCATCACCGGCGCCTTCGTGGCGGCCCAGGACGCGGTGAACCTGTTGCTGGCGCGCGGCCAGCTGGCCGCATCGCCCATCACCGGGCCCGTGGGGGCGATCTCGGTGGGCATCGTCGAGGGCACACCGCTGCTGGATCTCGAATACATCGAGGACGTGGCCTGTGACACCGACATGAACGTGGTCATGACCGGCGCCGGCCACTTCGTGGAGGTGCAGGGCACGGCCGAGGGCGTGGCCTTCACCCGCGCCGAGATGGATCGCCTGTTGCAGCTGGCCGAGAAAGGCATCGCTGAACTCGTGGCCCTGCAAGCGTCTGCCCTGGCGCGTCCGCTGCCCGCTGCCCCTGCACAGGCCTGACCATGATCGAGACCCTGGTGCTGGCCTCCAACAACCGGGGCAAGCTGGCCGAGCTTCAGGCGATGTTCGCGCCCCTGGGTGTGAAGCTGGTGTGCCAGGCTGAACTGGGCATCGGTGAGGCCGAGGAGCCGTACCGCACCTTCGTGGAGAACGCCCTGGCCAAGGCCCGCCATGCGGCGCGCGCGAGCGGCCTGCCAGCGCTGGCTGATGATGCCGGCCTGTGCGTGGACGCCTTCGGCGGCCTGCCCGGCGTGGACACCGCCTACTACGCCACGCAGTTCGGCTACCCCAAGGGTGACGATCACAACGTCACCGCGCTCCTGGCGCAGATGCAGGCGGTCCAGAACCGCCGCGCCGCGTTGGTCAGCACTCTGGTGGCGATGCGCAGCGCCGACGATCCCGAACCGCTGATCGCGGTGGGCCGTGCGGCGGGTGAGATCACCCGTGCGCCGCAGGGGGAGCATGGCTTCGGCTTCGACCCGGTGATGTACATCCCCGCCTTCGGAAAGACCTTCGCGCAGCTACCGCCCGAGGTGAAGAATGCGCACAGCCACCGCGGACAGGCCGCACGCGAGATGCTGCGCTTGATGCAGGAGCGCTGGTGAGTGCCCCTGACGGCCCGGTCGCAAGGCAACCAGACCTCGCCCACTACATGCGGCCCGGTACCCTTCAACTGGGGGTCCTGCCGCCGCTGTCTTTGTACGTGCACCTGCCCTGGTGCCTCAAGAAATGTCCGTACTGCGACTTCAACTCGCACGAAGCGGCGGGTGAATTGCCCGAGCAGGCCTACCTGGACGCGCTGGTGGCCGATCTTGAGCAGGCCCTTCCGCTGGTGTGGGGACGTGGGGTGCACAGCATCTTCATTGGCGGAGGCACGCCCAGCCTGTTCTCGCCCGCGGGCATCGACCGGCTGATCGGCGACCTGCGCGCGCGCCTGCGGCTGGAGGCTGATTGCGAGATCACCCTGGAGGCCAATCCGGGCACCTTCGAGAAAGACCGTTTTCGCGCCTTCCGCGCGGCGGGTGTGACGCGGTTGTCCGTGGGGGTGCAAAGCTTCAACGACGCGCACCTGAAGGCCCTGGGCCGCGTGCATGACCGCGCACAGGCGCTGGCGGCCTGCGAAGAAGCAGCAGCCGCCTTCGATACCTTCAACCTCGACCTGATGTACGCACTGCCCGGGCAGACGCTGGCCGAACTCGAGGCCGATACGCGCCAGGCGCTGGCCCTGGCGCCACCGCATCTGTCGATCTACCACCTCACGCTGGAGCCCAACACCTATTTCGCGAAGTTCCCGCCCGAGCTGCCGCCGGACGACACGGCCTATGCCATGCTCGATCGCATCACCGAGCTCACGCAGGCCACAGGGCTGATGCGCTATGAGGTATCGGCCTATGCGCGCGAGGGCCACCGCTGCTGGCACAACCTGAACTACTGGCAGTTCGGCGATTACCTGGGTATTGGCGCCGGGGCGCACAGCAAGCTCAGTTTCGCGCACCGGGTGGTGCGCCAGGTGCGCTATCGCGAGCCGCGCCTGTACATGGACCATGCGCGCAAGGGCCATGCGGTGGCCCAGGAGCACGAGGTGTCGCGGGCCGATCTGCCCTTCGAGTACATGCTCAACGCCCTGCGCCTGCGCGAGGGGTTCGCGCTGCGCGATTTCACCGAGCGCACGGGCCTGCCGGTGTCGGCCATTGAGCGTGGGCTGTCACAGGCGCAGGAGCGTGGGCTGGTGATGCGGTCGCTGGATCGCGTCCAGCCGACCGAACGTGGTTTTGACTTCCTGAGCGATCTGCAGGCCCTGTTCCTGCCGGCCTGAGGTGCGTGCCCCGAGGGGCACACCTCACTCCACCACGAAACTGACCAGGCGCGAGCCGATGCGTCCGGCCGAGTCCTGGATCTCCAGCACCAGGCGGTGAGAGCCCTTGGGCAAGTGGGCTTCGGACACGTCAATGCCCTGCTCGCTGATCTTGGACTGCGCGGTGATGCGGCTGGTGATGTCCAGCTTGAACGCACCGTAGAACACCTTGAAGGTTTCCGGTCGGATGTTGGCCTGCGGCCCGGGCTCAAAGCGCAGGGCGATCCGTGTGGGCGAGGGGATCGTGGCCGCGGTGTCGGGCGAGACCAGCTTGATGACCGGGGCCTGCGCCGCCAGGGGCGAGCGGGCCACCAGTTGCACGGGCGCTGCGCGCGATTGCGCAGCCTCTTCCTCGGAGACCAGCATCACGGCCTGCGCCGAAGGAGCCAGTGCGAGCAGGCCCCACAGCGTGAGCCGACGCAGCGATGCGAATGTCATGCGCTGCGACCTCACTCGATCGCGACGATGCGCACGCGGCGATTCTCCGGGGCTTCGGGCTGGTCTTTGAGCAGCAGGTCGTTGAAGCCCTTGCCCTCGGTCTGGAGGCGGCCGGCCGCAATACCCTTGGACTGGAGGAAGTCGGCCACGGCCTGCGCGCGGCGCGCGGACAGCGCTTCGTTGTAAGCGGCCGTTCCCTTGGCATCGGTGTGACCTTGCACCAGGAAGCGGGTACCCGTCAGGCGCGGCGTGGCCATGGCTTCGGCCAGGTTCTGCAGCAGCGGCCGGCTCGTGGTCTGCAGGCGCGCAGAGTCGAAGTCAAACTGCACCACCAGATCGAGCTCGCGCTTTTGCGGCACGAGATTGCGCAGGCTACGCGTGGTGGCAGCGCCCGCGGGCGGAGGGGCGAGGCGTTCAACCATCTCGCCAACCGAGGCGTCGCGCAGGGGAGCTTGCTGGGCCCACGCTGGAGTCAGGGCTGAGAGCGCGGCGCAGGTGAGCGCCAGGCGGGTGAGGGTAAACCGGTGCATCAGCGAACCTCCTTGATGGTGATCAGCTTGGCGCCGAAGGATTCGGATGAACCCGTCACGCCGCCGCCGGAGAAGAAGTCGAAAAGTGCTGCACGACCCGGCAGGTCGTTGAGCGCAAATGTGAAGGGCGCCTTGGCGTCGGGCGGTGACAGCGTGAGCGCGCTCAGCGCGCGCGGGGTGTCGGACACCACCACCAGCATGTGGTCCATGCCGGCCGGACCCTGGGCGACCACTTGCCAGTCGGGGCGGGGCAGGGTCATGGGCACGTTGGCGCGGATCGCGTTGTCACGGTCCAGACCGTTCGGAAAGAGGATGTAGAAACTCTTGCGGTCGCTGCCAAGCAGCACCAGGTACACATAGCCGTCACGGGCCGAGCGGATCTTGAGGTTCAGGGGGTCTTTGCCGATACGCAGTTCCGTTTTGTCGAGCGTCACATCCACGCGGCGCTTGGGATTGCGCTGGGCCTCGATCTCCTTGAGCGTGGCCAGCGAGGCGATTGCGGGCTCCACCGGGGGCGCAGGTGGCTCGGCCAGTGCGGGCAGCGACGGGGCCGGTGCGGGGGCGGCTGGAGCGACGGGTGCAGCAGGCATGACCGGCGACGGCGGCGCGATCGTCACAGCTTGCGGGGGCGCGATCGTCACAGTTTGCGGGGGCGCAATAGCCACGGTTTGCGGCGGCCGCACGGGCTGGGCGGGCGCGGGCGGCGTGGGGGCTGCCACCGGCGGTGTCAACGTCGGTGCAGGCGGTCGTACCGGGGCCGGTG
>JACCDK011642249.1_pt1 | contig 31650 bp, 29 predicted proteins | sample 7445871 | NCBI WGS metagenome assembly JACCDK01 (sample SAMN15323436, study PRJNA562643) | freshwater metagenome | isolation source: river surface water | place: USA:Blue River Watershed | collected 2017-08-15 | reverse complement strand
TTGAAATCAGGGATACCGTAACGTAGCAAGCCACCAATTTTGTCATCGCGTTCGTAAACAGCAACGGTGTGACCTGCGCGGGTTAACTGCTGTGCCGCAGCCAGGCCAGCTGGACCAGAACCAACCACTGCAACTGTCTTTCCCGTAAGGCGTTCAGGCGCGTGTGGCTTGACCCAATTGTTGTCAAAGGCCTTGTCGATAATCGAAACTTCGATCTCTTTGATGGTAACTGCAGGTTGGTTGATACCGAGAACGCAAGAAGACTCACATGGGGCTGGGCAAAGACGGCCGGTAAATTCCGGGAAGTTATTGGTTGCGTGAAGACGCTCGATTGCTTGCTCCCCCTGGTTGCGCCAGGTGAGATCGTTCCACTCTGGGATTAGGTTGCCAAGCGGGCAGCCCTGGTGACAGAACGGAATACCGCAATCCATACAACGGCTCGCCTGTTGCTGCAACACTGCGGGGTCGCGCTTTTCGTAAACCTCGTTCCAATCACGGATTCGAATTGAAACAGGACGACGCTCTGCTGTTTGACGCTCAGTAACCTTAAGGAAACCTCTTGGATCAGCCATTAGTTACCTCCAGGATTTCTTTCCATACACTTTCGTGATCTGGGTCAATACCGTTCTTCTGCGCGCGTGCTCGGATGTCTAGAACCGATGCATAGTCGCGCGGCAGTACCCGCACAAAGTTTTTTACCTCGACAGCAAAGTTTGCAAGCAATCTTTCGGCAACAGCTGAACCAGTTTCTGTGAGGTGCAACTCGAGCAGCTGCTTCAGGCGAGTCTCATCGACTGCTTCCAAATCTCCAATGTGAAGTTCTCCAGCCTTCAAGGCTTCGGCATTTATGTGGTCTGCACGTAGTTTGTATACGTAGGCAACACCACCGGACATACCAGCACCAAGGTTTCGACCGACCTGACCAAGGATTACTGCGCAACCACCAGTCATGTACTCGAGTGCGTGATCTCCAACGCCTTCAACCACGGCGGTAACGCCTGAATTACGCACTAGGAATCGCTCTCCCACGATTCCACGCAGCAGCATGGTTCCGCTGGTTGCGCCGTAACCAATAACGTTTCCGGCAATTATGTTTTCTTCAGCGGCAAAGATACTGCGTGAATCGGGTTTTATGACGATAGTTCCGCCAGATAGGCCCTTACCGACGTAGTCGTTGCTGTCGCCCTCGAGTGTCAACTTGATTCCGCGTGGCACAAATGCACCGAATGACTGACCTGCAGAACCGGCGAGGCGAATGTCGATGGTGCCATCCGGCAAACCTTCGGCACCGAAGCGCTTTGTCAGTTCGTTACCGAGCATGGTTCCAACTGCTTGGTCTACGTTGGTGATATCTAGCTCGATTACGGTCGCTTGAGAGTCATTTAGCGAGGCCCCAGCAGCTTCGATTAGTTTGTGATCGAAATGCTTTTCCAACTCGTGGTCTTGCACAGTGATGCGTCGCTTTGATGCGTCACGAGAAACCGGCGCCTGAGCCAAGATTGGTGATAGGTCCAAGCCATCGGCTTTCCAGTGGTTGATTGCTCGGTTTACATCGATTAGTTCGATGTGTCCGATTGCTTCATCCATGGTCTTGAATCCAAGAGCGGCAAGGTATTCGCGAACTTCCTGAGCCAAGAATTCAAAGAAATTAACTACGAACTCTGGTTTGCCGCTGAAACGCGAACGAAGCACTGGGTTCTGGGTGGCAACACCCACCGGGCAGGTATCTAGGTGGCAAACGCGCATCATGATGCAACCCTCAACTACCAACGGTGCAGTTGCGAAACCAAATTCTTCGGCACCGAGAAGTGCGGCGATGATTACGTCGCGACCAGTCTTCATCTGACCATCTACCTGGACGGATACTCGATCGCGCAAGTTGTTAATCAAAAGCGTCTGCTGTGCTTCCGCAAGTCCAAGTTCCCATGGAGTTCCTGCGTGCTTCAAAGAATTCAAAGGTGAAGCACCAGTACCACCATCGTGACCCGAAACTAAAATCACGTCGGCTTTGGCTTTCGCAACTCCGGCTGCTACGGTTCCGATTCCAACCTGCGATACAAGCTTTACGTGCACACGAGCTTCGCGGTTGGCGCGCTTAACATCGAAAATCAACTGCTTTAGGTCTTCGATTGAATAAATGTCGTGGTGCGGCGGCGGTGAAATCAAGCCAACACCTGGAGTTGCGTGACGGGTACGCGCAATCCAGGGGTAAACCTTGCCAGGTGGAAGCTGTCCACCTTCACCAGGTTTAGCTCCCTGTGCCATTTTGATTTGAATGTCATCAGCGTGCGTTAGATACATGCTAGTTACACCGAAGCGACCAGAAGCAACCTGCTTAATTGCACTTCGACGACTTGGGTCAAGAAGTCGCTCAACGTCTTCGCCACCTTCACCGGTGTTTGACTTAGCGCCGAGCTGGTTCATTGCAATCGCAAGAGTCTCGTGTGCTTCCTTCGATATTGAACCGTAAGACATCGCGCCAGTTGAGAATCGCTTAACAATTTCCGAAATCGGTTCGACTTCGTCGATTGAAATAGCTGGACGCACTCCTTCGCGAAGCATGAATAGTCCGCGAAGAGTCATCAAGCGTTCGGCTTGGTCGTCTACTGCCTTGGTGTACTCGCGGAAAATGTCGTAGCGCTTGTTGCGAGTCGAGTGTTGAAGCTTGAACACTGTCTCAGGGTTGAAAAGGTGCGGTGGACCTTCGCGACGCCACTGGTACTCGCCACCGGTTTCGAGTGTTTCGTGCGGGTTGGTAGCGATGTCGATTGGGTACGCGCTGTGGTGTCGTGACGCAATTTCGTCATGGATTACATCGATGCCGATACCGCCAAGCTGGCTGGTGGTACCGGTGAAGTAGGTATCTACCAGTTCCTGGTTAAGTCCAATTGCTTCGAAGACTTGAGCACCAGAGTAAGAAGCAACAGTCGAGATTCCCATCTTCGACATAATCTTGAGTACACCTTTACCAAGGCCGTAAATAAGGTTCTTTGATGCTTGTTCAATAGAGACGCCAGCGAGTGTCCCGTTCTTCACCATGGTCTCTGCTGACTCCATAGCTAGGTATGGGTTTACAGCAGCGGCACCATAACCAATCAATGCAGCAACGTGGTGTACTTCGCGAACGTCTCCAGCTTCAACAACTAGTCCAACGTGAGTGCGTCGACCTGAGCGAATCAAGTGGTGGTGTACGGCAGAAGTTAGTAGCAGTGATGGAATCGGAGCCAATTCACGGTTACTGTCGCGGTCGCTCAAAATCAAATAAGTTGCACCGTTGTCGATAGCTTCATCAACTTCGTCGAATATTTCGCGAATACGGTCGGCAAGTGCTTCGTACCCGTCGTCTACTCGGTAGAGTCCACTGGCTGTGAATGAGTGACCAGCACCATCCTTTTTCACATCAATGTGCTTGATCTTGGCAAGCTGATCATTGTTAATTACTGGGAAGTCGAGGATTACCTGTCGAGCGTGCTCAGGTGTCGCACTAAGTAGGTTCGGCTCCGGGCCAATGCCTGTGCTTAGCGAAGTGACAACTTCTTCGCGGATTGAGTCAAGTGGCGGGTTAGTTACCTGCGCAAATTGCTGAACAAAGTAATCGAATAGTAGGCGTGGACGATCGCTAATTGCAGCGATTGGAGTATCGCTACCCATTGCGCCGAGTGGTTCTGCTCCACTTCGCGCCATTGGTGCAATCAAAATTCGCAATTCTTCTTCTGTGTAACCGAAGGTACGCTGACGTCGATTAACTGAAGTTGCGGTATGTGCGATGTGCTCGCGCTCAGGTAGATCCGAAAGGTAAATGCGGTTATCCTCTAACCAGTCACCCCACGGTTCAAGCGCGGCAATCTCTGCTTTGATCTCGTCGTCACCGATTAGGCGACCGTTAACAGTGTCTGCTAGGAACATCTTGCCCGGCTGAAGGCGACCCTTGCGAACAATCTTGCTCGGGTCGATGTTGGCCACACCGATTTCCGAGGCAAGCACTACTAGCCCATCATCAGTTACCAAGTAACGACCGGGGCGAAGTCCGTTTCGGTCTAGGGTTGCTCCAACTAGCGAACCGTCAGTGAATACCACGGCTGCTGGGCCGTCCCAAGGTTCCATGAGCATACTGTGGTACTCGTAGAAGTTTTTGCGAATCGGATCGATGTCGCTTTGTTTCTCCCATGCCTCAGGGATCATCATCATCATGGCGTGTGGCAGTGAGCGACCAGACATGTATAGCAGTTCAACTACTTCGTCGAACGAAGCTGAGTCAGAACCGTCAGGGGTGATGATTGGTGTGAGTTGCTTCAAGTCACCAAGCTCGGCAGATGCCAAACGGGACTCACGCGCACGCATCCAGTTGCGGTTGCCCTTCACGGTGTTGATTTCACCATTGTGCGCGATCATTCGGAACGGATGTGCCAGTGGCCATGAAGGGAAAGTGTTGGTTGAGAAACGAGAGTGTACAAGCGCAAGTGTCGACTCGAAATTCTCGTCCGAGAGATCTGGATAGAACGGCTCGAGTTGAAGCGTAGTAACCATACCCTTGTAGACAATGGTGCGGGAAGAAAGCGATGGGTGGTAAATCCCGATGCTTCGCTCACTGCGCTTGCGCAAGCGGAACAGTTTGCGTTCAAGATCCATTCCTTGGGATCCATCTACAGCAGAGACAAATACCTGACGAACGACTGGCATCGCTGCACGTGCCAAATCACCCAGGACTTCAGGTCGAACAGGAACTTCACGCCAACCGATGACGCGAATGCCTTCCTCGGTTGCAATGTTTTCGAAGCTCGCCTCGGCCGAAGAAATTTCATCCTCGTTTACAAAAACTAGTCCTGCACCATAACTCCCCTTGGCAGGAAGTTCGAAGTCAACTACATTCCGGAAAAACTTGTCGGGAATCTGAGAGAGGATTCCAGCGCCATCTCCAGTGCCCGCATCCGATCCGACAGCACCGCGGTGTTCAAGATTGCGCAGTGCATTTAGTGCTGTCTCGACGATGTCGTGACCGGCAGTTCCGCGAAGCGTGGCAACCATTGCAAGACCACAGGCATCGCGATCGCGTGCTGGGTCATAAAGTCCATTAGCTGCAGGTGCAGTAGCGAACTTGGCAAATGGCGATACTCCAGGCATGCCACACTCCAATCCAATTAATCAGAGGGACAACGCTGGCCCAGAAAGCTCTACGGGAGAGAAAAATGTAATGCGCTTTTGGCGCCGATTAGCAGTTTAAGGCAGGTTACGTCCTCTATTTACTGCTATTTGAGTCTAACTCATCGTCAGTATTTGGCTGGCTTGTAGCGTCGTAAACTTCAGGATCTCCTGCTTCACTAATTGGCTCGCGTCCAGTTAGGTAAACGCTCTCTTCAGAGCCTGGATGGACACGACGAGACCAATAAATCAAACCTGCAGCCACCAAAAGCCCGACAATTGCTGACCATTGGTTCGTGCGGATACCCAGAAATACCTCACTAGGGTCGATTCTCAGTCCTTCTACCCAGAATCGTCCTAACGAATAAAGCGCTAGGTAGAGCCCAAAAGTTTGACCCCAACGTAGCTTTAGGCGAACTTCAAGCAACAAAATCAAGCCAAATGCCAGCAGGTTCCAGATGATCTCGTACAGGAACGTTGGGTGAAAAAGCGTTCCTTCCGGCAGACCAATAGGAATTGCGTCATTTGGGGTCGCAATCTCTAGACCCCAAGGCAAGTCGGTTGGCAATCCGAATAGCTCCTGATTGAAATAGTTGCCTAGGCGGCCGAAAGCTTGCGCCAGTATGACGCCCGGAGCAATCGCATCAGCGAATGACAGGAAACGAATTCCGGCAAATCTTGACCCGATGTAGGCCCCTACAGTTCCAAGGATTAGTGCGCCATAGATAGCCAGACCACCCTCCCAGATTGCAAACACCTTGGATAAATCTTTTCCTTCTCCAAAATAAAAACTCCAGTGAGTGAGCACGTGGAAAATACGACCGCCAACAATTCCAAATGGAACAGCCCAAAGCGCAATGTCTAGGACTGCTCCAGATTTTCCTCCGCGAGCTATAAGTCGACGATTTCCAAACCAAATTGCAATTGCTATGCCAAGCAATATGAAAAGTGCATAGAAATGAACACGAAATGGGCCTAAATCGAAACTGGAAATGGTCGGGCTAGGGATGCTTTGCAGAATGTTCATTGTTCTTCTTTGCTAATGATTCGGATCTAGTTCTTTTACTTTTTCGATTAGTTGTGCGAGACCACCGTCTTGATAGGCACGAACGAAGGCAGAACCTACAATTGCACCGTCGGCATACTTGTTAACGTCGAGAACTTGTTCCGCTGTTGAAATACCGATTCCAACCGCAGTGTTCTGATTGGTGCCGGTCGCTCGAACCGCGGTTACAACCTGTTGCGCAAGGTCATCAACAGAATCGCGTGTGCCGGTAATCCCCATGGTTGAAACACTGTAAACAAAACCACGACTTAGCTCGCAGGCACGATGCATACGTGCGGGAGAAGAAGTTGGAGTCGCAAGGAAGACTCGGTCCAGCGATAACTCATCGGAAACCTTAAGCCAGTCATTCGCTTCGTCGGGAATTAAATCTGGAGTAATTAGTCCAGCGCCTCCTGCTTGTTGCAATGCTTGCGCGAAATCCTCGACGCCAAACTGGATGACCGGATTCCAATAGGTCATGACCAAAACGGGAGTATCCACGGCTTCAGTTACAGCTTTTACTGCCTCGAAAACTTGGGCCAGTTTGAACCCGTTGGCGAGCGCCTCGCCCGTGGCTTGCTGTATCACAAGACCATCCATCACCGGATCGCTGTAAGGCACGCCTAGTTCGAGGATATCGACGCCGTTTTTACACATGGCGATTGCTGCATCAACTGACTCGTTCAATGTTGGATACCCGATCGGAAAGTATCCCACCAGCGTCTTGCGGCCGGCTGCTTTGTTGCTCGCGAATCGCTCTGCAGTTTTACTCATTAGATAAGTCCAAAATACTTAGCCGCGGTTTCCATGTCCTTGTCGCCGCGACCACTGAGATTAACGAGGATTGATGACCCCGGCTCCAACGTTTTGCCGAGCTTAAGCGTGCCAGCCAAAGCGTGTGCAGATTCAATCGCCGGAATGATTCCTTCGGTTCGACTGAGCAAGCGAAGTGCATCCATGGCTTCGGCATCGCTAATCCCCTGATATTCGGCGCGACCCAAATCTTTCAACCATGAATGTTCGGGTCCAACACCCGGGTAGTCCAACCCAGCAGAGATGGAGTGACTCTCAATGGTTTGTCCGTCCTCATCCTGGAGCATGTAACTCTTGGCGCCATGCAAAACTCCAGGTCTTCCATAATTCAAAGTTGCTGCGTGTCTGTCGGTATCCATACCTTCACCTGCTGCTTCAAATCCAAAAATCTTCACGTCTGCATCATCTAGGAATGCGTGGAACAAACCAATCGCGTTTGATCCACCACCAACGCAGGCAGCCAAGGCGTCAGGTAGAAAACCAAATTCATCAAGCATCTGCTGACGTGCTTCGATTCCAATGACGCTGTGAAAGTCACGAACCATTGCCGGAAATGGATGCGGTCCAGCAACTGTGCCGAGTAGATAGTGTGTGTCGTCGACGTTTGCCACCCAGTCGCGGAGCGCTTCGTTGATTGCGTCTTTGAGTGTGCGGCTTCCAGTTTTTACCGGCACAACTTCTGCTCCGAGAAGTTTCATGCGCGCCACATTTAGTGCCTGTCGCTCTGTATCTACTTCACCCATGTAAACAACGCACTCGAGTCCGAACAAAGCAGCCGCGGTTGCACTAGCGACTCCGTGCTGTCCGGCACCGGTCTCGGCAATTATTCTGGTTTTACCCATTCGCTTGGTAAGCAGTGCTTGGCCGAGCACATTGTTGATTTTGTGAGATCCGGTGTGGTTAAGATCTTCGCGCTTTAGAAATATTCTCACTGGCCCAGCGTGTTCAGCGAAGCGCTTAACCTCGGTGATGATTGATGGACGTCCGGTATAAGTTCTGTGTAGCTCGGCGAGTTCCGATATGAAAGCTGGGTCTGACTTAGCCTTGGTATATGTGTCGGAGAGTTGATCCAAGGCAGCGATTAGTGACTCAGGTACAAAACGACCGCCGTAGGCACCGAAGTATGGTCCAGATTCATTTCTAAGTGAAGTCACGGTAACAGTCTAAATTGATGTGAACTGCTTGAGTAGTTCTACGGGATTACCGGTGACCAGCGCTTCACCGATGAGAGCGACATCAGCCCCGGCCTCACGATAGTGACGAACGTCATCAACTGTGCGTACGGCACTTTCGGCTACTTTTACTACACCAGAAGGAATTAAATGCGTCAAAGTACCGAAAAGATTTCGATCCGTCTCGAAAGTGCTCAAGTCTCGAGCATTGACGCCTAGGAGTTTGGTGTCGATATCGACCGCGTAACGAACTTCATCTGCCGAGTGGGTTTCGACGAATGCAGTCATTCCGAGTTCCTCGATCAGTAACTTGAGGTTTTCGAGTTTTTTTGAAGCTAAACCGGCAACAATCAGCAGCACTAAATCCGCCCCAGCTGCGCGAGCTTCTAGCACTTGATACTCGTTGGCTATGAAGTCTTTTCGTAATACTGGCACAGCCACACGAGATCGAACAGCTCGCAAATCATCCAAACTGCCCTTGAATTTGTGGCCCTCGGTTAACACCGAAATAGTTGAGGCGCCAGACATTGCGTAACTTTGAGCCAACTCGGCCGGATCTGCGATCTCGGCTAGATGCCCCTTTGATGGGCTCGCTCGCTTTACCTCTGCCAAAACTTTGATGTGCTCGGCTGGAGCCAAAAAGTTGAGTGCGTTGAGAGGTGCGGGCGATTCGAGAGCTAGTTTTTCAACTACCGCGAGCGACTGATTAGATTCGCGAAGTTTTGCATCGGCTAATGCGCCAGCGTAGAGACCTTCAAGCACTAGGTTCTTAGGGACTAGTGCTTGGCGTTGTTACCGTAGCCGGCACGCTTTAGGACGAATCCTGCTGCGAGACCAGCAACTACCAATACTCCACCCGCAATAAGAAGAGCAGAGTTGCCCAACCATGCGCCTAGAGTTGCTACCGCGAATGCGAGCATGATTGCGGTAACTGTGGTCCAGGCAGCGATAGTGTCGCCGTGACCTGGGTCATTTGCATTTGCTGACATGTCAGCCTTTCTCTAAACCTGCGACAATTCTATCCGCGTTGGGAGTCCCAGAGGTCAATAGCTGAGCGTGGTTTATTCCCCACTCCTTTGACTGCCTGGCTTGGTCGTTGCCACCCCTTGGATCGACTTGCCAAATAGCCGCAGAGCACAATTGCCAGTAGCTGGGTAGCAAGCCACAACCAAGAGTTCAGCCCGCTTGCGACCTCAACTCCAGAGACTCCATGAGTCTTGGCAATCCCCGTCAATCGCTCTAGTTGCGGATCAAGTTCAGCAATGTTCGCCTGAGCAAGTTGAATGCCTAACCAAACCATTAGACCTGTCGTAACTAAAGTTTGAGTCGCGAGCACAATTCGCGATGCCGTACTGCCGGTCAATAGCGATACCAATGTTGCTGCCAATAGAAAGAGGGTAACTGGCATAGCTATCGCGTAGGTCTGGCTGCCTTGGAAATCCCCAAGCACTGTCCGCTTTCCGGCAACCTGCATTGCGATGCTGTACCAAGTTTGAGTAAGCAAAAGCAAACCGAGCAGTTGAATTGCTAAGAGGATGACAACTACGCGCCGATTAGTCATTCGAAGCGCATGCCTCAATCGCGCGAATTGGTGCGCTTGCCTTTGAGATGGTTTCTTGAAACTCATTCTCGGTAACAGAATCAAGCACTATTCCCGCACCTGCTTGCACGTGAGCAACACCATCACGGACAAATGCGGTTCTAATTGCAATTGCTAGATCCGCATTGCCATAAAAATCGAAGTAGCCAACCACACCTGCATAAGCACCTCTGTTAGCTGATTCGAGTTCGTCGATGATCTCAAGTGCTCGAGGTTTTGGTGCTCCAGACAAAGTTCCTGCAGGAAAAGTTGCTCGAAAGACATCGACAGGCGACTTACCAAGTCTTACCTTGCCCTCTACCGTCGAGTTGAGGTGCATGATGTGACTGAATTTATGAATTTGCATGAATTCCGAAACGTGCACGGAATCTGGTTCGCAAACCTTTAGCAGATCGTTTCGCGCAAGATCAACCAGCATCAAGTGTTCGGCTCGCTCTTTGTGATCTGCAATCAACTCAGCGGAAAGCGAATCATCTTCGGCTTCATTTTTCCCCCTGGGTCGAGAACCAGCAATCGGGTGCATTTCTGCGTGCCCGTCAGTGACGGTAACTAGCGCCTCTGGGGATGATCCGACCACCGCATAGCGACCTGATTCATCTTCAAAGTTCAAAAGGTACATATACGGACTTGGGTTTAGTTCGCGAAGATTTCGGTAAATCTCTAGTGGTTCAGCATCAGTCTCGATGTCGAATCTTTGGGAGAGCACAACCTGGAACACATCTCCGATGCGAACGTACTCTTTTGCTTTGGCAACAGAATGAAAGAATTCTTCTTTCGAGGTTCTGTGCGAAACCTTGCTGACACTGGCTTTTGCCATATTCGGCGGCACTTCAGCTGTATGGAGTTTCGACTCGATCGCATTGATCCGATTCAGTGCCTCAATGTAACTACCTGCAATGTCGCTGTCGCTAGACAAAAAAACGTTGCTGAGTAAATGAAGTACGCCCTCGTGGTGGTCAACGATAGCCATTTCTGAGGACATACTCAGGCTCATCAAAGGCGATTTATAGTCTGCAGCTGGTGCATTCGGTAGGTTTTCAATCTCTCTAATTAGGTCCCAGGCAAGTAGACCGACCAGACCTGAAGTGAGCGGTGGCAGGTTTTCTAGTCGTGGTGAATGCCAGGATGAGCCAATTTGTTCGATGGCATCGAGTGCTGAGCTTCCGAGTTCACTTGCCTCGCTGTCAGGAAACGGTGAGAGTCCACTTGTGGATTTCCACGAAGCCTTCCCGTTTGTGTACTTGATAAGCGATCCGCGATTTTGCACTCCGATAAATGAGTAACGCGACCAAATCCCCTGCTCAGCAGATTCAAGCAAAAATGATCCGGTAATGTCTGAGGCAAGTTTTTGAAACAGTGAGACTGGATTCTCTGTTCCAAGCGGAATGGTGCGATAAACCGGAATCAGGTTATAGTCGCAACTGAGTTCTGCAAATTCTTGGCCAGATAGATTGACGGTCAAAATCAAGCTTCCGTTTCATCGGTAGCTATGTAAAGGGTCTGAACGTCGAAGCAAGATTCAGTACCGGTGTGACAAGCTGGCCCGTTCTCTATGACCCTAATCAACAAGGTGTCACCGTCGCAATCCGCTTCGATGGAAATGATTTGCTGCGTGTTACCCGAAGTGGCGCCTTTGTGCCAGATTTCATTTCGAGATCTTGACCAAAAAACGGTTTCACCGTTTTCAATGCTTTGAGAAAGACTTTCGCGATTCATCCAAGCGACCATTAGTACGCGAGAGCTGGCGGCCGACTGTACTACTGCCGTGATTAGGCCATCGCCGTCAAACTTCAAAGTTTCAAATGCACTCTTATCAAGCGGCATTATCGCACCTCGAATCCGGCTGTCTTGAGCTCATGTTTTGCTTCGGTAATGCTAACCGAACCCTCGTGGAAAATGCTGGCCGCCAGAATTGCGTCTGCTCCGGCTCTAGCCGCCGCCGGAAAATCAGTTGCTTTACCAGCACCGCCAGAGGCAATTACCGGCACTGTGCTGATCTCTCGAATCGCAGTGAGCATCTCGACATCAAAACCGGCGCGAGTGCCATCGGCGTCAATTGAGTTGACTAGTAACTCTCCAGCGCCGAGCTCCTGACAGTGGCTAACCCACTCAAGCGCGTCCAGATCGCTTTCCTGGCGTCCGCCGTGAGTCGTAACTATGTAGCCACTCGGTGTTCTAGGTGAACGCTTTAAATCGAGTGAAATCACCAAGACCTGATTGCCAAAGCGATTCGCGATCTGAGTTAGCAGGTTCGGGTTGCTGATGCCAGCCGAGCCAACCGAAACCTTGTCTGCGCCGGCTGTTAGCAGTTTGGCAACATCGTCAACTTCGCGAATTCCTCCCCCGACGGTCAACGGTATAAATAGTTGCTCGGCGGTTGCAGTAACCAAGTCATACATGGTGGATCGATTATCCACCGTAGCTTTTACGTCCAAGAAAGTTAGTTCATCAGCGCCGTCTTGGAAGTAGCGTGTTGCGAGTTCTATTGGGTCGCCGGCGTCTCGAAGATTCAGAAAATTGACACCCTTGACTACACGTCCCTCTGCCACATCAAGACACGGGATTACACGAACTGCCAGCGACACTAGATTCTCGCAGCGTGTAATGCGCTAACCAGAATCGCCCGAGCGCCGAGCTGATATAGATCATCCATCACACGGTTAACTTCGGCTGATTTAACTAGCGCTCTTACTGCAACCCAATCCGAATCGCGAAGCGGCGAAATAGTCGGAGATTCGATACCAGGTGTGATTGCCGATGCAGCTTCGATAATCGCCACTGGACAGTCGTAGTCAACGATGACGTACTCTCTTGCAACGATAACTCCCTGAAGGCGACGTAGCAGTTGTTCGTAATCGACAGCGTGGCTAGGTGCAACGATAAGTTGTGCAGTGCTTTCCAGAATGGTTGGACCGAAAATTTCAAGTCCAGCCTGACGCAAAGTATTTCCGGTTGAAACTACGTCTGCAACGGCGTCGGCAACTCCGAGTCTTACAGATACTTCAACGGCTCCATCAAGCTGAACCAGTTCTGCCTTGATGCCTTGCTTTGAAAGAAAATCTTCAACTAAGTTCACATAGGCAGTAGCGATGCGCTTGCCAGCGAGTTGGTTGATGTCACTAAAAGCACCGACCGGACCAGCGAAGCGGAAAGTCGAACCACCAAAGTCGAGGTTGGCGATTGGCTTGGCTTGACTTCGGCTATCGAGCAGTAGGTCCAGGCCGGTAAACCCAAGGTCTAGCGAACCGGCTCCAACATAGGTGGCGATGTCTCTAGGGCGAAGGTAGAAAAACTCAATTTGGTTCTGTGTATCTACGACGTGCAAGTCTTTTGGATCGCGGCGAATCGCGTAGCCGGCTTCCTTGAGCATAAGGATGGCTGTGTCTGACAAAATCCCCTTGTTTGGGACTGCAACTTTTAGCATTTGAATTCTTTTCTTGTCTTAGAAGTTTTTTTCGAGGTCGGCAATTTCAATACCCTTAGCGGTCATAAGAACCTGCAGATGGTAGATGAGCTGGGAAATTTCCTCAGCGGTGCGCTCGTTGCCTTCATGCTCGGCTGCCATCCAGACTTCGGCAGCTTCTTCGACGATCTTCTTACCAATGGTGTGAACGCCAGCATCCAGCCACTTTACGGTTTCAGAACCGTCAGGCCGTTGGGTTGACTTCTCTTTGATTTCGGCAAAGAGTTGTTCGAAGGTCTTCATCCGACTAGATTACCTTGATTTGTAGCCCTTCTAAAGGTGCAAGTGTTTGAAACCGGCTTCGGCTAAGCCACGCAGTCGATCTATCTGGGCGTTTCTGTCCGTTGCCTTGAACACCGCGCTACCTGCTACGAAAGTGTCTGCACCAAGTGCGGCAACTCTCTCGATATTCGATTCATCAATGCCGCCATCAACCTGAAGCCACACATCGAGTTTTTCAGTGTCAATGAGGCGCCTTGCCTTAGCGACCTTCTCCAGAGTGTGTTCGATTAGCGCCTGTCCTCCAAAGCCAGGTTCGACGGTCATTACCAGCAGCTGATCGAAGTGCGGAAGTAATTCGACAACTTCGTTGAGATTGGTGTTCGGTTTGATGGCCAAACCGGCACGTGCACCAGCGGCGCGGAGGTTCTTGGCGATGGAGGTGGCGCTATTTGCCGCTTCTAGGTGGAACGTTACAGAGAACACACCAGACTCGGCGTATTTGACTGCCTCAACATCCACGTTTTCAATCATCAAATGCACATCAAGTGGTTTCGCGGAAACCTCTTGCATGCGCTTAACCATTGGCAAGCCGAAAGTTAGGTTAGGCACAAAATGGTTATCCATGACATCGACATGCAGTGCATCTGCATGCTCGAGCGTTTCGAACTCACGCTGGAAATTTACAAAATCCGCAGAGAGGATGCTTGGATCGATGCGCACGCTCATGCGACTACTCTAGCCAGCACTCGGCTTGGACTTGGTTAGCAGAGACATAAACATGGCGTCTGTGTCATGTGCCTGAGGCCATAGTTGAACAGTCTTGCGTTTAGTATTCAACGCCAAATGGTCATTCACTGAATGTAAAACTGCTGCTGCATCAAGAAGTTTTGCTTCATCGCCGAATTTACGCATTAGCCAATCCACAACAGAGACAGTTTCGGCGCTGTGTGGTGAACAGGTGACGTAGGCCAAAAGCCCACCGGGTTTTAGAGCTAGCCAAGCGCTAGATAGCAGCTCCTGTTGCAGTTTGCTTAGTTCAGCCACGTCACTGGGTTGTTTTCGCCATCTGGCTTCCGGTCGCCTGCGCAGTGCCCCGAGACCGGTGCAAGGCGCGTCGACCATAATTCGATCAAATTTTCCAGCGAAGTCATTGCCGAAGCTTCGCCCATCGGCACAGGAGACTTCCACCTGGGGGTCTATCTTGCTCAGCGCCTGGGTGACCAATTTTGCGCGGTGAGGCGCAAGTTCGTTTGCGTAGAAATGAGCCCCGTTTTGCTTAGCTTCAGCTGCCAGCACGGCAGCTTTACCACCGGGACCGGCACAGAGATCTAGCCAGAGTTCCCCCGCCTCAACTTCTCTGGCTCTGCTCAATAGCAATGCCGAAAGTTGAGAACCTTGATCCTGCACTCTCATCATTCCGTCGCGAACCTGAGGTAACTTACCTGGGTCCCCTTCGCGCATGACATAACCGATTGGGCTAGCCTGACCAGCCACGAACTGTTCAAGGTCAGCTTTTTTACCGGGAAGCAGAACAAGATTCACTAAAGGTGGTTGATTGTCTGATTCGAGCAGTGCAATTATTTCGTTCTCTCGCCCATCAATCTTGAGTGCCTGCTGCAACGCTCGAATTATCCAAACCGGATGTGAATACTTCAGTGCAAGCTTCTCTGTCTCGTCGGAGCATGTCAGTAACAGCTGAGTTAGCCATTCGGCAGCATCTTTTTCGGCAACCCTTCGGAGAATTCCGTTTACAAAGCCGCTGGCTCCCTGATCGATAACCTTCTTAGCCAGATCAACAGCTTCATTGATGGCAGCATGTGCCGGGATTCGCATGTTTAGCAATTGATGCGTTGACATACGGAGAATCAGGAGCGAACTTCGGTCAATTGCGGTCACTTTGCGATTAGCGCCGGCTTCGATCACACGATCGTAGAAGTACTGATTTCTGATTGTGCCAAACGCGATTTCCTGAGCTAGAGCAGCATCTCGACTATCAAGCCCTGACTCTTCGATTAACTTCGGCATTTCCAAGTTGGCATAAGCATCATTCACTTCAACGGAACGTAAAAGTTCGAAGGCCACCCCGCGACTAGTTCTAGGTGTTTTAGCCACCGAGAACCACACTTACGCTTTGACCACGCAACCAGTCCGCTGCCGGCATCGAGTTCTTTCCGGCTGGTTGTACCTGCAGAAGTTGCAGCACACTGTTTGAACCGCAAGTTACGTATACCTGGTTACTGTCCATGAAAACTGTGCCGCATAGAAGTGGAGATGTTTGTCGGGAAGGTCTTGAACTCAAAACTCGCATCGTGCTTTCACCAATTGTGGTCCAGGCAATCGGTTCAGGATTCATTGCTCGAACCAGATTATTTATGGACTCCGCGTTGAGTGACCAATCGATCTTGGCGTCACCGCGCTGCAACTTACCGGCTAATGTGCCATCCCCCGATTGCGGTTCGAACACGGCAATGCCGGCATCTATTCGAGCCAATGATTCATCGAGAGCTGTAATGCCAATCTGGGTTAGTCGGTTCAGTAATTCACCGGCATTCTCATCCGGTTGTACCTCGGTCGGTACGCTAGCCAGCAACGGACCGGTGTCCATGCCTTCGTCAAGTCGGAAAATACTGACGCCCGTAATCGGGTCGCCAGCGAGTAAAGAATGTTGCACAGGTGCGGCTCCGCGCCAATTGGGCAACAAACTGAAATGCAGGTTAATCCATCCGTGGCGAGGAACAGCAAGGGCAGGCGCCTTCAAAAGTGAACCGTAGGCAATCACCACGCCAAGGTCAGGTTGATACTCATCTAGCCGCGAGACGACTGAATCGGTTATCCGATTGGCTTTGATGATTGGAATCCCTAGTTCTTGCGCTACCTGTGCCACTGCAGATGGAGTGACAATTGCCTTGCGCCCAACCGGTGCGTCTTCCCGGGTGAGTACCGCAACTACAGAGTGATGCGTTTTATGAAGATGTTTGAGTACATCAGCAGCTTGAGCTGTTGTGCCGGCAAAAACAATCTTCACAAGAGTCCTCCGAAGACTAGATTACTTCGGGGTCGTCCATGCGGACGCGAATGGCACGACTGGTTCTACCGTTGCTTGCAGTGCGTACCATGCCAGTGGTTTGCTTTGCGATTAGCGATCTGAGTTGCGTTGCCAGTGCTGAGCCGTTGGCGAAACTGTACTTAATGATGTATCGCTGATCTATGTCGGCGCGGTCGGATTTCAGACTTATCGGTCCGAGTACTTGAAACAAATCTTTATCGAGTTCGTTTGCAATGGCTGTAACTAATGATTTTTCCCCTTGAATACTGGCTAGACGCAATGCGGGTGGAAAATCGAGTTCCTTTCGATTGGCAAACTCATCAGCGGCTATTTCGGTTAGTTGCCAGAGCGCTAGTTGTTGTCCAAGTTTTTGAGGTAGACCGCTCACCACCACTTTGCCGCCGTCAGCCGTAAGTGCAATCGCATTGGTCCAGTTACGTATTGCCATGTCTTGAGCACGCAGTGAATCCTTTGCCAGCGCTGTTGAAGCATCGAGAATAACCACGCATCCGTAACCGCCAGGGACTTTGGGCTCTGCGCCAGGCGTTGAAACAACGATTCTCTTACCGTGCTTGATTTCCAAAATTGGGTTGTCACCAGTTGATTCAATGATCTGTGCACCAGGAAATGATTTTCCAATTTCAGACACGGTTCTTGTGGCACCGCCGCTACCCTGCTTAAGTTTTTTGCCCCCGCAACTGTGACACTCGAAATTGAGATTGTTGGCGGCGCACCAGCGACACTTAGGCGTATTGCTCGAGTTAATCCAGATTGGTCCGTTACAGGTGTTGCAGTTGGCTCGTTCGCCGCATTCGAAGCAATAAGTAGATCTAGCGATTCCCTTGCCGACAACTTGGATAAGTACAGGATTGCCATCATCAAGTGCTGATTTCCTGATTGCTTGCCAGGCCATAGTTGGCAATCTTGAATCATCGTCGCTAACTGCAATGCTCGGATGTGTAAAAGGTTCTGTTGAATCTTTTAGGTGACCAACTTCGACAAGACGTTGACACTCGGTACTTCGATAGTGGGCTTCGATTGCTAGGTCACAATTGGTCAAGCCCTGCCGCACGAGTGCGACGTCGCGAGTGTGCACATACGGCGAAGTTGGCTCGACCAAATTGTCATCACCGTCATCGAATAAGTAAATTCCACCCAGATTAACTAATGGCGCATAAACAGAGTTGCGTGCTCCGATTACGATGTGAGCACCTGGTCGAAGACATTGTAAGAAAGATGCATAACGTTCGGAAGGTTTGCGGCTTGCCGAGTAATCGATGAATTCGACTTGAGCGGATTCAAGTTCTTGTTTCAATAGCGCAAGGTCTCGGAAATCGGGCACGATAATGATGCTGCTGAATCCATCACCTCGTTGTCTAATGGCAAAAGCTATTGCTCTATCGGCCCAACGATTTTGTTTCGGTTCGACAATCGCTGTGGTGAGTGTGGCCTTTAGGCGCCTTTTTGAGACCGCGTATCCCGAATTCTCTGCGACAAACTTCTTTTCGACCGCTACCGAGCGCGTCACAATGGCGAGCTTTAGTAGATCTCCGAGGGTGCATGCCTGACGGTCGGCTACAGCCTTGAGTAATTTATAGCTTTCCGTGGGTAATACCGGAACCGAAGACACGACTTCTCTGATTGCAGCTAACTTGCCATCGAATTCGGAGGCATCAGCAATTTCAAACACGAATCCGTCTTTTAGCGCTTTGGACCGACCGAATGGAACTTTGACGCGACAGCCAACGGCAATTGAATCGACGAATTCAGTTGGAATCGTGTAATCGAATAGCCGATCAAGATTCGGTAGAGGCGAATCAATCGCTATTCGAGCAATTTGAGAAGTACTTCTAGTTTCCTGTGGCACGGCGCAAATCGTCGGTACGGTTAGTCATTTCCCAAGTGAAATCAGGTAATTCGCGACCGAAGTGCCCGTAGCTTGCCGTCTGCGAGTAAATCGGACGCAACAGGTCTAACTGCTCGATGATTGCCTTCGGACGTAAGTCAAAGACTTCTCGGATTGCAGACACGATAGCGGCGTTGCTTACCTTCTCGGTACCAAAGGTCTCTACGTAAAGACCGACGGGATGCGCCTTTCCAATCGCATAAGCGACCTGAACCTCGGCGCGATCAGCCAAACCGGCGGCAACAACATTTTTTGCCACCCAACGCATTGCGTATGCGGCGGATCGGTCTACCTTTGAAGGATCTTTGCCACTAAACGCTCCACCGCCGTGACGCGAGGCTCCACCGTAGGTATCAACGATAATTTTGCGCCCGGTTAGACCGGCATCGCCCATCGGACCACCTGTCACAAATACACCGGTTGGGTTGATGAAGTACTCGCCAGCTAAATTCTCTAGACCTGTCGCTGATAGAACGGGATCTATTACAAATTCTGCGACTGCTGCGCGGATGTCGGCCTGAGAAACATTCGGGTTGTGCTGAGTTGAAACAACTACGGCATCAATGGTCTTCGCAACAGCGCCGTCGTAACCAATGGTCACCTGAGTTTTTCCATCTGGACGCAGGAAGTCGACAATTCCAGACTTTCGAACCTCGGCCAATCTTGAGCTGAGTTGATGTGCAAGTGAGATGGCAGTCGGCATGTAGGTTGCAGTCTCGTTAGTCGCGTAACCAAACATAATGCCCTGGTCACCCGCGCCTTGTGCATCGTATGGATCCTGCGATGACTTTTCACGTTGCTCAAACCCACTGTCGACGCCCTGTGCGATGTCTGGTGATTGCTGGCCGATTGAGACTGATACTCCACAACTGGATCCATCGAATCCGATATCCGAAGAGGTGTAACCAATTGCATTGATTTTTTTGCGGATAATTTCAGGGATTTCGACGTAAGCCTCAGTTGTCAATTCACCCGCAACATGAACCAATCCTGTGGTAACCATTGTTTCGATTGCGACGCGCGCGTTTGGGTCTTGTGTCAAAATCGCGTCCAGCAATGTATCGCTGATTTGGTCGCAGATTTTGTCCGGATGACCCTCGGTGACGGATTCAGAAGTAAAAAGTTTAAGTTCGCTCATTTTTGTCAATCTCTATTTCGCAAGTATATCTAGAATCGCGTTGGCGACTTCTGTTTTGTTACCGCTTACTTCGACACTGAATCCAGCTTTAGTAAGAACCAATACGTCATTGTCGTCCGAATCAAAAACCTTACCCTCGGAAACATCGTTTGCCACGATTATGTCGCAGCCCTTAGACATCAACTTCGCCTGCGCTAGTTCACGTAGCTGTTGCTTGTTATCCGCTGTTTCGGCAGCAAAACCGATAACTTTGCAACTAATCCCTTCGTTGCGGATTCGGGAAACTGCTGCGGCCAAAATATCAGGGTTGGCGACTAATTCGAGTGCAACCTCATCGCCCAAGATGCTTCGCTTCAGCTTACTTTCGCTCGGATGTTTCACTCTGAAATCGCTCACCGCGGCGGCTTGAACCAGGATCTCAGCATTTGGTAACAATGCATTGACCTCGCGCTCAAGTTCGGCAGCAGTGCTAACAGAAACAAAGTGAACATTCGGAGTGTTAGTGCTTGGGATGTTGACCCCAATCAAGGTGACTCTCGCTCCGCGACTTGCGGCACACAATGCGATTGCTGTCCCCTGCTTTCCGCTGCTGCGATTTCCGATGAATCGAACCGGGTCAATTGCTTCCCGTGTGCCTCCGGCAGTCACCACAATGTGCTTGCCGGCGAGGTCCTTTGGGCTTAGAAGTGACAATGCTGCGGCAAAAATCTGATCTATCTCTGGGAGACGCCCGATACCGGTGTCATCGCCAGTTAGACGCCCAGATGCTGGCTCAATGATGTTGAAGCCGCGGTTTCGCAATACCTTGACATTTTCTTGCGTGGCAGAGTTGAGCCACATCTCGCTGTGCATAGCAGGCGCCAGAAGAATCGGTGCGTCACTGGCCAGGATTGTGTTTCCCAATAGGTCGTCAGCAATTCCAGCTGCCGTTTTGGCTAGAAAATTTGCTGTGGCTGGAGCTACGACAATAAGGTCGGCCTCTTTACCAAGTTCAATGTGCTTAACATCGGCAACATCTGTGTAGAGATTAGGGTCAACGCTGTTGTGCGAAAGAGCTTCCAATGTAGTAGCCCCAATAAATTTGAGGGCATTTTCAGTTGGAATAACTTTGACACTGTGGCCGGCTTCAGTGAAAAGTCTGATTATCCCCGCTGCCTTGTAGGCCGCGATTCCGCCAGTGATACCGATGACAACATGCATTGGCCCACTCCTATCGGAATTGCCCTATTAAGCGGTCTTTTTAGCTAGCTTGTTCTGATCGATCTCTTTGAGAGCGATTGTAAGAGGCTTCTCATTGATTGTGGTGTCAACTAGTGGACCAACAACCTGGAATAGGTGACCATCCTGAAGTGCTGAGTAGTAGTCATTAATCTGACGTGCTCGCTTCGATGCAAAAATAACTAGCTCGTACTTTGAGCCGATGTAATCCTTCGACAATAGATTGTCGATAGACGGCGAAACAATACCTTCAAGTTTTTCTGACATTTGATTCTTCCTAAATGAGCGCTTGGCGCTAAGACTTCAACAATTCTACGACTTGGGTCGCGCATTTGGCTACCTCATCGTTCACCAGGATGTGGTCAAATTCGCCTTGTGCGGCTAGTTCTTCCCGTGCGGTCTCCAGCCTACGAGTCTGCTGTTCGGCATTCTCCGTGCCTCTACCCTCGAGTCTGCGCACTAATTCATCCCAACTTGGTGGGGCTAAAAACACAGTGATGGCTTCGGGTAGGGCCTGTTTCACTTGGCGAGCACCCTGGATGTCAATCTCCAGTAGCACATTTTTGCCGTCAGCCAAAGCGGCCTCTACCGGTGCCTTTGGCGTCCCATAGCGGTGAGAACCGTGGACTACGGCGTACTCGAGCATCTGGCCGTCGGCAATGAGTGCGTCGAACTCCGCATCGGTCAAAAAGTAATAGTGGACGCCATCAACTTCGCCCGGCCTGGCACTTCGGGTTGTGGCCGACACGGACAGCTGCACATCCGGGTTGTGCTCAACAATGTATCGGGCAACAGTGCCCTTGCCAACCGCGGTCGGGCCGGCAAGTACTAAGAGTCGATTACCGACCATGGGATAAACCTACTTGGAGTTGCTGGTTTGCGCTGTCGATTGCCGAAGCAATGCCGCTAGGTCCGGCCGCAAGTACCGATCTGGAAACCGAAGCTAGAACTCGTTTAGCTGCTGAGCCGAATAGTTGAGAACAATCGGATAGCTCCGCCCCCTGTGCCCCAAAGCCCGGAGCCAAAATGGGGGTCGTTGCAGAAGCATCTTCATAAATAGATCCGAGTCCAGCAGCTTGCAAATTTAGTGTTGCACCAACCACAGCGCCGAAGTTTCCAATAGCACTTGATGCATCAAGATTCACACGGTTGATTCGTTCTAATCTATCCATGATGTCGGCAGCCAAAGTTCGCTCATTGAGCATTGCCTTTTGCACAGTCTTACCTTCTGGGTTTGAAGTTGCTGCTAAGACGAATAGGCCTTTGCCATTTTCTAGTGCTGCAGAGAAAACATTGTTTAGCGAATCGAAACCTAGATACGGGCTCACAGTAAGCGCATCACAGACGAATGGCGCGCTGCGCGACAGCCATGCATCGAAATAGCCGTCCATGGTTGAACCAATGTCTCCACGCTTCGCATCCATGATTACTTGCAAATCTGTTTCTGCTGCTGCTGAAGCCAAGTCTTCAAGCACTGCGAAACCTTTGGCGCCGAAGCGTTCGAAGAAACTGACCTGGGGTTTAATGACTCCAACGCGACCAACCGCAGTCTCAAGTACCGTGAATGCAAATGTTCTAAGACCATCGACCGAATCGCTGAGATTCCAGTCTTCAAGCAAACTAGCGTGCGGATCTATTCCGACGCAAAGTTGACCATACAGATCAAAATTACGACGGAGTCGACTGCTGAAACTAGTTGGCAAGGGCTACCCTTCTGTCTTCGGCATGCTGCTGCAGCGATCGAACCTCAAAAGGCTCAGCAATTACTGACTCGAATGATCCAATCGCTGCTGAAAGCTGCGCGATAGTAGTGAAGATTGCCTTATCCGCCGCAGTGGTCGCTGCTCGAATTTCATAGCCATCTTTGCGAGCGTGCGATCCGCTCGGCGTGTTTACTACAACGTCGACAAGTCCATCGGTAATTAGGTCAACGATCGAAGGCTCGCCGTTTACAGAAGGTTCACTGTGCTTGCGAACTACCTGCACGTCGATACCATGTCGTTCGAGAATTGCTGCTGTTCCGCTGGTGGCTAGCACCTTGTAACCTAGCTGTTGCAATCGGCGAACTGGCAAGACCAGGTGTGGCTTATCGCGATCGGCAACTGAAACAAAGACGCTGCCGCTCTTCGGCAGTGCACTTCCGGCAGCAGCCTGGCTCTTCGCGAATGCCTTTGGGAAATCAACGTCCATACCCATTACTTCACCGGTTGAGCGCATTTCCGGACCTAGCAGCGAGTCAACGAAACGACCATCCTTGGTGGCAAAACGCTTGAACGGTAATACGGCCTCTTTAACCGCAATGCTCGATCCAGCTGGGATGTAGGTTCCATCCTTGGCTGGTAGTGCTCCTTGTGCGATTAGCTCAGCGATGGATTCACCAACCATTACGCGTGACGCTGCCTTGGCCAGTGTGATCCCAAGTGCTTTCGAGACGAATGGAACTGTGCGTGACGCGCGAGGGTTAGCTTCAAGCACGTAAAGAACATCGCTAGCAAGGGCAAACTGCACGTTTAGCAATCCGCGCACTCCAACTCCCTTCGCGATTGCGAGAGTTGCTTCACGCACACGTGAGATTTGAGTTGTGCTCATGGTCACCGGAGGCAATGTACAGCTCGAGTCACCCGAGTGAATTCCTGCCTCTTCAATGTGTTCCATAACGCCACCGACGTAAAGTTGCTCGCCATCGTAAAGGGCATCGATGTCAATTTCTATTGCATCATCGAGGAAACGGTCAACTAATAGTGGGAAGCCTTCTCCAACAATTCCCTGATCTTTGATGCGATCGAAGTAGTCGACTAGAGATTCCTGGTCGTAAACAATTTCCATGCCGCGTCCACCAAGCACGTATGAAGGTCGCACTAGCACCGGATATCCGATGCGTGCCGCGATTACTTCAGCCTCGGCGAGAGTGATTGCAGTGCCATTCGCAGGTGCTAGTAACTTTGCGTCGTCAAGAATCTTCGAGAAGTAGCCGCGCTCTTCTGCCAGATCGATTGCTTCAGGTGTTGTACCCAAAATTGGTACTCCCGCTGCTTTTAGACCCTTGGCAAGACCAAGAGCGGTCTGACCACCAAGTTGAACGATTACCCCAACTAATTCGCCAGACTGCTGCTCGGCGTGAATAACTTCGAGAACATCCTCGAGAGTAAGCGGTTCGAAGTAGAGACGATCGCTAGTGTCGTAGTCCGTAGAAACTGTCTCGGGGTTGCAGTTGATCATGATGGTTTCGTAGCCAGCATCGCTCAAGGCAAACGACGCGTGTACACACGAATAGTCAAACTCAACGCCCTGACCGATTCGGTTTGGACCAGAACCGAGGATGACTACTTTCTTGCGACCAGATGGAGAAACTTCGGTCTCTTGCTCATAGGTGCTGTAGTAGTAAGGCGTTTCAGCGGGGAACTCCCCTGCACAGGTGTCTACTGTCTTATAGACCGGGCGCAGTCCAAGGCTGTGACGCATGGCGCGCACCTCTGCCTCGCTAATGCCACGCAATTGAGCAATCTGAGCGTCACTAAAACCGTGGTCCTTGCCGTGTCGGAGGATGTCGCCATCTAGATGCGCAGCATCAGCAATAGTTGCTGCAACTTCATTAATCAAGACAATCTGATCGATAAACCATGGGTCGATCTTGGTTGCCTCAAAAACTTCGTCAGCGGTTGCTCCTGCACGTAGTGCCTGTTGAACCGAGACGATACGTCCATCTGTAGGCACCTTGATCAGTTCAAGCAATGCGCTCTTTGACGCAGGGATTTCACCCCAGTGGAATGACGAACCCCGACGTTCAAGTGAACGAAGTGCCTTTTGCAAAGCCTGGCTGTAGTTACGACCAAGTGCCATGGCTTCGCCAACCGACTTCATGGTGGTGGTTAGCGTGGCATCCGCTGCGGGGAATTTTTCAAATGCGAAGCGCGGAACTTTCACCACGATGTAATCGAGGGTCGGTTCAAAGCTTGCCGGGGTGACCTTGGTGATGTCGTTTGGAATCTCATCAAGGGTGTAACCGACGGCGAGCTTCGCAGCAATCTTGGCAATCGGGAACCCGGTTGCTTTTGAAGCCAAAGCAGAAGAACGTGAAACACGAGGATTCATCTCGATGACAATGACACGACCGCTAACCGGATCGACCGCAAACTGAATGTTGCATCCACCGGTATCAACACCTACGTCACGAATGATTTGTATGCCGATGTCGCGTAAATTCTGGAACTCGCGGTCGGTCAGCGTTAATGCAGGCGCAACGGTAATTGAGTCACCGGTGTGTACACCAACCGGGTCAACGTTTTCGATCGAGCAGACCACAACACAGTTGTCGTTCTTGTCGCGCATTAGCTCAAGCTCATACTCTTTCCAGCCGAGAATTGATTCTTCAAGAAGAACTTCGGTGGTTGGGCTTGCTTGCAACCCTGCGCCTGCGATTCTTCGCAAGTCATCTTCGTTATATGCAAAACCTGAGCCGAGTCCACCCATTGTGAAAGACGGCCGAACCACCATTGGATAACCGAGCACCTCAACCGCAGCGAGGCACTCCTCCATCGTGTGAGCAATCACCGAGCGAGCGACATCCGCTCCTGCATCAAGAACTAACTGCTTGAAGATCTGGCGGTCTTCGCCTTTCTTTATGGCATCAACCTTGGCTCCAATTAGCTCAACGTTGTACTTGTCAAGAATTCCAAGTTCGTGCAGCGACATAGCCGCATTTAAAGCAGTCTGACCGCCAAGAGTTGGCAGAATCGCATCCGGCTTTTCCTTGACGATGATCGACTCGATAACTTCCGGAGTAATCGGTTCGATGTAGGTGGCATCGGCGAAGTCTGGGTCGGTCATGATCGTCGCTGGGTTTGAGTTGATCAAAATAACTCGAATACCCTCGGCACGCAAAACGCGGCAAGCCTGGGTGCCCGAGTAGTCAAACTCACATGCCTGACCGATGACGATTGGGCCAGAGCCGATAACGAGAACACTTTTTATGTCATTACGTTTTGGCATTATTTTCCTGCCTTATTGTTTTGAATCATGTTGACCAAGCGGTCAAATAGGTAATTACTGTCACGAGGTCCGGCTGCTGCTTCAGGGTGGTACTGAACTGAGAATGCGGGAATGTCTTCACACTGAAGACCTTCGACACAATCATCGTTAAGTGAAACGTGTGAAACCTTAACGCGTCCGTATCCGTTAGGGCTCTGCACTGAATCTAATCCGTCTACTTTCACAGCAAACCCGTGGTTGTGAGCCGTCACTTCTACTTTGCCTGTAGTGCGATCCATCACTGGCTGATTAATGCCGCGGTGACCGAAAGGCAATTTGTAGGTGTCGAAACCAAGCGCGCGTCCGAGCAACTGGTTACCGAAGCAAATACCAAAGAATGGAATTTTCTGGTCGAGCACTTCGCGAAGTACTGCCACCTGTCCGCCTGCAGCTTCTGGGTCGCCAGGACCATTCGAGTAGAACACTGCATCAGGTGACCAGGCTAGCAATTCACTTGCGGTTACCTTGGCTGGGAAAACCTTGACCTGAAGTCCGCGCTCAACCATGTTCTCAATCGTTGATTTCTTGATTCCTAAATCGACGATGGCAACCTTGCCAATTATCTTGTCCGCAGGAGTTTCTTCGTATGCTGCTGCCGTGGTTACCTGATCTGAAAGTGATAGTCCTTGCATTTTTACCGAACTCCGCACACTCTCTAATAACTCGGCCTCGGAAGCCTCGGCAGCGATGCCACTGAAGATTCCGGCTCGCATAGAGCCAGCGCTACGCAGGTGTCTGGTTAGTGCACGAGTGTCGATACCACTGATGCCGACGATGCCGTATTTGGCCAATTCGTCATCGAGGGATTTCTCGGCGCGGAAGTTACTAACGATGCGTGACGGGTCGCGAACTACATACCCGGCAACCCAAATCTTGTCCGATTCTTCATCACGACTGTTGACTCCGGTATTGCCGATGTGCGGTGCAGTCTGCACCACAATCTGTCCGGCATAAGACGGATCGGTAAGGGTTTCCTGGTAGCCGGTCATGCCGGTTGCGAAAACTAGTTCACCCAGGGTGGAACCCTCGATGCCGTACTGTCGTCCTGCAAATACTTTGCCGTCTTCGAGCACTAGTAGTGCCTGAGTCATGCGATCTCCTCTTGTTTTTGAAGTGCTCCGTTTAGAACGGTGAAGCGTCCGTTGAAAATTGTGTGAATTACAGCACCAGGAAGTTCTCGGTCTGTGTATGGATTGTTTACGCTCTTACTCGCGGTCTCACGTGCAATTTTGCGCTGAGCTTTTGGATCAATCAGCGTTAGGTTTGCTGTGCGACCAACCGCTAATTCACCATGATTTCCGTCACCAGCGATTTCGGCTGGCTTTGAAGAAAGCACGCTCTCTAGGCGTTTCCAGTCAGATTTGCCTGATTCAATCAACACCAGTTGTGCAACTGATGCTGCAGTCTCTAGCCCGACCATGCCAAATGCGGCTGCGTTCCATTCGCAATCTTTTGCCTCGATTGGATGAGGAGCGTGGTCAGTGGCAACGATGTCAATGGTTCCGTCGATTAGTGCTTCACGAAGTGCGAGCACATCGGCTTCGGTTCGAAGTGGTGGATTCACTTTGTAAATTGGATCGTAGCTTCGTGCTAATTCGTCCGTGAGTAACAAATGGTGAGGTGTCACCTCGGCCGTAACATTTATACCGCGAGACTTTGCCCAGCGAACGATTTCCACCGATCCCTTTGTCGAGAGGTGACAAATGTGAATTCGACTACCAACATGTTCAGCTAGCAACACATCTCGCGCAATTATGGATTCCTCTGCAACAGCGGGCCAACCTGCCAGACCAAGTTCACTGCTGACTAATCCAGCGTTCATCTGCGCACCTTCGGTCAAACGTGGTTCCTGCGCATGCTGGGCAATTACGCCACCGAACGCTTTCACGTACTCAAGTGCACGGCGCATCAATAGTGGATCGCTCACACACTTTCCGTCATCGCTGAATACTTTGACGGCCGCTTTGGATTGAGCCATCGCCCCAAGTTCGGCTAATTGCTTTCCCTCGAGACCGACGGTAACCGCTCCGATGGGAAACACATCGACGTAACCGGCTTCGATTCCAAGCGAACGAATCTGCTCTACTACGCCTGCGGTATCGGCAACTGGGTCAGTATTTGCCATGGCGTGTACGGCAGTGAAGCCACCGAGTGCGGCTGACTGAGTGCCGGTGAGTACTGTTTCACTTGCTTCGTATCCAGGTTCGCGTAGGTGAGTGTGTAGATCAACGAAACCAGCGAGGGCAATCAAACCAGAGCAATCAATAACCTGATCGCCGGCTAAATTGCTTCCGATCGCTTCAATCTTGTCGGCAGTGATCCTAATGTCGACTTCTCGCCCATCGCTGAGCTGAGCTCCCTTGAGCACAATGCTATTCATTGACTGCCTTCTCCCCGCTAATCAAGCTGTAGAGAACAGCCATGCGTACGTTGATTCCATTGGCAACCTGCTGAAGGATTGTTGATTGCTCACTATCGGCTGCAATGGAAGAAATTTCTAGACCGCGATTCATCGGGCCAGGATGCATTATTGCGGTCTTGGCACTGAGCTTTTGGAAACGCTCAGCTGTGAGACCCCAAATACGGTGATACTCACTCTCGCTTGGGAAGAACGAAGCCGACATGCGCTCGAGTTGCACTCGCAGCATCATGACTACATCTGGTTTCACTGATTTCAGTGCATCATCAAAATCAAAGTGTTTATTACTGCCGAAACCACCGGGCATTAGCGTTGGCGGTGCAACCAGGTGTACTTCCGCTCCGAGAGTGTTCAGTAAGTGGAAGTTTGAACGTGCGACTCTGGAGTGCGAGATGTCACCGACTATGGCAACCTTCACACCATCCAGATCCTTGCCCTTGGTATTACCGTTTCCATAAATTCTTTCGCGAATCGTCATCGCATCTAGAAGTGCTTGTGTCGGGTGTTCGTGGGTTCCATCGCCTGCATTAATCACCGGTGTGTCGATCCAACCGCGATGGGCAAGGTTGTATGCAGCTCCGCTTGCCGAGTGTCGAACCACGAATGCATCGACTCCACTGGCCGCGAGGGTTTGTACCGTGTCCTTGAGTGACTCACCCTTCGAAACGCTAGAACCCTTAGCCGAAAAGTTGATCAGATCTGCCGAAAGACGCTTAGCAGCAATCTCGAAAGATATTCTGGTTCGGGTTGAATCCTCAAAAAAGAGATTAACTACTGTTTTGTTTCGTAGTGTTGGGAGCTTGCGACTCTCGCGCTGATTAACCAATGACATTTCGTCGGCTAAATCCAAGATTCCAATGGCTTCATCAGAAGAAATATTCGCGGTACTTAGTAAGTGCTTCACTGCGAAATCACCACTGCATCTTCGCCGTCGACAGGATCTAGGTGAACCATAATTCGCTCTTCACGCGCCGTTGGAAGATTTTTTCCAACATAGTCTGCTCTAATCGGTAATTCGCGGTGCCCGCGATCAACCAGAACGGCGAGACGAACAGCTTTTGGCCTTCCGTAGGCATTCAGTGCATCGAGTGCGGCACGGATAGTTCGTCCGCTATAGAGCACATCATCCACTAAAACAACTACTTTGTCGTCGATGCCTCCGCTGGGGATTGTGGTCTGGGTCACTTCGCGCGTGGGGTTGCGATGCAAATCGTCTCGATACATGGTGATGTCCAAACGACCTAGAAAGTCGGCAGGCATTGCAGTTCCGGTACGGCGAATGATTTGGGCGATGCGCTCGGCAAGAATTACTCCGCGAGTTGGAATGCCGAGGATTACGAGGTCGTCAACTCCACGGTTGGCCTCTAAGATTTCGTGAGCGATTCGAGTGATTGCTCGATTGATGTCGTCACTACTCAAGACGGTGCGTGTTCCCACGCCCACCTCCTTCTGCGCCTCTCTGGACGCCTTTAAAGGATGATGTTGCTTCTAAAATTCTAGGCTATAAAGCAGTTCTGGTTGACACAATTTTGCCGAGTAGGCCGTTGACGAATCCTGCAGAGCTGTCGGTTGAGTACTCCTTAGCCATTTCAACTGCTTCATCGATGGCTACAGCGTCTGGGATTTCATCATTGAACAGAATTTCCCAAGTAGCCAGTCGCAAGATAGCGCGGTCGAGTGCAGGCATACGAGTCAGCGACCAGCCTTGAGCGTAGGTCGAAAGTTCATCATCGATCTCGTTCTGGTGCTGCAAAACGCCTAAAACGGCCTGGCGGGCATAGTTGAAAATTTCGCCCTGGCTGGCGCGGTCTTCGCTCTGATGTTCGGCTTCGTCTAGCAGATCATTCGCCATGCCATCACGAAGATCAGCTGCGAAAAGTGCGTCTACCGCGCGTTTGCGGGCTTTAGTTCTTGCGCTCACCGATTAGTCGTTGATGCGTCCGAGGTACTCACCGGTACGGGTGTCCACCTTGACCTTGGTGTTCTGCTCCACGAAAAGCGGAACGTTGATTTGCAAGCCAGTTTCTAGAGTTGCTGGCTTGGTACCACCGGTCGAGCGGTCACCCTGAAGCCCAGGCTCGGTGTAAGTAATTTCTAGGATTACCGAAGCTGGAAGTTCAACATAGATTGGGTTTCCCTCGTGCAATGCAACGGTCGCTACCTGGTTTTCGAGTAGGTAGCCGGCAGCATCTCCAACGATGGCATCGCTTAGGCTGACCTGGTCGTAGGTGTCGGCATCCATAAACACGAAAGCTGATCCGTCGTTGTAAAGGTAAGACATGTTGCGCTTGTCTACGTTTGCGGTCTCAACCTTTACACCCGCGTTGAAAGTCTTGTCGACAACCTTGCCGCTGAGCACGTTTTTAAGCTTGGTACGAACGAAAGCTGGCCCTTTACCTGGCTTTACGTGCTGGAATTCAATAACAGCCCAAAGCTGTCCATCGATGTTGAGTACCATACCGTTTTTTAGGTCGTTTGAAGTAGCCATGCTAAAGCAACACTCGTTTCTGAAAGTTTTTTGCGGGAATCCGAATTACTAGTTTAGACCAGTTGAGTCAGTGCCAATAGGTAAGAATCGACACCAAAGCCAGCGATCACTCCGGTGGCTACGCCAGAAATGACTGAAGTGTGCCGGAATTCCTCTCGTGCATGAGGATTGCTGAGGTGTACTTCAATAAGCTTTTGTCCACCCTTGGTAACCATGGTCGCAGCGTCTCTCACCGCATATGAATAATGGGTGAAAGCTGCGGGGTTCAAAACCACATCTACCCCAGCGTCTACAGCCTCGTGCAGCCAGGAGATGAGCTCCGCCTCACTATCGGTCTGTCGAACGTCCGCGGTTAGCCCTAGCGAATTTGCTTTCGACTCAACTGCTTGAACCAGACCAGCCCAATCGGTTGAACCGTAAATATCAGGTTCGCGAGAACCAAGCCTGCCCAAATTCGGGCCGTTCAGAACGAATACCTTAGTCATGTTTCTAGGCTACCGACTAATCGATGATTTCTTGATATGCGGCGTGCAAAAGCTCCACCGATGGCGCGGTAAGAATGCTGGTCTTGCCAACATCATCGAGAACAACAAACCTCAGCGACCCGGCACGTGATTTTTTGTCGCGTTGCATTGTGGCGAGCAATTTCTCGAATTCAGTAGCGCGATAAGAAACTGGGAGTCCGAGACTCTTCAGAATGGTTCGATGACGATCAACAACTGCTGGTGATAACTTTCCAGCTAATTGAGCAAGCTCAGCGACAAAAACCATGCCAATAGCTACCGCGACGCCATGACGCCACTGATAGCGCTCGTTGTGCTCGATAGCGTGTCCAAGAGTATGACCATAGTTCAAAATTTCGCGGATACCCAGATCATTGAGATCCTCAGATACGACTCGGGCCTTAATTTGAACACAACGTACGATCAACTCTCTAAATTGCTCCGAGTGGA